>Ga0315280_10007075_pt1 | contig 15220 bp, 13 predicted proteins | sample YL17G06_40_MG_FD_203697 | JGI IMG/M metagenome (GOLD analysis project Ga0315280, IMG submission 203697) | Sediment microbial communities from Yellowstone Lake, YNP, Wyoming, USA - YL17G06_40 | ecosystem: Environmental > Aquatic > Freshwater > Lake > Sediment | place: USA: Wyoming | collected... | reverse complement strand
AGTTTCTCTGCCATCGGCTTCAAGATTATGTTAGAGGAGATGGGGGTATAGCCCAAACTTGCCGTTTCCGCTGCTTTGAAATTCTCAGAAATAACTGTTGCTGAGAACATTCTAGCCAAAAGGCTTCGAAATAAGGTCCACTTAATTTCCGCAGAAGATTCTGGTTCCCCTTTTTCTGCAACTGTACCTTGGGTAAGGACCAAGATGAAGTTGGGAGATAAATAGATGGGTTCCAGCCGATTAAGAAGGGTATAGATATCTCTTTTGTATCCTTCTTTTAACTTGCATTTTCCTTGTTGGAGAAGGGTCGCGACGGTCTTACCATCTTCTGCGTCTATTCCTGGCTCAATCATAGATGACAAATCTTTTTCTAAATTATATGTGTCAGCCACATATTGAATCGTTCTTGCTAACTCCTTTTCGGAGAATGCAGACCTCTCTTGTGGTGTATATGAAAAAGAAATGGAGGTTGGGCCTCTTTCAATCACTCTTTCTGCCCATTGATCCGTTCGCAAGAGAGATGGGAATTCTCCCTGATTATATTGTATGCTATTCACAGTTGCTTGCCAATCTGATTGTTTTTTTCTTGAAAGAGCCAACTGAGGAAAAATAAAAAAACTGGAGGTGTCTTGCCCCCCTCCCATAAAAATTGAACGTAACTTTTCTTCAAATTCACAAAGTTCACAGACTTGGATCTTGTTACCTCTCCCTATTCGTATTCCTGCAATTAAGTTATCATTGTAAATTTCAGATGTTCCGAATAGTTTAGCTTGGGCTTCAAGGCTGGCTACTCCACCGCACCTTTGACAGATAGGCGTACCATGACCAGTTTTACCTTCTTCAATTACTGAATTTAACTTTTTAATTTCGTTTAACATGACTTTAGGGCTAATCGGACTTGAAATATCTGATACCAATAGATTTGCGATATTTACATACTTTTCAGGAATAAGGTTTCTCCACATTTTAGCTATTTCGATGGTAGATTTTTCCAGTGCTTCCAGTAATTTGATCCGCCAATTTTCTGGATCGTCATAATATGTGCTCTGCCAGAATGAAAGTGCAATAGTTAATCTCTTCTCAGTCTTTGTCTGGAGCGCTATTTCGGGCCAATTATGGATGGATTCCATGGGGAATTCCAGAGTTTGAACGAGAATTTCTTTGATCTTTTGTGTAGCTTCAAGTTCGACACTATTTTTTTTATCAATTACATTATCAATCAATTGTTTACGTGCTGCATAGAGAACAATTAAAAGATTGAAATCTGCGATGAAGCGAGCGAGATATACAAGTATTTGTGACTCGTTTTCGTTCTTCAGATTTTCTGACAATAATTTGAAGAGTTTTTTTTCGGAGTCACTTAATTCTTTAGTTATTTTAATATTAGGTTTTGCAAATCTTTGGCTCGAAATGTACTGCCAAAACTTATGAATAATGTTATCGTCTGCGAATAGAAACTCCGGGGCAGATATAACTTGGTATGTAAGACCACCAAAGGCCGCCTTAGCTATTTGTGTAGAGAGACCCCCCCCAAATATATCTTTAATTTTTGTTTTAATTGATTCAACCAATCTATTTTCATCAATAACCGGAATATCTTCTTCCTTAGTTCCTATGTAAACGGTACCATTTGGGAACCATAGTATAGGTTCAAACCCTCTATCTTTAAATTGGTCTTCTATAGCATTGTATAAAAAATGCGTAAGCACACCTCTTACAGTGGATACTTTGGTATAAACAAGGCTCAATTGGGAAAGAATTTGACCATTAAGAGGCGTCGAAGCGGCATCTTCAACTGTGAGTTTGGACATTAACAAATCTGCGAAGTGTACGATCTCCTTACATATTGAAGCATCATTCGAAGGAACTTTCTTGAAACTATGTGATATCGCAGCAGCATCCTCACATCGACCTAACTGGCTAATGCTCCAAATAACCTCGTCTAAGATTTTTTGAGGATCACTTAATTTTGGAAGTTTGTCTTCGATATCTTGTTTTAAAGATTCAATTACAGGGAGAAGATCTTTTTCATGTTGATGACCAAAATCCAGTGGCTCTGAACCTTTACTTGCTAAAAATGCCTCGACAGCTTTTTGGAAAGTCTCAGATTCTTTCCCAGAATCATGTAAAAAACCTGTGAGGACCATTTGCATGCTGAGTTTTTCAGTTACTTTTATAAATTTTTTTTCGCTTAAAAAATCTAAGATCGAAGAGGATAGTGAGCTGACGTTTAGACTATGCGCTAAAAGAGACTGATGTGAACGCCAATTAAACTTCGCGTATTTTAAGTGCCATTTTCTCCTTTCGGCAAATTCTTGAACCGTACTATATAATTCATCCATGCTTAAAGAGTCAGTTTGCATCACTTACTTATTATAACGTTTACTTAAAAGAATTTCCAGTTAAACAGTAGATGGAAATGTTATATACTAAATTACACTAGACCTTAGTCGTAATTATTCGCCTCGAAAAATAGTTAATGTTTCGGCCACCTTTTATTATGATTCTAACGTTTTTTGATGCTTTTTTCGTGGATTCCGCGGCATTTTACATCATTTTTGTATTAAGACACAATTACGCCTAAGGTCTACTTAATTATTTGCGGTTGTAAGGTTTGGCTTCGGTTTATGATGAGTATGTTGTACACTGGGCCTCTGAGCTTTTCCGCAGCAAGCCTAAACCGTCATGGCTTCTGAGGGAGATCTTAAATGGCTCAGGCTGCAGCAGGAGAACGGTCTTCGCGAGACTCAAGTTACTGGAGAAAAAGGGCCTGGTCAAGAAGTTTATAGATGAAAAGTCGGGAAAAAGAAGGGTTGGAAGACCGTGCACGGTATACTATCCGTCGAAGACCCTGCTCTCTCTGAGGCCCACAGAAACCCTCAGCCAGATAGTTGCAATACCTGTTACCAAACTGAGACGCTTATGCAGATACGAGAAGGGAGGCTTCTGCAAAGAAACACGAATGCCATGCCAACCAATAAATTGCCCTCACATAGTCAAGTAACAGGGTTAAGTATACTTTAGTGCAACACCTTTCCATCTACTGATGTATTTAGCTGTTTCTGACATGCCTCAATAAACGCTGCTTCCACCACAAAACATATAAACATGGGATATCCTTGTATATCCCATGAGGATGATTAACCTGGACCAAGGCAAACTAACACTACAGGAAGACGAGGTACTAGGCTTCATAGAGAAGACCGTCACCCCCTTCGGCAACAGCGCCAAGGTGGACTGCCCCAAACAGTACATCGGAAAAAGAGCCTACCTAGTGATCTGCAGGGAATGACCTGCCCAGACTGCGCCCGCCTCACGGAGGAGAACCACCGCCTCACGGAGGAGAACCACAGGCTGACGCAGGAGAACACGGAACTCAGACGCCGCCTAGCGGCGTACGAGAACCCCCACACCCCACCATCAAGAAGACTGATCTACCCGAGGCCCCAGCGCCGGACAGATGGCCCACGGTTCCCCGGGAGACCCAGAGGCCACAGAGGATCCACACGGCCCCGCCCACAGCCCGACGTGGTGGTGGAGCCGCCCCTGAAGGACAGGTGCACCTGCTGCGGCTCGCCCCTGGGAGAGCCCTGCTACGTGGGCCACCGCATCGTGGAGGAGATCAGCAACCCCGCCCCCAGGCAGGTGATAGACTACCTGGAGTACGGGTGGGAGTGCACGGAGTGCGGGGCTCACACCACGGCGAGGCACCCGGACTGCCCCCCATGGACTCCATCACGACTCTGTCTTCTTCCGTCAACCTCGAGACCAGATCATGTATGCCCTGGTGGTCGTTGGGGAAGGTGAACTAGTCTATGATCGAGCCCTCCGGGTTCATGATGGCTGCCCGGCACTTCTATTTGCCGATGTCTACTCCGACGATCTTCATCTTCTTCGCCTCTCGGCTGGCTTCGGGCTGCATACACTCATCCGGTCTCTATGGACCATCTCTCTAGCAGCTCGGGTTCGCCCAGTCACGTACCCGGTCGCTTGGACCACGTTTAGCGGCGGGCTAGCCAGCCAAGAATACTACGAAAACATCTTTCATAAGGTCACATACCAAAAACCGTATGTATTTAGCCCATATTTATCAATAACTTAGAAACAAGCTTAAAACGTGAAAAGGGGGCCTTTTTTGGGTCGGATTACACGTTCAATGAGGGTGGGAAAAGATCCAAGATTAAGCTTATTTCGCTGAAAGAGCACTAAATATGGGAGAATCAATTTCATGAGCTAAATACATACCTAAATACGTACAACCTTAATACAATTAGTACTCAGGATAGTAATCGGATCCAGGGAGGAATCTTCTTGAAAGGATTCGCAGGCAAATATCTCCGGGTTGATCTCACCGAAGGAAAACTAGGGGACCAGGTCTTCGACGAAGCAACACAGAGGAAATACCTTGGAGGGGTGGGGATGGGCTCAAAGATACTGTACGAGGAGGTCCCACCCGACTCAGACTGGTCGGACCCGGCGAACAGGGTGATCATAGCGAGCGGCCCCCTCGGCGGGACCGCCGTAGGCGGGTCGGGGACTATAACCATAGTTACCAAGGGCGCACTGACCGGGGGTGCGACGTCAGTCCAGGCCAACGGTCTGTTCGGGGCGTACATGAGGTTCTCGGGCTACGACGGCGTAATACTCCAGGGCGCCTCCCCGGAGTGGAGGTACCTAGTGTTGAGGGAGGGCTCCGCTGAGCTCATCGACGCAGCCCCCTTCATGGGTCTCGACACGTACGAGGTCACTGATGCGCTCCGCCGTGCATACGGGGTTAAGGGCCGTGAGGCGAGCGTCCTCTCGATTGGGCCCGCGGGCGAAAACTTGGTGAGGTGGGCAGGCGCCTTCGTGGATCACGGCCACTCGGCCTCACACAATGGAACCGGGGCTGTCCTCGGCTCGAAACGCGTCAAGGCCGTAATCGCCTTCCGAAAGGGGGAGGTAGAGGTGGCGGAGCCTGATAGGCTCAGGGATGTCTCGCAGAGGATGTACAAGGAGGTGGAGTGGTTCAATGGGACCATAGGAGGGGTCGAGACGAGCTACAAGTCAGGATCCGGCTCCCTCCCCATAATGAACTATACCACCAACATATGGAATATACCCCAGGAGGAGCTGGACGCCTTCGGTGCCGAGGCGATACGGACAAAATATCAGGTGGGAAGGGCCCCGTGCTGGGGCTGCAGGCTCCTGCACAGCACCATGATGAAGATTCCCGACGGTCCATACGCAGGCGTCGTGGAGGAACCAGAATACGAGCAGATGGCCGCGTGGGGGCCCGTGGTCGGGAACAAGGACGTGGAGGCAGCCATGATGCTCTCGGGCCTAACTGATAGGCTTGGCTTTGAGAACAACGAGGCGGGGTGGCTGACGGGCTGGCTCATGGAATGCTACGAGAAAGGCCTGATCACGGAGGAGGACACCGGCGGGCTGCAGCTGAACTGGGGCAACGTGGACGCCATAAAAGAGCTGCTTGAGATGGTCGCGCACCGTCGGGGATTCGGCGACCTCCTGGCTGAGGGCGTGAAACTCGCCTCAGAGAAGATGGGTGGCATGGCCACGGACTTGGCCATATACACGCTGAAGGGCAACTCCCCCAGGGGGCATGATCACAGGACGAGGTGGGCGGAGATGTTCGACACCTGCGTCTCCAGCACAGGCACGATAGAGACACATATGAGCGCCATGAGCCCAGGAGCCCAGGGACCCGGCGACCCCGTCAAGGTCTCCACGGAGGTAGCCACGACCAAGGGCCTGATGGAGTTCGAGGACAGCGTCGGCACATGCCGCTTCAACACTAGGATGAACGCATCGCTCATCGCCGAAGCCGTCTCCTCGGCCACGGGCTGGGACTTCACGGCTGAGGAGGGAAAGAGAGTTGGGCTAAGGGCGGTCAACCTCATGAAAGCCTTCAACCTGAGGGCAGGATTAGGCAAGGAACTCGACAGGCCGTCGAAACGCTATGGCTCGACGCCCCTGGACGGCCCGACGGCAGGGACCAGCATCTTGCCCCACTGGGACGCGATGCTCGCCAACTATTACAGGCTGATGGGCTGGGACCCCGACACCGGCGTCCCATCGAAGGAGACGCTGAAGGAACTAGGCCTGGACTCCGTGATCCCCCATCTCCGTTGAACTAAGCCGGCTAACACGGGAGGACCTGATTCAGGGTGGATGTCGAGGTCAAGTACTACGCAGCGGCCCGGGAGGCGACCGGTAAGAGGAGCGAAGTCATCATCTTACTAACAGCTTCCACCGTGAAGGAGCTCATCAATGCTCTGGCGGAGCGGTATGGAAAACCCCTTTCAGTCTATATGCTCGGCGAGGGCGGTGAGCCCACGGACTATCTCACCTACTTCGTGGGCGGAGTCAACGTTCACAGCCTGAGAGGTTTCGACACGGAGCTGAAAAACGGAGACATGGTCGTGATCGCCCCACCCATAGTGGGGGGCTGAGCCCACGCGTACTTCGCCTTCCTCGAGCTTGCCGCCGAGGAGCTCCCACTTGTACTCTAGGCTGGAGCCCTTCTTCCTCTGTGCGATGAGTATTTATCCGTCTCTCTCGATGATGCCGGCGGTGACGACGACCATGGTTGCGCGCAGGCGGATTCAATAATTCATTGAGGTTTATCGGGGGCCCCGACCCTTGAGAGGAGATTCCGGTTCAAGCACATGGACGTTAGCGAACCTGTTTGCGTAGCAGCCGCTGTAGCCGTAGGTGACGACGAGCATCAGCTTCAGGCTGGCCTGCCTCCCCTCGCACCACGTCCACTCAGGACTACCTTGGAGGAACCGCTTCCTCATTGAGGGCGTATTTTGAAGAGATAGAAACTGATTTTAGAAATAAAATCAATTAATTTTTAGGCGTCAATTGTGTAAATAGAATATTTAAAAATAGTTCAACCCACTCTTCAATAGTTAGCATGTTATCATATGAAGAAGCTCTGCAAATGATTTCAAAATCGAGTAAATATCACCATTCAATACTGGTTTCAAAAATTATGAAGTATGTTGCAAAGTTTTTTCAATCAAATGAGACTGAATGGGCAATAACCGGCTTACTACATGACCTAGATTATGATCTTATTGGCGATGACTCTAATCAACATGGCGTTTTAGCCGCGTCTATGCTTGATGATAAAGTACCTGAGACCGTTAAGCATGCGATAAAGGCTCATCACCCAACAACAGGGTACAAAGCTGAAACACTGTTGGATAAGGCACTAATATTCGCTGATTGTACCGCCTGGCTGATTGATGATCAACATTTATTTGAGAAAGATATGGATTTAAAAACAGCCGTATTGAAGGAATCTGCTCAGAAACCAAAGATAGTACAAAACATCGAGTCCTTCGCTACTATTAATGAGGTTTCGCTGGAAGATATCATTAAAAATCTTATCCCTTAGAAGGGTATAATAAATTCAAACAAACGAGGGTGAGGGGTTAAAGAATGGATCCGCTAATCAAAAGAAGAATCGGTAAGACAAACCTATATGTAACATGTTTGGGTCTGGGCGGTTCAGGATTAGCACGTTCTGACAGCGATGAACAAGCAATTTCAACCTGTCGAACTGCTTTTCATCAAGGCATCAATTTTCTAGATACAGCCCCCCTATACGGTCGGGGGCTCAGTGAAATACGGCTCGGGTATGCTCTTAAGGGGCAGAGAAGAGAAAATTTTGTTATTTCAACAAAAGTGGGTAGAGTAGTTAAATCAGATTACGGAAACTTGTCAATCGAGGTTGGGTATGATTATAGTAGAAAAGGTATTTTTGAATCCCATGAAAGAAGTTTGAGGCGCCTAGGAGTCCCGGATGTCGACCTTCTCTTCATCCATGATCCTGACAACCACTATGAACAAGCCATTAAGGAGGCGTATCCCGCAATTGCTGAACTCAGATCAAACGGGTCCGTAAAAGCTATCGGGGCTGGAATGAACCAATGGGAAATGGAGTTACGCTTCGCAGAGGAAGGAAACTTTGATTGTTTCCTATTGGCTGGTCGCTATACGTTTCTTGAACAGACAGCACTAAAGGAATTTCTACCCTATTGCCTCGAACACAAGATTAGTGTCGTAATAGGTGGACCTTACAATAGCGGGATACTAGCATCAAACAAAGAATCCGAAGGAAGATACAACTATCGTGAAGCTCCTAAGGAAATCCTGGAAAGGGCTCGTCGCCTGAAGAGCGTCTGCGAAGAGTACAATGTCCCGATGAAGGCCGCATCTTTACAATTTGTATTGGCCCACCCTGCGGTTGCTTCAGTCATCCCGGGGACGAAATCGCCTGAACACCAAGAAGATAATTTCAATATGATGAAATACCCTATCCCACATGAGTTCTGGGATATATTGAAAGACAAATCTTTGATAGATGCAGAGGCACCTACGCCCTAGAACCAGAGTTTCTATTGCATGCGTTGTGAAATAACTTCCTTGAGTGGAGCTTGAATTTTGCTCTCGTGCACGCTTATTCACGCCGATGGGTTTTTGAATATCTTAATCTAAAACAATAAATGCAGTTGGTCATAACAATATGAAGTCCGGCAACCAACTGACTCCGAAAAACCTGGGACATGGAAACGGGGCCTGAAGAAGGCCCCAAATTTTCAGCATTATTTGGCACGTCCGGATCATAAATCTGTAAATATATATATGTTTGAAAACGGCATTAAATTTGAGAAAAAATGATTAGAGTAGGATTAGTTATAGGGCCATTCTTAACCGAAGAGCGTCTCAAACTAGCTAAACAACTAGGGGTTGACGAAATAATCGGCGGAATTCCATATGATCAGTATGCCTTTGAAGATTACATGTATGCTCACACGAGAATATCTAAGACCGAATTAAAACCACCGGAAGTTTGGGATTATGAATCACTTTTACAAATGAGGAAAAGGATAGAGGATGCCGGTCTGAAAATATCAATCATCGATGCTGGTCCCCCACTAGATAAAGTAAAATTAGGATTGCCTGGAAGGGACAAACAAATAGAAAATTTCTGTAAAACACTTAGAAATCTTGGTGCGGCGGGAATCCGCAGATTAACATTTAATTTCACTCCCCTATCCACGAGTAGGTCATCGTATTCGACACGGATCAGGGGAGGTGCCCAAGCTACAAGCTTTGATTACGAACTCGAGAAAAAAGCGCCTCTCTCTGAATACGGAGTTGTGGGGATGGAAAAGATGTGGGACAACTGGGTATATTTCATAAAAAGAGTCATCCCAGTAGCTGAAGAAGCCGACGTGCGGCTCGCTCTACATCCAGACGATCCCCCGATCCCCTCCCTAAGAGGAATAGATAGACCATTCACGAGCTTTGAAGGATTCAAAAGAGCAATTGAAACAGTAGACAGCGAATACAATGGACTCTCTTTCTGCATGGGCTGTTGGGCAGAAATGGGAGAAGATGTTCCAAAGGCAATAAACTACTTTGGATCAAGAAAGAGAATAAACTTTGTTCACTTCAGAAACATCATAGGAACTCGCGAAAAGTTCACTGAAACATTCCACGACGATGGTCAGACAGATATGCTCGCATGCATAAGAGCACTGAAAGAAGTTAATTACGAAGGCCCAATCCGACCAGACCACCAACCTAGAACAGAAAACTATGACTCATTGCCAGAAAATTCAGGTTACAAACTCATGGGCAAATTCTATGCGATAGGATACTTGAAGGGTTTAATCGAAACAGTCTATGGAAAACAACCAATAACCTCTCAAACCCCCTAATAAAACAAATTTTGTACGCGCATATAATTTATACTTGTGTAAATTTATGTTAACAGGTGCGCGCGCGATCTTAACTGTTATTTCAATTATTGATCACCTTAAAGAATATCATTAACACTATTGAGGTAGATAATATTTTTACCGAGGTTTCCAGTTTTGTATAGTTTTGACTATCTCCCTAACCCTTTTCTTTTGTTCCTCGTTCAATGGTAGGAAGGGCTCCCTTGGAAGACCCGTTTTCATTCCCTTTAGCTCAAGCCCGTACTTCGCTATATGTGTGAATTTACCGGTATCCTCTAGGTAGTTGCACAAGGGTAGAAGAGTGTTGTATTGTTCCATTGCTTTATTGTAATCTTTCTCGAAGTTGGCTAGTTCGTAAAGGCGGCTCGTCTCCCTTGGGAAAATATTTGCGGCAACACAGATCCAGCCCTTTGCCCCCATGAAAAAGGATTCTAGTGCTAGGTTGTCCGCACCACAAAATACAGTCATTTTTCCCTCGGTTAACTCCAAGATCTTCCATATCCTCGTTATATCTCCGCTGCTCTCTTTAACGTATTTTACATTGTCGATTTCTGAAATTCTGGAGATCAATTCGGGCTTTATGTCGATTTTGCTTGTGAATGGGTTATTGTAAAGCATAATTGGCAGATCCACGGATGCCCCGATATTTTCATAGTGATTATAGATCTCTTCGTCGTCGATTTTGGAGTAAAAGGGAGGAACGATTAAAGCGCCGTCCACGCCAACATCCTCGGCGTAACTCGTCAACTCGATAACTCTTTGGGTTGAACACGCAGCTGTCCCCGCAATTAGAGGTATCCTTCCATCCACCTTTTCCACGGCTGTCTCATAGATCTTTCTCGTTTCCTCGTTTGATAGGGCAGCAAACTCCCCTGTGCTCCCGGTAACAACTATCCCGTGAACACCGTTTTCAATGTAAAAATCAATATTTTCCTTGAGAGCTTCGATGTCGAGATTTCCGTCGTTATTGAAAGGGGTTATCGCTACAACATAGGTACCTTCAAATTTCTTCATGAAACGTCAATTAATGTTTTAAATATATTTTATTATTTAAAATTATTGGTGAAACAGTATTATTGAATAAACGTATTTTAAATGCTCTTCATGAATTCGTTATCTTAGTATCTTTTTCTTTCTGTTTTTTATTTTCGATTTTCTTTATTAAACGGTTAACATTTTCGGTTTTTGAAAAGAAGGCGACGTAATCAAAACCACGGATGTCTAAAGCTTCTAAAAATGGAGCAAAAGGCAATAAACCCAACTGGCTTACAACTGGACTTAAAGGTTCTAGTGGGATCAAAAACAATAACGCAGGTACATCAAGACCATATTTTTCGATTTTTTCAGCGATATAATCTAAAATTTCTTCTTCTCTCTCCTGAGTTATCTCTAAAGTTGGAATCGTAATTTTAAACTTTGTATCCTTTTCTTTATCATTACTATTCTTTGCTTTTTTTTTCCAAAATGCCATATATCCCATTTATAACTTTATTACTTAAGTGTTTAAATATTTGTTGAGTACCTTGCTGAGGTAATTTATCGATCACGCGCGCACAGATTCATATGATTCACCAAAAAAAACCTATGTCTAATGCTGCAGCGCCGACACCAGTAAATAGGTCGTTCCGCATTAATTGCGCGCGCGGATCCAGATCCACGACAGGCTCGAGGAACACGGGTTCGAAGTAGCTCTGCCTAACCCGGCGAAGACCCGGCTCATCGCCGAGGCGAAGATCAAGACAGACAGGGTCGACGCCCAGACCCTGGTGGGGCTACTGCGAGCCGATATGCTGCCCACCTGCTACGTGCCGGGCGAGGAACTGAGAAGCCGGAGGGAGCTCCTCCGCCACCGCCTGAACCTGGTGAAGATCCGATCGGAGGTTAAGAACCGGATACACAGCCTCTTCGACAAGCACGGGCTCAGAATGCCCGGAGCGACTCCCTTCAGCAAGGGGAACATCGCGTGGCTGAGGGAGCGTAGCCTCGGGTTCATGGATGACGCCATACTGCGCAGCGATCTGGCGCTGCTGGAGACGGTTGACGGGCAGGTGGATGTCATCGAGGGTAAGATCGCGACTCTCGCGACGGAAAAGCATCAGGTGCGGCTGCTGATGACGATGACGGGCGTCGGCTACTTCACCGCGATGCTGATGCTCTCCGAGGTCGGCGACATCGGCAGGTTCCGTGGCGATAAGGAGTTCGCGTCGTGGATGGGTCTGGCGCCCTCGGTTCACCAGTCGGGTGAGAGGACCCGGATCGGGGGCGTCTCCGGTCCGGGTAATAAGAGGTTGAGGTGGGCTATGGTGGAGTGTGCCCACACTGCGGTTCGGCACGACTCTAGGCTTGGAGCCTTGTATGAGTGGCAGTCGAGGCGTAGGGGTGAGGTTAGGGCCATGGTGGCTGTGGCCCACGAGATGGCCCGGATCATCTTCTTCATGCTGAGTAGGGGCGAGCCTTATAGGGACTCGAACGGGGGGTTGACTGAGAGAAAGCTTAAGAATATGAGTAGGAAGCGTTAGATGGCTTTGCGGAACTGAGGGATGCTGCCCGGACGCTGTGTGTCCTGGAACGTTTCTCATAGGAGCGCGCTAACCATAGATTATCAATCTTGGAGAGAATACATTTCTTTCTTCCGAAAAAAATAGAGGGGACCAAATTAAATTTCTTTTAGGAGCCATTTAGCGGCATTCTTTTGGAGTTTTTTATATTCAGAATTCCATAGGACCGATATCATGTGCCCGGGTGCCATAAAGCATACTCTGCCCTTACCATATTCATATGCCCATCCCGCTTCGCAGGAGGTACCTTGATCTCCTATTGAACCGGAGTATTTTAGGCCGTCCTCATTTTCGCTCCTCATTAGAATATACTTAGACTCTTTATCGTATTTCACATAATGCTGTTCGTCTGTGACAATAAAATCATTAACGTCTCTTGTTATGGGATGATTCTTATTAACTATTTTTACCTTGAATGGACGAACTGGCGGATGACCAGTGTAAATCGCTCCTTCCACATCACGGTAATATTTATTCGAAATAGAGATGTGACTGCTGTTATGATAGAAAAATGCGCAACCGCCATCTTCGACAAATTCTCTGACAACTTTCCCCTGAGCAGGTTTCATCCACATTTGAGGTTTTGCATCAATTTTTAGTAATGGAGGATCACTAATTATTTCAGAACTTGAACCTGGCCAATAACCCGGATATTGTTCCCGATCGCTATAACCGTCCGGCCATATCATACCATCGCGAAATATTATCACCATTCTGTAATGTTTAAGAGTTTCAGCTGAAAGCATAGTAACCTCGTCAGTAAAGTCAATGGACAACCCCGCTTCTCTGACAAGCGTCTTGCCCAATGCTGTACGGATATAATCAGAATTGTGGAAACGGTCACCTATAAGTGCAAATGCTGTCGTCTTTTTGGTATGGGATGATTTGGAGCGCCGTGAAATTTTATCTTTTCTATCCATACCTGGTACGTTCCTTTTCCATTATAATATCAAAAACGGTCTAGTCTCCTATAAAAGATTAATAACGTGATTGAAGGTAATTACTCGGTTAGAGTTGCTGGATGGTGAATATTTTGAGTTTTAAGCTAACATGGCTTGGTCATGGAAGTTTTAAACTCGAGACCTCTACTGGTAAAATCATCTACTTAGACCCTTGGATAGAGGGAAATCCTGCTTGTCCAATCAAGATAGCTGACATAACCCAAGCGGACATCGTATGTGTAACTCATGGCCATATAGACCATATAGGAGATTCTGTAAAGATCGTTAAGAAGACAGGAGCCACATTCATTGGCACACCTGAGCTAGGCTTCTTCGCTAGGAGAAATGGAATACCAGAAGAAGGAGGAGAACTCTGCACTTTAAACATAGGAGGGTCCGCAATTGTTAGAGGTATAAAGATAATAATGACAAATGCGGTTCACACATCTGACATAATGGTAAGTGAGACAGAGGAAGAAGTCGGATCGGGGGCATGTGGTTACATTCTAGTAATTGAGGACGATGTGCGAGTATACTTCGCAGGGGATACGGGTGTCTTTGGGGATATGAGGCTCATCGCCGATCTCTACAATCCGCATCTAGCCATCGTACCCGTCGGGGGAAAGTATAACATGGGTGTGAGAGAGGCGGCATATGCGGCCTTTCTTCTAAGGCCTAAGTTCCTTATTCCCATGCATTATGGTACATTCCCAGATCAAGAGGCTGACTTGAAGAGGCTTAGTGAGCTCATCAACGCGTTAGCTCCTACCATAGAGATTGTTATACTAAAACCTGGCAATTCCTATACGTACGCACAATGACTGGTATATACGCGCGCTGGTCATTACGGTTCGAAGTGGGACTGCCCCTAAGATAATGAAGAGCATAAGCGCGCGCCGTTAAGATGGCTTTTATCAAACCTTTAGTATGTAGCTCATAAAGCGTAAGAAATACATGGTTAAGGCCTACTCGTAGTGATAGTCTGGGTAATGGATGAAGAGAATGTCCTCCATCAACTATTAGTCGCTACCTAGCGTGCGGTGTGTGATTTACTACTTCGAAGAGTTTGGTAAATTAGGACATGAGCACGCGAATTAAATCCCCATCGTTACATGCAGTAGATGGAAAAGTAGTTTTTTGAGTTGATTATTTGGCCTACATATAGTATTGTTTAGTGGCTTCGTTGAGATATCGTTCCGAGACTTTGAAGCACATGTCACTGGAGCGTAAGGTTTCTCGCAAGGTCTTCCAGTTTGCAGTGGACTTGATGGCAAAGCATCTGAAGTTCCCAGCGGCAAGGAACAGCCTATACAGCACCAGAGATATACATGGATGCCTACTGCAGCTCTCTTTGAGGGAAGGCTACGCCGAGGGCGGATTGGCTAATCTATCCCTGAGATGCAACCTCCCAGACAAGGTTCCCACGGGCAGAACCTTCAGGGGGAGGGTGGAGCGGGTTGAGGTACGGGAGATACGCAGAACCCTCGCCGAGGCGAACGACGAGACCCTCCGCACCCTGAAGGGCTTCGGCGTCTTCAGGCGCAGAGCCGTGGTCGCCATAGACCATCACCGTAAACCCTTCTACGGAGACCCCGACGCGGAGATGGTGGTCGGAGGCCCCTACGACCGGGGGACACCCTGGAATCACTGCTACGCATCCATCCACATCGTTGAGGCTGGGAGGCGGCTGACCATCTACACGATGCCCATCCACCAGTTCACGGAGAAGGCGACGGCCGTTGAGAGGCTGCTCGAAGAAGCCAAGACGAGAGGGGTCCACATTGGGCTGGTGCTCCTGGACAGAGCCTTCTTCACGGTAGACGTGATATCCGCTTTGAAGAGGCTCGGAGTCCGCTTCATCATGCCAGCCGTGAAGAACGAGAAGGTCAAAGACGTCATAGAAGGGCATTACTGGTTCAAGACCGGCTCTGTTCAGCGGTTCACTCTGGGCGTAGGTGAAGGC
>Ga0315280_10007074_pt1 | contig 15220 bp, 18 predicted proteins | sample YL17G06_40_MG_FD_203697 | JGI IMG/M metagenome (GOLD analysis project Ga0315280, IMG submission 203697) | Sediment microbial communities from Yellowstone Lake, YNP, Wyoming, USA - YL17G06_40 | ecosystem: Environmental > Aquatic > Freshwater > Lake > Sediment | place: USA: Wyoming | collected... | reverse complement strand
CGTGTAACTCATGCAGCATCCCTCTCGCGCCTAGATCTAGCTCTCCAGGCCCGATAGCTTTCGGATGTCTTTGCCCACTTTCTCGATAGAATGGTTCGCGAGTTCACTCATCATGTGGTCGAGTTCTCGAGCGCTCTTCTCGCGATCCCCAGTCCAAGTCTTGGCGAAGCTTCCGGAGCGAATCTCTTTGAGAATATCCTTCATGTTGTCTCGTACGTTGCTATCGATGACTTTTGGTCCTACTGTTAAACCGCCAAACTTGGCAGTGTCGGATACTCGGCGAAGCATTCCAACGAACCCATACTGGTAAACTAGATCCATAATGAGTTTCATTTCGTTGCAAGTTTCGAAGTATGCGAGCTCCGGCGGATATCCGGCGGAAACCAAGGTCTCATATCCCTCGATTATGAGGCGCATAAGCCCGCCCACTAGTACTGCTTGTTCGCCGAAGAGATCTGATTCTGTCTCGTCTTTGAAGGTGGTTTCGATCACTCCCGCACGCGAGCAGCCGATTCCTTTGCAAAGCGCCAGGACAACTTCACGTGCATGTCCAGATGCATTCTGGTAGACCGCGAAGAGGGCTGGTACGCCAAACTTGTTAAGGTACAGTTCACGCAGCCTTTGGCCAGGGCTCTTGGGGGCTACCATTACTACGTCTACGGTTTTGGATGGAGCAATGTCACCGAAGTGGATGTTGTAACCGTGAGAGAAACTGAGCGTTTTGCCAGCTTTGAGATTTGGTTCAATTTCCGATTTGAAAACAGCAGGTTGTTGAGGGTCAGGAATTAGGATCAAGACAGTATCGGCTTTGGCGGAGGCGTCACTGACGGTTAGTGGCTTGAAGCCATCGCTCTCTGCTGACTTCCATGAATTTCCTCCCTTACGTAGGCCCAGAAATACTTCGGCCCCGGAGTCTCGCAGGTTTAGTGCTTGGGCGCGGCCTTGGCTTCCGTACCCGATTACGCCGATCTTTGCCCCAAGTATGGGGGACAGATCGATGTCCTTATCGTAGTATACTTTCACCATTTGACATTTCTCTTTGAGTTATCATTTCCCTGGGGAGCGCCACCGCCCCTGTCCGCGCAACCTGCTTAAGACCAAAGTTTCTGGCCAGATTTATGAACGCATTAATCTTGTCTGGGTCACCGCAAACCTCGACCGTCAGGCTATCCGGGGACAGATCGACAATATTCGCGCGAAAAGCTTCAATGAAGTTCGTTACCTCTGGCCTCGTGACAGGAGCACCCGGCGAGAGTTTGACAAGAGCAAGTTCACGCATTGTTGCATTTCTTTCTTCGAGTGGTTCGACGCTTCGAACATCGATGAGATTGTCTATGTTTTTCATAACCTGGTCGAATCGGCCATAGTCGGAGAACATTGTGAAGGTCATTCTGGCCAATCCTGGTATTTCAGCTGGACCGACTGCGATACTTTCAATGTTAAACGACTTTCTACGAATTAGATTGGAAATACGGTACAGAACACCGGGTTTGTGTTCTACTAGTGCCGATATGATTCGAAGTTGGGCATCTTGGCTCATCCTACGATCATCTCCTTTATTCCAGCGCCAGGTGGCAACATTGGTAGAACATCCTCTTCTGGGGAGATTGGAACTTCTATGACAGTCGTAACAGGAGAACGCATTGCTCTGTTGACGGCCGTTTCGAGCTCCGGGAGCGTTTCGACTCGAACTCCTTCAGCCCCATATGCCTCCGCGAGTTTCACAAAGTCCGGGGACCTGCCAAGGTGCACGGCCGAGTACCGTCGGCGGTAAAAGAATCGTTGCCACTGGGCAACCATTCCCAGCATACGGTTGTTCAGTATCACTGCAGTGACCGGGATCTGTTCCTCAATGCTTGTTGCGAGAGAGTTCTCGGTCATCAGGAAACTACCGTCACCTGCCACATCAAAAACCGGGACATCTGGCCTGGCGACCTTGGCGCCGAGCGCTGCAGGAAATCCGAACCCCATTGTACCGAGCCCGCCCGAACTAAAGAAGGTCCTCGGTTCGATTACCTGAAAATGCTGCTCGCACCACATCTGATGTTGGCCGACTTCGGTGGTTACGATGGCTTTCGGCGGCAGCAATCGGCGAAGCATCTTAATTGTCTCCACCCCGCTTAGGTACGCCCCATCGTCGTCAGACTCCGTCTTCGCCATCACCATCACCTCTTGCGCCCGTTTGACCCAAGCATCGCGCTGCCGGCCCATCATACCGACTTCTACTTCACGGATTAGCGCCTGCAACGCTTTCTTCGCGTCTGCAACTAAGGAAACTACTGGAAGCTTGTAGTTTTTGCCGATCTCCGCCTTGTCTGCGTCGATATGAATGACCTTGGTATTAGGAGCGAACTTCTCAATCTTGCCTGTTGTTCTGTCGGAGAGCCTAGACCCTATCACCAAGAACACATCACATTCCGGGATAAGCTTGTTTGTCCTCTCGGAACCATGCATTCCCATACAGCCGAGAGAAAGCGGATGGTTCTCTGGAAACGCTCCCTTACCCATGAAGGATGTCACAACAGGCGCAACGAGCAATTCAGCAAAGGCCTGGAGTTCGCGGTAAGCATTCGCCATTTTCACCCCGCCCCCAGCGAGTATGACTGGCCATTGCGCCTCAAGAATTGCGCGAGCAATAGTTTTGACGATCGTCGGGTCTGGATCCGGCAATGGCTGGTAGTTTGGGAAATTCACATGATTTGGAAATTCGACTTCGTCCTCAGTCTGCTGAACATTTTTGGGAATATCCACCAGAACTGGCTGAGGGCGCCGGGTTGTTGCCAAATAGAATGCGGCCTTAATCGCGTATGGCACATCACGAACTCTTAGCGGTTGGAAGGCGTATTTTGTTACCGAGGTGGCCATTCCAACGACATCCGTCTCTTGGAAGGCGTCAGTTCCTATCATATAGGACGGAACTTGGCCTGTGATAGCAACAACAGGCGACGAATCCATGTACGCCGTAGCCAAACCGGTCATTAGGTTCGTTGCACCTGGGCCCGAAGTTGCCATGCAGACGCCGACCCTTCCTGAGGCACGAGCGTAGCCGTCGGCCATGTGGGCTGCGGACTGTTCGTGCCTGGCCAAAATATGCCGGAAACTCCTCTCGTTCAGTGGGGTGTACTGGAAATTCTGGAAATCATACAGGGCATCGTAGATTGGCATATTCGCTCCGCCGGGATAACCAAAGACGACCTCCACACCCTCCCGTCGTAGAGCCTCAACGACCGCCTGCGCACCAGACATCTTTGCCAAGTTTAGTCTCATCACTTCCTTACATACAACCCGCCCCTCCGAACTCACCTAGGTGGAGGACGGGCTACTGAAGAACAATGACGTCTACAAGTGACAGCAGAAAGATCGTATTATTGGAGTGTGAAGAGGTATTTGTCAACGCACTCGTAGACCTTGAAACCCCACTAGAATCGAAAAGTCTCTAATAAGCGTATCGCGGGTTTCCTCTCATATTTGATTCCTTGCGAATAGTTACGGGCGATTCAAACCGACACTGACCATTTATGTGCATTGACATTTTCCGCAGAGTTTCAGGGATGTGCGCGTTCAATCGTTTTGGTTAGGGCCACGCCTTCGACTATTTCTATGATTATTTCTTCCCCGCTTGAATGTCCTGAGAGCGTATGTGTAACCGTCGACAAGTGCATCTACACTTGCTTGGATAATGTTGGTCGAAGATGCAACCGTCGTCCAGGTCCTGTAGCCGTCGCCAAAGTCTATGTATACTGCAACCCTAGCGGCCGTTCCGGCCTCTGAATCAATCTCCCTAACACGATAACCGGTGAGCATCGCTGAGAATCTCGAACCAAACTTCTTCTTCAGAACAACTCGAAGCCCCTGATCGAGTGCATTGACCGGACCGTTACCAGTGGCAGTAGTCTCGAGAACCGTACCTTTGATATCGACTGTAAGCCTGCAGCGCGATACTGACCCTGCACCGTTATTCTGCACTCCGGCTTCCTAGTTGAGGATTCGGAACGGGTCAGGCTTTCGGGTCAACTTGCGATGAAAGAGGAGCTCCACGGACGCTTCAGCAAACTCAAGATTACAGCCTAGAGCTTCGAGACGTTTGACTTCCCGAAGAAGCTCTGAGACCCTATGGTCGCCTTTGGAGAGATCAAATCCGAACCTCTGCGCAGCGGAGAGCAGACTTGATCGTCCCGCTTGGGAGGAAACAGTTATGGTTCGTGCGTTCCCGAACGCGGTCGGGTCAAAGAACTCATATGCAGTCTCTGTTTTCAGCACAGCATCGCCATGCACGCCTCCCTTGTGCGAGAAAGCGTGCTTTCCAACGAAGGGTTTGAATGGGTCCTTCCTGAGGCCGCTCATCTCGTAGGTAAAACGCGACAATGAGGTCAGCTTTGATGCCCGCAGCTTGGTGTCTATCCCCATTACGTGTAAGTTAGCAACAACCTCAATTAGGTCAGCATTGCCGACTCGCTCACCCAAACCGTTCATTGTCCCTTGTACATGCGATGCCCCGGCCATTACAGCAAAGAGCGAGTTAGCCGTTGCCATGCCCCGGTCGTTGTGAGCGTGGGTTCCCACAGGGGAACCAATCTGGCTAACTACATATCTAGTGGTCTCGTAGACCTCGGACGGATAGGAACCGCCTCTCGTGTCACAGAGCACAAGCGTGGAAGAAAGGTTGCTAAAGAGATTGCGAACCTTTTTACGGTGCAGCCTCGACGATAAGGTAGATGGCGGTTAACTGCATGGGGGATAACTTTATCGCGGCCCCACCAGGCGATTACCAAACCCAGCTCCTCTAATTACTTCCATGAGGAACCGACCTCACGGCACATAGAAAACTGTCACCGAGCTTCCAAACAGAGCCGAGACTCGGCTTTGACTATTGCTTACACTACCCACCTTGCGTGATGGTGCACACCAGATTTGCATCCTAGGCGTGAAGCGAATGACAAAGCTGAAGAAGGTTAAGTTTGGCCTACTGGGATTAGGAAATGTGGGCCGCGAAGTAATTCAGCAAAACCTCGAAGGACAGCATCGATTCAATTTCTATTGGGTCGCTGATAGTAGATATCTCGTCTCAAAGGCCAATGGCGATGCGTTTACAAGAGTCGAGATTCTTGCGGTTATCAAAGCAAAGAAGGAATGCCCGAACCAGTTTGGAGAGAGATGCCGAAGCGAAATCCTAGGATGCAAGGTCCACGAGTTCGAAAACCCAACTCGTGAAGCTGAGCTGGTTCGTGAACTGACCGCGGAGCCAAAAGAGAATTGGATAATTATCGATACGTCGACCTCCCCAGCTGAAGTAGACCAAATTATCACGCGTAGCGCTTTGGGTTGCGCATGTTATTGTACAGCCAACAAGAACCCATGGGCGAGTTTCGACATATTTGCAGAACTCTACCGCGAGGCCGAACGTATGCATACGCTTCTAGGTCTCAATTGCGTTGCTGGGGTTTGGGTTGACCAGATGGAAATCCTACCGATCTTAATGCAGAGACTAAGGAGCGGGCAACTCGAGATCTTGAAGCGGGACAATTCAAGCTTGAACCTTTTCTTCGAGAAAATAGGGAAAGGATTGTCGGCAGATAGAGCGATTGCGGAAATAGCCGGCAGCGGTCATATGGAACCCGGCTCACGCGGCCTTTCAGTCGAAGTTCGAGATCAAATCCTGAAGGCTAACATCGCGGTTAACCTCTGCGGGATCTTTCGGGGCATCAGCCCTAGTTCCGTGGAGCGATCTATGAGTTCCGAGGATCCCAAGGGTCAGTTGTCGACGAACCCTGTCGACATCGCGAATTGGCACAGATCGGGACGGAAGAGAGGAGCTTACCCTGCATTAGTCACGCGAATCCGCATTGAAGCTGACACGGAGAAAATCTCTTCTGAGGTTGGCTTCCAGGAATTATCTCGCGATCATCCACTGGCAAGAGACTTAGGCGCCAAAAGCGCAATGTCAGTTCAGGCGTCCGAAGGCGCACAATTCGAATGGTCCTCGAATGCTCCTCGCCGAAGGAGGATGTTCGTGCATTCTGGCTATGGTGGAGGATCGAGGACGGCTGCGAAACTTCTATGGGAAGCAAAGCGTGGAATCGTTTTGTTCAACTCATGTCCTCTTGTGAACTTCTCTCCGCTCCCGGTACTCTGGGCCTTGAACAACAATGATGTTGAGGTCAAACGACTGGAGAAAAAGCTCGCCATCAGCTTATAGTTGGGAAGTCAGAACAACCGAAGACCTGGCAAAGGGGCTCCCGCTAGACGACAGCTCTCTTACGGTACTCTACAAGCACATTTCCCCTTCTGGTCGACACCCTAGCGACAGGCAACATAATTCAGAACCTAGGACGTACCAGACTCTCGACTCGTTCTTAGACTACTTTTTCGCGAATTCGTATTGGAATAAGTTGTCCTATATTTGATTCCAATAGGAATATCAGGTTCAACCATGCCTTAATATCGCTTTAGCATCTAGCCCGTTTTCAAATCCGACTTGGTGTCCAACAGATGGGAACTGTGCAAGCACTAATCTGTCGTCGCTGCGACGCTGAGAGTCCGCCCATGAAAACGATCTCATGCCCGAAATGCTTCGCACCTGTGGATGTCAGTTATGACTTTGATTCTATCCAGCTCTCTCACGATTCGTTCCATACGCGGCCTAGAACATTGTGGAGATACAGGGAACTTCTCCCTGTTCAAGATTCGAGAAGTATTGTTGACTTGAACGCTGGTTTTACTCCTCTTCACCGCTGCAGGAATCTAGAAAAGCTCTTCGGACTGAAGGAAGTGTACGTTAAGAACGATGGGTTGAACCCGACCAATTCCTTCAAAGATCGACCTGCAAGTGTTGCAATTTCGAAGGCTATTGAATTCCACTTGAAGACTGTGGGTGCCGTCTCGACAGGCAATCTCGCAGCCGCAGTGTCTGCTCACGCCGCCAAGGCAAACCTCCCTTGCTACGTATTCATCCCGCAAGGAATAGAGGCAAGCAAGATCGCGCAGATCACAGCTTATGGCCCTCATATACTCAGCGTCAGAGGAACTTACGATGACGCCAACCGCTTGGCGTACTTGGCGTCAGAGAGCTACGGATGGGCGATTGCCAACATAACAATGCGCCCCTATTATGTCGAAGGCTCCAAGACCCTGGCTTTCGAGGTCTGCGAACAGTTAGGTTGGCAACCACCGAATCACATGATTGTGGCAGTTGGGAGCGGCGCTCTGATGCGAGCGATATGGAAGGGTCTGAACGAATTTGAGCGAATAGGGCTAATTGGGAATGGGAGCACATCCATCCATGGCGCTCAAGCGTCGGGATGCGCGCCTGTCGCAACCGCATTCAAGACCGGCAACGAGTCGATCAAACCTGTTGCAAGGCCTGACACCATTGCGAAGAGCATTGCGATTGGTGACCCTGGTGATGGCACATACGCCATTGAGGTGGCCAAGACAACCGGTGGAAGAATAGACGGCATCAAAGATATTGATATTCAGGAAGCGATCAAGCTTCTCGCGAGTAAGGAAGGAATCTTCGCCGAGCCCGCAGGCGCCATAACGATCGCCCAAATGAAGAAGCTCGTTGAGGAAGGACAGATTCTTCCAGACGAAAGCGTAGTTTGCTGCGTGACAGGAAACGGGCTAAAATCCGTGGAAGCGGTCCAACCATCAAGCGGACAATGGCAGATCGTGGACCCGACGCTTAAGGCCTTGAACACAGTGATAACTAATTGGTGATCGTATGGGAAAAGTGAACGTCAAGTTCTTCGGCGCAGCCGTTGAAGCGGCAAAACGACAAACAGAGACGGAGGTCGACGCATCAAATGTGCGCGAACTCTTGGATAGACTTTCTGACAATTTCGGCGACTCATTCAAGCAGAAGGTCCTTGACTCTAAGGGCGGGCCCCAAGCGTTCGTAAACGTTTTTGTCAATAACACGGACATACGCCACCTGAAAGATCTGGAAACACCATTGAACGATGGTGACGAGGTGTTGATACTTCCCGCTGTTGCGGGCGGCTAGAGCTCAGGTCGTCGAGAAATCGCAGCAGACGCCTTGGAGCGAGTTTCAACTGGAGAACATTCGCCTAGAAGGTGAAACACATGTTATACAATAGCATGGTCGATCTGATCGGTAATACTCCAATGGTTAGAATCAACTCTTTGAATCCTAACCATAACGTGGAGATGTACATCAAGCTCGAGAAGTTCAACGCTACAGGTTCAGTAAAGGACAGGATCGCCAAGTACATGATTGAGTGCGCAGAGAGGAAAGGTTTGCTGACTAAAGACAAGACCGTCATAGAACCAACAAGCGGTAATACGGGGATTGGGTTGGCGCTCGTCTGTAGGGTCAAGGGCTATGACTGTACGCTCGTCATGCCTGAGACAATGACCATGGAGAGGGGACAGATCCTCATCGCACTCGGCGCGAAGATCATCCTGACTGAGGGTGAGAAGGGTATGAATGGGGCTGAAGACTACGCTAGGCAACTAGCGAAGGACTATCCGAAGAAGTACTTCATGCCAAACCAATTTGACAACAGCGACAACGCTCTGGCACACTATGAGACCACGGCGGAAGAGATCTGGAAGGACACGAATGGCAAGATCACACACTTCGTGGCCGGACTCGGAACAGCGGGGACAGCTGTAGGTGTATCGAGGAAACTCCGAGAGTACAATCAGGATGTGAAGATTATTGCAGTTGCCCCAGATCCCTCAACTCCAATTCAAGGCTTGAAGAACTTCAACACACAATATGTTCCTGGAATATGGGAACCGAATAGGGTCGACGAAACACATTACGTGAAGCTTAGGGACGCAGAGGAGTCCGCCAGACTTCTAGCTCTCGGTGAGGGCATCTTCGTCGGACCGAGCTCAGGGGCCATATTCCACGTCGCTTTGAAGAAAGCCAACGAGATTGACAGCGGCGTGATCGTCGTCATGGCACCTGACGGTGGTGAAAGGTATTTGACTACATCACTTTGCGAACCAGACAAATGCTTAGAATGCGCCAAAAGATTCGGAATCAAATGCTCTTACTTCGATGGGACGCCGATCGTCAAGGCGAAGACTTCTCCATCTGAGCTCATGTCACCATGAGGTGGCGTTACCAGACTCCAGCAATCCATAGGTCGGTCTCGAATGATTGAGCTGTCCCAGGAGGAGATTCGTCGGTACGGCCGGCACCTCATCATGCCGGAAGTCGGCATGGAGGGTCAGAAGAAACTCAAGGCTGCAAGCGTTCTTTTGGTCGGGGCTGGAGGACTTGGATCACCGATCTGTCTCTACCTCGCAGCCGCCGGCATAGGCCGGATAGGCTTGGTGGATTTCGATCAAGTCGACTACAGCAACCTCCAACGCCAAGTAATCTATTCCGTTCGTAACGTTGGCCGTCCCAAACTCGAAGCGGCGAAGGACCGTATACTAGAGATCAATCCCAATATCCAGGTCGACAGTTATGAAACCAAACTGTCCTCAGAAAACGCGTTGGACATCATCAGAGGTTACGATTTCGTAGTCGACGGCACAGACAACTTCCCAACCCGCTACCTTGTGAATGACGCGTGCGTCCTTTTAGGGAAAGCTAACATTTATGGCAGCATATTCAGATTCGAAGGCCAAGTTTCAGTTTTCGACGCGAAACGTGGCCCATGCTACCGATGCCTCTACCCTGAACCGCCGCCCCCAGGACTTGTACCATCATGTGCTGAGGGTGGGGTGCTGGGAATCCTGCCGGGCGTCATAGGAACGCTTCAGGCAACTGAAACGATTAAAATGATACTGGATAAGGGCGATCCTCTTGTTGGCCGGCTCCTCCTCTTTGACGCTCTGAGGATGAGGTTCAGGGAACTCAAACTCCAGAAAGCTCCGAACTGCCCAATATGCGGCCGGAACCCGACCATCAACTCACTGATTGACTATGAAGCGTTCTGCGGCCTTGGCCGCGGCGAAGCCGGCCCACTGAGCGAAGAAAATGAGATCAGAGTCACGGAGCTCAAACGCCGGATCGATAGAGGTGAACGTGTCAACCTGATCGACGTCAGGGAACCACACGAATATGAAATCTGCAGAATCGAAGGAAGCAACTTGATTCCTGTAAGCGAAATCCCGAACCGGGTCAACCAATTCAACCTAACAGACGAGTACATCTTCCATTGCCACACCGGCGCAAGAAGCGCTTGGGCAGTAAGCTTCCTATGTCAGCTCGGCTTCAAGAAAGTCAAGAACCTGAAGGGGGGCATCGACGCCTGGGCAGCTGAGGTTGACCCCTCAATCCCTCGATACTAGCAATCCGACGTACGGGAATTTAACATACTCTTCAACATGGGCTGAAAAGACGACTTCTCAGCAACAGGTTGCCTGTGCCCTTCAATGCTCGATGAAATTCACGTAGCGGTTTCTCGGAAGGCAGTATCAGTCCCTCTCGGGGCAATGTGCGCACCCGCTGTGACAAAATCAGAGGGCGAGTAACGCTTCGCTCTTCCTCACCTGCATCGTTGTTGGATCAACTTCGAGGCCAAGGCCTTCAAGACCATGTAGACCGAAAACTAATGCATCACCTTTCTCGGCGAAAACGGTCGTCATCGGCGCCGTCTCCCCTTCATGTTCGGCAAAAACATGTCCCACTTCCCTGACGAGAATATCGCCTTTTATCGTCTTGAATCTGGCCTTCCTGGTGGGCGTCACTCCGAGCTTCTCAAGCAGAGTCTTCGGAAGCCAAGAATAGGTTGCCCCTGTGTCCACCAGGAGCTTCAGTTCCTCCGATGCAGGTCCAGCTGGTAACCCTCGAATCTTGACCGTGATGTAGGTTTCGCCCATCGGAGGTCCGTGTGTAGAGTTGAGTTCTGGCTCTAATAATGTTGAAGGTCCATGTGGAAGTTGTCGGGTTATGCGCTCGTGTTAAGAAGGGTAGGGCGCAGTATATTTGCCAACTTCAAAAGACATCCCAAAGGAAGGGACATCGTTGGTCGGCAGGCGAGCTTCGAGTATGCGGCCGCGCTTGCCGTAGTACCCGGGCAGAAATCAGGCGCTGCCTCTGGCATCGTGTTGACTGGCCTTGCCTTGTCAGCCGCCTTTGGGGTTACGATGACCTCAGAGCTAATCGAGACATTCGGGCGGGGAGAAACGGCTAACGTCACCGCATATTCCATCGGCTCCTCCCTTGGAGTCGGGCAATTATCGCCGGGGTGAATATCCTGATAGCCTACATAAGAGGCTCATAGACAGTTGCCATTACGGTGAGGACTCCTTCGCATGCTAGACCGGCGTTTCTCACGCACTCAGCTAAGTGCCCCATTTCAAAAGAGGCTCTGGAATATCTCAGATATTCCTTGCTCTCGTTGAATAGTTTCCTTTTTTGGAAGATCGCTATCAGAGGCCGTGGTACGTGAAACGCTGGCACTATCTGAGGCACGGCCAAAAAATCAAGGTCATTTCAACAAATGAGGGACTGCTCGACGGTAAAGAACAGATGGTGCGACATATCGTAGCCAACTGGGTGCGCAGGACCAGTCTGGGAAGACGAACTGAGTTTCTCAGACTCATGCGCGAGTTCTTCACGAAGATCTCTCAAAATTGCGGGGACGGTCTCCTCGACAGACAATGGAACAGCTAAGTAACAGGGGGGACATTGAAGGATTGCCGGGGCTTCAAAGATGGATGAATCTCACGGAGTCCTCATCCTCTCGGAAAGGGAGGTCAGGTCATGCCTTCCGATGAAGGACGCAATAAGCGCGGTTAGGCAAGCTTACGTGGCTTTCGCGGAGGGAAGGGTCGCGATGCCGCCTGTCGTTCATTTGGGTGTAGAAAAATACAATGGCGAAATCGACATCAAAACCGGTTATGTGGAGGATTTTCAACTCATCTCCACGAAGATTGCCTCAGGGTTCTACGACAACCCGAAGATTGGTTTGCCGTCAGGTGTGGCGGTCGTAATTCTCATGGACCTGAAAACTAGCCTGCCCTTGGCGATAATGGATGGGACCTACTTGACTGCGGTTAGAACGGGAGCTGCAGGTGGGGTAGCCGCAAGCGTCCTCGCCCGAAAGAACTCCAAAACGGTGGGAGTCATAGGGGCCGGAACCCAGGGCCGCGAGCAGGTGTTGGCGTTGCATGAACTATTCGCTATCGAAAAGGTGAAAGTGTGGAGCAAAACCGCGAGCCATGCAGGAAAATACTCCACTGAGATGGCCAAGAGACTAGGCATAGAGGTTCAGGCCACAGCCAATCCCAGGGAAGCGGTAACGGATGCCGACATAATCGTCACGGCCACGCCATCAAGAAATGCCATCGTCATGGATGACTGGATCCAACCCGGAGTGCACATAAATGCAATCGGCGCGGATGGGCCGGGGAAGCAAGAGCTTGATCCAAAGATAATGAAACGGGCGAAGATCATAGTCGACAGCCTCAAGCAATGCAGAGTCATAGGTGAAATCCAACACGCACTCGCCCAAGGGCTAATCAGGGATAGTGACATACACGCTGAGATCGGCGAGATCCTAACTGGAAAGAAGAGCGGCAGGGAGTCCGATGATGAGATTACTCTCTTTGATTCAACCGGTCTGGCCGCTCAAGACATTGCCGCGGCGAACATCGTTTACCAGCTCGCGAAAAAGACCGGAATGGGTAAATCGGTCACGCTTCTCGAATCCAACCCAAACTAAAGCTCTTGGTGAGTACCTTATGATAACTCTGCGCGACATTGAAGACGCAAGGGAATCGATACGGGGCGAAGTCAAGAAGACTCCGTTGGCGCATTCGCGGTTTCTGTCCGACCTGTGCGGTGGAGAGGTCTATCTCAAACTCGAGAATCTGCAGATAACCAACTCCTTCAAGATACGGGGGGCACTCAACAGGATGATGCATCTTAGCCCCGAGGAAATGCGCCGTGGGATTATTGCGGCCTCTTCAGGAAATCACGCCCAAGCTGTTGCTATAGGCGCAGAGAAACTGAATTTGGACGCGACGGTAGTCGTCCCCGAGACTACGCCTAAGATAAAAATCGAGAAAATCAGAAAACACAAGGTCGAACTGATTCTGCACGGAGCAATCTACGACATCGCCGAGCGGTATGCTCGAGAGCTAGCCAAGAAAGATGGGCGGACCTTCATCTCCGCTTACAATGATCCATATGTTGTGGCCGGACAGGGAACCGTCGGCTTGGAGATTCTTGAGGGTCTCCCGACCGTTGATACAATCATTGTGCCTGTCAGCGGAGGAAGCATACTTGCGGGAATCGCCACCGCCGCAAAGAGCACGAGGCCCAGCATAGAAATCTTGGGGGTGCAACCTGAGACCGTGGCTGCCATGTACTATTCTTTGAAGGCCGGTAAGATCACTGACGTAGAAATGAAACACACGATAGCCGATGGTCTGGACGGAAACATAGAGCAGGGGGCCGTAACATTCGAGATAATCCAACGGTACGTAGATGAAGTCATGTTGTTTGATGAGGAGACCATTAGGAAAGCGATACGTCTCCTCTGGGACAAGGAGAGGCAGGTTGCCGAAGGGTCGGGGGCCATCTCCATTGCCCCGATTATGAAGAGCACCCAACGGTTTGCTCGAAAAAGGACGGTGGCTGTGATAACTGGTGGAAACATAGACGAGGCAGTTTTTCAAAACATACTAGCATCTGAAGCATTATCGAATCCAGGTGGAATCTGATGGCCCCACCGCTACCTTCTTTGGCTCGGGTGTTTCACAACTGCCGTGTTCTTCTTCCTGATTGCATCTTTCATAATACAGTTCGGGCTATTGTTAACAATGGGTCCAGCGTCGCTCACGGCCGTGGCGATGCACAGTTTTCTCTTCTAATCGTTCGAGAGGAGCAATCGGCATTTTCAGAATTAGACCTGGCCCTTCGGTCCAAGATTAGTTCCTTTCGGCTATTTCCACGAACCTGTTCAGGTAATCGGTGAGGAGTCTCCTGCAATCCTTTTCGGCTATGTCTTCCTTCAAGTTCGGCATTAGATTACGGAAGTATTCGAACTGTCCTGACGCCGTGGGAGATATTCGTAACAGGAGTTTCTTGTTAGAAGCCGCGGCCTTTCCGCCCGTGTCTGCTATTCCATGTCTCGTCATTTGCCCCAATGCGCGAGCATTGTTTACCATGATCGCCGAGTTGACCCATTTCTCTCTCAATATGCCACGATCGCGCCAAGGATTCCGAATAGGTAGCAGCGCCTCATTAGCCTGAATCTCACTCGGCATTCGTCGGGCGAACACGCAACGGGGAATCGGCCCCGCCTGGATTGAGGGCGCGTTCTTACATCTGTTCTTGGCTAAGGCGATCGAATTCTAGATCCTCGGGGAGCGGATTCGATCAGCATACTCTGAGACGTTGAAAGAAAAGGGATTAGGCGGCGATGAAGTGCTTCATGGTATCAGCAAGGGCGCGCAGGAAGGTTCCGACTTCTTGAACAGTGTTGAAGTGCACTAGGCTTGCGCGAACTCCGATAGATTTCCCATAGGTTTTGAGCGTTCTGGAGTAGAAGCCGCCGCCGTCTTCGGCTAGGACAGCGATTGAGTGCTTGTCCCAGAGGTATTGGGCGACCTGGAAGGGATCAGCGCCTTCGATGTTGAAGGTGAAGGTTGGTACTCGTAAGTGTGTCTTGGAGGGATCCTTTACGCCATAAACCTCCAGGCCTTTCATGGCTTGCATTCCCTGTGCTCCGTTTGTTCCGCCTAGTATCGCATTTGAGAGCGTTTGCTCGTATTTCTCAATCCACGAGAGAGCAGCCTTAAGGGTGCGTTCTCTTCCAGCGTAGTCGGCAATCTTGTCTCTTACCTCGGATTCTATCTGGGAAATCGGGAAAGTAGGGGTTATGCCTCCGGAAGTTGGTGTTCCTCACGAAAAGTTCTTCACAGAACTTGCCAAGAGAGGAATAAAGGTCGCTAGTTCCCATAAAGAGGACATATGGTTAGCCTAAGTTCCATTACTGCACGGAATTGTAGAGGCCGGTATTTCATGTGAGCCCTGCGTACTTGCAGACAATCTCGATGCTACGGACCAGAGCCCCAATGCTGAGTCGCATGTTTTCCTCGATGAAGTTGCCGTCCTCATCTGTATCGCCCATTCCTGGTGTGATCAGGATGGTTCCGTCATAGATGGGCGGTGGGTATACGCCCATTTCACCCAAACTGGACATTATCAGGTCCGTGTTCGTGAACATGTCTTCCCCGCTGAAGATTGGAATCCCAAACTTATCCTTCTGCCATGTATGTTCGTAGT
>Ga0315280_10007073_pt1 | contig 15225 bp, 6 predicted proteins | sample YL17G06_40_MG_FD_203697 | JGI IMG/M metagenome (GOLD analysis project Ga0315280, IMG submission 203697) | Sediment microbial communities from Yellowstone Lake, YNP, Wyoming, USA - YL17G06_40 | ecosystem: Environmental > Aquatic > Freshwater > Lake > Sediment | place: USA: Wyoming | collected... | reverse complement strand
CGACATCTGCGCCATGCCCGCCGTCGCGGTGAAGACGTCGTCGAGCGTGGTGCCTTGCAGGTACGCCTGGTCATTGGCGCCGTCCAAGGGGTAGGTGGTGACCTTCTTGAAGTCCACGGCGTACGTGGTTTGCCCGCCGCCCGCCTTCATCAAGAAGGCGCGCCGAAATTGCGGCTGCAAGAGCACCGTGTCGTCGCCGCTGGAGCCGTTGAGCACGGCCTCGTCGGTGCCGCCCCTCGTCGAACGGCCATAGATGGTCGAGAAACCCACGCCGGCAAACAGGTAGGCGCAAGGCCGGCTGTCGCCACCGACGTGCCGCATAATGCTGTACCCCGCGTCGCCTTCCGGCTTCGAGACGAAGAGGTCGTTGCCGTAGGAGTCGGTCAGGTCGGCCGTTGCGCCCGTCCCGCCGCCGTTGCCTAGCCCGTAAATCAGGTCGAAGTTCTTCACCGAGTCGTTGTAGACGTTGCCGGTCCCGGTGCCGACCATCGAGCCGGTCCTGGCATAGGACAAGGCGGTGAACTTGTCACCCGAGTCCGGGCCGGCGTGGAGCGTGGCCTTTTCGCCGGTGCCCCCGCCCCCGTCCACGATGATGTTCTCCATGCTGCCGCTGTTGAGCGGTGAGTACACCGTGTACCCCGGACCCGTGTGTACGATCCCGTACCGGTAAATGTTCGGCGTGTCGATGCCCGGCCCGCCGGTGATTTTGAGCGTGTCGCTACCCAGACCGGCATTGACCGTCAGGTAGATCGTCCAGTTGGCGTTGTAAAGGTAGGTCACCGTTGGGCTGCCGGCCAAGGTTACCTTCATCTGGTGGAAGAGCGGATTCGCGCCGGGCGAGGCGGCGATGAACTCGAACGTGTCGTCGCCTGCCGTCCCGGTGAAGTTCGCCGGGTTGAGTTGCCACGGGTCGGAGGCGTCGGATGCCAGGGCGTTTCCGGCCAAATCCGTGATCCCCGAGCCCGCCGCGGTGAGCGTAAGCACGTACTGCCCCTCGGCGCCGGTAATGCCGCTCAGGTTCCCCAACGTCCAGGTGATGTTGTCGCTGGTGGTCAGCGTCTGGCTGGTGGTAAGCAGGTTGACGCCGCCGTTGCGCGTAAGCTTCAGATCCGCAAGGTCGAATCCGGTGACCGGCTCGCTGAAGACGATCGTGATGCTGCTGACCGCGCTCGTGCGCGGATCGGGCGTCACATCCACGATGTCCGCCGACGGGGGCCTGGTGTCCGGGTAGTTCCCGAAGTCCTTACCCGTGACGTTCTGGCCGCTCTGCATGGTCACGACGTACGTGCCGGGGGGCACGGGCGTCGGGCACGTCTGCACCCAGCCGGTCTGCCGGACCTCGGAGATCCGGTACGTCCCCGGATCGATCCCCGTGAAGGTGTAGTTTCCGTCGGCGTCCGTGATGGCGTAGCGCTCCCCAGGGGTGGTGATCGTCAGGGACCAATTGTCGAGCGTTCCGACGTCCCCTCCAAAAACATCGGTGATCTCCAGAGTCCATGTGCCGTTGGGATTCTGGCCGTCCAAAGCGGACAGCAGGCCCTGCGGCCGGAACCTTCCCGTGAACGGAGGAACGCCCGAGGTAATGGGACTGGCGGCCTCGTCATCCAGGACGGTGCCGATGAAGTTATCGCCGGAACCATCCACGCGGTCGAATAGGGCGACCCTGGTCCCTGTCGGGCTGATGAGGTAAGCCGTCAGATCGCGATCCCACGTGTGGCGGATATTCAATGTGACATCGACATCGATCAGGCCCTCCAGAATCCCACTCACCGGCAGGTTGGAGGTCACGGTGGAAAGGTCGGGAATGGGCAGGTTGATATTGCCCGAGGAGATGGTGATGGTCGCGCTGTCGAAGACGCCGTTGTTGTTGGCGTCGAGGAAGATGGTCCAGCCCGGCAGGCCCGGCTCGCCCGCGTCCTTCACCCCGTCCCCGTTCAAGTCGTTCCACTTGCTGCCGCGAATCATGCCGATCTCGCTGCCCCAGCTGATTCCGTAGATCGTCGCCTCGCTCCAATCGCCGATGACGCATGTGTTGCCGTCGTGGGCGACGGCGATGTTGAGGCCGGCATCGGACCACGAGGCGACTTCGTCACCCTGGGGGCTCCAGATGTGACTCTGTCCGACGCCCCTGGACGTGCCGAAGACGTACCCTGCGCCGTCCATGGCTACCGAGGGATACTGCGGATCGACGATCTTACGCCACAATTCTCCGGTGGCCACTCCGTAAAGCGCCACCGTGTGGTTGTCCCCGTCAACGAATCCGACGGCAAACCGAGTGCCGTCAGGGGAGAGGTCTGCAGAGACGATATGATTGCCTTCGATCACATCGTAGAAGTGCGTCTCGTTGCCGGATGCGTCGCATAGAATTACGTCGCTATTGGTCCTTACCAGCACGACGTCGCCAGTGGGCGTTGTGGAAATGCCCCAGATCCACCAACCGCGAACGTCGACTGTCCGGGTCCACAGGACGTTCCCGCTGCCATCGTAGCAGGCAAGTTGATTAAAGCCGGCAGCGAAGACCTTGTCCCCCGCGTCGGTGACGGCCACCTGTAGTTCCCCGGCAAGCGAGTTCTGCCAGAGCAACGAGCCGTGGCGATTCAGAGCGAAGACCTGCCCCGACTGTCCCCCGACTACCACCAGACTGCCATTTGCGGCGATGGCTCCGCTCTCCATCTGGACGTCCGCTGGCAGTGAGTACTCCCATAGCATCTCGCCGGCCCGGCTGAAGAATCTGACGACACTCTGGTATTCATCCCCCACCAGCACGCAGTCACCCCCAGGGGAAACAGCGACCTCGTAGCTGTACCGGGCCCCCTGTACTGTAGCAATTTTCGCTACCAGGGCATCGCCGCGAACCTCCGCGGCGGGGACCTCGATAATACCGCGAGGGTTAACCAAGTCGTTGGGCACGTCGTGAATAGGATTGTTCCGCCATACGCCAGGGGCGGGGTGGTTCGCTCCGTGAAGGTAGGCATGAGTACCGCTATACCACTCCTCAAGATTAGAGTAAGTGACTGGCTCTCCGGATACCCACTGCCAACTTCCCGCGTCTTTGGTGTATCCGATCCATGCTATATTTCCGCCTGGGTCCGGGCCGCCTCGGCAATACGAATCCCTGATAAAGTTCGTGAGCCAGGCGTTCTCCGCGGCATCGTTGATGTTGACGAGGTGACCGCCGGCGAGACCGGCCTCGTCCTCGGCCTCCTGCCACGTGCCGTAGCTATTGGTCAACGCGTAGGAGTGACCGCCATAACCAGAAGGGGACCAGTTCCAATCCCGTATGACCTTCGCGACGAAGGCATCGCCTCCGCCATCGTAGGTTGTGTCAAACCCACCTGAGACCCAACCGGCCGAAAGTGTGCCACCCGACACGTAAATACCACCTGTCCCGTCCAAAGCGATCCTCACGCTCATGTCGTTCCCACTTCCGCCTAGGTAGGTCGACCACTTGCACGTCTGGCCGTCATTGCTCACTTTGGCGAGAAACGCGTCGCTGCCGCCGTTGTGCGTGGTGTCAAACCCGTCCGAAACGCAACCCGATGAAGAGGTCCCTCCCGTCACGAACACATTTCCCCAGATGTCGATAGCGACGTCATTACTCTCATCGGTGGCATCGCCACCGAGGTACGTAGACCACGGCATCGATTGGCCGTCGCTGCTGATCTTGGCCAGGAAGGCATCGCGACCGCCGTTGTACGTGGTGTCGAACCCGTTCGAGACCCAGCCAGCCGAGTCTGTGGCGCCCGTTACCAGCGCATTCCCTTCCGAGTCCACAGCCACCGCCCGGGCCTCCTCAAGACTCGCGCCGCCTAAATAGGTGGACCACAGGAGTGATTGGCCGTCACCGGAGATCTTCGCGAGAAAGCCGTCGTATCCGCCGTTGTGCGTGGTGTCGAAGCCTCCGGCAACCCAGTCTCCAGTAGGAGAGGTCGTTCCGCCGACTACGAACAGGTTCCCTGAGGCGTCCATCGCGATAGACCCGCCCCAGTCGTCCCCCGTACCACCCAGGTAAGTTGACCAGACGTGTCCGCCATCGGCGCTAACCTTCATAACAAAGGCATCTCTGCCGCCGCCGTTGTGGGTCGTGTCGAACCCACCGGAAACCCACCCCGCGGAATAGGTCTCTCCCACCACAAACGCGTTGCCCGAGGCGTCGACGGCCACGCCGTTCCCCTGGTCATTGCCGCTGCCGCCTAAATATGTCCACCGGAGCAGTTGACCGTCGCCGCTGACCTTGGCAAGGAACCCCTCGCGGCCGCCGTCGTACTGCGTATCGAAGCCGCCCTTTCCGGGATACACAGAGCCCCAATCTCCTGAGTATGTGTAACCCGTCACGAACGCGTTTCCTTGGGCATCAACAGCGATGTCCAGAATTCGTTCCTCGCCACCGCCATTGCCGCCCAAGTAGCTGGACCACAATAGGGATTGGCCGTCGGCGCTGAGTTTCGCGATGAAACCGTCCTCGCCGCCGCCGAGCGTCGTGTCAAACCCGCCCGAGACCCAACCGGAAGACCCCGTGAACCCGGCTACGAAGGCGTTCCCTGCGCTGTCAACGGCAATGCCATGGCCCGAGTCGAGGCTTCCGCCACCGAGATAAGTCGACCACGCCAACTCTGGCGGGGGCAACGCGACCGATAGCAGGTGTCTCGCTTCCAGTGGCTCGAAGGCGAGGTGTCGATGATGATTGCCCGCGCCGCAGTTGCTGGTCTTCGCTCTTGTACGGATCTCGCAGCGGCGGAGCGGACGGGTGACGCGCGAAGTGATTCGGGGCATGGTTGAGCTCCTCGATCATCAGATGCCACGTGGCAGAAAACAGGGAACGGTGGATGGTGAATGCAAAAGCGGAAAGCCGAGAGCTGATCGCTGACCGCTGAAAACCGACCAACGTCGCCGAGGTGGCCGCGCGCACGGGCAGACGGGCAACGGGCGGGGCAACGGGCAGACGGCAAGAGTGCGCTCTGGAAAGGTCAGCGCGGCTCGGTAAGATGAACGGGGCGGCTTGCTTGCTTGCTTGCTTGCTTGCTTGCTTGCTTGCTTGCTTGCTTGCTTGCTTGCTTGCTTGCTTGCCGCGCAGCGCGCGGAAGTGGGAAAACGCCCGTGGCCGGCAACAGCGGCATGTCCGCAACCCCCACGTGAGCGAAACGTACCTTCCGGCAGAAGGTAGCCCTACTGTTGTTACTCCGGACAAGCGTGTCAAGCCCCCCGGGGCCTGAATTCAGGATATTTCCGGCAAGCCGATTTGCGCCAGCGGGCGCTGAGAAAAATCGCACTCCGGCGGCAACCGCTCGCACTGCTGGAAGCCTAGCGTGACCTTCATCGCCAGTTCGCGGGCATTTCGTACCAGAGGCATGGCGATGCAAGCACGCCATGCCACCCACTGGCGTCCGGCGTCACGGAGTGGCGCGGCTACGTGAGGGGAGCCCGCGTCACAGAGTGCCGCGGCTACGTGGTGGGGCATCCGACTGCTGGTTGGTCGCGAAGCGTGAGCGTGTCGTGGGAAAGGCATGGCGACGCGAGCAACGCCACGCCACCCGCGGCGAGACCCTCAAAACCGATTGCCCCGGCGAAATCGCCCACGAAGGCGCAACGCGTTGATCGGGCTCGACAACAGGAGACTATTGCCGCGACGGCCGCTACCTGTCCGGGGCCAGCGTGATCGTCAACTCCTGATTGTCGCTGGTCTTGAGGTGGAGCGTTTTCTCCGCCGCCCCCGCTGGCATTTGGATCACAGGCCGGTACGTCTCGCCGAAGCCGCGGAAGGCGAATCGGCCGAAGGCGTCCGTGGCGCCGGAGACGCGGGTCTGCCACTCACCATGGATGAGCCGCTTGAGCTGTTCGTAGACCGGCTTGGGCGACATGTCGGCTCGCAACATCCCGCCGCCAGAACCTCGTCGCGGTCGATGCGGCCAAAGACGGCGACGTGGTGCTCATCCCCGCCGGAACCTATACGTGGACCCGCGCCGTGAAGCTCGGCACCGTGAGCTGGGGCAAGGCCGGCCCGACGACCACAGGGCAGAAACACCTGACGCTCCAGGGAGCGGGAATCGATCGCACGATCCTGGTCGATGAAGTGCCGCCCGACCCGCGCGGCCAGAGCGACAGCATGTTCATCATCCACACCCTCGAAGGCAAGCCGTTTCGGATCACGGGAATGACCCTCCGCGGCGGCACGGGCGAGGTCGGCGAGCTTTGCGCCCTGCGCGTGCTGGGCACGGGCAAGCAGGTCCGCACCGACCACGTCAAATTCCATCATCTCAAGACCCGCGGGCTGTACGTCAACGGCGAGGTCTTCGGCGTCATCGACCACTGCGAGTTCCTCATCAACGCCTGGAAACAGGCAATCTGGATCGGGCACTCGTCCTGGGGCGGACACGACTACGGCGACGGATCTTGGGCGAGCCCCCTGTCGCTGGGCACGGAGAAGGCGGTGTACATCGAGGACAACGTGTTCCGGTCCGAAGGCCCCGCAACGGCCGCCGCAACCGTGGATAGCTGGATGGGCGGGCGCTGGGTCTTCCGGCACAACCGCGTGGAGAACATGACCATCGGCAACCACGGCACCGAGTCGAGCGGCCGGTGGAGAGGCTGCTTCAGCATGGAGATCTACGACAATGTCTTTCACCGGCCCGTTTGCGTGGAACACCGGCGATGGATTCAAGATCATGAAGGCCCAGGTCTGCCTGGACGGCATCGGCCGATCGACGGGGCGCCTGCTTTCGGGCGACAACCCGCCGCTTCCCCGCCAATGGCCCGAGCAGGCGCTGGAGCCCTTGTATGCGTGGAACAACACCCTGAACGGGAGGATGCTGGCATCCGCAGCCGATCGATCCTGATCCAGGAGGGGAGGGAGTAAACGGCACGCCGCGGCCCGGCTACAAGCCCTACGCCTACCCTCACCCGCTCATCGACTTCTTCGATCGGGGCGCGGCGGCGCGGTAAGGAGCTCGATGATGCGTCGACGTGCCGTTTGCGGAGGAAAAAAAGAGATGGGATTCTTCGTCCGCAGGCAGCTTACGGCCTGGCCGGATCGCGGAAGATGGAACCGCCGCTACTCCGTAAGCCTTTTCCTGTCAATTGGTTAGGACATCGATCCCCCTGTCGGATCTCCGGCAGACGGGGGCTCCTCCCCCGCCAGGTGGCATCTGGTCAAGTTGCCCCGTCGTGCTAGAATACCGTTGGCACGAGGAGTTCCGCCGTGAACCTTCCCGGACGTAGTGCGCGAAAGGGAAGACGACACCGTGCGGAAGGACATGCGACCCATGTGCCGCCTGTCCACCACCTGGAGCACTGCCATGAGTAGATCGCTCCCTCGATCCGTCCCGTTGTTGCGGGGGTTCGCCCCATGGGAGCCCCCTTCCCGTTGCCGGTGGTTGCCCGGGCGACCGTCCGATCCGGCCGGGACGGATGCCAGGTGGCCGATCGTTTCTTTCCCGTTTCACAGACTCGTGTAGTGAGGAGACAACCATAGCCGAATCGACTGTCGTTAGCATCATGAGTTTGCCGGCGCGCTTGCCGCCATAGGGCCGTATGGCTTTTGCGGAAAACCGATTCGCCGCCAAGCGAATCTCTTAAGACAACGTGCTTAAGCACGTAGCCCGACCCAGGCTGTAGGCGCGCCCATTTTGTTTCTTGCGAGAGCTTGCCGCCGTCGCGACGCAAGGGATGATACGGCCAGACGACGTTCGTGTGGACCACTCACTTCTCCGAGTCAATTTCGGCATAGGTCCAGTGCGGTTCCCAGCCCACCGGCAAGGTCAGCACGGGACCGTCTTTGGTCGCCCCATGGACTTTGCGCAGAGCACTGCTTTGGCCGCCGATGGTCGGCGCGTCCGCCAGACGCATCAGGCCCATCGGGGCACCGGAGGCGGTCGGATCGCCGTCCTCCCGTTTGTTCCCCGTGAAAAGCACGTACTTCCCGTCCGGCGAAACGACACCCCCGTAGACGTGGCGGCCATCTTCTCCGTAGACGAGACTCCTGTGTTTTCCTTCCCCGTCGGCCATCCACAACTGAGTCCAGCCGTACTGACTGCCTTTTTGATTCGGCGGGCGGTAAGAGAAGATTAGACTCCTGGAATCGGGAAACCAGTCGGGCGTGCAACAGTCCACCGTGCTTACCGCGTTGGCCTCGCCGGTGGCAACGTCGATGCGGGCCACCGACCAGCTCGTGCCAAAGGAGTTGGCGACGCCGCAGAGCCATTTTCCGTCGGGCGACCAGAAAAGCTGCTGAAAGAAGCCTTGGCGGCCCAGGTGGCCGGTCACCTTTCGCGGGGCCAGCTCGACGAAGTCGATGCCCTTGATGGAGAGGCAGGCGACGTGCTTGCCGTCCGGCCCCCACGAGGCCCACGGATATTCTCCCTCTTTCCCATGAACAACCGGATCGGCGCCGTTACTCTTGGCGATCACGAGCTGCCCCTGGGCTCCAAAGCGGTTGGGGTCGATCGAGACGCTTCGCGCGATGCGCCGGTAAAGGAGCCTTCGGCCGTCGGGTGAGAAGCGCGGCGCCGCCTCGTGGAAATCGGGAGTGTTGGTGACGTTCCGGACGCGCGACCCATCCGGCCGCATGACGAACAGGTCCCAGTCGCCGTGCGGCGTCCGCGCGCCGTAAACGATCCAGCCCTTCTGGCGCACTTCCGCGGCGAGTTGGACGACTGGCGGATCATCGCGGGCTTTTCTGGGGTCTTCTTTCGGCTCGCCCGTCGCCCCTCCCAACACGCCGCTGGCAAGGGCCGCAAGCCATATCGTCGCAAGGTGCATGGTCACGTCATCGTCTCCGTGTGCTCGTGCAGCGATGCGATGGCAAGCAGACTTCGGAAGTCTGCGGAGGCCCAAGACTCCGGCCGCTGGGGCACGCTGCGCTTTGCCCCGGCCACCCGCCGCTGCGCTGTGCGCCGGCTACCCGCCGCCTTAGAATAGCACGGATCGGCCATCGCCAAAAGACAAAGGAGCCAGTGATGAGAAATGACATCGGGCCCCGTGGGGGGAAGTCCTTCGCGGTCATTGCGGGCGGCCTCGTTTGGGCGTGGACAGTCATGGCCCAAGCCCAACCGCGGCCGGAGGGGCGGTCCGGCCTCGATCTGCTCGACTTGGCCACGATCCGCTCCGGCGTGCGGCAGGGGACCGAGGCCACTATCTGGGCCGGCGACAAGCGGTACCGCGACACTCCGCAACTGAAACCGCACGCCTCGATGACGATCGCCGACATCAAGGGCCCCGCCGTGATCACGCTCCTCCGCGTGGCCAAGCCGCCGGGGCTCAGCGCGAAGCTGGCCCGCGGCGTCGTCCTCGAAGTCTACTTCGACGGTGCGGAAGAGCCGGCGGTGAGATGCCCGGTGGCCGACTTTTTCGGCGACGGGTGCGGCGGGCGCACCCGGGAGTTCTCGACGAAGTTCATCGAGGTCGTCCCCTCGGCCTGGAACGCCTACTTCCCCATGCCCTTCAAGACGGCGGCCAAGATCATCCTCCGCAACGACAGCGACGACCAGACGTTTTGGAGCTATTACGTCGTGGAATGGCAGGCCCTGCCGCAGTGGAAGGCAGACCTCGGCTACTTCCACGCCACCTGGCGGCGCAAAGGGTTCTGGCTGACGGACGAGTCGCGGGAGGAGTTTCTCCACGTGACCGGCAAGGGGCACGTCCTCGGCCGGCAATTCAGCGTCGCGACCGACGCCCCGCAATACACCGACTTCAACTTCGTCATGGAAGGCAATAACGAGGTGGACGTGGACGGCCGCCCCCGTGCCCTGGAGTACCTCGGCTCCGAGGACTCGTTTACGTTCAGTTGGGGATTCCAACACCCGTTTGTCGGCCAACGGGCGGGGATGCCCTACGTGGACATCGCTGCGATCCGGACGCCGGAGCAGAAAAAGACCGCCGGCACGCGGTCGCGCCTGTCGATCTACCGCTTCCACGATCACATGCCGATCCGCTTCGACAAGGAGTTGCGGTGGCTGATCGACTGGAAGAACGAGACCTTCGGCAAGCAGAAGGGCTGGGTCGATTACGCCACGGTCTTCTACTGGTATCAAGACTCGCCGGCGGGTTATCGCCACGAGCCTCTGCCGCCGGTCCGGGATCGCTATCTCGACATCCTCCCCGAGCCGGGCAGATAGACTTCCGAAGTCTTTAGGACTTCGGAAGTCTTTGGAGCGGGTAGGGTGGGACGAGCAAACCGCAGCCCTGGTGGGACTTCGGTCGCGGACGGGATAGCGGCGCAAGCGAGTGTCGTCGATCAGCGTGTGTGCGGTTTGCGAAGTCCCACCAAGGTTCTCCGCGACCTTGTCCCACCCTACGTGCGGGATCATGCCACGCGCCGGGCTATCTCGGCGGCGGGGGACGGAATTGCTCCGCCTTGCCAAAGGCCGCGTCGGCCGCCTCCTTGTCGCCCGTCTGACGCAGCAGCCACGACAGACCGAAGTAGCTGGGGCCCAGCGCGCCGCGGAGCCGGCCGAGCTTCGCCTCCTTCTTGGCCAACTCGTCAAGCACCTTGGACGAGGCGCCCAACTGCGAGCGTGCCTCGGGCAACTGGCCGCGATTGCGAAGCGCATCCGCCAGCCTGTGGTGGACCATCACCAGGGAGAGCTGGTAGGAGGCGGTGTCGGGGAATCGTCGCGCGAGCGAGGATTGCAGGGCCAGCGCCCTGCGCAGGGTCTCCTCGGCCTCGGTCGTTTTGCCGCCGTCCTGCAGCATCCTGGCAAGTCCGAGACGGATTTGGACCTGGGACACCGCATAATCCGGCACATTGGGATGCTCCGCCACAAGCTGGCCCGAGATGTCCAGCGCCTTGCGCAAGCGGGTCTCCATCGCGCTGCGCACGCGCTTTTCCTCGGTCTCGTCTTCGCCGCGCCAAGGAAACAACGGCCGGAAGTCCAGCCTCGCATAGGTCTCGCTCAGATCGTAGCGGTAGTCCGGCACATCGGGGAAATCGGCCACCAGCTTCTCGAGGATCTGAGTGGCCTTAGCCGTTGTGTCCTCGGGTGGCTGCGAATCGCGGCCGGGTCGTCCCGGCGGCAGGTCCCGGTAGCAGCGGGCCAGCAGGTGCCGATAGTCCGGCACGTCGGGATGCTTGACCACGAGCCGTTCCAACAGGTCCACGGCCTTGCGCAAGTAGCCCTCACTCTCCTCCCACGGGGAAAACGGAGGCGGCGGTCCAGAGCCGGGAAAACCCTTGCCGCGGCCGGCATCCGGCGGTCCAGGCGGACCGTCCGGCCGATCCCGCCGATCGAGCCCGTCCGGCCGATCAGGCCCTCGCCACTCAGGCCCACCGCGTCCGCCGCGGGCAAACGGCGGCGGCCCCTTGCCTTCGGGGCCGAATCCAGGCTTACCGGGCCCCTTGCCCCGGCCACCGCCCGGGCCGAGTGGAGGAAGCCACAAACCCGGATCCGGCCTTCTCCCAAGCAGGTAATACGTCCGCGCCAATTCGTAGCGATAGGTCGGCGAGGCCGCGGATTGCGCAGGCACGGTTTTGAGCGTCGCCAGGGCCTCCAGGTGAGAAGCACGCTTCGCTTCGGGATCGCTGGCCGCCCCGTACACGCTCCCCAACTCATTGCGTATTCTCGCAATCTCCACCAAGAGGTCAGCATCGTCGGGCGAGGTCTTGACGAGGTCCTGATACAACTCAACGGCCCGCTCATACGCCGCCTTGGCCTGGTCCGAATGGCCCAGACGCTGCCGGATGTCGCCGACGCGCCGGTTGGCCTCGGCCACCTTGCGGCGGAATCTGGCGTCGTCGCCGCCCTCCTTGGCCAGGCGATCGTAGAAGACGAGCATGTGCTCCAACAGCGCGGCCGCCTCCTTCGAGAGCACCGGCTGGACCGGTAGCGATACCTCGTCCCCCGCCGCGCTGACCACGGTCAGTCCCGAGGGGGTCACGGCCCGGTCCGGCGCGAACTGATGGAAGATGTTGTCCAGCGCTTCCAGGGCCAAGGCTGAAGTGGCTTCGGCCTTTTTCCGCTGCTTTGCCTCTTCGACGTTGGCCGCCGTGGTCCGCACGTATCCCACGCTCGCCACCACGGCCACCAGGATCAACAGCGCCAGCGTGGCCGCCGACAGACTGGCGACCGCACGGTTGCGGCGGGCCCACCGCCAGAGCCGCTCCACCGCGGGCGTGCGCCGCGCCCGGATCGGCCGGTCCTCCAGGAAACACTGCAAGTCGCGGGCCAGGTCTCCGGCCGACTGGTAGCGGTCCGCCGGCTCGCGGGCGATCGCCTTCAGCACGATCGTCTCCAGATCGCGCGGGATCCTGGCGTGGAGCTTTCGAGGGCGGGGCGGCTCGTCGTGGGTGATCCTCCAAATCAAGCTGCTCCGCCCGGTATCGTCAAAGGCGGGCTGCAGCGTGAGCAGCTCGTAAAGGGTCAGCCCCAGGCTGTAGATGTCGCTGCGGGCGTCCATCTGGCCGGAAAACTGCTCCGGCGCCATGTAGCGGAGCGTCCCCACGATGGCGCCGGCCTGCGTCACGTTGTCCTGCTCCATCGCCTTGGCCAGCCCAAAATCGGAAATCCAGACGACGTGCTGCGAGTCCAGGAGCAGGTTTGCCGGCTTGATGTCGCGGTGCAGCGTGTGGTGGCCGTGGGCGTAGTGCAGGGCCTCGGCAACCTGGAGGCCGATCACGGCGGCGCTGCGCCAATAGGGCGGGCCGAAGCGCCATCCCCCGGGCCGGATGGGGGCCGCTGCCGAGTCTTGACCGGCTGCGGCGCGGCTCCCGTTGACCATGGTATCGCGGTCGCGCGCGAGATCCTCAGTCAGGGCGTCCGCCGGAGACGAAGCCCCCTGAGCCTCGGCAGCGGAGTCTCGCCGGACCGGGAGCCCTCCCTCGGGCGCCTCGGGGGTCGAGGGGGCGAACTCCTGCGCTTGGCCGAACTGCCCCTCCACCATCGCCCTGAGAAGGCTTGTCACCTCGCCGCCTCGATCGTGTGCCGGGGAAGTCGGCGCCGCCTCTTGGCCGCTTTGGGAAGGCACGCCGAGAGCGCTCTCCTGCTGGAGCTTGGCAAGGATCGCATCCAGCCCCACGCCCCGGATGAGCTGCATGACGATATAGTGAAACCCTTCGTGCTCGCCGACGCCGAAGACGGGGACGATGTTGGTGTGGTGCAGTTTCGCGGCGGTTTGCGCTTCCCGCTGGAAGCGCTGCAGTTGCTTCGGATCCAGGAGCGACTGCCTGGGCAGCACCTTCACGGCCACGTGGCGCCCCAGCGACTCCTGAAAGGCCTCGTACACGATGCCCATGCCGCCGCGGCCGATCTCCCCCAGGATGCGGAAATCGCCGAGCCGTTCCAGCCGCGCCGCGCCCAGAGACACTCGGGCGCCGCTGCTCTGCTGGTTGTGGACCTTCAGCCGCTCCATGGCGGCAATGGCGGGGAACAGCTCCTCGATCTGCGCGGCTAGCTCCGGATGCTGCGCCGCGTATTCCGCGATCGACGGAGACTGGCCGCTGCGCTGCCGCTCGATGAACTCGGCCGCCAGGACTTCCAGCGGATCGCGCTCTTCCGCGGGCTCGGGCATCTCAGTCTCCCTCGAAGAAGCCGGGCATCTGGGACAGGATGACCCGCAGACGCTTGATCGCGCGCACGTAGCGGATGCTGGCGGCCTTCTGCTGAATCCCCAACACCTCGGCGACCTCGCCGTTGCTCAACTCCTCGAAATGCCGCAGGGCCAGGACTTCCCGGTCCAGGGAGTCCATGTCGGCGACGGCCTGCGCCAGGCGGTTGTACATTTCCTCGCGGGCCACGGCCTGGCTTGGCGAGGTCAAGTGCCCGATCATCTGCGCCGCCAGGGAGGCCGAGGTCGTCTGCGGATACCGGCAACCGTGCCAGGCGACCTCGCGGTCCGCGTCCCGCATCTGCGCGCCCAGGTGATGGCGGTGTACGTCAATCAGGGTCTGCACGACGATCATCCTCAGCCAGACAAACGGCGAGAGCGACGCATCCGCCCCGTAGTGTCCCAGACGCTTGGCGGCCGCGAGATACGCCTCCTGGAGCACGTCGTCCGGGTCCACGCGGCCGAGCAGGCGCCGGTCCATCCGGAAACTGACCATGCGCCAGAGGCGGTCCCGGTGCCGCGAAAACAGACGCGCCAAGGCTTCTTCGTCGCCGCGCTTCAGGCGGTCCAGCAGTTCCCCGGGCTCGTCGGCGGTCTGAGACACCGATAGCTCCACAAGTAGCTAAACGGGAGCGGACCCTTTCAGTCTACACGGCGGCTTGGCACTTGACTACGCCGGCAATGTCGGGTGACCTGACCGCGGCCGGTTCCGAGACTTGCGAGGTCTCAGAGACTTCGGAGGTTTACGGATGGTTGCCGGTAGAAAAACGGCGCCGCGTCCCGTTTAGTACCCCAGGTGGAGTCGCCGGGCCGTCTCTTTCCGGACGTCCTCGTGAGTGACTGCGGACTTTGTGCCGAGGGCACCACGTGGGCCTCGCCTGCGTCGGGCGGTGCGCACGGGTGCCCGCCCCCCTAAGTAAGGAGATCAGAGATGAGTGCTCGTTGTTTCCCGCGCCGTCAGGCATCGCTACGCATCCTTCCATGGATCGTGCTGGCGGGGCTGACGCTGCTGCTGACCCTGGGCGCGTCGCTACAAGCCGATGAGCCAGGGGCGCCACCCGGCCCGGCTGCCATGGACCGCCCCGCCGTCCCGGAGCGATGGGCGATTGGCAGGGGCCGCCCCCCGGCGGATATGGCATGCCTCGCGGGCCGCGACCGCCCGGCTGGCCGGAGGCCGAAGGGCCGCGGCGCCCCGGCGGGATGGGAGGTCCCCCCATGCCTCAGTGGCCGTCCCATCGACCGGACGTCAAGCCGGCACAGCCGGCGGCCGCTGGCCTGGAGGCGCGACTGGACCGCTTGGAAGCGAAGTTGGACGAGGTCTTGCGGTCCTTGCGTCGGCTGGGGGCCGACGTTGAGAATCGGGGCGGGCCGGAGGCCGCCCGCCCAGCGCCGAGACCCGACGCACCGGAAGCGCGGCCCCGCCCGCCAAGACCGTCCCGCGACCCGATGGAAATGCGGCGTGGCGGACCGCCCCGCGGGCCTGAAAGCCGCTGGGAGTGGCCGGCCCCTTCTACGGACCCGCACGCGGCGCCGGATCCTGGGCGGCGGCCGCGCGGGCCCGGAGCCGGTGAGTTCAGGCGGCCCGAGGGTCCGAAACCGCGACCGCACACGCCCGAGCTCTCACAGCAGGACCCAGACAATCAGGCCCCAGAGGATATGGACGACGGGTTGGGAGTGCCCATGGACCTTCCC
>Ga0315280_10007072_pt1 | contig 15226 bp, 11 predicted proteins | sample YL17G06_40_MG_FD_203697 | JGI IMG/M metagenome (GOLD analysis project Ga0315280, IMG submission 203697) | Sediment microbial communities from Yellowstone Lake, YNP, Wyoming, USA - YL17G06_40 | ecosystem: Environmental > Aquatic > Freshwater > Lake > Sediment | place: USA: Wyoming | collected... | reverse complement strand
GTGAGAGCCAGGGGTGCCACCACGGGTGAGATTGTCCGCAGCCCGTGGTCAGCAACGATGTATTTTACGGTAATGGCTGGTTTGCCGGTAAGGGCAAAATATCCGACGCTTACATTGTTTAATCCTACTTATGGTGCTAGAAGCGTTCCCCGCTCTCCAAGTTTCTCTTGGTCTGGAATGCCCGGAACCACCAAATATGAATTTATACTGGCTAAGGATGCTGCCTTGACAAAGGTGGTGGTCAAAGCAAATGTGCCGACAACCGCTTACATATATGGCGACAAGCTTGATTTGAACGCCACCTATTTCTGGCAGGTGCGAGTAATTGAACCTGTAGTCAGCGACCCAAGCCCGATAGGCAGCTTTACGGTGGTAGCCGGAGAAAAACCTGTAGCACCACCGGCAAAACCATCACCGATTCCTTTCTGGATTTGGGTAGTGATTGCCATATATGCCGCTCTAATGGCTGCCATCATTGCCTTTATAAAACGGTAAAGCCTAGCTATATCCTCAGGGAATCTTCTCTCTTACTTATAGAACTTGCTGGAGATTGCGCTTTCATAGTTCAAGCCGATTTCCAGGCTGCAGGACATAGCAACATTAAGAGCTCTCTTAGCCGCCTGAACTGCAGCGGGAGACAAGGCAGCTATTTCCTCAGCCAGTTTCCTTGCCTCGTTCATTAGCTGGTCAGGTTGATAAATGTGGTCTACCAAGCCTATCCGGTGAGCCTCGGTAGCATCTATTTTCCGCCCGGTAAATATAAGTTCTCTGGCTCTGCCGGGACCGACCACACGGGGTAGCCGCTGGGTGCCACCACAGTCGGAGATAATGCCGTAGGTCACCTCTGGTATAGAGAATATGGTGTTATTAGAGGCGAGTCTGATATCGCAGGCTAGGGCAATCTCCATGCCTCCGCCTATGCAAGGCCCGTTTATGGCAGCTATCACCGGCACAGCGAGAGACTCATACATACTGAACACGCTCCGGAAGTACTGTACACCTTCAAAAGCATCACGGAATGCCAGGTTTGTAAACATCTCCTCGGGCGAGGCCAATGCGTTGATGTCCAAGCCAGCGCAAAAAGCACGTCCAGCTCCAGTGAGAATAACGACTCGGACATTAGGCTCATGCTTTATAGCCGTAGCTGCTTCTTCCAGCCCCATCCACAGCTCTGTATCGAGAGCATTCAATTTCTCAGGACGGTTCATTGTAACCGTTGCTATTGTGTTTTCTGTTTTCAGCAACACTTTTTCAGTTTTAAGCATTTTCCCTCCTCGCTCATCTCAATTTACATTGGCTATGGGTTAGAGCGCCCGTGCCACTCGAAGCCCGCTCTCTATAGCCTGGGCTATCTTGCCTGGTTTGGCGCTATCTCCCACCACGTGGAGCATCCTTACTTTCCCCTCCAATTCCTGGGCAAGCTTTCGGTCTGACTCCATGCCTACAGCAAGCACAATGCTGTCTCCTTCAAAGAATTCAGCTTTCTCATCGCGGATTATCCTCATGCCGCTCTTTGTTATTTCTTCCACCTTAGCATTTCTTTCCATCCTGACGCCAAGGCTACGCAACCTACCCATGATTACCCATCTGTTGGTTCGTTCTATATCAGCCCCTATCCGTCCTAACATCTCGAGAATTGTCACCCGCTTACCCTTTTCCGCCAAGAATTCCGCCGTCTCGCAACCTACCATTCCGCCACCAACTATCAGTACGTTTTCTCCTACCTCCTTTTGCCCCGTCAGTACATCTATTGCCCTGACCACATTCTCTCCCTTTGCCCCGGGGATGTCAGGTTTTATCGGCGTTGCACCTGTGGCAATAATCACGACATCTGGCTTGGCTTTCTCAACAATCTTAGCGTCCACTTCAACTTCAAGCCTTACTTTCACGCCTAACTTGTCCATCTGCCCTGCTAGATACCTAGTCAGATTGCCCAGCTCTTCTTTATGAGGTGGAAGTACGGCAAGTAGGAGTTGGCCTCCCAGTTGGCTTTTGCTGTCGGTAAGGGTAACGTGATGACCTCTCATGGCAGCTACTCTGGCTGCCTCCATGCCAGCTGGCCCACCACCAACGATGAACACCTTTTTAGGCTCCCCTGTTGGTTCGATACTGTATTCGGCTTCTCTTCCTGCCCTTGCGTTGACTGAGCAAGTAATGCTGCCGTGCTCGATTGCCGCATCGAAGCATGTACAGCAGGCAGTGCAGGGTCGTATCTCATCGAGTCGTCCTTCTTTGGCTTTATTGGGCCACTCGGGGTCAGAAATAAGTGCCCGGGCAATGTATACCAAGTCAGCTCTACTATCTAATAGAATCTGCTCTGCCAGGCGGGGATCAGGAATTCTGGTGCCACCTATAACGGGAATGTTGACCACCTTTTTAACCTCCTTTGCCAGGTAGAGCCAATTTGCTCGCGGTACGGACATTTGAATAAAGGGTACTGGTGACTCATGCCAGCCCGTAGAGACATTTATGGCATGGATACCGGCCCTTTCAATCATGGGAGCAACTATCTTAGTATCCTCTAAAGCATTGCCGCCTTCCATGAAATCAGCGCCTGAAACCCGGCACAAGAGTGGGTAGTCCTTTCCCACTTCTTGTTTGACGCTTTCAACACACTCTAGGAGGAATCGAGCCCTATTTTCTATGTTACCGCCATAACCGTCAGTCCTCTTATTGGTATGAGCAGATAGGAAATAGCTTGCAAGGCTAGTCCCAGCTATTGCGTTAATCTCGACTGCGTCGAATCCAGCCTCTTTTGCCCGGCGGGCTGCCGCTCCATAAGCCTCCACAATCTGCCTGATCTCGTTAATACTTAAGGCTCTTGGTTTAGAAGCACTGCGATGCCTATCAACAGAAATGCCTGAAGGGCCAACCAGCTCCAGGCTGCCATCGTCTCTCGCCAGAAGCACCAAGGCAGATATTTGGATGGCTACCTTTACCCCACACTCATGCATGAGTTTAGTAAAATCACACAGACCTGGTATGAATTCGTCTTTGTATATTCCGATGCTACCAGGCGGAAATGACCCTGAGTATGTAGCTGTAGCGAGGCCAACGACTATGAGACCGACACCACCACGTGCCCGTTCAGTGTAGAAAGCCTTGAATCGGTCGGTTATCATGTCATTGGCTCCCAGCCCAACTAACATAGCTGGCATTACTATCCTGTTCTTCAGTTCCATTTTTCCTATCTTGATGGGGGCAAATAACTTCTGAAGTCGGCTCATTTAAACTCCTCCTTTTTGCATTCTGTACGGACTATGATTCTATTTTAACCTTTGTGGGGAGAGTCTCTCCTAAAAGCTTTATTGCCCCGTTCACCATGTCATCTAAAATTTGCTTGGCGGGCTTTGTTTCCTTAAGCATTCCCACTATTTGCCCCGTTGGTGCGCATAGAAGGTCGTGTCTTTCCGCTTTTGCCAAGCTGTTAATAAGGTCCATCATGAGTAATAACTGCACCAACATAGGTAGAGGCCGCAACCCCGAACTGTCAAAGGCTTCTTGTATTGGGTTCTTTATCTGGCGCAGAGTTTTACCTGTCCATACTCTGCTGATCCTCGTATCCTCTTCGTTAGCCTCGGTTATCATCTTCCGATGGATATCGGTGATATTGGCCTCCTCGGCGAAGAGGAAAGCGGTGCCTACCCATATCCCAACAGCGCCAAGTACTAGGGCGGCAACAAGTCCTCTGCCATCACCTATTCCGCCAGCAGCTAAAACTGGGGTAGGTGCCACAGCATCAACTACTTGGGGAACTAAGGCAAAGGTGCCTATCCTGCCAGTGTGGCCTCCTGCCTCATACCCTTGGGCTACAATAAAATCGTCCCTTGCCTTCTTATGACGTAATGCTCCACGTACATTGCCTGCCAGCCCCAATACTTTCATCCCGCCTTCATGTGCCATTGGTACAAGCCAATCTGGAATTCCTAGACCTGCACAATAGAGAGGAACACCCTCTTCTAACAGCACTTGTATCTGCTTTTTAGAATGTTCCACGCTGAAGACAAGCTCTTGCCTAATCTCAGTAAGAGGTACACCATAGTCTGCAGCCAACTTTTCCACGAAGTCGATGTGTTGCTTAGGGATGAAATTCCTTTTCAATTTTACTAGCGACATATTTGGTGGTGGCGATACGGAGAGGTCTTCGGGAAGCAATACATCAACTCCGAATGGTTTATCAGTCAGGCTCTTAATTTCTCTGATCTCAGCACGCAATTCATCTAAGGGCAGGCCAGTAGCCCCTAAGACTCCCATACCGCCGGCGTTAGATACTGCAGCAACGAGCTTTGGCTGTGCTGCATGGCCCTCACCAGCCAAGCCACCCATCCCAGCAAGCAGGACCGGGTACTCGATACCTAGCATGTCGCAGAGTTCAGTGTGAAGTATCCTGCTGTTGTCCAATTTCCCCTCCTTGCTTTTGCAACCCTAGATTATTGGCAATTTTTAAGACTTGTCCGTACGCTGTTGTGAAAGCCAAACTGGTTATTTAGCTGTGCAAGCGGTAACCATTGCTCAAGCGCCATGCAGCAAGTTGACATCCGGGACACATATGGCTCTGCGGGCATGCTTCTAGGTTTCTGTCAAGAGGCTCACCAGATGCCTCCTGAATCGCTTCAAAATGGCGCTTAATTGCTCAGCCTCTGTTTCATTCAATATCGACATGAGCCTGGAGCCAACTTCTTCTCTGAATGGGACCATTCTTCTCACCAAATTTAACCCTTTTGTAGTTACCGCGACTTTTCTGTTTCTGCGGTCCTCGCCTATTCCTTCTCTTCTGACCAACCCTTGTTTCTCGAGAGTATCAATAGCCCTAGTAACGGCGTGCTTAGAGCGAAACACCCTTTTGCTTAACTCAGTTGGTGTTGCTCTACCACCTAGCACTATCAAGTGATTTAAGAGAGAGAAGTGCGTCCGGTTTATTCCAATCCTCCGCATATCACTATCAACGTACCTCTCCACCATATCAGCCGTGTGGAGAAACGTGATAAAGTTGTCCACGGATAGGCGATTGGCTTGCTCTCTAATTTCGCTGGCCAGGTCTTCTATCTTGTGCTCAAAGGCGCTTGCCAATTTATTACTCACTGCCAAATGAATTGCCTTATTCTACATTATAGGCAGGGATTTGACTTTTTTGCAACATGGAAATGTAATGCTTGAAATAGTTGCATGTGTTATAGTAACATAGGTAACATACCGTTCTCATACTATTGGTGTCAAGTGCCAATTATATTAACTAGAGGGTTTCTTAATGACATGAATCTTATCATGATATATAATGATTACATCGGGGGTTTGACGGCAAGTGGGGATACGATACCTGAAACCAGGAATGGATCTATCATAGTCAGTGGCGAATGAACAGCAGAAGGAGGGTATAATGACTACCAGAACACATACACTAATGATAAATACGCCCATAAAAGCCCAACAGATTGCCTTGCTGGAATTGAGCGAGGACATGAGAGCAACCAGACCTGGATATCAATGGTGTCTGGACCTCGAGCGGGCGAGGTTGCTAACAGAGTCCTATAAGCAGACGGATGGGGAGCCAATGGCCCTAAGAAGAGCAAAGGCGCTGGCATACATCCTGACAAATATGACCATATATATTCGACCCAGTGAATTGATAGTTGGTAATTACTCATCCAACGTAGACTCTGTTCCTTTCTATCCTGAGTTTGCCTGGAAGTGGATAGTAAGAGAGACGGCGCCGGGCAATGTCTATAGCAGCATGTTGACCGATGAAGGCAGAGAAGAGCTAAAGCAAATATGCAGCTATTGGGGCGACTTGTCAATCCACCATAGGCTAAGAAAATACCTTCCGGAAGAGTTAGCTGAGCTGTTCTGGATTTTCAATTGGGAGTGCGCCACACCAAATTATGAGAAGATACTGCGTGTGGGCTTGAAGGGGACCCTTGAGGAAGCAAGGAAAAGACTGAGAAAGCTGGATGAGGAGTACGTAGCGGAAACCATTAACGGCATTGACTTTGTCAGGAGAAAGGATTTCCTGAACAGCGTCATCATTGCTCTGGAGGCGGTGATTGACTGGACCAAGAGATATTCAAAGCTGGCCAGAGAAATGGCTAAAACTGAGAATAATCCGCTAAGAAGAGAGGAGCTGGAGACTATAGCCAGGACTTGCGAATGGGTGCCAGAAAACCCAGCGCGAACACTGCACGAAGCGCTGCAGGGTTACTGGTTTGTCCATCTTGTCGTTAACTTCATTGAGCTGCCTCAGGTGGGCTCCGGAATAAGGTTTGACCAGTGCTTTAACCGATTCTATGAGAAAGACGTGGCTGAAGGCAGGCTGAACAGGGGTCAGGCTCAAGAGCTGGTGGAATGTGTGATTGTGAAGTTTCAAGAGACTGGCTTCTTGCATGCACCGATATGGTCGGGTTTCGGTGGAGGCGCCTTAGGATTTCAGACGGTCACTGTCGGTGGGACAGACTCCGAGGGCAATGATATCACCAATGAGATGAGCTACATAGTTCTTGACGCTGTGAAAAGCGTCAGAGCCATAGTACCTCCGCTAGCTCTGAGATGGCATGACAGAATGCCCAAGAAGCTGGTTGACAAAGCCATCGAAGTGCTTGCATCAGGAATGCCTCAGCCGGCCATCTTCAATGACAAGGTGAACGTACTGAGATTGGTTGCCCTTGGCTGTTCGATTGAAGACGCCAACAACTACTCTATTAACAATTGTATGGTGCCAACCATCCCGGGGAAGAACTTCAATCATATATCAGCCTGGGCTGGGGGTATACCGGTTCCCTTGTGCTTGAATGCCGCTTTAGGGATAAGCCCTCTGGCACTATATAAAAAAGCGGGCGATAAGATGACGGACCCGGTGAAATTGAGCTCAGCGGAGGAATTGCTTGATGCCACGATGGAAAACTACAGATGGCTGGTGCACCGGCTGGTACTTATAGCCAACATCAGTGATGCTCTTTATAAGGAGTACGCACCGAGGCCATTTCTATCAGCCGTGATCGATGATTGCATTGAAAGGGCACAGGGCGTCAGGGATTGGAACTACATGCCAGATTACAGGGATATAACGCTCTTTGGCCTTAATACTGTTGCTGATTCCTTAGCAGCTGTAAAGAAGTTGGTGTTCGATGACAAGAAGATGACTATGGGAAAACTAGTCGAGGCATTGAAGGCTAATTGGCAGGGTTATGAAGACGTCCGCCAGATGTGTCTAGCAGCGCCGAAATTCGGTAATGATGACGACTATGTGGATTTGATGTCGCGTGAGGTGGGGAAGAGACTCTCTGAGGAGACCAGGAAGTGCAAAACTAACTGGGGCGGGCCTGTTACCATAGACGGGACAGCAGCGACAGCGTGGTGGAGTTTCGGGCGTGTCTGTGCGGCGACGCCAGATGGCAGAATGGCCGGAGACCCTTTCAATGATGGAACGATTTCGCCGATGGCTGGTATGGACAAAAGAGGGCCTACAGCAGTGTTGAACTCGGTTTCAAAGGTTGACCCGCTGATAAGCTGGAACCATCTGTTTAACCAGACTTTTATGCCTCAATATCTCACTGGTCACAATGCTGAGCTGTTCGCTCAATATTTGAAGACCTACGCTGATTTAGGAATACACCATATTCAGTTCAGCGTAGTTAATAGAGAGATACTAGAGGAGGCTCAGAAACATCCGGAGAAATACCCTAATCTGATGGTACGGGTAGCTGGTTTTGCCGCTTACTTTATAGACCTGGACAAAAATATACAGGATTCGATTATTGCCAGAACCCCCCAGTGCCTCTAACCCTTAACAGGGAAGAATATGGCCAGCTCATATACTCGAAGAGAGAAAAACGGGGAAAAAGGTTTGGTATTCAATATCCAGCGTTACAGCATTCACGATGGCCCCGGAATTAGAACGACAATATTCTTCAAGGGCTGTCCTCTTAGATGCAAATGGTGTTCTAATCCAGAGTCGCTGAACCCTTATCCCGAGATTATGGTAAGAGCGACAAGATGCGATGGTTGTGGTAAGTGTTTGGGGGTTTGTGCTTCTGGCGCCATTTTGCTGGATGGATGCAACGTGCTGGTGGACAGGTCAAGGTGTGATTTATGTATGAAGTGTGTGGATGTTTGCTTGGTGGGTGCAATAGAGATAGCGGGGAGATATGTAGGTGTGGAGGAGGCAATAGATGAATGCGGCAAGGACGAGTTGTTTTATCGCAATTCAGGTGGTGGTGTGACGTTGTCAGGCGGTGAACCCCTTCACCAACCAGAATTCGCCTTAAATCTACTGAAGGCGTGTAAGGAGAGAGGTCTGAGCACGGCTCTTGATACTAGCGGTTATGCCAGTTGGGACGTGCTAGACAGTGTCCTTCAATATACAGATTTGATCCTCTATGATATTAAGCACATAGATTCGGAAATGCATTACACTGGCACGGGAGTCAAAAACGATATTATTCTTGAAAATCTCAGAAGAGTTGTTGACGCTAAACGAACGAGAGTCTGGATAAGAGTGCCAGTTATCCCCGACTACAATGATTCGGAGCAATATGTAGAAAGACTAGCCGCAGTCCTGACTAAGATGCCTGTGGAGAAGATTTCCCTGTTGGGTTACCATGAGTGGGGTAAACCAAAATGCGGGTTTTTAGGCAGAGATTACCCGCTTGACGGTTCTGTCCCTCCAAGCCAGGAAAGATTGGAGAAACTGAGAGACATCATACAGTCCAAAGGTTTGGAAGTTACCGTTGGTTATTAGAGCTTGCTTAAGAAATAGAGTTTGTCTTTCTGGAGGCGCCATTTAGCGCAATGTAAAAAACTATAAAGGGGGTGAGAGGTTAAAAGGTAGAAAAGTGGTTAATGATGTTGAGGCATTGAAGCAAAGAAACTATGGAACACATAAATCATAAGGGAGGTGAGAATTAAAAATGAGGAAAGCGAATTTCATATTACTTGTTACCGTCGTAATGTCGGTTTTAGTAGCATTGCCTTTGTTTGGGTGTGCTCCAGGAGCACCGCCAGAGGAGAAATATGTCACCTTTTTGAGCTTGAGCGACTTAACTGGACCTGGAGCTGGGCTTGTTTTCCCTGTTGTTGAGGCTATGAACTTTGGATTTGAGGACATAAATGCAAAGGGCGGTGTTGATGGCGTGAAGTTAAACGTGGTTACCGTAGATACGCGCTATGATACAGCTCGAACAGTGTCAGCCTACAAGAGATATCGAACTGAACACAAGGTTCTTTATGCTTTTATTCCGCTCACCCCTGGCGTAAAAGCGTTGGAGCCGCTGATGAAAGCGGATAAAGTGCCTTCAATGACCCCTGCTGACGGAGAGTTCCAGGCTCACATCGGCTGGGTCTTCCTCGCTGCGCTGCCTTATCAGGATGGTTTTGCTGCTTCTCTTGATTGGATGCTAAAAGATTGGAAGGCTAAAGGGAATCCAGGGGTGCCTGCGGTTGGCTATCTCTCATGGGATAGCGCATATGGCAGAGAAGCTCTACGTGGAGGTAAGGAATATGCCGAGAAAATGGGGGTAAAGTTGCTAAATCCGGAGTTTTTCCCTACTGGCTCCGCTGACCACACTGTTTGGCTCAGTAGGATTAATGATTCCGGCGCTAGTTATTGCTTCATAGGTGGCGTTGACCCAACACAGAGCCTGATTTTACGGGATGCTGCTAAATTAGGGCTGACCAAGAAAATCCAGTTTGTGAGCGATTTCTGGGGGCTTGACGAAAATGTTGGCATTAAAGTTCATCCCGAGGCTACGGAAGGCGCCGTGCTTGTTAGCCCATTTGTTCGTGGGGATGAAGGCCGCAAGATTCCCTACGTTGTTGAGACATGGAACAGACATATGAAGGCTCCAATAAGTGAGTCGAAAGCTTTATTCCCGGGTGGGGTACTGATGTCCAGGCATGTCGAGCAAGCTTTGAAGATCGCCCTTAATGATGTCGGCTATGATAAGATGGACGGTGAAGCAATGTATAAGGCCTATCAGAAGCTGACAGGATTCGATTCCGGAGGCGTAATGGGTCCAGGGTGTGCCTATAGCCCGACAAGTCGTAAATCAAATGAGTTTGTCAGATTCTACCGGGTGCAGAGCGGCAAAACGGTCCCGATAACTGACTGGGTGAAAGCACCTGACGCTGTATCTCTTTACCCAGACTGGTAGATGACAATGAGTAATGTGAGAGGAGGAAAAGCATGAGACGGTTTAAGTTTAAGACTGCAATCGTTACAATCATAGCAGTGCTGCTAGTAGCACTGCCGTTAGTCGGCTGTGCCAAGAAGCCGCCCCCGCCCCCACCACCAGCGCCTCCGGCCGGAACTATTACTGTCAGCCCGGCAAAGGTTGACCAGGATACACTGAAAAAGCTTTTACCACTGGTTGCTAAAGCGGCAGGCCTACCAGAAGCGGCGGCAGCGGCGCTCCCACCTTGTTTGGGTATCCTGGCTATACCTATTAAGTTTAGCGGCTTAGACTGGCCGGCAAACGAGCTGGTCACCATAGACTTGGTGGTACCTACAGGGGTTGAGGTAAAAGGGAAGGCTCCTAGCGAAGACAGTGTTGGCATTGCTGTTGGCATAGCAGATGCCGCTGGTAAGTTCGAAGTGGACATGGAAGCTACGGCCAAGCTTAACTGGTTATTGAATACTGATTGGCTGCCGACAGTTAAACCAGACCTGACAAAAATCAAACCGATACCGAATGGAGTTTACACTATAAGGGCCATGGGGATTGACACTAGAACTGTAGTCACGACCACCTGGGAACTGGAGCTATTGCCGGCAGTGGCACCTCCGCCGGCAGCACCGCCACCAGCAGCACCGCCAGCAGCGGGTAAGCTCTCTTTTGAGGCTGCCGAATATGCCAATGCCGATTTGGGCTTCTCTGTCAAATATCCCAAGGATTGGAAACAGTCAACAGCACTTAAAAGCCCAACGATCGTTTTTGTAGCCCAGGCAGCAGCTCAGGTGCCCTTGTTAGAGGTTGATGTCGTGGCAGGCGCTACCTTTGCTGAGGCACTCAACACGGCACTTAAAGGAGGTGGAGGCTCGGACATTAAAATCAAGTCCGAGAAGGAATCCGCCCTGGCAGATGGCACTAAAGCCTTCCAGGCTGTGTACTCATTTAGCAATCCAATAGCCCCGATGGCAGTTGATGCCTTTTCGCTTGGAGTACAGAAGGGTGACAAGTGGGTTATTGTTACGGTAGCCACCGTAGCGTTGCTGGCACCATTTGACGAGGCTAAGTTTTCAGAGATAGCCCACACGTTGCAGTTCAAGAAATAGCTGTTCTTGGCTACTGGGGTAATTGTGGGGAGAGTGATAACGAAAGGAGGAGCCTTCATGTAAGGTAGGTCCCCTCCTTTTCGTAAAGCTTTATTTGTCTGGAAATGACTGGGCATTGAACCACGAACGTCATCGCCAGACGTAGTGAAGGAGGTCACTTATGGAATTTGAAGGACTTAAACTAGAAAAGTCGGAAGGCATCGCTATTCTGACGCTTGACCGCCCTGCGAAACTAAACGCTATTACTGTGGAGATGGGTGCTGTGGGACTTGCGAGGCTTCTCAGGGAAATTCAAGAGGACGATGACATCCGCGTGCTGATTATCACCGGGGCCGGCAGAGGCTTTTGTGCTGGGGCAGATGTCAATACTTTAGCTTCGCTTACTCAACTTGCCTCAAATTTGAGAAGGCAAGAAAAGCTACAGGCCGTAGGTGCCTTTGCTCTGCAGCTTTATGACTTGGAGAAGCCGGTAATCGCTGCAATTAATGGCGTAGCTGCAGGAGCTGGCGTATCAATTGCACTAGTCTCAGATATCAGAATTGCCTCTGAGAATGCCAGGTTTGGTATGGTCTTTGTATCCAGGGGCTTGATTCCAGACTGCGGGGCTACCTTTTTGATGCCGAGATTGCTTGGCACCGGTAAATCATTTGAGCTGATGTATACAGGCGACATTATCGATGCCAAAGAAGCAAAGCGAATAGGTCTGGTGGACAAGGTGGTTCCACATGATAGGCTTATGGACGAGACCATGTCTTTGGCCAAGAGGCTGGCTAAAGCGCCACCGTTAACCCTGGCGCAGATCAGGCGTGCTGTTCACAGCGGGTTGTTGAACAACCTTGAGCAACAGTTGTACTTTGAAACATATGCGCAAAACTTCCTCTTTGGAACGGAAGATTTTCGGGAGGGGGTTAGCTCCTTTCTGGAAAAACGTGAGCCGCAATTCAAAGGACGGTGATACGGTTTTTAAGGAGGCAATGATGAAGGATTATGATGTTGTAGCCATCGGTGCTGGCTTGGGAGGTCTTTCCGCCGCAACTTCTCTGGCTAGGGCAGGGAAAAAGGTGTTGCTTTTGGAAAAACATAACGTTCCTGGTGGATATGCCTCCTCCTTTACTCGAGGACGCTTCGAGTTTGAGATCGCTCTCCACGAACTCTCTGGCCTGGGGAACGAAAATAATAAAGGGCCTGTTTGGCGGATATTGAATGAATATGGAGTAATTCCCAAGGTGGAATTCATCCCCATCCCGGATTTCTATCGTGCTGTACTTCCGGGCGTAGATATTACCGTACCTCTCGGGCGCCAGAACTTTGAGGAAGTCCTGTGCAACGATTTTCCAAAGGATGCCGAGGGAATCAAGCGATTCAGTACTACGATGTTCAATTTTGCCGAGGAGACATTAAGGGCAAATCGTGTGGGGATGAAGGCGGTTGTGGAAGGCCCTTCAAAATTTCCTACCTTGATGGCTAACTTCGGTCGTACGCTGACCGAGGTGCTCAATCCGTTGGTATCGGATGATAGGGCACGCGCTGTGCTCAGTGAGACGTGTGGTTATTATTGCCAACCACCATCAAAGATGTCCTTTCTAATCTATGCTTTGGGCACGGTGAGTTATCTCAGGTTTGGGCCGGCGCACATAAAGGGAAAATCACAGGCGTTATCTCAGGCTTTTGTTGACGTCATTGAGGAGTATGGTGGAGAGGTGTGGTTAAACAACGGAGCAGCGCGCATTCTCACCTCCGATGGTAAGGTCAGGGGTGTGGTGGCTGAGGATGGCACAGAGATAGCCTGCCCATACGTAGTATGCAATGCTAACCCCTTGATGACCTGCCTTAACCTCATTGGAAAGGAAAACGTTCCTAACTGGTATCTGCGGCGTCTGGGGGCGTGGTCTGCGGGTGCATCTACGTTTAATGTTTATCTGGGCTTGGATTGCACCTGCGCGAAACTTGGCATTAGGACACACGAAAATTTTGTCAATGTTGGAACTGATTTAGACCAACAACATGAGAGCATGAGACACAGCGTCCGTTTGGAACCTTATGGGACGGCGGTGACAGCTTATAATGTGGTTGACGCGGAGTTTTCCCCACCGGGCACTGCCTCTGTGGTTCTCACAATTTTAGCTTATGCGGAACCCTGGCTCAAGCTGTCCCCATCTGAGTATGTGGAAGCAAAAGATAAACTGGCTGAAAAGGTTATCGGTCTTGCAGAAAGAGTGGCACCCGGTTTGAGGAACCACATTGAAGTGATGGAAATCGCTACCCCTGTGACTAACGTGAGGTATACGGGAAATCCTGGGGGAAGCATCATTGGGTTTGATGAAAATTATCAAGGGACCGGACAGACACATCTGCCTAATCGTGGACCATTGGAAGGCCTATATTTTGCTGGTGCCTGGGTGAACATAGGTGGCGGATTTGAGACATGCATCGTCTCAGGATATATGGCGGCAAGGGATGCGATGGCGGACATGGAGCGAGGCGGACGTGACGTGGCTGTAATGGAGAAGCTGGAAGGTCAACTGACCAAGCAAGCGGAAGGTGCGCCTGAATTAAAGGAAGTTTTATTGGCGCAGGCTAAGAAAGCTATGACTAAATTGCACCCCGACCGTCTCTCTCTGAAAGTAAAAGAGATTATAAAGGAGACACCTAGCACCAAGACCCTGAGGCTGGTATCAACAGATGGAGCACTCCCATATTTCAGGGCAGGCCAGTACATCAACCTATTTGTTAAAATTGATGGAGTTTTGACCTCGCGTCCTTATAGTATCTCATCAGCTCCGGGGAAGCCATATTATGATATCACGGTGCGCCGCATGGAAGGCGGCTTTGTCTCGCGTTATCTTACGGACCGCGTAAAGCCGGGCGATACCTTCGAGTCCACCGGGCCGAATGGTAGCTTTTACTATGAACCGTTGATTGATGCTTCTGATTTAGTTTTTCTTGCTGGCGGAAGCGGCGTAACTCCTTTTATCTCTATCATCAGGGAGGTGACTCAAAAACAACTACCTGTGAATATCGACCTTCTCTATGGCAGCCGAAGCCCTTCAGATATAATCTTTGAAGGTGAATTGAAAGAGCTTGCCAAAAAGCATGGCAATGTGAAGGCGAACTTTGTTATCAGCGAGCCTCCGGAGGGATGGTCAGGGCTTTGTGGACTACTGGATGCAAAGATGATTTCATCCCTGGTAGGCTCAGTCGATGGTAAGAAATTCTTCCTGTGTGGCCCGGCCCAGATGCATGTTTTGTGTGATGGAGCGTTAAAGACACTGAGAGTGCCCCTCAGACGCATAAAGAAAGAGGCCTATGGCCCACCGGCAGATGTCACTTTAGAACCCGGTTGGCCAGGGCTATCACCCAATACGGAGTTTAAGGTTGTCGAGGAAAGAACCGGTCGAACCTTGAAAGCTAGGGCAGGGGAGCCACTTATGATATCCCTTGAGCGCGCTGGACTGGTGGTTCCTGCTATCTGTCGGTCGGGAGAATGCACTGCCTGCCGGACACGGCTTATTGCCGGCAGGGTCTTTGCCCCGGCCAGGGTACACCGGCGGTGGGTGGATGAGAAAGCAGGCTATATTCATCCGTGTATGAGCTACCCGCTGGAGAACCTGCGCATCCGGCTGTAGGAGGAGAGATCATTGGCTAAGAGCAGCGACAATTCTGAGCACAATTTTTGATTTTTTTGACAATAAAACGATTAAAGGTATTGACAAAGACCTATATGGCTGCTACACTGAGGCTCAAGCTTAAGCAGTGGTTTGTAATGTGGGGGTCAGGTGTGGGCAAAGGGCAAGACTGGAAATACAGGGGAAATGTGGGGCTGTTAACATCGTTGGGTTGCTTGGGTGAGGTAAGCCGATAATTGTAACAGGTAAGCTTTTCCAAAAACGGTCCTCAGTGGGCCGATGGCAGCAGGTTGATACCTGAAGAGGTTATTGAGAAGGCCGGGGCTTAGCCCGGCTT
>Ga0315280_10007071_pt1 | contig 15226 bp, 16 predicted proteins | sample YL17G06_40_MG_FD_203697 | JGI IMG/M metagenome (GOLD analysis project Ga0315280, IMG submission 203697) | Sediment microbial communities from Yellowstone Lake, YNP, Wyoming, USA - YL17G06_40 | ecosystem: Environmental > Aquatic > Freshwater > Lake > Sediment | place: USA: Wyoming | collected... | reverse complement strand
CAGGGCTATCCCATCCTGGAGTCAAGGCTCTTGTCATGGAGCTGGCTTGACTCCAGGGAGGGGCCATGCTGTGCCGACGTTTCTACCTTTCCAGAATGTCGCTTTTCAGAGGGTTTCTACAGAGCAAGGCGATGGCAAGGTCTATATATTGTTCTTGTCTCTCAAACGCCCCGTGACCTCAGGCCGACTAGCCAATGTGAGAGCCGTCGTGACTGGGAGCTCCAGGGGAATAGGAAAGAGCATCGCGCTCGCATTTGCCGAGCAAGGGGCGGACGTGATTGTCAACTGCGACAAGTCCGAGGGCGAGGCCGAGGAGGTCGTCAAGGCAGTCAAAGGCATGGGCAGGAAGTCTTCCCTCTGCCTGGCGGACGTCAGGAATTACCAGGACTGCGTCATGCTCGTGGACCACACCAAGATGGAATTGGGCGGGGTCGATATTCTCGTCAACAACGCAGGCATCACCAAGGACGCGCTCCTCTCGAATGTATCGATGGACGACTGGGCTGACGTCATATCCGTCAACCTCACGGGAGTCATGAACTGCACTAAGGCGGTTGTGGAGACCATGAGGGCACAGCGCTCAGGTAGGATCATCAACATATCTTCGGTGGTCGGCGAGATGGGCAATATCGGCCAGACCAGCTACTCCGCCTCGAAGGCTGGCGTAATCGGCCTGACAAAGACCCTCGCCAGGGAGCTGGCGAGGGACGGCATACTCGTGAACGCAATCGCGCCTGGGTTCACGCGCACCGACATGCTCCGAAGGATCCCGGATGAGGTAAAGGAGAAGATCATCAAGCAGATACCCCTCCGCAGGTTTGGTGACCCCGAGGAGATTGCCGCGGCTGCCGTGTTCCTAGCCTCCAAGGACTCCAGCTACATCACTGGCCAGATAATCGGAGTCAACGGAGGTCTGTATATCTGACCATAGGCGGGCCGAGCTGGAATGAGCGACTACATATACAGACTGTACGTGAATTCGGACGCTGACCGGGCAATTGATCTCTTCTCCGAATGCTTTGGGAAGGCAAGGGCCAAAGATGATTGGACGTGGCAGTATCATTCTAACCCATACGGCCAGAGCAGCATCGTCTGCGAGTACGGGCAGGAGATGGTCGGATTCTATGGGGTAGTGCTCAGGCCGCTCATGATCCAGAATCATGAAACGATGGCCGGGCATGTTATGGACGTCATGACTCATCCTGAGCACCAGGGGAAAGGGATATTCACAAATGCGGCAAAGGCGGCATTTGCGTCATCAAGAGCACGGGGGGTAAGCGTCTTCTTTGGTTTTCCGAACAAGAAGGCTCTGCCAGGGCACAGAAAGGTGAACTGGAAAGAGCTTGGGACTAGGCGAATCCTCATGCATCCACTCACACAGATTCAACACTCCGAGGAGAATGAACGCGATCTCACCAGTTCGAGACTCTCTTGGGAGGGGTTGAAGGCCCATGCTGAGCAAATCGATTCGATTTTCCGATTCGGCGCGGCCAGACATGGATTCGTGGGGGACCGGCGCTGGGAATGGCTTCAATGGAGATATGGCCAAAAACCCAATTCTGACTACTCTGCGTTTGCATGCAGGAGCGGGAAGGACGACTCTCTTAGAGGATGGACAATCCTTCGAACCAGGCAATTCGAAGGAAAGAAGGTGGGACACATCGTGGACTGGTTAACAGGGCCTGGAGATGACGACGCGGCCCGGTTTCTCGAGTCAAATGCCCTTCTTTTTTTCGTCTCGCAAGGCTGCGAATACGCACAATGCCTCGACAATCGTGAGGCTGAAAGCACCGAGCCATCGGACCCTGCATGGCGCTGTGAAGAGGAGAGAGAACTCGATTTCATTTTGAGATCTACGGACGACACAGGCGGCAACACACCGCAAGCAGATTTGTCGCAATGGTATATGTCGCTAGGAGATTGCGACGTTTTCTAGAAACCATAGCATCCCAGACAATGATGGCGTATGAGACCGAATATTCGCAGCTGAAATGTGCGCACCAATTGGGTCCTTCACCAACGAGTCGTTGCGGATTATACGAGTGCCGACATTTCACAGGAGCTCTCGCTTTGAGAGAACGGTTCCTATGACAAGAGGGAAGCCCTTTGGCAAGAGCCCGTTCGCGCTCAGAATCTTCGTACCCTTGCCGACCATGCTTCTTACGAGCTTCCTCCTGACATCAATGACGGCATCGTCCATAACTATCGAATCATCGACCTCGGCAAGGGTGATTTGGCATCTATCCCCGATGGCAGTGTACGGCCCGACATAAGCGCTGGGGCCGAGCTTGCAGTCCTCCCCGATTATCGCGGAGTCCGCATTCCGGAAGACCGCCCCTTTCCAGCAATGAAGAACCAGACCACGCTCTCAGGACTTGGACGTGGATGATCTGTCCTTCCTCGTCAGAGTCAGCACTACCTGCCAACAATATGGCCTGAGTATCTTACTCCTTGCGAGGCGACTCTCCACTGTCTGGAGGATGTTGCTTGTGGTCCGATACAACAAGTCACTCCTGACTACGTATCTAAAGAACCAAGCGACAGGAGATATGAGATAGAAGGTTTCAACTTCCGTGTAAGGAAAGGCCTTTTTTGCCTGCTCGAGGTCTCTGCGCACTAGGGGATGCTCGTACTGCGTCCGAATTGAAGGATGAAGTACCTTCCTGTTGAATTCCACAAATGGATTGCGCTTTTGGGGTTCGACAAACACCGCCCTTCCGTTGGGCATGAGCACGCGGTACACCTCTTCGAAAAAGCGATCGAGGTTTTGAAGATGATGGATAGTCCTCTGACCTACTACTCTGTCGAAGGAGTAGTCTCTGAAAGGTTGTAGCTCAGCGTCTCCGACAACGAGGTGCGCATCGAGCTTAACGAGAGCGAATCGCTTGCGGCATCGGGTGACCATTCCTTTGGTGATGTCCAGGCCTGTGACATGGGCACCCCTGCTTGCCAGATAGAGGCTCAAGGATCCCTTTCCACAACCTATGTCCAGTACTCTCAAGCCTTCTACTGGACCTATCTTCTCGAGGAACTTCCTGTCCGAAGAGTAGGCAAACGGGTCGGCGAGGTCACTTGCGGTTGGAATCCTGAGCTCACTCTCAACCCAAGGCTCGGCTGCAATTCGTTCCCAGAATTCCGTTTCTGTTGCCAAGACCTCAGATCGTCTTGCCCGCCCCGACCCCATGTGATGTCATTCATGAAGAAGCAAGTACCCGCATATAAGCCTTTATATAGCTGGCTCAGCAGAATTCCCTGGATGCTCAGAGAGAGAAAGCAGCACCAGGGCGCTGAGATTGAACTGGTCAACTCGCCTGAGCCCGAGGATCAGTACAATGTCGCGAAGGAGATTGGGGATTCAAAGGAGAAACCAGACTTCATCGCCAAGAACTTTCTTGAAGCGGTGGACTATGTGCTTGCCAGAATAGAAGAAGGGAATTGACTAAATCAGGCATGTGTCGATCAGAGAAGTATCGTCATGTTCTCTCCGACCACGAGCCTCTGACCCTTTGGCAAGAACCCGTTCGCTCTCGGTATCTTCGAGCCCCGACCAAGGCTGACCTCGGCCCAGAACCTGGGGACCACGCCCGCGCTCTCTTCAGGGACTGGACAGATGTCATGGAAGGCGACGCTCAACCGCCATTCGGACCTCTCACGAAGGACTGCCTCACAAGTCCCAGGAAATCCCTGACGTCCCTGCCCCGGCTGGCGATGTGCAGACAGACCAGATAGAGGGCCGCTCCAATCAGAGAGGCCTCCACCAGCGAGAGGAGGGTCTCGGGCAGGTACGTCGCGCCGACCGAAAGGGCGACCAAGGTCACGAGGCCACTTACGAGTGCGGGGACTATCGGCTTCGATATCTCCACGAAGCCCGCCTTGAAGATCCGCGAGAACACCACCAAGAAGTAGATGAACACGCCGAGCGAGAGAAGCGTCGTGAGGTAGCACACGCCCTCGATGTTGAAATGCAGGGCAACGGGATAGATGAGGACGACCATGAGGGCCGCCTGGACGGTCGATTGACTCGACATGTACTTCGGCCTGCCGGTCGCGATGAGGACATTCGCAGCTGGCGGTATGAGGGCGTTCAAAAGCCCCTGGAATGAAAGGATCGCGATGGGCAGGGCGGCCTCTCTGAAGTCCTTCCCCAGGACGACCCCGACAAAGAGCGGGGCCAGCGCCGCCATACCCATGGTGAGCGGGACGGCCACGATGGCGATCATCCTGAGGGATTGAACGTAACCGACCTTGAGCCGCTCAAGCTCGTCCTTCATCCTCGCCATGGTCGGGAACAGGACCTTGTTCGCGGTGCCCGAGATCTGCTCCCCCAGAGTCCTGCCGAACTTCACAGCGACAAAGTATATGCCGAGGACGACGGTTCCGAACACCTTCCCAACGACCATCTGGTCGACGTTGAATATCACGTACACCATCAGGCCCACAATCAGAAGGTGCGACCCGAACCCCAGGAGCTCCTTCATCAGCTTCACATCGATTCGCGGCCCCCGCAAGACCCGCCCGTAGTGATTCACCACGGCCACATAGCACACGCTCCCCGCCAATGAGCCCAAGACGATGCTCCAGTACGAGAACCCTGCCAGGGCGAGGGAAATGGCGACCACGGCGGTGACGGCATACTGCGCCATGCTGCCGATCGCCATGCACGAGAACCTCAGGGTCCTGTTCAGCATGACGTACGATGGGAAGGCCAACGGCTGGATGAACAGATTCGCGCTCATCACGATGAGCACCGGTGCAATCGCCTTATTGCCATAGAAGTCGGCAAGCGAGGGAGAGACGAAGACGAGCGTTGCGACCAGTATACCCGCTATGATTAACCTCAACGTGAGCCCGACGGAGATGGATTCCTCCACCCGCGAATCCCTTTGGATGACTGCGGGGGCGATGCCGAAATCCTGGACCGTCGAGAAGAGCGCCATGAAGATCATGCCGATGCTGACGATCCCGAAATCCTCCGGAGTCAGAAGTCTAGTCAGGACGGCGACCATGAACAGCGTGAGAGCGAGCACGATCAGCTGCGCCGCACCGATGTATGAGATGTTCCTGACGGTCCTGGACTGGATGTCTGACAACGGCTTTGGAATGGTCAGGTTGGGGATGATACTTTCGGTCGCCGCCTCGGACGGAAACGTGGAGGAAAACGACTCTGGTCTGAGCAAGGACATCGGCGCAAAGACTGTTCGAGAAGCTCAAAGGTAGAGTGTCGTGTTCTCGCCGACCACGAGCCTCTCGCCCTTCGGCAGTAAGCCGTTCGCGCTCAGTATCTTGGACTCCTTCCCTATCATGCTCCTCACGAGCTTCCGCTCGACGCTCACAATCGAGCCCTCCATCACAACGGAGTCGTCGACCTCCGCAGCGGATATCTGACAGCGGTCCCCGACTGCGGTGTACGGACCGATGTACGCGTTCGGGCCTATCCTGCAGTTCTCGCCAATTATGGACGGCCCCTTCACGACCGACCTGCCGGTAATGACCGAGCCTTTTCCTATCCGCACACGCCCGACAACAGAGGCGCCGTCTTCGACCTCCCCGAGGTTCTCTGACTGGATGCCGTCCAATATCAGGTGGTTCGCCTCGAGGATGTCCTCTGGCTTCCCGGTGTCCTTCCACCAGCCATCCACGTGGTGAGGTACGACCTTGAACCCTGAATCGATCAGCAGGCTGATTGCGTCCGTGATTTCCATCTCGTTCCTCCAAGAGGGCTTCAGCTTCGGATACACCTTGAAGAATGATGAGTTGAACGCGTACACGCCTATTACCGCAAGGTTCGACTTCGGCTCCTTCGGCTTCTCGACCGCCCTGAGGACCTTCTTCCCGTCAGCAGACAGCTCCGCGATCCCATACCGTTGCGGCTCCTTCACGGGCATCAAGGAGATGACGCAGTCGGCCTTCTCATCCTTCATCTTCTTCGGGATCGCCTCGATCCCGTTCTTGAGCAGATTGTCTCCCAAATAGACGACGAACTCGGAATCGCCCATGAAATCCCTGGCGCAATTCACCGCATGCGCTATCCCCTTCGGTTCCCCCTGGACCATGTATGTCAGCTTCACGCCGAACTTGGACCCGTCCCCCAGGAACTCCTGGACCTTCTCGGGCATCACGGTCCCCAGGATGATCCCTATATCGGTTATCCCCGCCTCGCGCAGGTCCTCGATGCAGTACAGTATGTTCGGCTTGTTAGCGATGGGTATCAGCTGCTTCGGGCCCGTGTGCGTCAAGGGGCGGAGGCGCGTGCCGTATCCGCCTGAGAGAACCAGTCCCTTCATGGGCTATCCCTTTGATTCCGTGCTCGAAAGGCACTATGGGTCTATTTAAGGGCTTCTGGGTGATTCTTCTCGGGGGGTTCGTCTCCTGGCTGGGCGTCGAAAAAAGGCGAAAGGGCTTGGGAGCATCGCGATTGCCTCGAGGCTCCGATTTGAGCCATTCACATCGGACAATTAGTCCGTAGAGTCATTTGATTGCGACAACAGGGACCACAACGATTTTCTGTGCACCGACGATGTCGCGAAGTGAGAATCCGAGCGTTTCGGCAAGACGACCCTCGACTACTATCTGAGGATTTCTGCAGAGCATCGTCCCACGGTACCGTTTGCCAGCGCGTCCAATCGACACATATTATTGGGGGATAGCTCATCAAGGGCAGAGTCAAGATGATAATCTCTAGGACGCCCCTCAGGGTCAGCTTCGCTGGCGGCGGGACCGACATAGCCGACTACTACAGGAATGGATACGGCGCGGTCGTGAGCTCCTCAATCAAGAAGTATGTCTATGTCACCGTCAACAAGCGCTTCGACGACGACATACGCGTCAGCTACTCCAAGACGGAGACTGTCGATTCCGTGGACAAGATCGAGCACGGCCTGGTCCGAGAAGCCCTCCGGAAGGTCGGCATCAGGAACGGCATCGAGATCACCACCATCGCGGACATACCCTCAAAGGGCACCGGACTCGGCTCATCTTCGGCCATCGCCGTCGGCCTCCTGAACGCCCTCTACGCCTTCAAGGGGTACAGGGCGGGCCCGAAGAAGCTCGCGGAGGAAGCGTGCGAGATAGAGATCGACAGGCTCGGCGAGCCCATCGGCAAGCAGGACCAGTACATAGCGGCCTACGGCGGCCTTCAGCACATCAAGTTTAACGCCGACGAGACGGTCATACTCGATCCAGTCTTGTGCCCGCCGAAGACAAAGCGGGACATAGAGAGCCATCTAATGCTCTTCTACACTGGCAGGACGCGCAAAGCGTCCGAAATTCTATCGAGGCAGAAGAGCAACTCCAAGATGAACAAGGATGTCCTCGACAAGATGCGGGATCAAGCGGAGAAGCTCTTCCACGATCTCACGTCCCTCCAGGTGAACAAGCTCGGGGAGGCCCTCAGGGAAGGCTGGGAGCTCAAGAAATCGCTCGCCAAGGGCATATCCGACCCTGAGATAGACAAGCTGTACGAGAAGGCGCTCAAGGCGGGAGCTGTCGGGGGCAAGATCACGGGTGCGGGCGGAGGCGGCTTCTTGGTGCTCTTCGTCCCGCCCGAGAGCCACTGGTCTGTGAGGCATGCTCTCACTGGCCTCAAGGACCTCGAGTTCAAGATAGAGCCCCAGGGCTCCAAGATAATCTACGTAGGAGATGATTTCTGATGGGGGATATCAATCCGCGCGCGGTGAAATATCTGGACGAGGTGGCCAAGACCATCGAGCGCATGGAGAAGGACCTCCCGTTCAAGGTCGAGGAGATAGTGTCCGCCCTAGTGAAGGCGCGGGACAGCGGCAAGCACATCTACATCTGCGGCAACGGCGGGAGCGCCTCAACGGCATCGCATATGGCGTCCGACCTGAACAAGGGGGCGAACAGAAAGGACGCTCCTCGCTTCAAGGCGATCGCCCTCACGGACAACATCCCGGCCATGCTCGCCTGGGCGAACGACCTCTCATACGACGACATCTTCGTCGAGCAGCTCAAGAACCACCTCGAGGAGGGCGATATCGTTGTAGGGATCAGCGGCTCCGGAAACTCCCCCAATGTGCTCAAAGCTCTGCACTACGCGAACGACAATGGTGCCCTCACGATCGGTCTCTCGGGGTTCGGAGGTGGTAAGCTCGCCCAAGTGGCCAAGATATGCTATGTCGTCCCCAACCATACGATGCAGCAGATCGAGGACCTCCATCTCCTCATCGAGCACATGCTCTCGCTCATACTGCGCGACTCTCCAGAGTGCGTGGGGACCAAGGGGCGATGAGGTCAAGATGCCGAGGAGCGTCAAGTTCGCTGTATTCGTGGACAGAGACGGAACGATTTGCTTCGACAAGCACTATCTGTCAGACCCGGACGGTCTCGAGCTCATACCCACGGTCGCCGAGGGCATCAGGAAACTGAACGAGGCGAGGATCCCCGTCATCGTCGTCACAAACCAGTCGGGCGTGGGCCGCGGATACTTCTCCGAGGAAGCTCTCACTACGGTTCACGAGCGACTTACGCAGATGCTCGCAATCCATGGGGCCAAAATCGACGACCTCTTCTACTGCCCGCACAGGCCGGACGAGGGGTGTCCGTGCAGGAAGCCCGCGCCGGGCATGTTGCTCCAGGCGAAGGAAAAACACGGATTCGACCTCAAGCGATCGTTCGTCATAGGCGACCGGATGATGGATGTGAGCATGGCGCACTCGGTTGGCGCCCTTGGGATATTGGTCCCAGAACCGGGTGATCAGTACAACATAGAAAAGGAGACACTCGAGTCAAGAGACCGACCGGATTTCAAAGCAAACACTCTCACGGAAGCAGTCGATTGGATACTCAAACGGCTCCGGACGATGACATGACATCCATATCATCTCATTCAGTTCTAAATGGACAAGGATCTTCTCCATCGTCACTCTCCCCACTCTGATCCCGATGTCGATTATCTATGCGTCTCTCAAATCCTCGATGCAGTACAGTGTGCTCGGACCCAATTGCGTCAGGGGCCGAAGCCTTGTGCCGTACCCGCCTGAAAGAACCAGTCCCTTCATGGGCTATCCCTTTGAATCTGTTCTCGGAAGATACGACAGCCACTCTTCGCTCGTTCGACATCATCAGCAGGGATCTCGAAGCGTATGACTTCTCCTGTCGTTTTCATCACCTGGTAGAACGATGCGGCCCTTCGAGGAAACGGTTGCGACGTTCCTGTGCAAAACCTCCAGGAACGCCATCCTCACTTCTCGAACATCTCTTTCATCGGTTCCCAGTAGTTCTCCTTCCAGCCAGTGTCGAACCTGTCCCCGCAGTCGACGGGGACGCCAGTCTGAGTGAAGGTCAGTCGGGTACCGCCCTTCTCCGCTTTCATTGCGAACGTCGCCTTGGAATAGTGATCCGAGGGCCAGCATTCCCCTTCATCGGGTTTCCACAGCTGCACGATCTTCTTGTCCGGCAAGAGCTCGACGTTCTCGCCCGTGATGTAGCCGTCGTAGATGTTGATCTTCCCGCCGATCTTTCTGCTTATGACTGCCTTGCCGCCCGTGAACTCCGCATGCTTGCGTGGGTCCATGAGCGCCTCGTACACTTCGTGCGGCGTCACCTTGAAGAACACAGTCTGCCGAATCGTTCTCGTCTTCATCCTCTCAATCTCCTCGCAGAAGCAATCGGTCGAATCAGTACATCTACTTTGGACCCTTCCAGTCCGGACCAGGCTCAGCCGCTTTGATTCAAATTCCCAAGGATCCAACGAGGGAGAAGTCAGAAAGAACCTTGTCATCGTCAGAGGATTGCCGGATGAAGGGGGTATAGACAAGTGCCGCTCGTGACGGTAAACATATGGCCAGGAAGGGACGACAGCGCCAAGCGAAGAATCGCTGAGGGAATAACGAAGGTCTTTGAGAAGGAGGGCGTTCCACGGGACGCCGTCTCCGTGATCATGTACGAGGTCCCGAAGAACAACTGGGCGGAAGGCGGAAAGCTGTTCTCGGATTGAACGCCTCAGAAAGCCGCAACAATCGGCCAGCGTGGTTACGCGCTTGGGATGATCATCTCTTCGACTCCTGGACCTTCATCGACTTCAGCCCGTCCTCGAAGGACATCATCTTCCTGCCGAGCAGCTTCTCAACCTTGGTGACGTCGAGGCAGGAGTACTTCGGCCTCTTTGCCGGCAACGAAACGCTCGATGACGGCACGGGCGCGACGAGAGCCTCATCCAGACCAAACGCCTTGGCAATCATCCTGCCGCAAGTCGGTCTGTCCAAACAATCCGGACCTGAGACATGCCAGATGCCCTTCAAATCCCTCTCGGCCAATTCCAAGAGAGTATTCGCCAGGTCGTCGGCGAAGGTCGGTGAAATCCGCTGATCTTCGAACAGGGTGGTCTTCTCACCCTTCCTCATTTTCCTGATCACCCACGTGACGAAGTTATCCTTGTCCTCCAGCGGGTTCCAGCCGTAGAGCACTGCAGGCCTTGCAACGACGGCGTCGGGGAGCGTCGAGAGAACTGCCCTCTCCCCTGCAAGCTTGCTCGAGCCGTAGACGGATATGGGCCTCGGGATATCCTCCTCAGTGTATCTCCTCATCCTGGCGCCATCGAACACATAGTCCGTGGAGATGTGAATCAGCTTGACGCCCAACTTCTTGCACGATCTTGCCACGAGCTCTGGGCCCGTGGCGTTGACCCTGTTGGCTATCAAGGGCTTGGTTTCGCATGCATCGACGTTCGTCATTGCGGCGCATAGGATGGCGATGTCCGGCCTAGCCTTGTCGAAGAGCCTCTCGACCTCTTCCTTTGAGCCGATGTCGAGCGGCTCGAGCCTCCAAGAACTCTTGCCGTCCACCTCTGGGTTGTACGTGCCGCTGATGTCGTATCTGCTAGCGGCCTGCGAGTACAGCTTGCTCCCGAGAAGGCCGGAGGCGCCAATGACCAAGAGCTTCTTCTTGCCCGACACGGTGACCCTCGCTTTGAACGAGTCCAGGGAGAGCTTGGCGGGTTAAGATTCTTTTCGTCGCAACGTGGAAGTGATGACGGCCGTCAGTGTCTCTCCAACAACTGCAGCAGAGTTTGAAACAAGACTTCATGTGACCGCGAAGCCGCCGAAGGCCAGAGTGGCTTAGATGCAGTGTACGGCATTCGAATATGGAGAATGATCCCGGGGCAGTTCCAGAAGGAGATGCGGGACTTCACCGACGACAGGCTCCATTTCCATGACAACTTGGACAAGCTCCGGAGAACGCACCCGAAAGAGTGGGTTGCAGTCCGGGGGAAGTGAATCGTTCACTTAGACAGCGACCACGACAGGCTCGTCGAAAGAATGGAGAAGCCCGGCGTCGGCGCTGCAAATCTCCCGGGCCCTCGCGCGGGTGTTTATGACGCTCCCCACGATGGCACACTGGTACAGGCAATTCAGGGAGCCCAAATGAGGCTGGGGAGAACCGGATTCCTAGTCAGAAGGCTTAATAAAGCAGTCATCCGATTCCATCCAGCAGTTAGGGGGAGTATGCGTGGCGGGTGGCGCTTCTCTATACGAGGCCAACGGTCTGGTGTGTGCTGATGGAAAATACTCGAGGACGGGGGTCCCGCGGGGTCCTCCGAGGAACCGCGTGAAGCTAGTGGCGGTCTTCGCGATAGTTCTGGCTGTCTGCATCGCCCCCGCCCTGCTGGTCCTCCATACGGGGAGCGCCCCGCTCAGAAGCTCTGCGTCCGCCTACGTTCCGCACAATCCAATCATCATAGACAGCAACGCCGACTTCCACGCGACAGCAGCGCTTGAGGGCTGGCCGGGAAGCGGCACTCTCGCGAGCCCGTACATCATCTCCGGGTATGAATTCGGTAGACCATCGACTGCCTTCTATGTCGGCAACTCGACCGTGCACTTCGTACTCAGGGACTGCTACTTCCACGACTCCGCGTCGGCGATCTACCTGCTCATGTCGTCGAACGCTAGGATCGAAAACAGCACTGTCGAGAACTGCAACATTGGAATGGTAATGTATCTGGCTAGTGCGACCGTCGCGAACAACTCGATCACGGGCTGCACGTACGCGGTGTTCGACTACTTCTCGATGGGCGACTCGTACTTGGCGAACGAAGTCAGCGGCAGCGTGCTCGGGATATGCCTCATGATGTCCGACGGGAATGTGCTCTCGGGCAACACGTTCCGAGACAATCTCCTTTCAGGCACGCTCTTGAGCTACTCTCAGCTTAACATGCTCCGGGACAACGTGTTCCTGAAGGACGGAATCATGATCAGCGGCTCCGAGGTCGAGTACTGGGACACCCAGGACATTGACGCGTCAAACACAGTCAACGGCGCACCAGTGCTCTATCTCGCGGACGACGCCGGGAGCACGGTGAGCGCGCACTACGGTCAGGTAATACTCGCGAACTGCGTCGACACGATCATAGACTCCCAGGACCTGGACAACACGAGTGCGGGAGTCCTGGCTGGATTCTGCTCGGGCGTCACTGTCGAGAACTCGGTCCTGAGGGACAACTATGCGGGCATGCTCATCGACTACTGCAGCAACATGACCCTCATGGACACTTACTGCGTCAACAACATTCTCGGAATAGAGATGGACGACTCTGAGTACTGCAACGTGTCGGGGAATACGTTCCAGAGCGATGTGATCGGGATCGTCGCCTGGTACACAGGCAATTGCAGCCTCTCGAGCAATACCATCGTTTCTGAGGAGGTCGCCATAGAGCTCTCCAGCTCCCCAGACGCCCTCCTGAGGAACAACCTGATGGCGGCCAGCGGGATATTCATAGAGGGCGAGCTCCTAGAAGACTGGAACACGCACGACATTGACACATCAAACACCGTCAACACATACCCCGTGGTCTACTTGAAGAACCTCGTGGGCGCACCCGTGCCCGTCAACGCGGGACAGGTCATACTCGCGAACTGCGCGCAGATGATGGTCACAGGCTCGTACATCGACCGCGCCACAGCCGCCTTCCAGCTGGGGTTCACGTCCGGCTGCCGCGTGACAACCCTCTCGGCCTCGAACTGCGCGTACGGTGTGAGGCTGTACCAGTCACCCGGGATACAGGTGGACAACGCGATGCTCAACGACGACAGGGACGGCGTCTATGTGGAGGCCTCGGACCTGTGCACGATCACGACGAACTTCATCACCAACTGCACCAACTCCGCCATCCTCCTGCTAGACTCCACGAGGCAGACCCTCCAGTTCAACACCATGACCAACTGCGGGATCAAGATCGGCAGCGGGATGCTGGAGTGCTGGAACACCCACACGATAGACATCTCGAACTTCGTCAACACCAAGTCGGTCTATTACAGGAAGGACTCGACGGGATTGTCGGTTCCGAGCGGCTACGGCCAGATCATACTTGCGAACTGCACAGCCTCCACCATCGGACCCCAGACCATCGTCAACGCGAGCGCTGCGCTGCAGCTGGGGTTCTGCAACGGGATCACAGTCAACAATCTCACGGCGTCTGAGAACAGCGTCGCGGTGCTGCTGGAGCAGTCCATCAGCTGCTCTCTCAAGGGACCATGGATCACAGACAACTTCTACGGCGTGTTCATGTCAGGTAGCTCGCACAATTTCGTGATCGACGGGCTGTTCTACATGAACGACTATTATGCAATCTACCTGGACCAGATGAGCTCGTACAACCTCGTGACGGGCAACACGTTCCAGTACAACAACGGCGCGGGCGACGTCTACGACCAGAGGCACATCCAGGCGAACGATGACGGCGACTTCAACTCGTGGAACGGCACAACGGGCGGCAACTACTGGCAGGACTGGCAGACGCCCGATGCGAACCACGATGGCATCGTGGACAAGCCGTACCACATAGTTGGATTCGCGCACGCGCAGGACAACCTCCCGCTCACGACACCGACCCATGTCATTCCCGAGTTCGGAAGCGCCACGATAGCCGGCGCCGTCCTCGCCTTAGTCGCAATCATGTGCCTTGGCCAGAGGCGGAGGATCCTCAGGAAGACCACATAAGGGCTCCTAGACAAGTTAATATGTCCTGAGTCTTTTCGTGGGGACACCATGACAGCGAAGCTAGGCACCATCGAGGGTGTCGTGGTCAAGCCCCTGAAGAGGATCGTGGACGATAGGGGCTGGCTGATGGAGATCTTCAGAAGCGACTGGCCCGAGTTCAGGAAGTTCGGGCAGACCTACATCACCACATGCAAGCCCGGAGTAGTCAAGGGCTGGCACTATCACAAGCTCCAGTGGGACCATTTCGTCCCATTGAAAGGAAACGCTCTCATCGGTCTGTACGATTCCAGGGAGAAATCCAAGACTAAAGGCGTCGTTCAAGAGGTCGAAGTCTGGGAGAGGGAGCCGAAGTTCATCGCAATCCCGCCGTACGTCTACCACGGCTTCACGCCGCTCGACGACAACGACATCTGGGTCGTGAATACGCCCACTGAACTGTACAACTACAAGCAGCCGGACGAGTACAGGCTCGAATGGAACGACCCCTCCATAGGTTACAAGTGGCGCAGGAAGGTGTAGATTCTGAGAACGCTCGTGACAGGCGGCGCCGGATTCATTGGGTGCAACTTCGTGAGGCACATGCTCAAGGAGCACCCGGACGACGACATAGTCGTGCTCGACAAGCTCACCTACGCCGGCAGGCTCGAGAACCTCGAGGAGATCAGGGACAAGATCACTTTCGTCAAAGGCGACATCTGCGACAAGGAGGCGGTCAAGAAGACGATGGCGGGGTGCGACTACGTCGTCAACTTCGCCGCCGAGAGCCATGTCGACAGGAGCATTGCGTCCCCAGAGGATTTCGTCCGGACCGATGTCCTGGGCGTGTTCACACTACTCGAGGAGGCGCGCAGGATCAACATCAAGAAGTTCATACAGATCTCGACGGATGAGGTGTACGGCTCGACAGTCTCTGGATCGTTCTCTGAGGCCGACATCTTGGACCCGTCATCGCCGTACTCCGCGAGTAAGGCAGGAGGGGAACTTCTGGCGAGATCATATGTCCGGACCTACGGTCTCGACGTCGTCGTCACTCGCTCGTCAAATAACTACGGACCTTTCCAGTACCCCGAGAAGCTCATACCGGTCCTCATCATCAAGGCGCTCAGGGACCAGCCGCTGCCCATCTACGGCAAGGGCACGAATGTGAGGGACTGGCTCCACGTCGAGGACAACTGCCGGGCGATCGACCTCGCAATGCGGAAGTCCAAGCCGGGAGAGATCATCAACATCGGCTCTGGCAACGAGGTCCCGAACATCGAGGTCGCGAAGC
>Ga0315280_10007070_pt1 | contig 15226 bp, 18 predicted proteins | sample YL17G06_40_MG_FD_203697 | JGI IMG/M metagenome (GOLD analysis project Ga0315280, IMG submission 203697) | Sediment microbial communities from Yellowstone Lake, YNP, Wyoming, USA - YL17G06_40 | ecosystem: Environmental > Aquatic > Freshwater > Lake > Sediment | place: USA: Wyoming | collected... | reverse complement strand
TGATTTTATGTTTAAGCAACTGTTTTTCCGCCTAGGTTCCACTTCTACAACTTTAAATTTTGTTTCTTTTCTCATTCGTGTTTTTAGCTGATAAATTTTCCTTATCAGAAAGTGTCAGTTCGCCCGGACTATTTACTGTTTGGGGGTGTTTTATCACATCTCGGCGAATTAACTGATGAAGAATTTAGTTACGTCGTAACTAAGTTTCCATCTGTTCATGCTTAAAAGCCTAAGCTCATCTACAGTCAACGGTGAAGAAAAATGGACAATCCAGTCGACGTCGACAAGCTCTACAAGTCATGGGAGCGCGCCTACGGAAGAGACAAGATTGTTCTAAAATACCCAAGTTTGCAAGGGCTTCATTCTTGGTTTCTCCGTTCTTGCAGGGAACATGACTTGGACCCAGAAGAGGTCGATTTTGTCGCCTGGGTAGATCCCATGGTGAGCTACGAAGCTAACAAGAAGAACCTGGAAGAACAGTTTTTGGCGCCACCGAGTGAAAGGGAATACGAGTTCATGGCTGAGCAGGTTAAGGGGCTTATGCAGAAGGAAGTCAGAGAGCGCTACCCCCAGATTTTAGAGCCTCTGGAAGAGCGCATTGTCAAGCTTGAAGCTGAAGCCCGAGGAAAAGAACGGTACAAGCGTATGGTGAAAGAGTTGAAGCTTCAGCTTGCCGAAACATCACGCCAACTAGAAGAGCTAAAGGCTAAGCCGCCGATGCCCGCCCTGAAGGTGCATATTCTGAAGCCTTTCGCCGAGGGAATCATGCGTTACCAACCGGGGCAAGAGTTTGAAACGAGTGATTTGGAATGGATACGATCACGTGAGGCTCTGGGGGTTCTTGAGCAAGTTAGAGAGGTTATTCCGCCCTTTCCGTTGGGTCCTGAAGAGCGCGCTTTGAGGCTTCGCAGGGAAGCTGAGAAGCTGAGCCTCGAGATCAGAGAGGAAAGGGCTAGGGTGTTGCGACAGAGGGCTGAGAGTCTAGTCGAAGAGATTCGAGAAGAGAGGCGCCGGGCGAGGCAAATGACTTTAAAGGCTTAACCGTAGAAAAGTATCTTTTGAGGAAGCATAATGGTCGATGTCTTTACGTTTCAGATTGAACAGTTCCAGAAGCTTCTCCAGGGCATGACTCTTGATTTTCCAGATCTAAGCGTGTTCTTAACGTTAGTCGTGACAGAAGCAGTTCTAGCGTCTCAAATAGCGATTCCCGCAGGACTCTGGGCGTATGAAGAGGGCAAGAAGCGGAAGTGGTGGACATGACTTATCCTCCAGTTCCAACCTTCGAGGATATTCAACGCATGGTTCAAGACGCACTTAAGAACATGATGCCCGGACAAGTGCCCACATTCGCAAGTAGCAGAGTGACAGCGCCCGTTAAAGGATGGTGCAGAGCCGAATACTACGACTCCTTAACAGGTCAGAAATTCAGTTTTTACGAGCCGCCAACAGTCATCGCCATAGCATTATCGCGTGAGGGCTTAAGTCGCATAGTGACGGCGCCAACCATCAGCATCCCAGCAATTAAGCTTCCAACCGCGCCGAGCATTACGATTCCAACGATTAAACTTCCAACCATACCCCCCATTACTATTCCAAAGGTTGAGCTTCCAACTGTGCCTGGAATAAGCTTTCCTGGAATAACGTTGCCCGCCATGCCAGAGATTCCAGAAGTTTCTATCCCCCAAGTCACAGACATAATCACGAAGGAAATAGAGCGGATTCAGAGGGTAGACTTCAACAGCGACGAATACTGCAAACTCATAGCCCAATCAGCCCGCGACAAAGTTAACACTTTGGCTCCGCCTTGGCCTTTAAACTTGGTTTGGGACTTCGTATGTGGCAACCTAGTCTACTGGGGATTCTACGCTGGATGGTACGCTGGCGGATGGGTCTTAAACGTTCTTTGGGACAGCTTCGTTCAACCCCAAATCGACAGAGTAAGAAACAGCATCAACAGTGTTGTGGGAGAAGCAAACGCCAAAATCAACAGTCAACTAACAAAGATCCGAGACGGCTTCACCGACGCCTTCACCAAGATCAAGGACACCGTGAACCAGGGCTTAGCAGACTTGAAAAGCAAAACTGAAGGCGCGTTCAACGTGTTCCGTGGCAACGTGGAAACGAGCGTGTCAGGAGCCATGAGCGACTATAGTAGCAAGGTGCAAGTGGCTTTCAACAGTTACCGCGTCAGCATCGAAACCAGCATTTCCGGCGCCATGGCAGACTACAGCAGCAAAGTGCAAGACGGCTTCAACGGGTTACGGTCAAACATTGAAGCAGGCTTGTCTACCGCCTTAATCAACTATAACAAGAATGTGCAAGTAGCCTTGAACGACTACAGACTCAACATTGAATCGAGCGTCAACGCAGGCTTAATGCAGTTTATTCCAGCACTCTACGACATGATAGGGTTGCCAGCTCCACAAGCGTCTTCTGAAGAGGCAGCAATGCTTCGTGAGATGGGCGATGTGAACGGCGACGGAGTGATAGACATGAAGGATTTGGACTTGATAAAAGCCGCTTATGAGAGTGGGCGCTACGACCCAGCTTGCGACTTGAACCATGATGGTGTAATAGACATAACTGACATAACCACCGCAAGCCAAAACTATGGCAAAAGAGCCGTTTCGACAGTCCTGCTGCTTAGCCCCATAGAAATCCGCAACGTCGCCAAAGACAGCTTCGAATTCTACAGTCTACAAGACTCAGGCTTTGAACTGTCGTACATTGCTATTGGCAGGCGTTAATTATGGGGGGCTTTATAATTGCAGGGGTAACAGACAGTCATAACTTCTAGGGGTTTAGAATAGTCTGGATGATGTCGCATAAGGCGTCCAGAGGTTTCAGATGCACCACACATTTCGCATCGTTCTCCAAGGGGAATACGGTAATACGCCAACCGTCTAGCATGTCTCTTCTCTTTGTTTTTAGTGGCATATCTCAGAGCAGCTTTACGGCAAGATTCGGGGTTTCTCTTTTTCCAGCGGTAGCTTATTTCACGCTGTTTCTCTCGGTTGTTCTTAACCCAAGCCTTCATTGCGCATGCATGGCTACAATACTTCTGATGGGGTCTGCGGTTTGCAGGAGTAAATAATGTTCCGCAATTTAGGCAAGGGCGAAGGGTGTAGTCACCTTTTCTACGTGTCATAGATTCAACATGCATGTTTTGTCTATTTAAAGCTACATAGCGGTCGGAAGAAGATAGAAAAAACTTTAAATCAGCACAGAACACACTCTTCATTTGAGGAATAAAAGTCATGAGCTTTAATTTGGATCCATTCGGATGGGGAAAAGCCATAACAGACTGGTGGAACAACTTAACCATGCCAACGGCTCAGCGGTCAACACAGCTAGGCCAAGGACCACTCACACTTCAAGGCACGTTGCGAAACCCAGACGGTAGCCCAATCAGCAACGCGAAGCTCACGCTGAAAACGAGGGGAGAGTATCCAACATTCTTAGGCTCAGGCACTTCAGACTCAGAAGGAAGATACAGTTTCGCAGGCGTTCCAACAGAAAACTTGAGCCTAGAAATCGAAGAGCCAGGCAAGACTAAGCGAGTAGGCTACATCAACGTTCCTGACAGAATTCAGGGAGTCCGCATCTTTCAGGGCTTGACTGTGCCAGCAGACTTGACGGTTGAGTATCCACAGGCGCCAACGGCTAGGTATGGCGTGGAATTCATGCCGCCTGAACCAGAGTACAAGAAGGTTGAGTATGCGCCTTACGTGGGCGTGGCACCAACGGAAGCCAAGAAGTTCTTCGCCTAGAAGCTTTTCTGCGGAATTAATTCCGCACCCATGGACACGAACACCCTTTCTTACACCTTTTAGGCTAAGTTTCTAGATTAGGCTTCTTTAGCGATTTAAAGCCCCAAAAACAGAGAGCCACATCTCACACTTTTCAAGCAATTAGTCTTACTAAATGACTATAAATGTTGTAACGTTTGCTTTTAGAGGTAACAGGAAAGCTTTAAACATGGTACATGTACCACATCTTATCATTAAGCTAAAGATCGTGATGGGTGAGACAAGATTTGGGAAAAAGAATGTTCTGGACTAAACGGCAACAAGAACTCATTGAAGCAATAATTAAGGCTCAAAACGAAGGCTACAAAAATCCTTTGAAACACGCAGCAGACACAATAAAAGTACATTACACAACCGCTCGGAACACTCTGTTTCGAATGAGAAATAACTATGAAGGCATGCGGGAAAGCATCGACAAGTATAGCGATTGGCGGCGTCGACTGAAGGGAAGAAGATATCTCTAGAAGCTGATGGAAACTTAGTTACGGCGTGACTAAATTCATGGGAACTTATTAATGGCATTAATAAATTCATGGAAACTTAGTTACGACGTAACTAAATTCACGTATGGAAAGCTACTCATGGCGTGAGTAAATTCTGTTTCTGAAGCTGGAAGGCTAGGCAATAATTTTAAGAGGGCTTCGCTGAAACGTTAAGGTAGGGAATGGTTATGGCTGAAGAAGAAAAGGCAACGATCCGACAGCTTGTGGAGAAGCTTCTACCAGTCTACGAAAGACTAGCAGGCGACGTGAGCCAGAGCCTAACGGTGCTGAGAAGCTTGGCAGTGGGCTTAGGCGTGCCAGTCAGGGAAATGCCTCAACCCATCGAGGAGCTGTACGATTTGGTTGACCAGGCGAAGCTTGCCGTGACGACAACCGAGGGAACATTGAAGACGTTTCCAAAAGACTTCAAAGTTATGAAGGCAACGGCTGAAACCGCGAACGTCCAAGTGGACTTAAAAAACATAGACGAAAACAGCTACAAGGTAGTGGCAGGCACAACTTACACGGTGACTAGGAAAGAGAGGAAGGTCGAAGAGATCCACTATAAAGGCTCAGGATCAGCCACGTTATGGCTAACTTTCTGGAAGTGAGGGAAAAGAAGCCATGGGTAGCGGCGACGTGGATTTGGGCGCGGCGATCGCTCTGCTGTTGCTAGGCGTACTCCTGGGAATTCCGATTGGTTGGCTGATCGCTCTTCTCGCTCGGCAGGGCTACACCGTCCAGCGCGACGCATCTGGAAATATTATTAGCGTTGAGAAGGGATAGGCCCTTGTCTTCGGAAGAGGATATCCTAAAGAATGTGACGGACCCAGTTGTGCGACAAATCTTCTTGGCCGAGTTTGAACGGCTCAGGAAGATGGGAAAAACGTTCATTGCGCCGTCGATTCCACCGGTTCCCACACCTGCAATTCCAGAAGCGCCCAAGGTTGAGCTTCCAAAGGTTGAATTGCCAAAGGTAGAGTTGCCAAAGGTTGAAGCCCCAACAGTCACGCCTTTTCCGAACCCGTTGCAGACAGTAACCGTGGATCCTGGAGCCAGCAAAGTGGTTTACCTTCAGAAGATTCCCACAGACTGCATAGGGTTTGTTCAGGCTGTTGGAAACACAAGTTTTGATGATGCTTATTTGAAGTGGACGATAGACGGTAAACCAGTCATTGACAGCAACATAGATTGGGACATCGCCAACATCAACGCCGTGAAGCAGATGGTGCCCTGGCTCACGGTTAAAGAGGAAGTCAAGTGGGAAGGCTTCAACAATGGCGGCTTAGCCTGCAAGTTCCAAGTTTTGTGTGACGGCTTCTGGACTCGAAAAACCGTTTTGGAAGCGCTTCTGAAGATGGGCCTGCCTATAGGAGAGTTCTAAATGGGCTTGGCAACGCCACAGAAGAGTAGCGGCATAAAGGGCGAACTGGTTCAGATAGCGGCCAGCACTTGCACGTTAGACGTGGACATCACGGCGCTGACCGTGGGCACCATTGGAATCGACATCAAAGCTGTTTCAGTTGGAAACGTTCCGATAAGCATAGCCGCTGTGGGCGTGGCTTCGATTCCCATAGACATTAAATCTCAGACAGTCGGCAACATCGCGGTTAACATAGCAGCTCAGGCCGCCTTCAACCTGGGCGTGGACATTAAGGCTCAGACGGTCGGGAACATAGGCATCGACATCAAAGCTCAGACTGTTGGGAACATCGCTGTGAACATAGCTGCTTCTGCCATCACCCTGCAAGTCAACATCGCCAGTCAGTCGGCTAATCTGAACGTGGCCATTGCCGCAAGTTCCGTAACCCTGCAAATCAACATCGCCAGCCAAACGAGCAACCTGAACATGAACATCGCCGCGAGCGCCGTAACCCTCAACATTCAAGGGGTAGCAGGCGGCACAGCCGTTGCGATTTCTGGCACGGTTTCTATAACTGGGACGGTGACGGTTTCTGGCACAGTCTCAATCTCAGGCTCGGTCACGGTCACGGGAACCGTAGCAATCTCGGGCACGGTCACCGTAAGCGGCACCGTCGCCATCTCTGGAACCGTAACGGTGACAGGGGCAGTAACAGTTAGTGGCTCAGTTTCTATTAGTGGAACCGTAACGATATCGGGCAATGTCACCGTTGTTGGACCACTAGATGTGAATGGCAATGTGAAGATTGCTGGAACGGTCACCGTGAGCGGAACCGTCACTGTCACAGGCTCAGTTAGCATTACTGGCACAGTTACAATCACTGGGTCCGTCAGCATCACAGGTACAGTCACGGTCACGGGTGCGGTCACGGTCAGTGGTTCAGTAAGCATCACAGGCACGGTCACAGTCTCGGGCACGGTTGCAGTTTCAGGTACAGTCACCGTTTCTGGAACAGTCGCCATATCGGGCACGGTTACTGTTTCTGGCTCAGTATCCGTTAGCGGAACAGTCTCTATTAGTGGCACGGTCACCATTTCTGGCGCCGTCACTATTTCAGGAACAGTCACAATCACAGGCGCAGTCACCATAACCTCTGGAGCGGTAACAATTTCGACAAGCGGCGGAGCAAACATCATCATAGACAAGCTAACGCAAGCAGCATACACTTGCAGAGACGCTTACATGAGTAATGACAATGGAGTAACTACGCCAACAGCGCCGCCCTCATCACGAACTGGAACAGCTTACTATGGCAAATGGTTTCCAAGAGGCATGAGAGGGGCGTACATGGACGTAACCATCTATTGTAAGCGAACAGGCGCAGGCACCATCACATTAGCATTCTCACCGCAACCTGGCATGGGTGAAATCTTTACTGTAACTATAACGCCTAGCGATACTTGGAACTGGCAAGTCGGTTGGCCGACACGCATGTGGAACTACGACTCTCTTTTCATCTGGATTAAAAGCTGTGGTGCAGACGTGAGCTGGGGATACGACACAGCAGAACCGTATGATGAGTTTAGTAGCCCTGACAGCGGAGTAAGGTGGTATGCGGAATATCAACGATTGTTCATTAAATCCTATTCTATAAGACAATCAGTCGGCGACCTTCCAGTAAGCGGCACAATAAACACGATAGAAATACCGTCACAAAGCCAAGAACGACTATATGAAGTGTACAACGATTTGCCTGACGCTGAAACAACAATAAAAACTATTGATGGCGCTGGCAACACCGAGTATCTGTTACTCCATGTTGACGCAGTATCAAAAGGCGAAAACACATCTTTCAAAATTTACTGCGACGGTGTTGTGGCATGGTGGTGGAGCTTCAAAAGCATGAACGACAAAGGTTACAGCACTTCAACACCCGGCATGACTTTAATTAAATACGCAGCTGACGGATTATGCGACATACATCTAACATTAAAATTTGCTTTCAAAAGGGAACTTAAAATTACAGGCAGAGCAGACGGTCACGTTATCGGCGGCGGAGTACCTGATGTTATGGTTGAGGGCATGGTAAACCTGATACGATAAGGGGGGTGAAAGTGTGAGAGCTTTAACCATAATATTTCACGCTTTGGGAACAGCCACCACACTCGCAGCTTTTGGCTTAGAAACGTTGGTGTTCTACGACATAATAACGACAGGCTATTTCATAGCTACTGAGAGGAACCCCCTTATTCTCGCCATTGAAGTGTCGTTTGCCATCTTTGGCGTAGGATATTCTGCTTATATCCTCAGAAAAATTGTTGAAAGCATGAAACGGAGGTGATTATGAAGTGGCTCAAGCAGGAATAAACGTCCAATTAAGCGTGAAGGAAATCTACGATAAAATGTGCATAGAATGCAAGAAGAAGATTAAAGACCTCATAAGAGAGAAGATCAGCGACGACATGGTGAGCAAGGTGCTGGGAGAGTAGGCTAGGGAATGAAGGTTGGCTTCAGATATCGCGACGGGAAACTGTTGATTTACGTGTTCAGGAAGAAGAGAGCCTAGCCCAGTCTAGGATAGGATGCTCGTAGTAGAAGAATGCTCATCATAAACAAGCGCCTAGATTTTGCGCAGATAACTACGCAGAAAAAAGAGGGGAAGGCTTCAATTTCTTCTTAAAGTGCAACAGCAAAGCAGCCTCAGCCAAGCATAACACGGCGACTGCGGCCACGCGTGGAAACTCTGGAATCACTTGAATGTTAAACGAAACTGCTACTTCTTCGTCGCTGGAGAGGCTAGGCGTTTCAAACCAGTAGGCTGGACTTGTTATCAGGTGCAGTCCTTGAAGCTCGAGATCCACGGTTAGCGACGCGTTCCAGTTGTAAGCGAAGTTTTCGGCGGAAACCACGATCTCATCGCCTTTCTCCGCATCCACAGGTGTGACGGTGACGTTTTCTATGGCTTCGTCCGTCTTCCATGTGAGTGAGGGCGTAGAGGCTGTTGCTGGGCCTGTTAGAGTCACGTCTGCTGAGACTGAAGCGTTGACGTATAAGGTTGGTTTAACCGTGACGACTATGGCGATTATGCCTATGGGAATGGGCACTGGTATCGGATAGCTTATGTTCCATTCGCCCAGGGGAGTAGTCGTTGGAATTGAAGTTGTGTTCTGAAACTCTGCGTATCCAGTTAAGGGGATCATTCCTTTTGCTGTGACATTGACGTAGCCCTGAACTGTGATGTTGACTAGGCCCTGGTTTTGTGGAGTGGAGAGTTTGAAGCAAACCTGGTCTGTGCTTGAAGGGTCTACGGTTCCGTTGTTGTAGGCGCTTAAATCGACTGGAAAAGCCACTATGGTTGTTGTCGTTAAATTCCATTCAAAAATGAAACCTTCCGTTTCCCGGCTGTCACCCCAGGAAGAGGCTTCACTATGCTGAAACGTTATTCGAGTTGGTTCCTTGGCGAAGGCCTGTCCGGAGAGGATCAGCGTTGCCAACACGCATAAGACGGCTAACTTCCTTGTTGTTGTTGACATCTTTTTGTCACTGGGCTAGAAGATAGCTCCATAAAACATATAATCTTTGCGTATTATCCCTAATGATTCACGTTAAAGCCAGATATTGCCTAACGATTATGGATAACACCTAAGAAACACATGGTTAACAAGCAGTCGTGTGATTGAAGATGGTGAAGGTTAAGCTCACAGTCACGGTTACACCCGAGATTTTTAAATGGATCGACGAAGAAGTCGGGAAAGGCCATTTTGCAGACCGTAGTCACAGCGTTGAATATTCATTAAGGAAAGTGCAGGAGCTCATTAAGAAGGGCGAAATCAAGTTTTAGATGTTCCAGTGGCTTAACGTTAACATCTCTGGGAAACTTGGTTTTATTAGACATCTAATAATTCACCATCAAGCTGGGAATAGGCTGCCCGGTTCTTTATGTGTGGCTTGGGAATGGATTCCGTACGTGATGAAGTTTTGTGGCGCGTAACAAAAGTTGGCTGGCTAGTCACCCTAGGGTGACTCACCACTAGATTATGAACGTTCATAATGTAGATTGCGACCGTGAGTCATATTAATATGACTCAGTAGTGCCGAAAGAGTTAGTCATGCTAGCATGACTTGGCGTTATGCGCGCGCATAAATTCTTGGCTGCCCTGGGCGTTGGTGAACTTGCTTGTGATGGACTGTCCGATTGAGGATGTCCGCCCAAGACAGCCTTTGTTGGCCGCTGAAGAGAACGACGCAGTGACCTAATGGACTATTGGGAAATGGCGCCATTCCCCTCAAACGGCTTTCAACACTGTCAAAACCGTGAAGCTTAACGGTTTTCTCAAGCTATAATGGTTTTCTCTGCTTCAACAACAACCGGTGTGTTCCGTCTTCACCGTGGATTAACAGCAAAGATGCTTTGCACTGTTGGCATATGATCGTTTGTGTCGCTTCAACAGGTGAGGGCTCTGTGGCCGCGGGTTCAGATCCCGCCCGGGCTACCACTGGCGCCGGCTTAACTATGCCTAGTTCCTGGTCGACTGCCTTCTTAAGCCTCTGAACAGTCCATCCCTCATGGATCGTGTAGCTTAAGAGCTCAGCTTGCTTGTCGTCGCTGTCTAACCTGGAAACTTGCTCTAAATGGCTTATTTTCAAGAAAGAAGCCGTTTTCCCCTCTCTACATAAGTTGACGGTTTTGGCGTGTTTTCCGATTCGGGCGTCAACTTCGAGGTATTTCCGAACTGTCTGAGCTGCTGGCTTGGTTCCAGTCATTTCTTCGAGGCTCATGGCTATGCCCTCAACTGTAGCCTCTTCGCCGAAGTTTTTCCGTCGTAACTCTGCCAATTTGCCGTAGGCTGAAGCCTTCTCGAGCGCGCTCAACTCTTTACGGTGAAGGTTTTCGGCTAACTGTGCCTCGAGAACCTCGTCTTCACTTTCATACTTGTGTATTCTAACCAAGACTGTCCTGATGTGGGCGTGTTTGGCGCCTTCAAAACGTTGCTTTCCAATGACGCCTTCATACATGCCTTCAGCGTTTGCCGGCTTAACCTCGATGGGCACTATTTGTCCGTGAACCCTCAAGCTGGCACCCATGTTTATGACATCTTCCTTGGTGAAGTCTCTGATCGAATTCTTCCAGAAAACCTTGTCGACAGGTACATAGCGAAACTCATCAATCTGCGGAATTAATTCCGCACCTTCTACAGCAACAGGCCAGTCGACCGTGGCATTCAAAGATTCCCTTTCCATCATCTCTGTCTCTCCTCTTGTATTTTCTCAGCATAAGCAACATGGTAGCCATGCAATTCTTTGTAACATTCTTCGCAAACAGGATGCCCTATACCTCGTTCTCCGCCATAGTCACCATGACTAACCAAATGAGTAGGTTTACCACAGCTTTCACATGGAGTAGGTTCTTTCCAAAATGTTAGCCAAGTTATTTCTGAGTCTTTCCTTTCCCAAACAACTTCATTCATTAGAAACCACTTCCTTCTTTTCCGTCATGAAGGCCACCCCGCAGTAGCAGACAAACTTAAAACAAGCGCAGAGTTCGGAAGCTCAGAATGCTCTCTAGCCGTATCCTTCCACTTCTCACGCCACTCACGATCTGGATGAACAAGCCACTGATCCGCAGCATTACCCAAACCCCTATTCCACCACTCAGCCCTCTCATCCTTTTTCACATCAGCCACAGTCCTAGTCTCAGTCACAGTTTCTTCAACAACAAGCTTCCTACGAGTCTTAACATCTCGCGTAACCACAATGTTCTGCTCAATATTCAATGGCTTTCCAGTGTTACAAAAGTGCACACCAGTTTCAACAGCATTAATAAACGAAATCATGTCAACTTCTACAGCTTTGCAAACAGAGCCATAAACAAGCTTGCTTAACTGTTTAAACCTACAGTAAAGCCCCGAATCAATCCTAATACTAATAGGCTCACGCACACCACTAACGTATTTATAAGCACCCCCTTTAGAAAAGTGCACATTTGTCTTACTGTCGTTGCGTGGTTTTGCTTGTTTGTGATGTTGTGGTTTCATGTGGTGTCGCCATCCACGGAAACGGTTTGTTTCCCTATGAAATAGCCGACGATGAAGGCTCTGAGATCTGCTTCTGTCTTGATGTGCCTACGCTTTTGTGTTGCGCTGAATTTGTCTATGAAAACTAACTCTTCTAAAAGTTGCTTCTGTTTTTCAGGGGGATACTCTGAAACTATTCGTAGCCTCGGCTGAGGCTTCGTTTTGACAGAATCCATTTCTCAACTGCCTCAGTCTGCTGTTGTCTTTCAGAATATAAAAGTTTTATGATGGTTTTGATGGGGGTTTGAGGCAGCCGAGAACCCAGCGCCGACAAGGAACTCATCTTAACTTGTCAGCGCGGGGTTTTTGACTTCCCCCACCAGCCCCACCGCCAAATAGCCATGATTGCCGCTTTACGCTTTTGGCAATTAAACGTTAAGCATGATAGAAGATTTAAAGCTTTTCCGTTTCAGATACTTTATGAACGCTCATAGGTATCTTTTACAAGATACCGTGATACTTCTAAAGAAAACTTTTAAAGTGTTCACCTTAGATGTTTAGGTATGCCAAGAAGTCCCGAAGGTTTAGAAGAGCAACGTATTGCTCATAAAAAATGGCTTCGTGAGCATCCTGAAGAAAAGTCTGTGTATGCTCATGACGACTATGAAAAACACAGAACACAAAGGCTAGAATATGTTCAAGGGCGCTGGAATAAACAAAAGCAACAATGTTTCGAAGTTTTTGGGAGTAAATGTGAAATTTGCCATAGTGAAACACATCTACAGTTTCATGAAAAAAATGGAAATAGCCATCCTAAAGGCTACATGAAATATAGTTATATTTTGAAGCATCAAGGCGATTTCATATTATTATGTGTGCTGTGTCATACAGGGGTTCACTTCTTGATGGAAAAGCTAGGCATGAGCGGAGATGATGTTCTACAGCTTATACGCGCACGCGCTCTTTAGGGGGGTTGTTTCATGCCGACTCAGTTGTGTTGTCCGGACTGCGGAACCTGCGTGGACATCATCCATTATGCTGTTCCCTTGGTCAAGAAGGTTTACTGGTGTCCAAAGTGCAAAGTTGAGATTCCAGAGAAAGAGTTGCGGAAAAGCTTCATGTTCGGTTCAAGGTAGCCTTTCAATATAGACTATTCAAGCGTAAGGCGATATCTCGTCTAATCGCTTCGTCTTCCGTCTTGCTGTTCCATCGGCTCTTTAAAATCAGCACGCTTTCCAGTCCATTGCTGAATGGTTTAGGCGTTTGCGGGGCACCTGGACACTCATATTCTATAAGCACGAACGGTATGGATGTGCGCTCAACAACGGTGTAGCCGCTCACTTTGGCGCTCCGATCAGCTTCAGTCTGCATCCTTCTACGTTTTTCAGCCTGGTCAGGCGTCAATCTGTTGACGTCTTGGCTACGAAGCTTCTCATAGTAGCCTAGAAACTTCGGGAGGGCAAGGTTGGCGTCTTTGAGTTCTTCCGACGTCAAGTTTATGTGCTGAAGCGCCTTCAAGTGCAAGGCTTGGCCCAGCATGAAGCTCACTCTGACGCTCCAGGCAGACTGGTCGACTTCCTCAGCCAGAATCGGTTGCCTTGGTTCTCTCACTTTTTTGCGAATCTCGATCATGTGCTCTAGGTCCGCGGCGTGAACATCAACCATTAACTCTTTAATCCGCTTGATAAAACCGTCACATCCATGGGGCACATTCAACTTGATGAGGCGTCCCGCTTCTTTTTTCTGTATTATCCACACTTTATTGGCGCTGTCATACGTGAAGTTTCCACCATCCATCAAGAACCCGCTGATCCTGTGGGGAAGCTTATCCATCAAGTCGAATAATTCTTCATTTCCTTCTTGGCGTTCTGGCTCTTCCATAACAAGCCTCACATAGATTTCTGCTGTTGTCCATAAAAGCTTTTTTGATGTTGAAGATACCGTTCTCGCATGGCTCAAGATACTTCCAGATACTTTTCGGAGTGTGGTATCTTGACGCTTTTGAATGTTGTTCCAGACTGAAACCGTGCTCTTGAGAGTGTCACGCTGGAACCGTCCGCTTCAACATAGGCATTGGGGCCTGCTACTCGCCTCTTCCCATGCATGCCTACTCGAACATGCGCTAGTTTCTAGTACATAAGATAGCATTAAGAAGCCTACGCGCCACTTCATTTGCTTCCCTCAGAAACGTTCCCTGGAACGTTCTTCTCCCACCCCTCTAACTGCTCGTCAACATAGGCTTTCACTCGGCTCACCAGTTGTTCAAACGTCTCTGGGTCCATCGCAACCTCAGCGGGTCTTTCGCTGTAAATATTCAGGTACGGCTCTAATTTTGCGTACTCTTTCTCTACGACGCCTGGATAAACCCTCGGGCATGCGTCATACACTCCACCTACAACGTCGAGTTTGTGGTCTTCACCGTTTCCGCTGCTGTGTCCCATCATAAACGACACGTAGCTCTTGCTTATTCCCCGCTCTGGGGGACTTGCTTCTTGCTCGAAGAACTTTCTGAACCCATGTGAGCGAACTGAAAGGGGGCCTTTATACAGCTTATGGCGTATGAATATGAGTCGCAAGTTGTTATGGAAATGTTTGCAGGGTAATGGTTTGCCGGTGTCCGTGATGAAAAGGTACTCGCTGTCCACGCCTAGCTTCTTTAATATTTGGCTCCTGAGCGCGCGCCACTTCTGGATCTCCTGGATCGCGTCTTGGCCTATGAAGGTGAAGTAGGCGAAGCCGTTTCCTTTCCTCTCTGTAAAGTCTAGGCGAATCCGTTGTTTTCCAGCGTCTATCTCATGGAAAAGGTATTTGCACTGCCTGTTTGCGTCGACTAGCACCTGCTTTATTGCCTGGCCAGACTGGAGCTGAACCATGCAGATCGCCCGGTCCCTCTGACTCAACAAGGCTAGGGCTTGTTTAACAAACTCGACGGTAAACGGTTTATCAATGTACTTTCGTCTTCCACGCTTCGGAAAAAAGCCTTTCACCGTCGTCAATGGCGCTTCATGGTAATCGCAGAACAGCTTGACAGGCAAGAAGAACGCTGCATAAACATAGTTAGCAGCCTTTCCCTTCAAATCTGGGTTATCACGAGAATACTCCAGCGCGAGCTTCAAAGCCCATCGCCGGTTCTCAACTGTTTTAGCCGAACGCTTCGCCAAGTGCGTGTTCAAGAACTGACTAGGAGAGATCTCTAAGCCCTTCACGACCTTGAGCCAACGGAAAAACCGCGCCAATCCAACAGCCTTTTCTCCGTAGCTGGCGCCGTTGCCTTCATAACGGTTGAGAAAATCGCGCACGCATGCGTTACCGTCAACAAACTCGGCGACCTCATCCTTAGAAATGCTATAACTAAAACGCATGCGCCAATCCAAACTTGCTCACCAAAAACCTAACTATGCGTGACAAGATATAAACCGATACGTGTCAGTCCGCCCGTCGAGTCATATCACTGCGATAAGCTCTATTGACTCTCTGCCTCATCATCCAACAGAAATGAGGCACGACAAAACTTAAGGCTTTTGCGCTGTAAAACTTGTAGGATGAGTGTTGAAGGTA
>Ga0315280_10007067_pt1 | contig 15232 bp, 10 predicted proteins | sample YL17G06_40_MG_FD_203697 | JGI IMG/M metagenome (GOLD analysis project Ga0315280, IMG submission 203697) | Sediment microbial communities from Yellowstone Lake, YNP, Wyoming, USA - YL17G06_40 | ecosystem: Environmental > Aquatic > Freshwater > Lake > Sediment | place: USA: Wyoming | collected... | reverse complement strand
GCTCGGCTTCGGGATTCTGTGGCACGAACCAGAGTATAGCCCCGCGTTCCGGAAGCAAGCGTTATTCGGCGGGAGGTTCCATCCCGCTAAACAAGAACGATTTTCGGGGGGACCCTGAACGATTACATTTTCATGAATAATGCAGGCTAGGCCCTCGCCAGAGAGCCAATTCTCGCACTCTATAGATCACATAGCCCAACCCATTTCCCTCATTCTCTTGCATTCTCCGGTAGCTCAAGCTGCCGCCGGATGAGCTTACATAGCGAGTTAGGGACTTCAACGTGCCGTGGTACGGGCGCTGATCTGTTCGTAGCGGGATTGAAATAGACGTCATGGCGGGTGCCCGGCCGTTTCAGAAAACAGCCCGCACCTTCGAGTTGGCGGATCAGTGCGCGCCGTTTCACGCCGGCACTTCTATTTCTTTGGTTTCTACCGCCGCAGAGATCGGAGCTTGACTCTGATCTGCCAGCATCAGTTGGTAGGCGTCACGGATGTTTTCTTCCAGATCATCGAGAGTCGCTCCCTGGCTGAATACGCCAGGAACCTGCGGCAGGCGGCCGACAAACCAGTCGCCATCCTTCCAATACTCCAGCCGGAGCCGAAGAGAATGTGCCATCGGAGATTTCCCCAGTGAAGGCGGCGGGGGCCGGAGCCGTGCCCGCTGTGCCGCCCCTCATGCAACATGGTAGCACCTCATGTTGAGCGATTGAAACGCCAAGTGGCGTACAATCCGGATCCTCTGCCGAAACGTGCGCAGCTTCTCCGGATCGTCGCGACGTGCGACATTCATGATAAGTGAAGTCACGGGGTAGACGGAGCTACCCCTCCCCCGACCGGCCTGCTGACCGGGACTTCGCTGCATATCGTGCCGCGCGCCAGTTTTTTATCTTCCTCGTTGGGTCACCGGCCAAGCGGGACCAGACATTCATTTGCGCGCATCGGCTCGGAGGGTTCACCGATCGCGCAGTGGCGGTGAATCAACCGGGTGTTCATCTGCTCGGCGCGGGTGGATACCTACGGAAATTGGGGGAGAACACCGCATCGTTATTAACGCGCCTCCCGGGGGGATGCGCCGGCCCCCGTTTGGCCCTTCGTCATCGGCGTTGCACGTGCAACCCACGCAGTTTCAGGTGAATGCGAGAGTGGGCCGTTTTTCAACAAAATGTCGTCCGAACTTTATTTCCTTTGGCTGCAATGACTTGCAGACTGACAGGGCCGAAAAACTTGACACGGTATGTCATAATGAAATTATGCCCTATTGAATATAATTTCACACTTGGTTCGGCCCCCGCCATTACTTATCCATTAAACAAATGGCGCCGGGCCGGCAAGTCAAACAAAAGAAAAGAGGAGAAAATGGACACAAGCATCGACAAACCAGTAAAACGGCCAGTTCCGAAGCCGAAAACTGGCCAGTTCCCCGAGCGCGGGGACAACGGGCAGTTCCTTCCCGGGGCAGTGGGTAATCCCAAGGGGCGGCCGCGCGGCAGCCGCAATCGCGCCAGCTTGCTCATGGAAGACCTGCTGGACGGCCGCGCCCAGGCCCTCACCGAGAAAGCGATCGAGAAGGCGCTCGCCGGCGATGTGTTCGCGCTGCGCCTTTGCCTGGACCGCATGATGCCGGTGCGCAGGGAGCGCTCCCTGACGCTGCAGCTTCCCGCGCCGGCAACGGCCCAGGACATTGCGGGCGGGTTCGCCAGCGTGGTTGAGGCGCTGGCCCACGGCGAGCTGACTCCCTCGGAAACCAGCGCCCTGGCCGAGCTGTTGGAGAGCGCGCGGAAGGCGCTGGAAACCACGGACCTGGCCAGGCGCATCGAGGAACTGGAAGCCCGCGCCGAGGAGGCGGAACAGTAGGCTGTAGGCTGTAGGCTGTAGGCTGTGGGCTGTGGGCTGTAGGCTGTAGGCTGTGGACCGTGGGTGGAGAGCCGCGCGGAGGAGGAGGAACAACATGGCCACGAAGCAGAGACTTAAGCGGCTCGGCAAGAAGTTCGGGCGGGAGGAGAAAATCATCGATGCACACTGCATCGACCCGACCACGGGTGAAACCCACTGGAGATTTCTGGTCACGCATCACAAGGACGGCCGGATTACCTCGCGCGAGCTGTGCCCGGAAAAGGAAGCTTCGGACTCGAAACAGCCGGACGGCGCCGGTTAGGCGTCGTTGTACCGCTGCCGTCGGTACAACTGCAAGGCTCGGCTTTCGCTACAATGTGGTATGAATAGATAGATCACCTGGGAAACGACATGCAGGAATCGTTGGGCACAGACCACCGCCAGGAAACAGCGCCGGCCGGGGCGGCGCCCGTGTCCTTCTCTCATCTGCGGATGTGGCTGCGCGACCTGGTCATCTCCATGGTGATCGCCGGCCTGACCATCGTCTTCCTGTATCAGCCGGTCAAGGTGGAAGGCACCAGCATGATGCCCGGGCTGACCGACCAGGAACGGATTTTCATCAACAAGTTCGTGTACCGGTTTGAAAGCATCAAGCGCGGCGACGTGGTGGTGTTCTGGTACCCGATCGATCCCAGCAAGTCGTACATCAAGCGCGTCGTCGGCCTGCCGGGAGAAGTGGTGCGCATCACTGGCGGCAGCGTTTACATCAACGGCCAATTGCTGAACGAGCCCTACATTTTTTCCGACTACCTGGAACATCAGAGCTACCCCTCGGTGCTGGTCGAGCCCGATCATTTTTTCGTTCTGGGGGACCACCGCAATTCCTCGAACGACAGCCGATCCTGGGGCACGGTGGCGCGGGAACAGATCTACGGCAAGGCCGTCCTCGTGTACTGGCCGGTGGACAAGTTCCAAGTCCTCAAGTAAGGTTGCAGGTTGCAGGTGGCAGGGAGGACGGAAGTGTAGCCTGCCGCCCGCAACCTGCCACCTGTAACCTGCAACCTAGCACCTATGCATGCATTTCTGGCGCTGGAAGACGGCAGCGTTTTCCAGGGAATCGGTCACGGAGCGACGGGCGAGTGCTACGGCGAAGTGGTCTTTAACACGGCCATCACCGGCTACCAGGAGATCTTCACCGATCCCTCCTACGCGGGCCAGGTCGTGATCCTGACCAACCCGGAAATCGGCAACTACGGGACCAACCCGGAGGACAGCGAGGCCGCGCGGCCCTATATCGAGGGGCTGGTGGTGCGGGAATTCAGCGCCGTGGCCAGCAACTGGCGCAGCCGCGACCACGCTGAGCAGTTCCTGGCCCGCTACCGCATCCCGGTCATCGCCGGGCTGGACACCCGGCTGCTGGTGCGGCATCTGCGCAGCCGGGGCGTGATGCGCGGTGTGATCTCCACGCTGGAAGCCAACCCAGAGAAACTGGTGGCCAAGGCGCGATCCATCCCCTCGATGGCCGGCCTGGACCTGGCCACCTCCGTGTCCACCAAGCAGCGCTACGTCTGGACCGAGGCGCCCAGGCCGCTGACGCCCGGCCCGGGGGGCGAGTGGCCGGCGGCGCCGGAACCGCGCTATCACGTGGTAGCCTACGATTACGGCATCAAGCACAACATCCTGCGGCGGCTGGTGGCCTGCGGCTGCCGCGTCACGGTCGTTCCTTCGCTCACTTCGGCCGAAGACGCGCTGGCGCTCAAGCCCGACGGCATCTTCCTGTCCAATGGCCCGGGCGACCCCGAGCCCCTGCACGCGCAGATCGCCGAGGTGCGCAAGCTGATCGGCAGGACGCCCATCTTCGGCATTTGCCTTGGGCACCAGATCCTGGGGCTGGCGCTGGGCGGCCGTACCTACAAGCTGAAATTCGGGCACCGCGGCGCCAACCACCCGGTGAAGAACCTGGTGACCGGCCGGGTCGAGATCACTTCGCACAACCATGGTTTCGCCGTCGATCCGGATTCCCTGAACCTGAATGAACTCGAGCCCACGCACAAGAACCTGAACGACCAGACATTGGAGGGTTTCCGGCACCGCTCGCAGCCGGTTTTCTGCGTGCAATACCACCCGGAAGCGGCGCCCGGCCCCCACGATTCGCTGTACCTGTTCGACGATTTCGTGAAACTGATGAAAACATGCAAGTGATCATCACAAAGACACCAAGGCACAAAGGCACAAAGAAGAAGTGCTTTTCGTGCCTTTGTGTACTTTGTGCCTTTGTGGTGAACCTGGAAACGTGCCCAAGAGAACCGACATCAAGCGCATCCTGATCGTGGGCTCCGGCCCGATCATCATTGGGCAGGCGTGTGAGTTCGACTACTCGGGCACGCAGGCCTGCAAGGCGCTGCGTTCCGAAGGCTACCAGGTGGTCCTGGTCAACTCCAATCCGGCCACCATCATGACCGACCCGGAGCTGGCCGACCGCACCTTTATCGAGCCGCTGGAGGTGGAATACCTCGAAGCCATCATCGCCCGCGAGCGGCCCGACGCGCTGCTGTCGACCGTCGGGGGCCAGACGGGATTGAACCTTTCGGTGCAGCTCGCCGAGGCGGGGGTGCTGGAGAAATACGGGGTGGAGCTGATCGGCGCCGGGCTGCGCTCCATCAAGATGGCCGAGGACCGGCTGATGTTCAAGGACGCCATGCGGCGCATCGGCCTGGACGTCCCGAAGAGCGGCCTGGTGAACAACCTCAAGGACGGATTGGAGCTGGCCGCGCGCATCGGCTATCCCGTCATCCTGCGGCCCTCGTTCACGCTGGGCGGCACCGGCGGCGGCATCGGCTACAACCGTGAGGAATTCGTCCCCATGCTGGGCCGCGGGCTGGACATCAGCCCCGTCCACGAGGTGCTGATCGAGGAAAGCGTGCTGGGCTGGAAGGAGTACGAGCTGGAGGTGATGCGCGACCTGGCCGATAACGTCATCATCATCTGCTCCATCGAGAACTTTGACCCCATGGGGGTGCACACCGGCGATTCGGTCACCGTGGCCCCGGTGCAGACGCTGACCGACCGCGAATACCAGAACATGCGCGACGCGGCCATCGCCGTGATCCGCGAGGTGGGGGTGGAGACGGGCGGCTCCAACATCCAGTTCGCCATCCATCCGGAGACCGGCCGCATGGTGGTGATCGAGATGAACCCGCGCGTGTCCCGCAGCTCGGCGCTGGCATCCAAGGCCACCGGCTTCCCCATCGCCAAGATTGCCGCCAAGCTGGCGGTGGGGTACACGCTGGAGGAAATCCCCAACGACATCACCCGCAAGACGCCTTCCTGCTTCGAGCCCACGCTGGACTACGTGGTGGTCAAGATTCCGAAGTGGCAGTTCGAGAAGTTCCACGGCGCCGATGACACGCTGGGAACGCAGATGAAATCGGTGGGGGAGGTGATGGCCATCGGCCGCACCTTCAAGGAAGCACTGATGAAGGGCATCCGGTCGCTGGAAACCGGGCGGCGGCCGGGCAGCGAGACGGTCGATCCCAAGCGGCTCACCCAGCGCCTGGTCACGCCCCACCCCGACCGGCTTTCTTACCTGCGCTACGCTCTGGCCCACGGCTACTCGGTCAGGCAACTGGCCCAGATGACGGCCATCGATCCTTGGTTCCTCGAGCAGTTGCGCGAGGCCGCCGAGATGCTGAAGCAACTGGAGGGCGCCGGCGGCCCCGATGCCGTGCCCGCGGATTTGCTGCGCGAGGCCAAGCGCATGGGGGTGAGCGACGCCCGCCTGGCGGTTACCTGGGGATGCGATCCGCTCCGGGTGCGCGACCGCCGCCGGCGCGAGGGCATCCGGGCCGTGTTCAAGCGCGTCGATACCTGCTCGGCCGAGTTCGAGTCCTACACGCCCTACCTCTACTCGACCTATGAAACGGAATGCGAGGCCGATCCCAGCGACCGCAAGAAGGTGATGATCCTGGGCAGCGGCCCCAACCGCATCGGCCAGGGAATCGAGTTCGATTACTGCTGCTGCCACGCTTCCTTCGCCCTGCACGAGGACGGCTACGAGACGATCATGGTGAACTGCAACCCGGAAACCGTCTCCACCGACTACGACACCAGCGACCGCCTGTACTTCGAGCCGCTGACCTTCGAGGACGTGATGAACATCTTCGAGCGCGAGCAGCCCATGGGCGTCATCGTGCAGTTTGGCGGGCAGACGCCGCTGAACCTGGCGCTGGACCTGAAGCGCGCCGGGGTGCCCATTGTCGGCACCTCACCGGAGTCCATCGACCTGGCCGAAGACCGCAAGCGGTTCGGGAAGCTGCTGGCCGACCTGGACATTCCGCAACCGGAGAACGGCACGGCCACCAGCGTGCCCGAGGCGCTGCGGGTGGCCAACCAGATCGGCTTCCCGGTGCTGGTGCGGCCCAGCTACGTGCTCGGCGGCCGCGCCATGGTGATCGCCTACGACGAAGACACCGTCGAGCAGTACATGAAGCAGGCGGTGGAGTACTCGCAGTCCCGCCCGGTGCTCATCGACCGCTTTCTCGAAGACGCCACCGAGATCGATGTGGATGCCCTGGCCGACGGCGACGACGTGCTGATCGCCGGCATTATGGAGCACATCGAAGAGGCCGGCATCCACTCCGGGGACAGTTCCTGCGTGCTGCCCGCGATTTCACTGCAGCCGGTGACGCTCGACACGCTGCGCGATTACACCATCCGGCTGGCCAGGGCTTTGAGCGTGGTCGGGCTGATGAACGTGCAGTACGCGATCCGCAACGGCAAGGTCTACGTTCTGGAGGTCAACCCGCGCGCCTCGCGCACCGTCCCCTACGTCAGCAAATCGACCGGCGTGCCTTTGGCCAAGCTAGCTGCGCGGCTGATGATGGGCCGCAAGCTGCGCGAATTCGGTTTCACCAGCGGCGAGCTTCCCTGCCGGCCGGCGTTTGTCAAGTCGCCGGTCTTTCCCTTTGAAAAGTTCCCGGGCGTGGACGTGAGCCTGGGGCCGGAAATGAAATCCACCGGCGAGGTGATGGGGGTGGGGGCGGACTTCGGCGAAGCCTTTGCCAAGGCCCAGCTCAGCGCCGGCCAGCGCCTGCCGCTGAAGGGCAAGGTGTTCCTGAGCGTTGCCGACAAGGACAAGCCGGAAATCGCCGGCCTGGCGCGCCGCCTTCACCAGGCCGGCTTCCAGGTGCTGGCCACCCGCGGCACGGCGAGCGTCATCTCCGAGGCCGGCGTGCCGGTGAAGATCATCTTCAAGCTGAGCGAAGGCCGGCCCAACGCCATTGATCTGCTGAAGGGCGGGGAGATTTCGCTGGTCATCAACACGCCGGTCGGCGCCCATTCCTACTTCGATGAGCAATCCATGCGCCGCGTGGCCGCCCAGCGGCGCATCCCCTGCATCACCACGCTTTCCGGCGCCAAGGCCGCCGTGGCCGGCATCGAGGCGCTGCAGCGCGGCGTGATCCGCGTCTCCGCGCTGCAGGACCTGCACGGCGCAGCCGTTCCAGGCTCCAAGGTTAACGTGCAGGATTAGTCCCCAGCCGCCGGAGTGCTCCCAACGCAGAAACGCAGAGCGTGCTGAGGGCCGCACAGGGGCGGCACGCACGTGCTAAACGGGATGTCCCGTCGGCTTGCGGCTCCGCCGCTTCGCTGTGCGGAATGGCTTTGCCTTTCCGATTGGAGTCTTTTCTCTGTCGAGGCTGCGCCTCAATCCCGTGCGGCTGGAAATGCGGACCGAGCTACCGGATGGCGATCGTCACACTGTTGGAAACGGCGCCGCCGATGCTCAACGTCACCGGCACCGCGTCCCCCGGGACTACCGTATCCGGCACCTGGGCATTGACCTGGTAAAGCCCGACGAAGCTCGGAGCCAGGCCGGAGAACGTAACGACTGCTGGCAAGCCTCCAACCGCCACGGTAGGCAGGGTGCTAGTGCTGGAAAGCGGACTGTCGGGTGCTTTCGCGCCGCTTGCGGGGGCGTTATTCACGGGACCCAGGCCGGTGCAATAGATCGAAATGTATTCCCCGCGGTTGGCCGGGCGTGCGCCGGGAACAACGCCCGTCGGAGCTGCCACCGCTGCGGTGCCTGCGATCAGCACGGCGCCTTGCCCGCTTCCCGTTTGACTGACAGTGAATATGCCGGGACCATAGGCGGAAAGACTAACCGTCTGTGGTGCGCTCGCCACCCCACTCACGCTGACCACAACCGACGCTTGTGTTTGCCCTGCCAGTTGCCAGGGGACTTGAAGATTGATCTGCGCGGGCGACGCGTAAAACAGAGGCGCCGCAATACCATTCAGTTGAACGCTGGCGCCGGCCAGCGTGGTCAGCAGCGGTGCCGTTTGGGCCGATGCGGCCGAAAGAGCGAGGTTTGTGCCGAACAGCGAGACGATCGAGCCTGCGGCGGGTGGTTGAGTGCCGAACGTTGCCCCGTTGACCATCCCGCCGGCATTCACCGCAGGAAGCACGATGATCGGGAAGGCGAGGGGATTAGACAGCCCGCCACCTGGAGCGGGATTGAATACGGTCACCTGCGCTGTCCCTGCCACGGCGACGTCGCTGGCGGAAATCGCGGCCAGCAGTTGGGTGCTGGTCTGCAAAGTCGTAGGCCGGTCGCTTCCGTTCCAACGGACGACGGAGCCTTGAACGAAGCCTGACCCTGTGACCGTAAGGAGGAAGCCCGGGCCGCCGGCAGCGGCAGCAGCGGGTTTCAGCGAACTCAGTGTCGGCGGCGGGATCACGGTGATGGTGAACGTCAACGCGCTCGTGAGTCCTCCGCCGGGCGGCGGAGTGAAAACCGTGATCGGAACGGTGCCGCCCGCGGCAATGTCGCTTGCCGCGATCTTCGCGTCCAGTTGGCTGCTGGCAGTAAAGGTTGTCGGCCGGTCGCTGGTGCCCCAGCGCACAACTGACGCTGACACGAAGTTCGAGCCCGTAACCGTCAAGGTGAAATCCGGCCCACCGGCCGCCTTCGTGGTGGGAGACATTGAGGTGAGTGTCGGAGCCGGGTTCGTCGTGAAGTCGATCTTCATGGGGCCCGTCAGGTAGATGTTGCCGCCGGCATCGACAGCGACGGCAGCCGAAAATGGCAGGTAGGTGCTGAACAGCAGGCGACCCGTGGCAGCGAATTTCGCTAGGAACCCGCCTCCCGAGCCGGGCACGGGCCTGAATACAGGATCGAGTAGCGGAAAATTGCTGTCAGACGTGTAGCCCGCCACGTAAATGCTGCCCGCTGGATCCAATGTGATGTTGGTCGGACCGTCTCCGAGGATTCCGGCCAGGTACGTGGAATACAGAATGCCCGATCCAGAGGCATCCAATTGGGTGACGAAGGTGTGATTGTATTTCCAAGAAACCAGGTAGCGCTGAAAGGCGTCTGGCGTTGTGGGGAAGTCGTACGAACACGTTTGACCGGTCAGGTAGGCGTTACCCGATGCGTCCACCGCAATGCCGCTGGCCGAATCATACGAGGCCTCAGAGAGATAGCCGCCTTTGCTCCCGCCGAGATAGGTTGCATACACGAGCGCGGAGCCCGCCGGGTTGAGTTTTACGGCAAACGCGTCGCTGTTCTCTGCGTAGCTCCTGTCGAATGCGCCCGGCGTTGTGGGGAAATTGGACGAAGCCGTGGAACCGGCGACGTAAGCGTTGCCAAGCGCGTCCACCGCAACGGCATTCCCAGAATCGCTGCCGCTCCCGCCCACGTAAGTCGAGTATGCAAGCTCGGTGCCCTCGGAGTTCACCTTGGCAACGAACGCATCCATACCGCCGCCCCGCGTTGCCTGTATCGGCTTTACGGTCGGGAAGTCGGCAGAATCGGTTGAGCCGGTCACGTACGCGCTGCCCATCGCATCTATCGCTATCCCGTTGCCCCTATCGTCTCCGGCCCCCCCCAGAAATGTTGAATAGAGCAGGACGTCACCCCCGCTGCTGAGCTTGGCTACGATTGCATCGGTAGAACCGCCAAAAGCGCGTTGGATCGAGCTGGCAGCGGGGAAATTGACGGAGGCGGTGGTACCCACCACGTAAGCGTTTCCGGTCGGATCAGCCGCGATACCGTTCCCCATGTCGCCGCTGCTCCCGCCCAGGTATGTGGCATAGATGAGGTCACCCGACGCGGTTAACTTCGCCACAACGGCGTCCGTGCCTCCGCCTGGCTTGGTCTGGAAAGCCCCAGGCGTTGCCGGCGAGGTGACAGCGCCCGTAAGGTAGATATTGCCGCTGGAATCCAGCGCGATGCTGGTGCCCCCGAGCGACCCCAACGAAACAATCATGGGGTCGATGACGAGGGCTTTGCCTTTCTCGTAAGCGCCCACGCTGAAGCCCACCTGGCGATTGTCCGCTACGAGGTAGCCGCCGCTGATTCGCTGCCGCGCGCCATCCACTTCCTGGTAGATGTCCGGCTTGTGCAGAACCACTCGCTGACCGGCGGTCTGCACGATCAGGTCCCCCTTGCTATCAACCTCCAGCTTCTCAGCTCCATCGAAGGTCATGGCGACGGTTTTCGCGTCGGCGCCGGGCGAGACGATGAAGTCGTATTCCAGTCGCCGCTGGTCGCCGTGGTATACGAGATCCACGCCGGGATAGACCTCCGCATATCGGACCTTGGCGTAATTGGGCACGTTGGTGCGCCACTTCGACGGGTCATTGCCGATGAAGTAATTGCTTTTGCCGGCCAGTAATTCCAACCCCTCGATTCGCGGCGCGGGATTGGCGCCGGCCAGCTTCATTCGCAAGATTGCTGGATCGCTGGACCGGCGCTGGTGATCGCCCAGCTTGGACTGCTCCGGCCACACCTGCAAGACTGCTTCAGTAGCCGTGAGTGAAAGTAGATGGCCCGGGCCCCGCGAAAGGAACTTCACCTGGCCATCTCCCTGGCCGGCATTCGCTTCGAACGTCAGCGGAAACTGTCCAGCGAAATAGGGTGCCGGCGCTTTTTGCCTCTGAAAGCCTCTTCCAAGAGGATCCGCCGAAAATCCGAGCATCAGGGCAGTGGCAATACAGGCGGTTAGGACAATGAACAGCAAGGACTTGACTGGGGCAGGCATAGCGACCCCCTCGATGGCGCCGTTCGGCGGATGGAACTGCTTCACGGCAATGCTACTCCTTGGTACGTCTGGGCGCAATACCACCCAATGACCACTGCGCAATCTCGGTACGCCGGTGCTTTTGGAGTGCAGGCTTGGCGCCACCTTTTAGCGTCCGCCGCGGCGGACTTGCTTCGAGCCAGTCTCTGCGGCAACCGCACGCCGGCGAGCCACCGCACTCAAAATCGATTATGCAATCGCCCCCAGGCGGCTAGAACTCGTCGTCTTCGCGGGCGGGCACAATCTCTTGGGCGACCAGCTCTTTCCAGGCAGCAAGAACGCCGGCGCCGGCGCCCGCGGCTTTGAGGCTTTGTTCCACCGCTCCGTGTTGCTGCTTCAGTTGCGGGAAGGCGAGCAGGAGCACAGCCAGGTCGCGCCAGTCGGTGCCGGATTTCGGCTGGCCGCGGCGCTGGTGCCAGGCAAGCACCTTGCGGGCGGCCAGTTCCTCGGGCGCAGCCACCAGCACCCTTCGGATTTTTCGGGAAGGCGGCAGCTCAGCAACCGGGCGTACATCAACCAGGTGACGGTTGGCCGGCTTGCGCACCTGGAAAAGCCGGTAACCGCGCCCTTTGCCGACCTGCCGCACGCGCACGGCTATATGGAAGTGAGCCGCCAGGTGATCGCGCAACTCGTTGGCCAACTCTTCGGCGCGCGTGGAGAGAACGTCGACAACATCGGTCATCCGGGCCTCGTCCACGTAGGCATTTACTGCCAGCGCACCAGACAGGGCCGCATCTTTCCGTTCGCGTAGGAAATCGAGCACGGCGTCGTGCACCACGGCTAGGGGCAGTCGCTCGCGCCTGGCATACTCCCGAAATGCGAGGGCCCCATCACCGAACATTTTGACCTGCTGATGCGATTCTACCTGATTGCGACGAGTGCGGCGGCACCCATCTGCGGAACGTGGGCCCGGTGTCGTTGCGGGTCTGTGCTGAAACTGCGCCATACGGGTGAGAGTTGCTCTTGCCGAGCCGGTGTCTCAATGCGGCCCTTTCGTGAGGGGTTGGGCGATCGGCACCTCGTGCCCGATCAACTCCGGCAACCCGGGGTCCTCGCGCAACCGCTTGGCCAGGTAGGTTCACTCCGAATCAACAGCCTCCGAAACACACCCGCTTCCCCCCTATCATGTCCGCTTGTCGTTATCAACGGATCGGGGGCCTTCTGCCCGTCTTGACTCTCCCGCAGCCCCTTCGCTACTATGAATTGTCACCCAACGGCGGTATCGTCTAGGGGCTAGGACACCAGATTCTCAATCTGGGAACCCGGGTTCGATTCCCGGTACCGCTACCAATCCACCACCGCTACCCGGCGCTACAGAAAGCACTTGCAGCAACGGGCTGTGCGCTCGCTCTTTCCAGGCAGCAAGGCACAGGCGGCGGCACAGGATCGCCTGGAGCCCATCGCCTACGGAGCGCCTTCGTGCCAGGGAAGGACTACCCGCGCTTGTATCGAGGCACCGAACCACGCCACGACGGAGCCGCGCCCACCACGCCACGCTCACCCCTCAAAGTATGGTCCTGACGCCGATTGACTTGGCCGTAACCGCGGCCTAACATCTCCCGAAAAGCCTTCCCGCCACAAGCACGCGCTGGCGGGACCGGCGCGATGCCGGGCACACGGATCGCCGGCCTGCGGGCTGGGATGGCAGGTTCGGGTTGGTGAAGGGACAAAGGAGGTATGCCAATGCGGAAGCACGCACTTCTGATGGCAGTGACGCTAATGGCCGTTTCGATGGCCGCCTTATTGGCGCCGGGGCAGAAGCAGGCGCCCGCTCCGCCGGCGCAGTCCAGGCCCGGCCCCGCCTGGCAACGGGTGCGCGCCGAAATCGAGAAAAGCTGGGCCAAGAGTCATCCCCGGGAGAAGGTGCTGAACATCGAGAAGAAGGGAGAGCCCGATTTCAAACACGAGTACGGCGGCAGTGAGACCACTACGTTCGGCACCTCGTCGTTTTCCTGGTATGACTGGAGCAGTTCGTGGTCCGAGACCAAGGTGACCCGAGAAAAACCGAAGGGGTTCTTCTTCCGGCAGGTGGCGCTGGTAACCGCCGAGCGTCCCAACGGCTCTCGCGCCCGCTTTACCGTGGCCGCCCTGTTCAAGCAGCGCGACAGCGCCTGGGATTTCGCCGAGCTGGCCCTCAACCCCGAGGTCGAGGAACTGGGCGGGGGAGGAGATATTCCCGCCCTGCTCCCGACCGAAGACGCCCGCAAGTTGTTCCTGGAGGCGGCGCAGAAGCAGTGCCTCCCCGAATACAAAATCGCCTCGGCCCGCCTGGAGGGAGAGCCGAAACTCGGACGCAGTGGGAAGCGTGTCTGGTATGCCTATAAGGTGGTGCTGGAAGGGAGCACGCCGCAGGGCAAGAAAGTGCGCTGCCAGGTGACCGACCTGGCCTGGCTGCATTGGGACACAGACAAGAAGGCGTACACGGTGAATTCTTCGTTTGGCTGCTCGACGCGTGTCTGCGATGTTGAGTAACCCGTCAGGACTGGGAACCTAGCGGGAGGTAGTCAAGCGGACATTCGGCCTTCGAGTCCATGCCCGCCGAAACGACTGCCCGGAGACGATGAGAACCGGGAGGCAGTGCCGTAGCGGAAAAACCCACGGCGCCCATTGCACCGCGAAACCGGCCCCCTTTCTGCCGGGTGTCATCGGGGGGCGGGGCAGCGGATTTTCCAGCGCCTTCCCTGCAGGTATTCGTCGAACTCCTTCGCGGTGTCGAACTTCACGCCGTAGTCGATCTCGTAATAGCGACGGTGCTGACGGTACATCTCTTCGGTGACGAAGCCCTTGATGGGGGTGTTGCCGTGCAACTGCTGGCATTTGCCGAAGTAGATGTAGCCGCGCGCGAGGTTGGCCAGCGGCCTTTCGACGCTGCCCATCTCTGAGCTGAGGATGGTGGCAAAGGGAGAGCGGAACAGGTCGAAGCCGGCGGGCTTGTGGTTGTGCGCTTCCATGGCCCTCTGGAGAACGGTGAACTCGCCCCCGTCGGGGGCGACCTGAAAGACGCGCTCGCCGTACTTGTTGTGCAGGAGCCCGCCCATAATGGGGCGGTTGTAGGGGGGGTCGGGCGGCACGCCGACGTGCGTCTCGTCGTGACCGCGACCGACGAACAGCAGCGCCTTGACGCCCTTCTCCAGGGTTTCGCGGGCGGCGTTTTCAGCCATGATCACATCGCGAGCGAGGTAGGTCTTTTGGAGTTCCGCGCCCTCGGGCGTGTCTCTTTTCACGGTCTTGATCTTGATGTAGAGATCGGTCCAATCGACCGTAATGTCGATGCCGACCATGCGCATCCTGGGCTTGCCCTCGGGGAGACTGGCATTGAGCTTTCGCACGGCCTCGATGAGATCCCAATGCTCCTTCGAGTTCCAATTAGCGGCAACCTGCGTCCGGGCGAAGTCGAGCAGTGCTTGGGGGTCGGACTGCGGCGCTGTCACGAGCCGCTCGAGTTGCGCATCCGTGCTGGGGTTGGTGAACTCCCACCCGATGCAGCGCACACCGGCTTGGTGATACAGCCGGGGGAGCAGGTGGATGATGAACTCCTTGTGCTCCCTGACGTTGTGGCCTTCGCCGAAGATGATCACGTCGTGGCGCTTGTAGAGACCCAGGAAGTAGTCCTCGGGAGGCTTAGCGTTGTTGGCAATCCACTGCGCCAGGTAGGGGTAATCGCCGGCGGGGACATTCTCGGGCTTCATCCGTTGCGCGTCTCTTACCCAAGCGGGCGCTGCGAGACCCGGTTGGGCCGGCAGCGATGGCGCGGCAATCAGCGACATGGCGAGCAAGATCATGTGCCGTCTCATTGCGGACCTCCTGCTGCGACGGCGTATTGTAGCACGCGCGCCTGCTGGGTCGCCGCCGCGGCGGCCGCGTCCCACACCGGGCAGACCTTGTTCATGCCACCGTCAATTGCGCCCTGCGGACTTCTCGAGCGCCTGCTTGAGCCTCAGTCTCACCATCTCGTCTTTCTCCGTGCGCAGCCTGGACTCCATTTCGGCTCGCGTCTCTTCCCCCAGCGTCCCAATGCGGACGAGGGCCTCGGCGGCGCTGTACCGGGTGTGCTTGTCCTGGTCGTCAAGAAGGGGCAGTAGGGAGGGCACGGCAGGCGAAGCGGCAGGCCCGATTTTCCCCAGGGCCAAGACGGCAAAGAAACGGACACGCCCGCTGGGATCCGCGAGCGCTGCCACGAGGGAGGGCACCGCGGCGCCGGCCTTGCCACCCAACTCGCCCAAGCCCACCGCCGCACTCTCGCGGACAAAGGCGTCCGGATCATCCAGAGCGCCCCGGATCGCCTCAATCACCTCCGGATCGGCGTCCAGCTTGGCCAG
>Ga0315280_10007065_pt1 | contig 15239 bp, 9 predicted proteins | sample YL17G06_40_MG_FD_203697 | JGI IMG/M metagenome (GOLD analysis project Ga0315280, IMG submission 203697) | Sediment microbial communities from Yellowstone Lake, YNP, Wyoming, USA - YL17G06_40 | ecosystem: Environmental > Aquatic > Freshwater > Lake > Sediment | place: USA: Wyoming | collected... | reverse complement strand
GAAGTACGGAACCTGAGCCACGGCCTGTACCCGCCGCTGCTGGAGGCCCTCGGCCTGGCGCCCTCCCTGAATGAGTTGGCCGTGGCTCTCCGCGGGGCGACCGACATCCGTGTCTCCAGCCCGCCCCGGATGGAGTCCCTGAGATTCGACCCGGACGTTGAAGTCGCGGCCTTCCGCATCGTGCAGGAGGCGATCCAGAACGCCCTGCGCCATGGCGGCGCCGCCCACATCCACGTGACCCTCGGCTACGAAGACGAGACCCTGCGACTGGCGATCGTGGACGACGGCGCCGGGTTCGACGTGCAGAAGGCGGTCGGCCAGGGGCTGGGGTTAGTGTCGATGCGCGAGCGGGCCTCGGCGGTGCGCGGAAACCTCCACATCACGTCGCGGCGGGGCGAAACGCGAGTCGAGGCCCGGATCCCCGCCCCGGTCCCGAAGCCGGATGCAAGAGACTCGGGCTCCTAGCGCTCCGTTACACTTGAATTGAGGGCGGCATGCCTACGCCGCCTTTGCGTGGGCATGCATGCCCAGCCAACGACGGGCTGGGCATGCCACCCGACTACTCCTCGCTTGATGAGTAACGAAGCGCTAGCCCTGGAGCGTCCTCGCAGCCGCCGGCTGACGGCGCATCCACGTCAGCAGGATCGCCATGGCAATCGGGGCCAACGCGGCCGTGGCCAGGCCCCAATGAATGGCGGCGAAGTCCGCCGTCAGGCCCACCACCCACGGCATGAAGATGCCGCCGAAGTTCCCCACGGCCGCCAGGAGGCCGAACATCGACGCACCGCCCTGCGGGAACCGGTCCCCGGTCACGGCCAGCGTGCTGGGCCAGAGACAACTGACGGCCAGGCCCACTCCGACGCAAGCCGCCAGCGCCACCGCCGGCCACGGCGCAAAGCACCCGACCACCAGCAGGCCGGCCGCACTCAGGCAAGACCACCTCATCATGGGGATCACCGCCACGCGGCGTCCGACCATGCCGACCCCGACGCGGCCCACGGCCATCGCCACCGAGAACGCCAGGAGCCCCATTCCGCCCGTCCAGTTGGTGTAGCCGAGGCCGATCTGGGCGTACGCCGGCAGCCACTGGGCTATCCCCAGTTCCGAAGCGCCCGCCAGGAAGATGGCCGCCAGGGCCGCGATGAAGTAGCGTTGCCGGCACAGGCGGGTCACGGGTGCCGGCCGCCCCTGGGCGACCAGCGGCGGCACTTTGACCGCAAGGAACCCCAGCCCCACCGCCGCCGGGGCCACGATAATCCATAGCGAGACTTCGCGCCACCCGACCTCCGGCCGCAGGGCCGCCAGGATCGTCGCCACCGCCCCGATGGCGTAGAACGCGTGCAGCCGGTTCATGGCCGAGGTTCGGCGGTCCGGCTGAAGGGCGCAGATGATCGGGCTCAGGATGAGGTCGAGTACCCCCGCCCCCAGTCCCATGATGAATACGGCCGCGAGCACCACGGCGTAGTCCGGCGCCAGGCCGAGGACGGCCAGGCCCGCGCCGATCAACAGGTTCCCCGCGACCGCGAAGGCCTTGGCGCCGAGGCGGTCGGCCAGCGGTCCAGCCACGAGGATGCCCATGACGAGTCCGACGAAAATCGTGGCGCTGATCCGCCCGAGTTGCTCCTTCGTAAGCCCCTCGGGGCCGCCCAGGGCCGTGCCGAGCGTCGTCAGGAAGACCGGAATCAGGTTGACCGCGATCGCCAGGGACATCATGGAGGCATAACTGAGTGCCAGGGCATAGGCCCGCGAGGCGCTTTGGCTGCTCATAGAGATTCCGGACGCGCCCCCACAAGTCGAAGACCCGCTGCGGCGGGCAGGCTGCGGCCATGCCACCAGGCACGAGCGGTGAACCATGATACCCATCAGCCGCCAAAACGCCTCCAAGATTTCCCTTGACGTTAAAGGCCCTGCGGGTAGAAGTGGTGAAACGCGTGGCGCCCCGGGGGGCGCCTATTCATTGTCAAGCGCACTCGGCAAAGTCGCTCAAGGACCCCATCGCATTGGAAAGGAGAAGCAATGGCTAACGGGACCTTACCAGGTTATCTTGCCTCCGCCAAGCCGAACCCGATGACGAACCGGGCGCCGTGGTACAAGAATACCGCGCAAACGTATGCGGGCATCATGCTCTGGTTCGTCTTCTGGAGCCAGATCCCCGTGGGGAGCGGTCTTGGCGAGAAAGCGCCCGGATACAGCCTGTTCGCCGGCGGCACGCTGGCCCAAGGCATCGCCGTGGCCCTTCTCAGCCTTATCGCGGCAGCCCTGGTGTGCCACTTCCTTTTCTACCTGGTGCCTGGCATGCTGGGCATGAAGACCGGGTTGCCCCTTTACATTGTGGGCACCTCGACGTACGGCGCCCAAGGCGGGTTCCTGATGCCTGGTTTCCTGATGGGCGTGCTTCAGTTCGGCTGGCTCGCGGTGAACGCCTTCTTTGCGGGCAGTCTGCTGTGTGCGCCGTTCGGGTACGGGTTCCCATCGGTGCCGCACGCCGTCGTAGCGGCGGCGTGGATCATCCTTGGCGCGTTCATGGGCGTCAAGGGGATCAAGTACGTGGCCAGCGTGGCAACCTTCCTGCCGCTCATACCGCTGACCATCCTGGTCATCCTGTTCGTGGCGACGGTTGGCGGCGTCGGGAGTTTCGACAGCCAGGCCCTCGTCAAGGCGGGAGAGCAGTTCACGCCGGCCACAGGCGATGTCATAAACGCCAAGCCGGCGCTGACATCGTTCGCGGTGCTTGCGCTCATCGCGACGTACGTCGTCGGCTTCTTTGCGACCGCGGGCGCGGCTGGCGCCGACTTCGGGATGAACAACCGCAACGCCAAGGACGTGCACCTGGGCGGGCTGGTCGGGATCGCCCTGGCCACGGTGTGCGCCGGGGGCCTCTCGCTCCTGATCGTTGCAGGCGCCTATGGCGGGGGGAACGTGGCTAGCGGCGCCGTGATGGACTCTACCCGCCTCATGGGGAGCATCGTTGGCGATAAGGCGGCGGCCGTGTTCATGTACCTGCTGGCCATTGCGGCGTTTCCGCCGGCGTGCTTCTCCGCCTTCATCGCCGCCAACAGTTTCAAGACCACGTTGCCCAACGTGAAGCCCTTGATCTCGTGCGGCATCGGGGCAATCGTCGCCATCATCCTGGCGGTGACCGGTTGGGCCGGCGACGCTATCGCCGTCTTCTCGATCATCGGCGCCTCGTTCGGCCCGGTGTGCGGCGCGATGATGGCCGACTACCTGCTGGCGGGCGGCAAGTGGGCCGGCCCACGGGCCGGGTTCAACCCCGCAGGCTGGGTTTCGTGGGTCCTCGGCTTTGTAGTCGGAGCAGCCGACTTCATCCCCGGCCTGGCCGGGAAGGTCCCCTGCCCGCCTGTGGCCGCCTTCATCGTCGGTTTCGTCCTCTACCTGATCCTGGCAAAGGCGGGCCTCCAGAGCAAGACCGTACAGATGCCCGCGGCCGCCGCGCAGCAAGCGTGACCAGCGGCATCAGGCGATGCGGAGCGACGCGGCCTGCTTCGGCAGGCCGCGTTCTTTTCCGCCCGGAATTGAAAATGACCGGCCGCCCTGCTATACTGCCGCGATGGTTTGCTTAAGACGTGCAGCAACTGCCCGTTAGCGGGGGGCCGCAGGCGACCGCGCGAGGCAGTCGAGTACGCGCAGACAAAGGGCTGATAGCGATGAGTCACATGAAGCGTCTCACCCGCCGCACATTGTTGAGGGGCGCCGGCGCCGCTGCGGCGGCCGCAGCCCTCGGCCCGTGTTTCATCCGCCCCAGCGCCCTGGGCGCCGGCCAGCGCCCTGCCCCGTCGAACCGCATCGGCGCAGCCGTGGTCGGGACCGGCGGCCAGGGCGGCGGACACGTCGGCGCACTGTGCGGCCAGCCCGACGTTCAACTCCTGGCCGTCTGCGACGCCGACAAGGGCCGCCGCGAGGGTCACAAGCAGGCCGTCGAGGCCCGTTACGCCAAGGAAGCCCCCGGCACCTACGCCGGGTGCGGATGCTACGCCGACTTCCGCCAAGTGATGGCCCGAAGCGACATCGACGCCGTCCTCATCGCCACGCCCGAGCACTGGCACGCCCTGGTCGCCATCGCGGCGGCCAAGGCGGGCAAGGATATTTACTCCGAGAAACCGATGGCGGGCACGATTGCCGAAGGCCGGGCCGCCGCCGACGCCGTCAAGCGCTACGGCCGCGTCTTTCAGACCGGCAGCCAGGAGCGCTCGGGCCAGGCGCGATTCGCGTGCGAACTGGTGCGCAACGGCCGCCTCGGCAAACTCCACACCATCCGCACGTACCTGCCGGTCGATGGTTACACGCAGGGCGACGTGCGGCCGCAACCCGTGCCCGACGGGTTTGACTACGACATGTGGCTCGGCCCGCGCCCGTGGGAACCGTACACGCCCCAGCGGTGCCACTTCAACTTCCGGTGGATCCTTGATTACTCGGACGGCGAACTGACGGACCGCGGGTGCCACGTCAATGACATCGCCCTGTGGGGCGCCGGGCCGCTCCTGGCCGGCACGGTCGAGATCGAGGGCACCGGCAAGTTCCGCCAGGACCCGCTGTGGAACGTGCCCATCCAGTTCCACATCGAGTACACCTTCTCTGGCGGCCTGAAGATCATCTGCGACACCAACGGCCCTCGCGGCATCAAGTTCGAGGGGACCGATGGGTGGATCTTCGTGGCCATCCACGGCGGGCACCTGACGGCCGAGCCGGCGTCGGTCCTGAAGTCGGTCATCGGCCCGAACGAGATCGAGTTGCACCGCAGCAAGGGGCACCACCGCGACTGGATCGACGCCATTAAGACGCGCGGGCCGACGGTCGCCCCGGCCGAGGCCGGACACCGCACCGCCTCCTTCTGCCACCTCGGCCTCATTGCCCTGCTCACCGGACGCAAGATCAAGTGGGACTGGGACGGCGAGCGGTTCGTCGACGACCCGGAGGCCCAGCGGCACGTGCATCGGCCGATGCGTCCGCCGTGGCGTCTGTAACGGAAGTGCCTGAGTACCTGAGTACCTGAGTACCTGAGCAACGGCAAAGCAAAGGCAAGGCAAAGCAAAAGCAACGCAAAGGCAAGCGAAGGCAAGGTCACTGAGCCATGAACCGACTGACCCGTCGTAAATTGCTGAAAGGCGCCGCTGCGGCGGCGCTGGCGGCGCCTTTTGTCGTCCGCGCGTCGGCCCTGGGGGCCGAAGGCCGGCCCGCACCGTCGAACCGCATCGGCATCGGCCACGTCGGCGTCGGCGGACGCGGCAGTTATCTTCTGAGCGTCACGCTTGGCAATGACGAATGCCAGGTGCTGGCCGTCGGCGACACCGACACCGGCCGCCGCAACGCCGCCAGGAAGCACATCGAGCAGCACTACACCCAGAAAGCCCCCGGCACCTACGCCGGATGCAAGGACTACAAGGATTTCCGCGAACTGGTGGACCGCCGCGACCTCGACGGCATCGTGGTCGCCACGCCCGACCACTGGCACGCCCTGGTGACGATCGCGGCCGCAGAGGCAGGCAAGGATGTTTACTGCGAGAAGCCGATGGCCTCGACCATCGCCGACGGCCGGGCCGCCGCCGACGCCCTCAAACGCTACGGCCGCGTGTTCCAGACCGGCAGCCACGAGCGGTCCACCGGCAACTGCCGGTACGCATGCGAACTGGTGCGCAACGGACGCCTCGGCAAGGTCCACACCATCCGCACGTACCTGCCGACCGGCGACATGAAGTCCGGCGCGGCCGGCCCCGCGCCGGTGCCGGACGGCTTCGACTACGACATGTGGCTCGGCCCCGCGCCGTGGGAACCGTATCATCCGAAGCGGTGCCACGGCAACTTCCGCTGGGTGCTCGACTATTCCGACGGCGAACTGACGGACCGCGGCGCCCACGTCAACGACATCGCGCTGCTGGGCGCGGGACCCCTGCTCGTGGGGCCCGTCGAAATCCAGGCCCGCGGCAAGTTCATGAAGGACCCGCTCTGGAACGTCCCCTACGAATACCACATCGAATATGCGTACGCCAACGGCCTCAAGATCATCACGGAGAGCGCCGACGCCCCCGGTACGGTCGTGTGCGGCATTACCGGGGCACACCGAGGCATCCAGTTCGAGGGAACCGAGGGGTGGCTCTTCGTGGCCATCCATGGCGGGGCCCTGACGGCCAGCGACCCGGCGATCCTGAAGTCGGCCATCGGGCCGGGCGAGGTCCAACTCGGCCGCAGCCCAGGCCACGGCCAGGACTGGATCAATGCCATCAAGTCGCGCGGGCCGACCATGGCCCCGGCCGAGGACGGGCACCGCACAGCCTCGTTCTGCCACCTGGCGGTCATCGCCCTGACCCTCGGCCGCAAGATTAAGTGGGACCTGGAGCGGGAACGTTTCGTTGACGATCCCGAGGCAGACCGTATGATTGGCAGGCCGATGCGGCCGCCGTGGCGGCTGTGACGGAAGTGCCTGAGTGCCTGAGTGCCTGAGTGCCTGAGGAACGGCAAAGGCACGGCAGAGGCAAGCGAAGGCAAGGTGAGTACATTCAGCCGCCCCGCTCGTCGGGGTGCGTTGTGTGTTGCACACGATAGGCTGGCGAACAGCGACATCGAGTAAGGAGCCAGACATGAAGTTCTCGACCCTGATTTTCGCCGGACTGGCAGTGCTCAGTGCGTGTCTGGCCGGCGCCCTTGCGGCGTCGGCCGCAGAGGCCCCCAAGCCGACGCTGGAAGAGGCCTTCAAGGCCCTGTCAACGTACCAGTTCGGCCAGAGCCGCGAGCCGCTGACCGTCATCTCCGACGCCGTCCGCGACTCTTCGGGCAAGCCCGACGACCGGGCCGCGCTGGTGGGCAAACTTGCCGCCGCCTTGACCGCGGCCGACACCACGGCCGACTCCAAGCGGTTTATCCTGCGTGAACTCAGCATCGCGGGCACCGCCAAGGAGGTGCCCCTCCTGGCCGGTCTCCTGCTGGACAAGGACCTGTCGGACATGGCCCGCTATGCGATGGAGCGTATTCCCGACCCCTCGGCCCTCGACGCCATGCGTGCCGCGCTGCCGAAGGCGGCCGGCAAGCAGAAGATCGGGATCATCAACTCGCTCGGCCAGCGGAAGGACGCGGCGAGCACGGCGGCCCTCGTCCCGCTGCTGAAGGACTCGGACGCCGGCGTCGCCTCGGCCGCCGCGGCCGCCCTCGGCCGCATCGCCACGCCGCAGGCCGCCACGGCCATCGCCGAGGCCCGCACGGGCGCCCCTCCGGCCGTCAAGGCGGTCCTCGACGACGCCTATCTGCTGTGCGCCGATGAACTGCTGCGCCAGAAAAAGAACGATGACGCGGCGGCCATTTACCAGGGCCTCTTCAAGATCTCCGAGCCGAAGCCGGTCCGCATGGCCGCGCTTCGGGGCATTATCGCCAGCGGCGGCGAAAAGACGCTGCCCCTCCTGACCGAACTCCTGACCGGCACCGACCGCGAGATGCAGGCTATGGTCCTGCGGTTCCTCCGCGAGACGACCGGCACAGGCACCACCAAGGCGCTCGTGGAACTTCTGCCCAAGTTGCCGCCGCCCACGCAGGCCCTGCTGCTTGAGGACCTCTCGACTCGCGGCGACCCTGCGGCCCTGCCGGCCGTCATGACCGCCGCACAGAGCACCGACGAGATCGTGAAACTGGCCGCCGTCAAGGCGATGGGCACACTGGGCGACGCCTCGACGCTCGAGACGCTCGTCGGCCTGGCGGCCGGGGCAGGTCCGCTGGCCGAAGAGGCCCGCCGCAGCCTCGACCGCCTCCCCGGCGCCGACGTTGGCGCCGCCATGATCGCGATGGCCGAGAAGGGCGACGCCAAGGCCCGCGTCCAGGTCCTTCGCAGCCTCGGCGCCAGGCGCGCCACCACGGCCGTCCCGACGCTCCTGAAGGCGGCCGGCGACGCCGACCCGGCCGTGCGCGTGTCGGCCCTCCAGGCCCTTGACCTGGTGGTTGACGAGAAGTCCGCGCCGGCGCTGGTCTCGCTGGTCGTCAAGGCCAAGGCCGACGACGAGCGCCAGGCCGCCGAAAAGGCGCTCTCGTCGCTCTGCACCCGCGCCGCGAACAAGGAGCCGTGCGTCGATGCCATCCTGGCGGGAATCGGCGGCGCCGAGACGCCCGCCAAGTGCGCCCTGGTCCGCGCCCTCAGCCGTACCGGCGGCGCGAAGGCCCTCGCCTCCGTCAAGGGGTTCCTGAAGGATGCCGACAACCAGATCCAGGACGCCGCCGTTCGCTCGCTGGCCGACTGGCCGGACTCGGGCGCGGCCGCCGACCTCCTGGCCGTCGCCAAGGGCGACGGCAACCAGACCCACCAGGTCCTGGCGCTGCGCGGCTACGTGCGCCTGGCCGGCCTGCCTGACGTGCAGCCCGCCGACAAGTTGAAGATGTACCAGGAGGCGATGGCGGCTGCCAAGCGGCCCGATGAGAAGAAGGTGGTCCTCGGCGGCCTGGGCGAGATGAAAACGCCGGAGGCACTCAAGATCGTCGAGCCCTGCCTGGCCCAAGACGCCCTGAAGGAAGAAGCCTCCGCCACCGCCGTCAAGATCGCGAAGGCCATCGGCGCCAGGGGCAAGGAGACCACCATCCCGGTGATTCAGAAGGTGCTCGAGGCCACCAAGAATGCCAACCTCCGCAAAGAGGCCGAAAACGTGCTGAAGGCCCTCGGGGCGCCGCCGGCCAAGAAGGCGGCCGCAAGGACCCACGTTGATATCTACGCCGCCCCGGCCGACAATCCGAACCGCGGCTGTGCGGCGGCCGAGAAACTCGGCTGGCGACTCGGCATGCAATCGTACACGTTCAACCACTTCACGTTCGCCGAGTCGCTCGAGAAGACCGCGTCGCTCGGACTGAAATATATCGAGATTTACCCCGGACAGAAGATCGCCAAAGACAAGCCCGGCGCCGTCGACCACAACATGTCAGACGAGGCCATCGCCGAGATGAAGAAGATGGCCGCCGACAAGGGCATCAAGATCGTCTGCTACGGGGTGGTCGGGCTCGACAAGAACGAGGCCGCCGACCGCAAGGTCTTCGAGTTCGCCAAGAAGGTGGGCATCGAGGTCATAAACTCCGAGCCGCCGCAGGACTCGTTCGACCTCCTCGACAAACTCACCGAGCAGTACAACATCAGGGTCGGCCTGCATAACCATCCGAAGGCGTCGCGCTACTGGGACCCGGACACCGTTCTCAAGGCCCTCGAAGGCCACTCCAGGCGCATCGGCTCCGACGCCGACACGGGCCACTGGAACCGCTCGGGCCTCGACTCCCTGGAGTGCGTCAAGAAACTCGAAGGGCACATCGTGGCCCTGCATTTCAAGGACCTCAAGGACGGGCACGACGTTCCGTGGGGCACGGGCAACACCAACGTCAAGGGCATCCTCGAAGAACTCGCCCGGCAGGGGTTCAAGGGCGTCTTCTCGATCGAGTACGAGTACAACTGGGACAACTCCGTCCCCGAGATCGCCAAGTGCGTGGAGTTCTTCAACGCGACGGCGGCCGAGATCGGCAAGAAGGCCAAGTAGTTGTGCCAGGCGCGCATCGCCACGATCGTTTGGTGCGACGGCGCTACTTTAGAGATTCGCGCGCGGCGGGTCCCCTGACCCGCCGCAAATTCCTGGGCGCTGCCGCCGCGGCGGCCGCCTTTTCGGTCCTCCCGCGCCCCCGGCGACAAACCCAACGCCGAAGAGGCCCACCGCTCGGCAACGCTCCTGCACCTCGGGAACATCGCCATCCGCACCGGCCGGCGGATAAGGTGGGACCCCGCCGCCGAACGCATCCTCGGCGACGAAGAGGCCAACCGGTTCGTCGACGTGCCGATGCGAGCGCCGTGGCATTTGTAACGGCGAGTGACTGAGTACCTGAGTGACTGAGTAACTGAGTAAAGACAAAGAAAAGGCAAAGAAAGGGCGGGCAAGAGCAACGTAAGTCCATTGGCCGCCCCGTTCAAGGGAGCGCGTTTCGAAGAAGCACCAAAAGGGCCCGCCGCTTTCCCCGAGTGTTCCGGCGCGTTAGGGCGAGATACCTATGGAGGCCCAAGGGCGACGCGATAATACGAGATTCGGCGCCGGGCGAACGCGGGTCCGCCCGCGGAAAACCGCGTTACCGGCCCCGGCCGCGCGGGTTACAGGGGACGAGGATGCCAAGGGACCCGAAAATCCTCACAAGAACCTCTTGGCATGCCCGTGAATTCCGGTACAATACGACGGCTTAGCCGTATACCAAGGTGGTCCGGCCCCGAGCGGCCGCTCCAACGGAACCCAAAGAGGAGGCCAGAGCGTACATGAGTCACTCGGAAACCAAGAGCGTAAAAGCGGGACTGAGCCGAAGGGACTTCCTGAGGTCGACGGCCCTGGCCGGCACCGGCCTTATCCTGGCGCCCACCATCCTGGGCGCCGAGGAGAAGGCCGCCGGCAAGGAACTCAACATCGCCTTCATCGGGGTGGGCACGGAAGGGCAGATTCTGCTCCAGAACGCCCTGAAGATCCCCGGCCTGAAGTTCGTCGGCGTCTGCGACATCTGGCCCTACAACCAGGGCCGGGCCGTGCGCCTCCTGAAGAAGTACAAGCACGAGGCCAAGGGCTACGCCGACTACCAGGAGATGCTCGACGCCGAGAAGGCCCTCGACGCGGTCATCATCGCCACGCCCGACTGGGTCCACGCGCCCATCACCATCGCGGCCCTCAAGGCGGGCAAGCACGTCTACTGCGAGAAGGAGATGTCGAACAGCCTCGAGCAGGCCAAGGCGATGGTCGCGGCCGCCAAGGAAACCAAGCGCCTGCTCCAGATCGGCCACCAGCGCCGCTCGAACCCGCGATACCACGCCGCGCTCGACCTCGTCACCAAGAAGAAGGCCTGCGGCACCGTCACGTACGTCGAGGGCCAGTGGAACCGGGCGAAGCGCCTCGAGGTCGGCTGGCCGAAGGACTCGGAACTCGACGAGGCCACGCTGAAGAAGTACGGCTACGACACGATGGCCAGGTTCCGCAACTGGCGGTGGTACAAGAAGTTCGCGGGCGGCCCCATTGCCGACCTCGGGTCGCACCAGATCGACATCTTCAACTGGTTCCTTGGCGCGTCGCCCCGGGCGGTGATGGCCGGCGGCGGCGTCGACAACTACGACGGCATCGAGTGGTACGATAACATCAGCGCCATTTACGAGTGGAACGTCGACCGCGGCGGCAAGACCAAGGTCGTCCGCGGATTCTACAAAGTCATCAGCACGTCCTCCAGCGGCGGGTACTCCGAGTCGTTCCTTGGAGACGAGGGCTCACTGGCCATCTCCGAGAACGACAAGCAGGGCGGCATCCGGCGCGAACAGGAGGCCCCGGAAGCACCATGGGAGAAGGAACTGGCCAAGGCTGCCGAGGCCGCCACGCCGGCCGCCAAGCCCGCCGAGCCCGCCAAGGAGGCCGTACCGAAGAAGGAGGCTGACGAGAAGAAGGACGCCGACCTGGAGGTCAAGGCCCACACCGGGTTCTCCCCCGGCCGGTACTATCCGCCCATCACCGTCGCCGGGCCGGCGAAGTCCGAGCACCTGCCGCACATCGAGAACTTCGTGGCCGCCATCCGCGACGGCGTGCCGCTGACCTGCCCCGGCGAGGTCGGCTACGAGACGGCCGTGTCGGTCCTGCGCGTGAACGATGCCGTCGAGGCGCAGAAGCGGCTGGAGTTCAAGCCGGAGGAGTTCAAGGCGTGAAGCCGGACCCCGTGAACCACCAACGCTCATCCACAAGAGTCCGGGGCACATTGGCGGCACTTGCCGTTCTGGCGGTGGCACTGGCCGCAACCGGGCCGCGCGCTGCCAACGCCTCCGCTCCGATCAAGTATCTCGTGCCCGACGGCAGCCGCGCGACCGCCGTCCACCGCATCCCCCTCTTGGACGAGGACGGCCAGACCATCAACCCGGAAGACAAGCCGGCGATGCCATACTCCCCCAAGACGACGTGCAGCGGCAAGTGCCACAACTATGACGAGATCGCGACCGGCTGGCACTTCAGCGCCCCCGACCCGAAGGTGCCGGCCGGCCGGCCCGGCCAGCCCTGGATTCTGGTGGACCTCAGGACCGGCACGCAGATGCCGATCTCGTCGCGGGCCTGGCCCGGCACGTATCGGCCCGAGGCCGTGGGCCTGACGCCCTGGAAGTTCATCAACCTTTTCGGCCGCCACATGCCCGGCGGCGGCCTGGGGAGCGAGAAGTACGCCAATCCCAGGACCGACCCGTCGGGCCGCTGGCTTGTCTCGGGGAACCTGGAGATCGACTGCCAGGCGTGCCACAGCGGCGACCCCGCCCAGGACGAAAGCAACTGGGCGACGAATGTCGAGCAGCAGAACTTCCGGTGGGCCGCCACGGCCGCCAGCGGCATGGCACTCGTCAAGGGCGACGCACGGACGCTCCCCGCCGAGTATGACTTCGCCGCCCCCGACTCCGGCGACGACCCCAAGCGCAACGTCCCCTCGGTCCAGTGGGACAAGTGGCGGTTCAACGCCAAGAAGGAAGTCTTCATCGACACGGTCGGCCAGCCGTCCAACGACCGCTGCTACTACTGCCACACGAATCACCCCATCGGCAAGAACGCGCCCGAGAAGTGGCAGGAGGACGAGGACGTCCACATGCGCTCCGGCATGACCTGCACCGCCTGCCATCGCCACGGCGCCGACCACGCGATGACCCGCAACTATGAGGGCGAGGAAACGCCGGCCGCCGCCTCCAACCTGACGTGCCGCGGATGCCATCTCGGCGACCAATCGGCCGCCAAGGGCCCCGTCACGATGGGCGGGCGCCTGGGGGCCCCGGTGCCACAGCACAAGGGCATCCCGACCATCCACCTTGAGAGACTCGCCTGCACGACGTGTCACTCGGGCCCCTACCCGACCGCCGAGGCCGCTCATCTCCAGACATCCCGGGCCCACGGGTTAGGCATCAGGGCGAAGGAACATCGCGCCGACGCCCCGCCGCTGATCCAGTGGCCGGTCTACAAGCGGCAGGCCGACGGCGTCATCGCGCCGCACAAGGTGATGTGGCCGGCGTTCTGGGGGCGGATCAAGGACGGCGCGGTCACGCCGCTGGCACCCGAAGCCGTGGCGGCCGCCAAGGGGGCACAACTCGCCGCCGACAACCTCAAGGCCTGGAAGCCGCTCACGGTGGACCAGGTTTCCAGGACGCTCGAAGCCCTCGGCACCGACCCCAAGGCCGGCTATGCCGTCTACGTCTCGGGCGGCAGAATGTACCGGCGCGCGGCCGACGACGGGCTGAAGTCCTCGGACCACCCGGCGGCCGAGCCTTACGCCTGGCCGCTGGCCCACAACGTCCGCGGCGCGGGCCAGTCGCTGGGCAGCGGCGGGTGCACCGACTGCCACTCCGCCGATTCGCCGATCGCGTTCGGCCAGGTGACCGCCGACGCGGCGGCCGCGCTTCAGTCCCCGCTCGTCAAGGCGATGTACGAGTTCCAGGGCCGCGACCCGACGACCCTGAAGGCCTGGGCCCTCTCGTACAAGTTCCGGCCGATGTTCAAGGTGGTCGGGTTTGCCACGGCCGGCGTGATGGCGGCGGTCCTGCTGCTGTACCTCTTCCTGGGGCTGGCCGCCTTGTGCAGGTGGGCAGGCAAGAAGGCCCCCCGGTTCTCGTAGCGAGATAAATGCATGAGCCTGTTCCAGATGGTCTCGATCGTCGGCATCGGCGGCGCCCTGGCGGCGATCCCCGTGCATTACCTCCTGATCGCCCGCAAGGCCCCCCGCCCCGGCCTCGGCATGAAGACCGTGCGGCGGTACGGCCTGTGGGAGCGGCTGGTCCACCTGGCGCTGGCGCTGAGTTTCCTCGTGCTGGCCGCGACGGGCTTTGCGGCCTCGATCGGCTGGAACGGTCCGATGGGCGGCTATACGTTGATGTTTCACACCACGGCGGGGGCGGTGTTCGCCGTCAGCGTCGCGTGCATGCTCGTGACGTGGGCGGCCGACCACGCCTTTCGCGCGTCCGACGGCCGTTGGTTCCGCGGGGGCGGGCTATGCACGCCCGTCAAGGAACTCCCCGCCGGCCGGTTCACCGCGGGCGAGAAAATCTACTTCTGGCTCGCCGGGCCCCTGGCCCTGGCCGCGCTGCTGTCCATGCTCCTCAGCATGATTCCGGTGCTCGCAACGTCGGGCCAGGCCCTCATGTACCAGGTGCACCGCTGGTCCACGCTGGTCCTGGTCGTGGCGACGATCTGGCACGCGTACGCGACTACGCTGGCCAAGCCGGGCACCCTGGGCGCCCTGGTGTCGGGCTACGTCAGCGAGGGCTGGGCGAAGCGGTTTCATCCCCTCTGGGGCGGCGAGGCCGGCCCAGGCCAACCGCACGCCGACTGACCAAGGGCGGCGCTCGCGCCCAACGTGGCCGTGTCTCGACGGTTTGACGGGCAGGGGCACGGCATGCCGCACCCCTGCCGGCGCGCGGCAACGCAGGACCTGCGAGACACGCTATCAACCGCATGGACCTCTCGATCGTCATTCCGGCGTTCCGGGAAGGCGCCAAGATCCGCCGCGACGTCGAGGCGGCGGCGGCATTTCTCCTCACGCATGGCCTGAAGGGCGAGATCATCGTCGTCGACGACGGGAGCCCCGACGACACCGAGGCCGCCGCCAACGCGGCCGAGGTCCCCCCCGAGGTCCGGCGCCGCGTCATCCGCTACACCCCCAACCGAGGCAAAGGCTTCGCCGTGCGGACCGGCATGAACGCTTCCCAAGGCCAGTACGCCATGTTCGCCGACGTGGGCCTGTGCGTCCCGTTCGACAACGCCCTCAAGGGCCTCGCGCTCATCCGCGGCGGCCAGTGCGAACTGGCGCATGGGTCCCGCAAACTTCCCGACAGCCACATCCTGCGGCGCCAGCGCCTGTACCGGCGGCTGCTGTCGCGGCTCTTCCGCAAGATCGTCGGCCTCTTCATGGGCGTGCCCGGAGAGTTGACCGACACGCAGTGCGGCTTCAAGATGTACCGCGGCGACGTGGCCCGCGAACTCTACGGGGCGTGCCTGTCGGACGGGTTCATGTTCGACATCGAGATCCTGCTGCGGGCCCTGAAGAAGGGATACCGGGTGCGCGAATTCCCCGTCGAGTGGCGGTGCGACTGGGACACGCGCCTGCGCCCCGGCCGAAGCGCGGTCGATACGCTCGGCGAACTCAAGGCGATCAAGCGGAACCTGAAGAACTCGTCGCCCGCGCCGTGAAGGCCGTCGCCGGCACGGCGACGCGTATCGTTTAGCCGTCGCCGGCACGGCGACGCG
>Ga0315280_10007064_pt1 | contig 15240 bp, 9 predicted proteins | sample YL17G06_40_MG_FD_203697 | JGI IMG/M metagenome (GOLD analysis project Ga0315280, IMG submission 203697) | Sediment microbial communities from Yellowstone Lake, YNP, Wyoming, USA - YL17G06_40 | ecosystem: Environmental > Aquatic > Freshwater > Lake > Sediment | place: USA: Wyoming | collected... | reverse complement strand
GTTGGACAGGGGTCCCCAGCCAGTCCCACGTGATAGTAGAGTCCTGAGTTAATGTGAAAGTCACAGAAGCACCACTACCAGTTGACGGAACATCACCAGTACCACTCCAACCACTACAAGTCCAAACAGTATCACCTTCGGTCACAGGGCTTGTAACGCCACAAGTCACCGAACTTCCATCATCGTAATAGTGATCTCCAGCATCTGGAACGGGAGTGTCATGACCAGAATAGACAGTTAACGTACGCTGAACAAGAACACTTTGCCAGTTCCATGTTATAGTAGAGTCTGAAGTTATTATGAAAGTCACCGTCTTGTCAGTACCAGTTGCTGGAACAGAACCAGTACCACTCCAGCCAGTACAAGTCCAAACAGTAGTACCCTCAGTAACAGGACTCGTAACACTACAAGTAACAGAACTACCATCATTATAATAGTGTAGCCCATTGCCTGGAACCGGACTGTCATGGGTGGAAGAAACACTCAACGAACGCTGTTGCACAGCAATTATCTCAAGATAAGGATCGTAGCTGGTTCCTGTTCTTTCCTTGCTTCTGAAGTCTCTATGAAAAACACAGTCATTAGGAATCTTCACAACAACACTAACTATTTTGTCACCTATATATTGCGCATATACATAGTCGGTGATATTCCATGACCAATATTGCCCTGTCCCGCCAACAGCCGTGTTGTTTGCCACTAATGCCCCAACCGATGGGGCATTCTTCCATTTAATGGCTGATTCACTCCACGAGTCAGTAGTAGCATACACATCAACTTCAATGGGCGAAGAAGGGTCTGCATAACAACAATATAACTTTAGTACAGCCGAAGAAATAACCTGCCCACTAGGTATGCTTGTAAGGTCAAACTTGATGTAAGCCCTCATAACAGTGCCAGTGCTCAGATAAACATGCAACGTATCCAGCGATCCATAATTTGAATTTGGATTCGTGGAATCAACATAAGAATCAGCAATGGGATACAAATTATAGGAAGCTGAATTCACTGGTAATACAAGGAAAGAAGAAAACATCATAGAAATTGTTATCATCACGATAGCTAGACATTTCGCACTACGCAAACGTAACCTCAATAGCTATCCCTTCTCCCTTCCGCACCAATACTTATGGCTGAATACAATTTAAGCCTTCTGGAACTAAGTTCTATACCAAAACACCTTGTGCAAATAACCCGCAATGAATACGCAATACGAATACGCATGCTCTTCTGCGAAAGTCTCTGCACGCCCGTCTGAGTAACGGGCCTAGAAATAGGTTTCAAGAGAGAATGTTTTATGTGGTTAGGAGTATATTATTTGTTTTGTGAGGTTTGCAGTATGTTTAGGGAGGGTTTTTTCAAAGCTGTCACTCTGATAATTATTATGATAGTCATGGTTGGAGCGAAATGTAACAAAGATGTGGTGGCGACCCCTAGCGCAATTGTTGTTCCAAGCCTTGGATATGAAACTATACAAAAAGCTATCAATGCAGCAAGTCCTGGAGAGGTTATAAGGGTAACTGCTAGAACATATTACGAAAACCCAGTTGTAAATAAGAGCGTTTCTATTATTGGCGAAAATCCTGCAACTACCATTGTTGACGGAGGGCGTAAGGGGCATGTTATCAACATAGTATCCTCTAACGTTGTGGTTACTGGGTTTACTATTCAAAACGGAACAGGAGGGCCATATCCTTATAGCGGCATATCCATGTACATGTGCAATTTCGTTGTAATCAATAACAATTTATTGAAAGAGAATTACTACGGTCTGCAATTAAGTAATTCGAATAATAGCGAGATTTTTGACAATGTGATTATGAACAATTCTTATGCTGGTATATTTGTTCATGGTAGTAGCAGTAGTAATGTCTTCTCAGAAAACGTCATCGAGAACAATAACGTTTTTGGCTTGTGGGGTTCAAACTCTCCGTCGAATATTTTCTATCATAACAACTTCATAAACAACACGAGCCAATGGCAGGCTTTCCCACCGATGATCTTGGATAATGGTGTAGAGGGCAACTACTGGAGCGACTATATAGGTTCAGATGCCGATTTGGACGGTATAGGAAATTCGCCATTCGCTGGGGACCATGGTCCTTTAATGGGCATGTTCACGAATTTCACTGTTCAATACGGAGCGCAAACATACTTTTTATCCGTCATTTGTAACTCTACAGTTTCAAACTTCGAGTTTGACAAGGTAACTGGAAAGATAAGTTTTGATGCCTTAGGACCAAACGGTACGATAGGCTTCTGTAGAATAACATCACCCACAACACTTATTCGAAGTGACTATAGAGTTTCAGTAGATGATGGGGCTCCGCCATATATCAGAAATTGGACAGCTTCAACATATATTTATGGTTACTTTTTGTATCTACATACGAGTATCCCGCAAAAAGTGACAGTGGTGCTGGACCTTCCGAAAAATGAAGCGCCACCGTTATTGGTTTATTCATTGGCTGCAACAATGTTAATAGCAATTGCGTTAACTATAATCATTTTAGTGAAAAAAGAAAGAAAAGGCAAGACTAAGTGAGAATTTCAAACTAAGGAATTATTGTGAACAATGTGGAAATTTCTGGACAGTAGGGTACACCGCCTGCTGTGGGTAGGTCTGTGTAAGCACTTGTGTATGCTGCTGCTAAGCCTGTGAAAGTCCATTTCGGAATCCCGACGGATATCAAAAAAATCACCGACGTGCCAGGTGATATTACCCAGTCTTGTAAGGTGATAAGCCCTATGGGAACGTTTCCGGCGTCGCGGGCAACTACGGTGAATGTGACTGTCTTTGAGGTGAAGGCGATGTTTTTGGCAGTGATGTTAAAGTGTATTTGTTCTCCCTTTGCGAATATTGTCTTTCCAGCACCATTAGGGTCAACTGTTTTAACAGCTAGTAGTTCTGTTATCCATCCAACTCTGAATGTTAGGGTGTCGCTGGCGTTTTTTCCCACGATTTCGACGCTGGCGAAAACTGTGTAGATTCCAAACGTTGCATTTGACGTCAGCCTAAACGTAACCATGGCTATTCCGCTCGCGTTTGTTGCGCCCATCCTGTAGTCAATTGTTTGTCCTGTTGGATCCTTCACTTCAAAGGCTACGAACTTGTATTCTATAGGTTCGCAGGTGTAATGTGCTTCGCCGTAAAGAATTACTTCTTGCTGTGGTGCGAAGGCGTCGCTTGGCTGGTTGGGTCCTCTGCCGCTGTAGGGCTCGGGCTGCTGGGTGTAGATGTCTAGGTACGGACCGAAAACTTTGAAAGTGAGTGTGTCACTCGCTTGCTGCCCCGAAACCGTAGAAACTGCAAATACAGTCCATGTTCCAAAAAGGTTAGGCAAGCATTCTGCGAGTATAGTGAAGTTTATTTTTGCCAGTCCATTTTCATCAGTCATGGCGCTTCTGTAAAGCACCGTCTCGCCCATAGCATCTTCAACTTCAAAGCTTACTGGTTTGTACTCCACCGATTCATTATTGTACGTGACTAAGGCTGTTAGTTCTACTACTTCTCCAAATGTGAAGTCTCCGCTTGGCTGGTTCTGTCCTTGCCCTCCCTTCTGATTATAGAGGTCGAGGCTCACTACTTCCAGTTTTGGGAGAATCGTTATTAGTTTTGATGTCGTATCGTTTGCCCCCGCATTGTTTGTAACTGTCAAAGTTACGGTGTAGTTAGCTGAAACCGTGTAAGATTTTTCTAGGAAAATTCCGGTTCCAGTGGTGTTGTCACCGAAGTTCCAGCTGTAGAGCACGATGATTCCCTCTCCAGGTTTCGAAGCCGAAGCATTAAATGATACACTTTCGTTGACGTAGGGAATCGCGGGTGAAAATGTGAAGCTTGCTTGAGGAAATTCTGTAGTTGAAGCGTTTGGCAAAGTGAAAAACAAGTTTGTTAGAGAAGACAGTAACACAAATAGGCAAAGGATGAATGATGGTGATGGATTTTTCTTTCTCACGGTTCCTTACCGCTTTTCTGTTGGAAAAGCATGTCTTCCATATTTAGTCATGGTGTGATAATGAACATTGCTGAAATCTCCGGGCAATATGGAACCCCGCCACTTTTTGGCCATATGGTGAGGGCACAAACATGTGCAGAAGCTGACGACCCTGTAAAAGCCCATTGGGGAATGACTACATTGAATACTAGATTGTATTCGTGGGTGCCTGGGGGAACTTGTAGTGATATGTCTGCTACGCCAATCAGCTGGTTGGTTTGATCACGTATGCCTACTGTTAAGGTTGCATTTTTCGAGGTGAAGACTATGTTTTTCACATCTACGCTAAAGTAAATCTGTTCGGCTCTGGCGAAGATGTTTTTCGGGTTACCGTATTGGTCCACTGTATTGACGTTTACTATTTCCACCAGCCAGCCCATTAAGAAAGTTAGCGTGTCGTTAGCTGTTTTTCCTGAGACTTCAATCGTGGCCAGCACATTGTAAACTCCGAAAGTTGCATTAGTAGCTAGTCTGAAGTCTACAGTCGCTATTCCGGTTGAGCTTGTATTACCGGTTCTGTAGAGGATTTGCTCGCCGTTTGGATCTGTTACTACAAAAGTTACGGGTTTGTTCTCTGCCGGTTCATAGTTGTATGTAACCTCAGCGTATAGGATGACTTGGCTTTGCGGTGCGAAGGCGTCGCTTGGCTGGTTGGGTCCTCTGCCGCTGTAAGGCTCAGGTTGCTGAGTATACACGTCTACTTCAAGTTTGTATAACAACACCCTTATGAGGTGAGACGTAGAGTTTGTAAACGAATCACTATCTACTACCGTGAGAATCACATTATAGTCTCCGGGTGCTGTGAAAGCGTGAGTTGTGAAATTGTATATTGTTTCAACTATGGCTGAGCCGTCGCTGAAATTCCACCTATATAATATGAGGGTACCGTTTATCTTATAGCTTCTTGAGGCGTTGAATGTTGCTGATATATTAACAATTGGTTCTGTCGGGCTCCATGAGAAAATGGCGACAGGATATATCAAGGGGGCAGGAGTCCATGGGTGCATGAGGGGGTACCAGTCTACTTGCAGATGTGGTATTAATGTGTCGCCTACTCCGTCGCCGGCATGTCTGGTTTCAGACCATCTTCCTACGCCACTGCCGTCGTCAACACCACCATAGTCACTCCAATAGTTTCCTTTTGCTCCTGGGCATACGTTTGTGTCCCAGATGTTTCCTGTTACCGAAGCATTGTAGTGCGTTACTTGGTTTATGTTGTTGATGAAGTTGTTGTAGTAGAACTGGTTTTGGCTGCAGTTCCAGATGTAAACGCCGTACGCGTTGTTGACTACATCGTTGCCTACAATTGTTGAGTTGAAGCTGTAGGAGAGGCGGATGGCGTACCCTGTACTGTTTTCTATTTTGTTAAGGTACATTCTGGTGAAGTTGGTATATTCGAGTAGAACAGCGTATTTGGTGTTTATAATAGTGTTTTTGGTCATGTTGTTATCATGGCAGCGAGCGTAGAAGTTGATGCCATAATAGTTTGAGGTGTTTATGAAGTTTTCATCCACTACGTTGTAGTTTGAGTCATAAAGCCTTATCCCGTAGGTGAAGCGTCCCAACGTGTTATTGGTGATATAGCATTTTGAAGAGCGTGAGTAGAATATGCCGGTGTTGCAGGCAATTATCGTGTTGTCTGTGATGTTGACGTTGGTGTAATATTGTGCTAAGGGAGGTTCAACCCATATGCCGTGGGTTTGTAGTGTGGGGCATGAAATTTTGAAGCCGCTGATCTGGACATTGCTTGCCTTAACGTCGACAACGGTGGCTGAGGTTGATGCCCCGGTAATTACAGATTCGCGGTTGGTTCCCATTAACGTCACTGATTTGTTAACGCATACATATTCTGGGTATGTTCCTGGCGCCACTAATATTATGTCGCCTGTAGTGGCATTGTTAATAGCTGCTTGTATCGTGAGATAATCTTGAGGGACTCTTCTAGTTGTGGGCTCCGCTGTTGATATTTTAACTATTTGTGTAAACATGCTAAGTGTTAGAAGAAGAATGAACAGGACTATTGTAGAAACCTTTCCTTTCGGTTTCAAACTCTCCCTCTCCTCGCTTATATTGTATATGTTCTCTCTAATATAAATGATTTATCGATGTGTTCTCTATTTGGCAATAGTTTTGGTTGTGACAAGTTATTGTGTGGATGAAAGATTTTGAGGTATGCTGGTCCAATATAGAACTTCAAGTTCAAAGTGACGTTTACGTAAGGGTTGGGAAATAAAAAAGAGGGGGATCGCCGGGAAAATCTTTTGTTTTATGGAACGCGAATTTGGGCTCGACGTTTGCGTGTCAATGTTGCTGCTATGTAGGCGATCATTGTAGTTGCGACTAGGAATATGGGCAGAAGTACGTTTGAAAATTCTGGAATCACTGTGACTGTTCCATTTTGAAGTGTAGGATTAGGTAGTGAGTCCAACCCATTCAAGAGATAAGCTATCTGCATGCTTACGTTACTATAGCCAACTGCTTTAGAGCGGAATTTGATTGTCATGAGGACTCCATCGCCGCTTACTGTGTCTGAACCCATGAACCCAACGAATACTTCTGGTGCTCTGCCAGTCACATTATCTGGTGCCTTCGTCATAAGACCCGTTGTGGATCCAACGGATTTCATGAAGGGCCCTTCAACGAAGCTAGACTTGTTTAAAGTCTGTAATTCGCATACGTCAGGGTTCCATGTTATATTTCTTATTATCCATTGAGTCATGATAGGTGCGCCTGTAATTGTAAAGTTGACTGTGAATAATAGGTCAGGTGCGTTAACACTCTGGGATGAGGGGACCACAGCTATTATTGAGCCGTCAGCATTAGCTGTCCTTGTTCCTATCAGAATAATGCAGATAAGAAATAGGCAGGGCAACAGTAGGATTTTGTTCTTCATTTCTCTCACCTTTTGATATTATATTTGCATTCATTTAAGTATTTAGAACTTTCCATAGGGATTTTGAGTTAGAACGTCAAAGTCTGTGTTCGCAACAATTTGGGTGAACATGGCTGATTCAAATCAGTTCATTACAAGGTTGGAATCTGGCGTCAGTTTCTTGAATTTCTCAATAATCTTTGAGTTTAAGGGCCTAGTCCGTCGTAGCACGCTTTCCACAGGGCGAAGTCAAAAGAATCAATGATTCCGTCGAAGGCGAAGAAGGTTGGAGGCGGACCAGTGCCAAGGTCGCCTAGGTACATGGCTTCAGGTGGAGCCACTCCGTCGTAGCACGCTTTCCACAGGGTGAAGTCAAAAGCATCAACAGCTCCGTCGAAGTCGAAGAACGTCGGTGGCGGACCGCTACCGAGGTCGCCAAGTTGGTAAACTCCGAATGTTGTGGAGTTGAATATTGATTCTCCAAGGTATCTTGCGGTTACGTACACTGTGCAGTCGCCATATGGTATCTTTCTCGGGAATGGAAGTGTTAGGTTGAAGTTTCCAGTTTCGTCTGTTTGCTGAATTGTTGGAGGCGGACTTTGCGCGGTTTGAATTGCTATTAGAGAGCTGGTGTCTGTGATTTGGAATGTTGCGTTTACTTCGCTGCAGTATGGCGTGCCTGCGAGTTTTGGCAGGTTGGTGTAGGCGTTGGCGTAGGCGTTTGCTGTTCCAAGAACTGCGTCTGCGGGTATTGGTATGCTTATTACGAAGGTTGCGCTTGAACTTGGGAAGATCGTGGTATTAATCGATGCATATCCGAAGGGTGAGTTGTCACTGTAGTAGGTGTTAATTGTCATGAGTGCATCGCGTGGTTCAATGTCAAAGTTTACTATGCTTACTTTGAAGTTGGCTAATGTTCCTTTTCGAAAACTGAATTGGGGATCGCCGTTTTGGTCGCATGGTGCTACGTACTCTAGGAATACGTATGGCGTTTCTGGAGGAGGGTTTCCTGTTGACAGCGTCCGTATTACTAGCAGTGTGTCCCGCGAGGTTTGTATTTGTATGCCTACCAAGCCGTCTGGGACTAACACTCCGTCAAGGGTTAGGTTGCCGTAAACTTGAAGTGCGTCTTTCGCATAGTACTTTTGCTTGTCGGTTTTCACGGTTATGTCTAATGCCGGGTAAGCTTGAATTGGTACTACTCTAATTATGATTAGACAGAAAATTAACAAGAAAAACAGAAAATTAACAAGAAAAAAGGGGGATGTGTGGATTTTCACGAAGTCTCTCACTACGTCTTCAGGACTATGAATACTGCTGTGCCTTCTGGGCAGTACGGTACGCCACCGTATTGCGGTATTCCAGTGAACACGTTGATATAGATTGTTCCTGTGCCGACGAATGCCCATGATGGGATGGTTATTGTGTAGCCGCTTGCCAAGCCGTCTTCTGGGGCAACCACGAAGTTGCCTCCTGCTATGCCTATTGGTACGCCGCAGGTGTCGCAGGCCATTATCGTCAGGAACACGTTGTGGCTGCTCATTGATATGCTGTTGAGTTTAACGTCAATGGTCATGAATGCTCCTTTATGCAGTGGTGAACCGTCGACTGCTGTTGATCCGATGGATACTATGTAGCCGAATTTGAACTTGACTGTGTCCATGACTGTGACTTCTGAAATGCTGACGGTGCCTACGATTGACCAGTTGCCGAACAGAAGTTCAGCGTTGCTGCCTTCCCATGGAATTCTGAAGGTTGTGGTTGCGATGCCGCTTGCGTCTGTGAAGTCTGTTCTATAGTCAGCTGCAACTCCATTTGGCATGATCATTTCGAAGGCAACTGGCTTGTATTCGACTGGCTCGTCGTTGTAGGTTACTTTGGCGTAGACTGTCACTAGTTGCTGTGGACCGTAGGCGTCGCTCCAGCCAAATGGATATTCTCCAAGTGGACCTTTACCGTTTGTTGCGGTGTAGACGTCTATTGCCGGTCCAAGAGCTGGTGCTACTTGCATTATTGTGTGTGTCACAGGCAAGCTGACGTTGATGTAGTTGGTGGGGAAGTCTACCGTCGGGTCTGGTGCTGTCACTACTAAGGTGATCGTTACGAGACCTGGTGCATCGCAGTGGAAGCCCTGAGTTACGCCGTGAAGTTCGATGGTGGTTGTGTTGTGGAAGTCGATTGTCCATTTCCAGTCGTTTATGGGGCATGGTTCTGCAGGTGGAATTGAGTCGATGCCATCCGTTGAGAGATGACCGTCGAGTACCACGTCTGTGTCCACAGTGACTAAGGCGCCGTCTAATGGTGTGAAATCAGCTTTTGGTCGTGTTGCTGGTGGTGGTGGCTGATGCACTAATCCGTCGACTCCATCGCAATCAACCATTACCATTCCGTTTATCATGAGGTGCCTAGTTAAGGTGATGCTGGTGTCGCCGACTCCTTTACAGTGGAATTTTATGTAGCATACTTCGCCGCTGCCGCTGGCGGGTCCTCCGCTTAAATAGCCTTCTGATATTTCTTTTATGTGGCCTGGGCTTAAGTTCACTTGCTTAACCAGAAACACTGTTCCTCCGAATGTACCCATGAATGGTCCTTCAGTGATGTCACTTGTTGTTCCGTTTGGAGTTGGCGGGTTCTGTGCATGCTGCAGTTCCAGCACGACTGGATCCCATTCTAGTTCTGCTATCCACTGTGTGAATTCTGGTGCATTCATTATTTTTATTGTTACGGTGAAGTTGTTGCATGGTGCCTTAGTGATTTCGTGTAGTCCGTCTTCGAAGACTATTTCCATTGTTGTTGATACTGCTTTAACTGTCGCTAAAGGCATGGCTGAGACTAATAGCGCTAGAACGATTGCGAGACTTAATAGAGTTTTTCCTTTCATTTCATTTTCCTCCTTCACTAGGAGTTTAAGGACCTATTCCGTCGTAGCACGCTTTCCACAGGGTGAAGTCAAAAGCATCAACAGCTAGGTCGAATTCGAAGAACGTTGGTGGCGGACCAGTGCCGAGGTCGGCTAGATACATAGCGTTTGCTGGGGCTATTCCGTCGTAGCACGCTTTCCACAGGGTGAAGTCAAAAGCATCAACAGATCCGTCGAAGGCGAAGAACGTTGGTGGCGGACCACTGCCAAGATCGCCAAGAGGTCTAGTGACGTAGAAAGTGACTATTGGTACGGGTGGCTCCCAATGGCTAACTTCAACTGTTATCACGACTGATACTGAACCAGTTTGGGGTCCACTTGCTTGCTTCTTGTATTGTTCACCGGGTAGTAGCCAAACTTCTACGTACTCATTCTCTACTTTCACGCTGTTGACATAGACCGTTTCATTAAAGTCAATGAGCTCTGCGACTTCACCGAAGTTCGTTATTGTAACGAACTTGTGCCATGAACCTCCAGTTTGCATCCAATTTGTAACGCCTACTTGGCGAGTCACTGTTGCTGGGTCTTCCTTCCAGTAGTAGTAAGCGAAATCCATGAACAGCGAGTAAATAGAGTTGAAGAACCATCCTTGAACCCAGTCTCTCTCCCAGCGTCGTCCGGTTGCCTGATCGAGCGTGAAGCTGTAGCAGTTGTCGACGTATGCCTGTTGCAGTAGAGTGTAATTGCCCTGTCTCTCAGATGGAACTATCGTGGCAATTCCCTTAGCGATCCAGTCGTCGATGGTTGCGTTCACAATGCCCTGATACTTGGCGAATGTTCCAAACGTGTCCTGCATGAATGGAGTAACGAAGTCGTCTGCGTCTGGGTAGTCTACTGCCCAGCCTACGATGTAGAATGGCAAGACACGTGCCCTCCATAGGGCACTGTAGCCACTCCACGGCCCTGCTGTTACCACTCCATAGAATTTGGTGCCATACTCAGCGTTAATAGAGTCGAATTCAGCTGCTAGCATCTCACAAGCTAACCGCCTCGCTTCGTTGCCCGTGTTGTAGTAAAAGTCCATGAGGAAGCCGCCCGTCCAGAGTGGACCTGGACTTGCTTCAGTGCCGCCCCATGCTTCCTTGAGCAGTTTAATGGCTAGGGCCCTGTTGTATGTTGGCGTTGCAATCGATGAATCATAGTAAGCCAGTCCTGGGATTACACAGGTAGCCGGATGAGTTGCCTCACCCAAGAACGCGGCCAGCAGATAGGGGTCATACGGGAAGAGAGCCCTGAAAGCCTCTCTCAGCTTTAAGTCACTGAAACCGTCTTGTGGGAATCCAAATTCAGTGAATGTCCCGTTTGGCGGCATTGTTCCGCAGTACGTGCTTAAGGCTGATATTTGCTCGTTCAAGAATGCAGCGTCGACTGCAAGCTCTGGCACATCCTTCATGCAGCGAATGCCAGGTTGACCTAGCACTTGGTCCATGTACATCCTTGGGACATCGCATACGTCGCAGGCTCCCGTTAGGAAGTCGGCCTTCCTCGTGTCCCAGCTTGAAATGTAAATGCTTATGTATTCGTCAACGTGTGCGGGACTGCTCCAGCCTCCCCAGTAGGTGGGATTCTTTATGAGGGAGTATTGCCCACCATCGCCCTTGTTCCAATAGTTGAACATGTATGGGCCTGTCCCCAGTATGTAGTCCAAGTGAGGACCTGGAGAGTGGGGATCGACCACCTCTAGGGGTGAAGTTTCTGTGTCGTGGTATATTTGCCAGCGTGTATAGTTTTGATTGCCACTTCCAGACGGCAGAGTCCAATCAGGCCATACTCCATCCCAGTTGTTAGAGTGCCCTGCTATAAGCGAAGATGTGGACCATGTTTTGCTGAAGATAGCACCGTACATTTGAGCCACGATTTGCAGGAACGGCTCAAAGGGGTTTACAAGGTAGAATGTCACAGTGTTCGCTACGGGGTCGGATTGCACAGCATAGTCTATCTTGCGACCAAACAGCGGATCTGTCAAGTTAGCAGCGCCGCCGAGACCAAGAGCACCCCATATCAGAAGTTCTCCGCCGAGGGACGAATCCACAACCATGTTCCTCTCGAAGGAGTATTCAACATCCGCAGCGGTGAGTAGGTCACCCTCGCCAGGCACTGATCCATCATAGTAATGGAAGTGCACGTTCGGCCTTATGTGGAAGACCCACTTTTGTGCATAAGCTTGGCCTGTAATAGGGTCAGTTACGCTGATGAGTTGGCCATACCAGCTGTCAGCAATGATACCAATGAATTCGCCTACGCTTGTTCCTTTGAAGAAGATCAGCGGTTCATAGACGTTCATAAGCATTTCAAGGCTGGCCGTATCATACTGGAAACAAGGGTCAGCATACATCGGTTCGCCTATCCTTTCAGCAATCAAAACGCTAGGATTTGGTACTGCAGCACTCACTCTGAAAACGTTTACGGGCATTAGAATCAAAAGCATCAATGCAGCACTTGTAATTACTATTGCTTTATTTTTCATTTTTCCTTTCTCCTTTAATATCTTGCGCAATTATAAAAAGCGCAACCGCCGTATTTAACGCTTATGGAACATAATTCTATTCAGCTGACAACGCTGTGACAACCAAAATTCATATGCAGAGCTACTTATTCTCCGACAAATATATAAACCTCTTTTTTCATTCGAAACAATAGCTTTGGGGAGGGGTATTCCATGGGGATGGGAACATTTATTATTAGAAGGTTCTTAATGGTAATACCAACATTAATTGGGTGTACAATCCTTATTTTTGCCGTTACAATGATGATTAGTCCATATATTAGAGCCATGTTGTACATAACCAACGACAAACAACTCACCCATATTGAGGACATAATTACTAAATATGGCTTGAGAGATCCCTTCTATGTCCAGTACGGTCGCTGGATTAGCGAACTTCTAAAGGGAAACTTAGGCTGGTCAAAAAGTGCGGGCGAGCCTGTCTTCCGCGCCCTACTAGAGAGGATACCAGCCACTCTTGAACTTGTTTTATTCTCTGCTCCTTTTATTATCATTATAGGCATATACTTAGGAGTACAATCAGCCGTACATAGAGACACCTGGATTGACCACGTAACAAGGAGCTCGGCAATAGTTGGTTGGTCCCTCCCATCATTTTGGTTGGGCATAATGCTAATAGCAATTTTCTATGTGGGTTTGGGATGGTTTGCACCCCACAGGCTAGCAACTGCTGCACAGTCGTTTGTGAATTCCAAGCAATTCCATCCGTACACTGGACTCAACACAATTGACGGCTTGCTGAACGGGCAACTCTGGATAACCTTGGACGCATTACGCCATCTTGTCCTCCCAGTCACGGTGTTGACTGTAATCCAGATAGCGCTTATCATTAGAGTGATGCGTTCAAGTATGCTAGAGGCACTCAACAAAGGCTACATCGTCATGGCAAGAGCAAAGGGTTTGAAAAACAGTGAAGTCATCAACAAACATGCAAGAAGAAACGCCCTCATTCCAGTGGTCACTCTTTCAGCACTGTTAGTTGCAGGCATGATGACAGGTGTGATCATAACAGAGACGGTATTCGCAATTAACGGTGTTGGACGCTTCGCCACCATCGCTGCTGTCGGTGGCGGCGGAGCCGTTGACTTGCCAGCGATTCTTGGTTTCACTCTCTTCGCTGGACTAGTATTTATAGTAGCGAATCTCATGGTGGACATAACATACGCATTCTTAGATCCTCGAATTAGGTTGGATTGATGAAATGAATCTGAAGTCTCGCTGGAAAGAATTTAAAGTTTCGATGGCCCCTAGACAGAGAGAAGTAAAATTTACGCTTGCTAGGATAAAAAAGAGTCCTCTTTCGCTCGTTGGCGCCTCTATAATTATATTCTTCGTCATACTTGCAATATTAGCCCCTGTGCTAGCACCTCCGTGGCCTAACCGTGATCCGTTCATTATTCCCAAAAAAGTGTGGTACCCTGTTGAACCACAACTGCCGTCTCCAGAGCACCTCTTTGGAACCGAACAAGGGCAGTATGACATCTGGTATGGATGCATCTGGGGAACTATAACGGCTTTCCGAGTAGGCGCAATCGTCGTAGGAATTAGTCTAATAATAGGCATCACTATTGGAACTTTAGCCGGCTACTACGGAGGAATTTTTGACGAGTTGATGATGCGGTTGACTGATATTTTCCTCGCCTTTCCAGGTTTAGTTCTCTGCATTGCAGTAGTCATAGCCGTACCAAATAATTTTACCATCCTAGAAATTGGTTCACTAAAGTTGACTTTAACCCTAAGTCAACTAGACAAACTATTAATGGCACTTGCATTAGTTGGATGGCCAAGCTACTGTAGGGTGATGCGAGGAGAGGTGATGCGCATTAAAGCAGAAGATTACATACAAGCATCCAAAGCTGTTGGGTGCTCAGACTTAAGAATAATGGCCAGGCACATTCTTCCTAACTCAATCTATCCCATTCTAATAATTGCCTCTCTGGATATAGGATCAGTAGTCCTCCTAGCTGCAGCATTAAGCTTTCTAGGAATCGGTTCTCCCCCCGGCTATGCAGACTGGGGACAACTAATAAACCTGTCAAGAGGATGGATTGAGGGCTCACTCAAATACTGGTACACATACACCATACCCGGAATTTTTATTTTCACTTTTGTCCTAGGATGGAACCTACTAGGCGACGCATTCAGAGACATATTAGATCCAATGCTTAGGAGAAGGTAAAATGAGCAAACTCCTTGAAGTTCAAGATCTCGTCTTGAGATTCTACACCTACGCCGGAGTAGTTAAAGCCCTTGAAGGAGTCAACCTATACCTAAAGAAGAAAGAAACACTAGGAATCGTGGGCGAAACAGGATGCGGAAAAACCATGACGGGTCTCTCAATCCTTTCCCTAGTTCCACCTCCCGGAAAAATAGAAGGCGGAAAGGTCATATTTCAAAACGGAGACGAACCCATAGAACTCCTAAGTCAAAAAGAGGCTACCCTAAGGGATATTAGGGGAAAGGACATTTCCATTATCTTCCAAGAACCAGGCGCTGCCCTAAATCCAGTATACACAGTTGGAGATCAAATCGCAGAAGTCCTTCTACTTCACAGAAGAAGGGAACTTTCTGAGAGAGTGCTTGCTCAAATCGAAAAAGAAGAACTCGAAAAAAAAGAAAGAAAAAGAAAGAAAATAGAAAAGGAAATAAAAGACGAAGACACTCGGAAACGAGAACTGGAAAAGTTAGAAAGACAGAAAAGAGGAATGGAAAAAAAGATTTACAGAGCGATGTTGAAAAACCCCAACGCAATATCCCTAAAGTTTTTCAAAAGAATCCCAATTATTGGAAGATACCGCAGACTAAAGAGGGAGACTAAAAAAGAAGTTGTCAAAATCCTCCACGAGCTGGAGATAGCAGACCCAGAGAGAGTTGTAGACATGTATCCACATGAACTAAGCGGAGGCATGCAACAACGCATCGTAATAGGCATAGCCCTCGCATGTAA
>Ga0315280_10007063_pt1 | contig 15240 bp, 27 predicted proteins | sample YL17G06_40_MG_FD_203697 | JGI IMG/M metagenome (GOLD analysis project Ga0315280, IMG submission 203697) | Sediment microbial communities from Yellowstone Lake, YNP, Wyoming, USA - YL17G06_40 | ecosystem: Environmental > Aquatic > Freshwater > Lake > Sediment | place: USA: Wyoming | collected... | reverse complement strand
AAAACGAACGGCCGTTTCTAATTACGACCGACATTCGATGAACGATTTTTCAAAAGAAGCTCAAACGAAGTTCGTTTAACAAAAACGAACAAACGAAAAGGTTTTCGGCAAATTTCAACTTCAAATACGACGTGAAACTGAAAAACAAACGACGAGAAACGAGTTCACACACGGCGAAAAACAAAAAGGGGGGTAACAGGACAGCACCTATCGCTGATGGGGAGAAAGGTAGTAAAACTGTCCTGCCACCCTATCCCAACTACTTCTCAGGTTCAACTGGAAGAATGTACGCCCTAGTGCCCTTATCAGCACCACGAACAGTGACACCCTTCAATTTGGCTGTCCTTTTCAAGGCTGCCAACTGGCCAACCGTGATTTCAGTTACCTCAAGTGGTTTACCGCTTGATTTAACCTTTTCACACAGTTCAGTCCACTGTCCCACTCTTCTGGTGGGAAGTTTAGCAACCTCAGCCTCAATTTCCGCAGCACTCTTCTTAGATACCTTCATTCTCTCTATCACCTCACTGTCACTTTCAACCAAGTTTCTCTGTGACTTTAACTACCAATTCAGCTGAGAGATATAGTAGATTATCCATCCAACGAATACGATAGCTACTCCAACTATCCCAATCACGTTCTTAACAGTCACTTTTATCTCCTCTTAAACTTTACACAAGTTATAGCTTCATCACTATCTCGCCAGTGACATGAATTACAATGTTCACAATCATAACACTGTCTTATAGTGTTTACTGTCATTTGTAATACACCTTGAGAACTTTACCAATTGTCGGTTCAAGAAATATCAGTACACCAAGAACATCAGCCGCACTTTCCTCAGCACTACCGTCTGGTGGTAACTTCCCCTTTTTTATATTAGGGTACAGGTTTGGGAACCTTCCACATATTGACACTGCAATATTCATTCTTATGGCCAATAAATCCTTTTTACTTATTACCTTCATTTTTATCACACTCCATTACTTAACACCCTTCACCACAACCTTTATAAACCTTCCTACCTAACTGTACGACACAAATACAGTACAACACAACCACAACATACTGTATTATCGTACAACACAACTACACAACCAACCTAACCCAGCACACGCCTAACCAGCGTGCGTCAAAGTTCCTAGAAGAAAACTGGAAACCACGAAAAAGTTAATACCGTCAGACGTTAATACCTAACTCATAACTCGTACAGACTCAGAGAAGGTTTAAAAACCGTGACCCCCTGTTTCCATTGGAGACAAACCTAAATGTCCAGTCCAGAACAATACCTACTAAAAGGCCCAATGCCAGAACTATCAAAAATGAAGCTGAAAGACCTGAAAGAAGAGTGCCTAATGTGGAGAAATGTATGGGGCTGGGTGCCACCAGAAGTAAAGTACTACGTTGCACGTGTCGGACAGGAAATCGGATTAACAATGAGGAACTATAAGCGATACTTAGGCACACTTGTTGATAGCCACTGGGATTTACTGAGCTTAGAAGTTGGCACAGTAGATAAAGTGTATGATACAGTGCGAGATAAAACATACTACGAGAAAAAGATAGTAGTTATAAACACAAGCGGCATAGTAGATATGCAATGGATAAAAGAACGCAAAGCATGGGAAGACTTTGAAGCTGAAAGAATAAAGGAGAAAGAAAAAGAAGAAAAAGAAGGGGAAACTAAAGAAAGCTAAATATCTCTCCTGTAACTTCTGATGTATTCCATTGCAGCTACCAGCACAGTTAAGCCAATCCAAGATACTATCCATAATACATAGAACAGGTAGCATATAGGCTGAGGTTTCATAATAATGTATGGATAAGCAGCAACTGGACTCATTATAATCAATACCTCAATAACAACTCCAGCCGTCTTAACCCATATAGCTCCGAATCCAGAGTAGTCAGTGAAGAAAGTCCAGATAGCTAGTAACGCTGCTTTTAGGTGTATAAGGCTCCGTAGTGCATAGCGCAATTGATGATTTCGTATGTAGCTGCAAGCAACATACAACTTGCTACTGGCACCCAGAAACGCAGATTTAACTTCATTCCCTTTCACCCCCTTTCACCTTCCCTTAGGATAATACTGTCTTACGGTATTAATAAGTTTTATGATTATACTAGAGATTTAAATAATAATTAATATACTGTCTGCTAAGGTCTCTGAGATTATACTGTCTTACGATGTTAATATACTTTATGGTTATACTATATATATATATAATATAGGATACCTTAAATTAAACCACTCCATTTCAGCTGTCTTAATACTCCCTATACCGTATCAACGTATCACAAACACATATATAGTAAGATAACCGATAGGAACTCCGCCTAAAAAGAGGGAAGGAAAATGGTCTTAAAAACCAAAGAAGAAGCAAAAGCGAATTTTGAAGCGTCAATCAGCTACATACCAGAACGGTACAAGTCAGGTGTATCCAAAGCAGACTGGATAAACCCAGCTAAAAGCGACGCTGCTGAAAAGAACTTTGCAGATGGAGTAGGCAAAGCCATCTCACAAAAGACGAGACAGAAAGAGATAGCTAAGATGTCAAATGAGGATTGGAAGAATGCTGCTGTTAGTAAAGGAGCAGGAATCATAGGTGAAAGAATTAGAGGCTCACTTGATAAGTGGTCAACAAACTGGGGTCCACTATACGACCAAGTAGCAGCAAGAGTCGGCTCACTACCGCCTAAGACAGTTGACTGGCGAGCAAACATCAACAACAGACTTATCCCAACAGTTGAAACTTGGCGTAAGGCAGCAGGCAAAACTTAGTTTTGCCTGAAAGGAGCATAAGCCATGTACTACAAGGAACAGCGATTTGAAAAAGCTAAAGCATCAACCTTCGCATCAACACACACAGTAGAGCTACCAGATACAGGGCTACTAGACTCAATAAGCCTATACTTTAGAGCCACAAACCACTCAGACCCAACAGAATACGCACCAAGCAACCTACATCATCACATCACAAAAGTAGAGGTTATAGGCAACACTGACAAAACACTCTTCTCACTCAGTGGAGAAGAAGCAATAGCTAAAGCTTACAGAAAGATGGGAGCACTACCACCATTCAAGCAGCAAGAATATGGTAACGTAAGCCAAGACTTACTGATACCGCTATTCTTCGGCAGACACTTCAAAGATGGTCAATACGCCCTTGACTTGAGCAAATGGGACAAAGTAGAGCTGAAAGTCACAAACGATTTCACGACAAGCATACTTACAGCAGCTAGTCTCAGCATGGAAACAAGGCTAGTCACGATAGAGGACTCAACACAGACATACTCAAAGTTCCTCAAGCAGTGGGAGTACCAAGCAGACAAGCCAGATGCGGATGCGGATTATGTTAGACCAAAACTGCCCACAACTGGACTGCTTAGGTCTTTAATGATTCAGCTTGACCCAGACTTAACAGCAACAACCAGTGCAGTAGCTCAAGACCCAGCAGGAGATTCATACAACTGGAAGCTATGGTTCAAAGATAGGGCTTTAACAATCCGTGACCACAGACCAAGAGACTTAATGCGTGATGAGCACCTTAAACTAGGAATAGGACACTCATGCTGCAAACCATATATGAGCACAACACGAAACACTGATTTCCACTGGGCAGAAGTTCTAGGAATAGCAACCGTAGCTGACAAGCAATCAGCAGCAGCAGGAACACCACCAACATTCGGCGGAAGCAGAGACAGATACCAATGTCCAGTATATGTCGGCACTTGCGATGACTACCAAGCACTAATCCAAGGCGTAGGACTATTCCACACATTTGAGATACCTTGGTACACAACTGACATGGAATCAGAGTACCTGAACCTAGACCAGTACAAGCCAATCGAAATAGAATGGTACGGCTACAAAGACGACCACACGCACAGAATCATCCTTGAAAAGCCAATCGGCCAAGGCTCAAACGAGTTCGCTTAAACTAACATCTCCTTTCTCCCCTTTTTTCTATACCATGCGTGGTATTTGGCAAAGAGGCTAAAACAATGAGTGAAACAAAAATCTATGAAACCGAGAAAGATAGGCTGTTCGCAACAGGACATCCTAAATACCTAGAAGCTGACCCCCTTAAAACAGGTCAGATACTAGAAGTCACGCATATCGCAGGAACATTCGAGAACTTAGCTACCACTGAATACGTTGAACTAGGATACTGGAATGGCCATGCTTACATTCCACTTTACAAGGGCAAACCAGATGTAGCAAGTGACTACGTTTTCTGGGATGGAGCAATATACCTAAGAGAAGGACAGTACATCTACGCCTACTTTACAGATGTTGCAGACGGAGAAAAGATGAAGCTTAGAGCAAACGGTGTCTGGGTGAAGTGGCTATAATATGTACTTCTGCTGGGACATCACGATACCTGCTAACACACTGGAGAAGCTGCCACTTAAACAGTACCTACGCATAACTAAAGGCGTAATCACAGGAGTAGATGTCAAGTTTCCAGCAGGCTGTCACGGAATGGTTAAAACTAGACTATTCAGACATGAACAACAAGCTATACCGCTAACTAGGGATGAATGGGTAAGAGGCGACGATGAAGCAGTGCCAACAGAAACGTACATTGACCTTAACGCTTATCCATACCAGCTAAAGTTTGTGGCTTGTAGTCCAGACACAGACTACGACCACACAGTAACAGTGAGAATACAAGTGCTACCCACGTTTGCAGCTGGATTCGCACACATAACAAACCTAGTTCAGAGGCTACTTGATAAGCTGGGATTCAGCAATGATTGAGATGGCTAAATCATGTCAACTAAGTACCAGCAAATATTCATTTACTTCGTGCCAACAACCTCATTTCTTCTTGACATTCGCGCTATGACTATGGAGAGCAAAGACATGAGCTACATAGAAGGAGTGTTAGTAGAAATCTACAAGGATGATGTGTTAGTTGATACTGGACTAACTGATGCTAATGGAACATACAAAACCTATCTTGCAGCAGGAACGTATCGAATAGAACTAAGCAAAGAAGGATACTGGCCAGTAACTAAAAACGAGACACTAACTAGAAACACAGAGCTAATGGTTAACTGCCCAACAAAAATGGTGCCTATTAGTCGTACTGGCATAGTTAAGCTATTCATGGCTGACCATGTTGGTAATCCACAGATAACAACCAAGAACGCTATTTTCCTTAAACGCAGTAAAGTAGTAACCATAACTACTAAGCACAGTATAGTAATAAGCTAATAGAGATGAATAAAAATGGCAAAAATAGGACTCTACTACAAAATAATAGTAAGAGACAAGCATGGTAAAATCAAGAGGCAAACTAGACGACGCAAAGCAAATAGCTGTGTACTAGGATTCTTAGCTATGGTAGAGGGTGCTATAACTCATCAATTCCAAGTGCAGACGGTAGTAAATAGTGTATGCAAAGATATAAATAATGTGACTACTGGATTTGGAATGTCTGCTGGTGCTGCTAGTTACTCATTATTTGCTCTATTTGCAGCCGACAATAATGATGCTTACGGCATAGTTGCAGGCACTGGAACAACTCCAGTCACTAATTCAGATTATAAGCTTGAAACTAAGATAGCTCATGGCACTGGTTCTGGTCAACTAGACTATGGAGCACATAGCGTTGTAAATGCGCAAGTTGTAGGTTCTAATGTTGACTTAGTACTGTCAAGAACACTTTATAACGGAAGCGGAGCAACTGTAACAATCAAGGAAATAGGCATGTACATATATGGTTACACGCCAGTAACAGGTGCTGCAACAGTTTGCATAGTTAGAGATGTTGTCAGTGATACACCAGTAGCTAATGGAGAAACAGCAACAGTACAGTACACCGTAGAAACAACAGCTTAAGGCATGGATGTGAAAACATGGGTGGAGACTTACCTGACTACAGCCGAAAAGTAATAGTTGTCTATGAAGGCACTATTACAAGTGGCGAAGTTAAGTGCGACCACTGGAAAATAAAGGGTTTAACGCTGAAAGACCCTTACATAGCTTTAAGCATACCTATGTCTGTTGAGAATCCAGCATTAGCGTATGACGCAGTGAATGACCGATTTAAAGTTGACATTCAAGCTATAACTCTTGGCACGATTGATGTTAATGTAACTGATAAATGGGCTAGGCAACTAGGCTTAGTTGACCTATCAAGAGTTCTAGGTGCAGCTCTTTCCCACTCAAATCCAGTTATAACTAGACTGACAAGTGGCACAGCTTTCATAGACCCAAGAGATAGAAGCTGGACAATTACTGAGAACTTGGCTAGAAGCTGGGTTCTAGGAGCAACAGATATTCCAGACCTAAGTGATAGAGCAGCTCGGCTTCTTGGAGTAATAGCTAACACAAGCTTTCAAGTAAGTAACTTTCCATCTGAGTACGCCTTACCAGCAAGCCAAGTAGCAGACCTTAAAGAAATCTCTGGGACGGCTACTGTTACTCAAGTAGATAAGGATAGAACAGTAACAGGTACACTAACTCAGAGCACTAAGCATGACGCTCAAACCTTTCTCTCAGCACGAATAGACACAGCCACAGCCACGACAAACGTTGAAGTTGTAGCTGCTCAAGGAGCAGGAAAGAAGATTTATGTAGTCGGCTATCAACTACAAGGAAAAGGCGACGTGGAAGCTGTGCTGAGAAGTGCAAGTACGGATTTGAGTCCAGAATGGGATTTTAACGCTAGAGAAGGCGTAGTAGCTCCTATATGTAACTGGCCAGCCTTCTATCTCGTAACAGCGGCAAATGAAGCTCTGAATATCTATCTTGACGCAGCCATAAGAGTCACAGGAAACGTGCAGTACGTGGTGAACACCTAATGACTGTTGAAGATTTATACGTTAATTCATTCAATAACGCTGAGCACGGATGGTCTGTTCAAGGCACAACTCCCTATCTCCAAAACTCTGATGGCGACTTTATCTATACTGTTGGCTCAGTCAACGCCAAGGAGTCAGCGTTTTTGTTTCCAGCAAGCGCGGGCTCAGGCACTATCGCAAGCGTGAAAATCAGGGTAGAAAATAAACAGGTCATCATAGATGTGGGAGCGGGTAGAGGCGCATACGTCTACGTTTGGGATGGAAGCGCATACCAGTTGTTAGGTTATCTCTATCCAACTGAGAGTTATGTGTGGAAAGAATTTGATGCGTCGGCAATCCTGAATAGTTGGGCGAAAATCAACGGTGCGAAGCTGCGTTTTGTGAGTCTTGTTGAAGATATGCTAAGTAAGGTTTACGTGAGGCGAGGCGTTAGGCGAGTTGATTATTCTGTTGCTGCTGGCGCGGTGCTGAGGAGGCTGCTCGTTGGAGTCGGGCTATAGGAGATAAAGAGAAAATGGATAAAGACCCAGTATCAGAGAAACTTTGTGAGTCAAGGCGACAGACAATCCATGAGGAAATAGATGGGTTGAAAAAGACAATTTACGTGAGTTCATTAGCTATGACTGCTGTCATAGTATTCGTGCAGCTTATACTCACATTCAAGTAAAGGTGAGAGGGGGTGAAATGAGGAATGGCGATAAAATTTGGTCATAGAATGCAGACGGCTGTATTCTACGGTTTTGCGATGCTGCTACTTACCTTCGTCATGCTCTACATTGCTATCACTGGTATTAACATCATGGCATATCCAAATGGAAACGCAGTGGTATTTGAGCCTATCGGGTTGCCACTGTTCGCAGGCGGAATAGTGTTCTTCCTAACCGTTGGCATAGCGTCAAGTGATACAATGGACGCAAAAGCAGCAGAGTCAAGAGCAGTTACTTGACAATGAGAAAAACTCAAATCCCCCCTTCTTTATTTAGTTAGGGAGATGATTGAAATGGCTGAGAAACAGAAAAACGTGTTTGAGAAACTTCAAGAAACCCTTGAAACGGTAGCTGAGGAAATTCACATGGCAAACGATGCGCTATATGTAGTGGCTACGGAGACAATGGACTTAAGCGAACAGGTAAGCAACGTTAACACTAAATTGGATGCACTACTTAAAGCAATACCAACACTTATTCCTAAGCAAACAGAAACACAAGTAGTAAAAGAGCCAGTTTTCCCAAAGATAGTGCTACCATCAACTGAGAAGAAGGTGAAGTAAAATGCCACAAGAACCATACTGGGAAGTACTGAGCTATTGGGAAGCTAAGAAACAAGCAAGTCTGCAAACAGCATCTATAATTACTGATATTGGCGCAACCGCAACAGATATTATTGGTCTAGTAAAAATGGCAGTAGCTGCTTCTGATATTAACATAATGGCACCATCTATTAGAGGTTTTCTTAATAGACATCTTACCTTAGCACATACTATAAAAGATGCAGCTATTGAGGATAAGCTTCCAGTAGTTAAAGATGAACTTAATGCAAGATACTACTCCACATTCGCTTATCTCGTTAGTGGTCTCAACGAAGGAGTAGGCTCACTTCACGCTAACCTATACGGTATGCTAACAGGTACAGATTCAATGTTAGGTGGATTAAATAGCGTAGTACAGACCATAGGCATAAATCCTTACATGATTAGAGCTGTTAATGCAGAGATTCTACCTAACATTCCAGACGCACAGACAGCATGGCTGATGAATAGGCATGGAGATATACCAGAAAAAGAATACTATGACTTACTCGCACAGAATGGTTGGGATACTAAGTGGGAAGCAGCACTTAACCAAGTGTGGCAGCAACCTCTACCGATAGGTGTAATGCTTGATATGTACCGAAGGGGAACACTTCTATTTGATGACTTCAAAAACCAGCTTAGGCTATCAAGAATTGAGGAAAAGAGGATTGACGCTATAATAGGCTTATCAGTGCAGTATCCAGAGCCATACAGACTAGCTGAGATGCAGACAAAAGGGTTAACCACAGTTGATGAGACTCTTGACGTAACACGGAAGTTTGGCTTAGAGGATAAGTGGGCATTACACTGGATTGAGTCACAGTGGAGATACCCTGATTTCAGTACAGCACTGGCATTACTTAGGCGTGGAGACATTGACGCAGATTCCTACTATCTCTGGATGCAAAGAGGACAGGTTGGCAAAGTAGAAGCGGATGCTATGCTTAAACTGAAAGATGTTATTCCGCCAATTCAGGACTTGATACGCTTCGCAGTTAGAGAGGCTTATGGCGACCACACTTCAGATGCACAGTATCCAGCAATGGTAGCTAATGCTCAGAGGATGGGCTTAACACCAGAAGCTTCTGAATGGTACTGGTACGCACACTGGGACAGAATACCGATTAATCTGATGTTCGCTAACTACCACAGAGGATACTGGCTAGAAGATAAATTAAAGCAAATGCTAAAGATAGTTGATATTCACCCAGATGATAGACAGGACATCGTAAACGTAGCTTATCAACCACCAAACGTGAGAGAGCTAGGTTACGGCTGGGATGTAAATGAATATACCGTAGATGATATTACTAAGTATAGACGATGGGGCGGATTAAGTCCAGAAGATGCAGGGAAAGCAGCGAGGTCATTAGTGAAATACCGTACAGAGGGAGAGCGTAACAGTGTAAGAACTGAGTTAATGTACGCTTATGGAACGGAAAGGATAAATGAGGAAACATTACGTGATGAACTTACGTTACTGGATACTCCAGCGCAGGCTATTGACTTATGGGTTACTAGAGCAGAGATGTACCGTGAGCGTATCAAGAAGCCAACTATGGATGTTGAAGGGCGCATAGTAAGTAGTAGTGAAGCCTTAACAGCGTTCAAACTGGGAATTAGAGATGAAGCGTGGGCTAGAGCAGCTTTAGCTGACCTTGACTGGACGCAAGACCGTGTAGATGTTGCTATTGAGAAAGCGAAGATTGACATAGAGAAAGCTAAAGAGGAGCCAGTTGTACCTAAGTACCGTAACTTCACGGTAGCTGAGATAAAGAGCTTTTATAAGCTGCACTTGATTGGAAAGGAACAGATGGAAGTAGAGCTGATTACTATTGGGTATTCTCCTGATGATGCAGCAGTATTAACCGAAGTTTTCACGACTGAGCCAGAGGTTACACCGCAACCTAAAGCATTTACTTCAGCTGTAGCAGCTAACCTGTATAACTTAATGATATTTGATGAGGAGGACTTATATAATAACTTCTTAGATGAAGGATATGATACAGCTCAAGCTGGATTACTGCTGATGTACACTCAACTAATACAGAAGTTACCTGACCTTCAAGCTATGTACCAGAAAGGCATAGTCACTGGCGAATACGTTGTTACTGAGTTAAAGAAGATGGAAGTTCCAGAGTATAACGCTCGGTTGCTCGTACAGAAGATTACAGACCAGTACCAGATTGATAGGCTAACGACAGAGAAGGACTTGACTAAAGCTGAAATCATTAAGGGAGTCAAGAATCAAGTGTTAACAACTGTTCAGGGAGTGTCACTGCTCGTAGATATAGGTTACGATGAGAATGAAGCGTACTACATACTAGCAATCAACAAGTTAGTGGCTGCATCAGACCCAGAAGGATACTGGGATATGAAACGAGTGACTGAGAACTTGAAGAAGGCAAGGGGTGAGAAATACATGGATATACCTGACGCTGTTATATCTCTTGAGAAACAGATTAAGCAGACTAAGCTGCGGATAGAGGAAATGAAGAAGAAAGGCGAATCAGAAGAGAACATAGCCGTAGTGGTCTTGGAACTTGGGCGGTTCGAGAACGAAATGAGAACTTTAGTAATTCAGAGGAAACTGTCCTGAACAGGTGTCTTGAGTATTACGATGTGAAAAAAGTGGCATGGTTGAACTATGTATATATATATATATATATATAGAATATTCAACCGAGAACGGTCTGCATATAATCCTTCTTTTTCTTCATTAAGCAAACCCAGTAAGTTTGGCTCTTTCCTGCTGTTTGTGTTGGAGCCTTCACTGGTAGCTCTAACATGATAAACCATAAGTCGAAGATTGATAGTACTCGATGAATTGATATTAGTGTAGTGTTCCATTTTAGCCATAGCACTCCATCATCCTTAAGTATTCTGTGGAACTCTTTTTGCGCTTTATATAAGTGAACTATTAGCTCTTGTTGGTTCTTGTACTTATCCCAGCCATAGTATCTTGGTATTTCACCGTAGCCTTGCCACTTCTCCTTAAAGCTCTTAAAGTCTGGATACTTATAGAATGGGTGGCCTTCGCCCCATCCATGTGGAGGGTCGTAAAAGATTGAGTCGAAAACTTTGTCAAAAAAAGGGGTGTTGGTGTTGTCACAGTATAGAGTCGGTTTTACTTCTAGCTTCTTTTCCATGTCTATGTATATTATGCTTTCTGCGTTTTTGTTTATCCACATTGTGCGGTTTGCTGCTGTTGCGTCAAGAATCATTGCATCCTCTCACATTCACGTCGCCTTTGAGGGTCACAGTACATAGCATCTTCAAACGTGCAAGGTTTATATGGTTTTAGGGGGCAGTCTTTCGGTCGCATACTAATCACTTTTTCACTTTATAGTATTCTACTGTGTGCCCTTTTCGCTTCTTAGTTTCAATTATTTGTAGTGCTGGTTCTCCGAATGTCTGCTGTCCAGTTGCTTTAAACTCATCACATTTAGATGTGCACTCTGATTTTGTGCAGTGTAGTTTTGGGTTAAACTTGCATCGTGGCATTACCATTCTTCTCCCGCTCGTATTGCTTGTACTGACTCCCAGCTCCAGAGTCCACTCATTCCTTGCACTCCATAGCGTACTTCCCTGCCCCAAGTATATGTTATAGTGACTCCATGTATTCCGTGTTCAGCTAATGATGATACTGGTTTTACACTGTCCCACATTACTGCTGCAAAGTCTGGGTTTTTTATGCCTAGCTCTTCTTCCAAGTATTTTAGGAAGGTTCTCTTATCGCTTTGCGCATCTATTGGAATGTCTAGCCTTACTAGCGTGTCTTCATAGGATTCTTCTGTGTGTTTGGGTGACATTTAACTCATGCCTCGTTTTCACGTAATCCGCTGGTAGTGTTTCGTACTTTACCCATGATTGCAGCTCTTCAATAGGCACATCTTCTTTTATTTTGCTTGGTAGCACTCGGACTAGGTAGGGTTTGCGGTTGCTTTTCGGTGTTACTCTTAGTGTGAAGCGTTTGCGGAATATTCCCCACTTGTAGAAGTTGCTGCATATTGATGGTGTTGACGCTATTATTCGTCTAGTGTTCCACCATGAGCATCTTTTGAAGCAGTAGGCTATGTAGTGGTTAGGTGTACCTGTGTTGAGTATTCGTATTCGTGGCAGTTGAAACTCGTTTTGAACTATTTTTAGTATCCATGATACTCCGCTTAGTGGCACATCGTCGAAGTCCCATAGTAGTATGTGGTTTCCGTCTGGTAGGAGTGAGTTTACGCCTATTACGTCGTTTACTGGGGCGAATGTCCATGTGAATCGCCAGTGTGCAATTCTGATTCGTATTATCATGGGTTATCCCTTAGTTGTTGTTCTGCTTTTTCTGCTATATCTTCTTTAGTATATGCTACTTTTGGTTGTTCTGGTTCTTTGTCCCATGCTGAGCCTTCTGGGTAGATAACGACAATAGATAACATTGAAACTAATCCTCTTACATAGACGTAGTGCATATTTGTATGTATTATTATGTCTTTGTTTAGTGCTTTACCTTTAGCCCAGTTATTGAAAGCGACTTCTACTTCACCAGATGCACCCATGAATACTTTGCATTTCATTTATGTTTCACCCCCAGCCTTTTCTTTTCGTAGTATTTCTCCTCGTCTTACTGCTGCTGTCCATACGTCTGCTATGCAGCCTGCTTCCATTAGTGTGCGTAGTATGTCTGGGTCTGTTATCATGTTTATGTATTTGATTAGTTCTTCGTTGGGTGTTAGTCTCATGTATCGTCTTAAGCTGTCTATGGCGTGCATATGTTCTGTGCCTCTGGTTTGTCTTGCTTGTTTTGCGTATGTTTCAAGAGCACTCATGGTTGTTTTATCTCCTGTTTTTGTTTCTGTCTCAAAATCTTATTTAGTCCTGCTAAAGTTAATCTATTAACTTCGCCTCGAAAGTCTTTTGAATCTAAGAAAAAGTAGCCTTCAATATTGAGTTTCTTCAAGTTTTCTGTATCGAACCATATAATACATTTTACCATTTTTGGTTCACTCCTGCAAGTTTCAGTATCTTTTCTGTTTGTTCGGTAGGCATTATTTGTTTTGGGCTTTCCTGTTTTATCCAGCACCATTCAGGGCTTGACTGTGCGAGTCTTAGTACGGTTTCAGGGTTTACTTTGTAATCTTCGCATATTGTTTCTACTGTTGGGTGATTATGTGACGCTATTTCTACGAGTATGCAGTACGTGTTGTTATCGAATGTGCGTCCTGATTCAAAGGCGTATGATTGTATTATGTATCGTTCTAGCTGCATTGGCTTCATAAGTTTCGCTAGCAGTCGGTAGTCTTCTGGTGTGACGTGGGTTCTTCCGTCAAGTGCTGCGCATGCTTTAAGTAGTTTAGGTAGGTGTTCAAGCACTCTTCCGTATGACCACTGGGTTAAGCCTATTGCGACTAGTTGATACCATAGTTTGCCTGTGTGTGTTGGTGTGCCAACGTCTTGTATTGGTATGCTGTAATTGACAGCGGGATTAGATAGGTACTCTTTTGGTTTGATTGGTCTTATCATGTGGTAGTATCGCATTACTTTGTCTCGTATGACTGCTATCCAGTCGCTGTCTCCTACGATGCTTTGCATGAGGATTGGTTGTATGTTTAGTGATGCTGAGCCGTAGAAGTTAGCTATTTCTAGTATGCCTCCCTGTGTTATCTTTTTGACGAAGTGTGTGTGTACTAGGTTTGCTAAGACTGTTACGGTTGATACTCGGCTCCATTCGCTGTGAGAGGTCAACAAGTCATATCAGCCTCGCCTGAACACTCTTTATGAGTGTGTTTGCGATGTTGCGCATCCAAATGGCTAGTAACCTTTTCTCGCCGCCGAGGTCGTCTATTGTTATGTGCCCTGAGAATTGATTTAGTTCTTCTGATAGATGTTTTAGTCCTGCGAGTGTTAGTGAAGTGTACTTCTGTGCTACGCCTGTTAGTAGGCTCGTCACTGTGTCTGTGGAGACGGATTTGCCGCATCCTGCTGGCGCTACGTTTAGTATGCACATTTTCGCTTTTGCACATACTATGTTCATTGCTATCATGGCTCCTAGTCCTTTATGTGTTTTGTCCACTTGTCTTATTAGCTTTTGTATTGAATGCAATTGGAACATCTCTCCAAAGTAGCTCTATACTTAGTGTTATGTGTTTCTCTGTTTGCTCAACTATACGTAATCTAACGTAGTCCCAGTCTTTCGGTAGTATTTTGCCTAGTGATAGGCTGTGTGAGTGGCCGTATTTGAGTACTTTGCGGTCAAAGAAAGTGCGGCGTTGTGCCGCTGTTTGGAATTGGTGTTTACGTTGCATAGTTTAGTTGTTCTCCTTTCTCTTGGTCTTTCATCATTTGTAAGCAGTGAATTACTGCTTCTGATACTTCTCCTTCTGATGCTTGTCCGAGTAGGTGTATTCGTGCCATTCCGTTTTCTCTGAAGAATATCATTAGTATTCCTTCAACATCGTTAATGGGTTTTCGGTTTGGGCAGTTAACTGATTTGCAGTATTCGTTTATTGCCTTGCATAACCCTTTGATGCAATGTCCTGCTTCTAGTTTCTTTTCCATTTTACTCTAGCACCTCAATTTTTCTCAAATTTGGTCGCCAAGACTTTACCATTATTTTCTTGCCAAGCCACGTGTCTGTGTCTTGACCTAGAACTGTTATGAAGGCTCCGAGTTTTGATTGTTTGCCTGCTACTTCTCTCATCCAGAGTGCTGCAACAATTTCTTTCTGGTCTGCTTCGTCTTTCATTGGGACTCGTAGTCCTTTGTATCCGTGTATTTGTGATGTGAATAGTTCGCATTCGCCGATTATGTACACGTGGTTTTCTTGTGGTTCTGGTTGCGTCTCTGCGACTTCTACGTTTATTTTCGGCATTTTTCTTTTCACCACCTTCCGTTTTTATGGGTGTTGATACCTTGATACCGTAGTGTTATTTAAAGTCTCCATTCTCTTGTCTCTTGTTTCTCGATACACTAAGTTCCTGTTGTTAACTGGTGGTTTAATTTGTGGTTATGGTGTTCGAGTCTGTACGAGTTATGAGTTAGGTATTAACGTATTGTTTTCTGAATCTTATGAGTCAAGTATTAAGGTATCAGATGCAGTCTTGAGCGTTACGAAATAAGATTCGAGTCTTAAGAGTTCCCCCGCCCCG
>Ga0315280_10007062_pt1 | contig 15240 bp, 13 predicted proteins | sample YL17G06_40_MG_FD_203697 | JGI IMG/M metagenome (GOLD analysis project Ga0315280, IMG submission 203697) | Sediment microbial communities from Yellowstone Lake, YNP, Wyoming, USA - YL17G06_40 | ecosystem: Environmental > Aquatic > Freshwater > Lake > Sediment | place: USA: Wyoming | collected... | reverse complement strand
AGGATTGTTGAAGAAAACGCTGCCTTTTAGGAGAGAAGCAGGAAAGGGACGAGCCCTCTTTGGCTCTCGCTCTTCTTGGCCAGGGCCAGGAATTTTCCCCTTAGGCTGAACAGGCGGTAGACCGCTTCCTCCTTATCGGTAGGCGGGAGTATAGGTCCTGATTCGAGCATTTTGAAAATATGTTCAGTCGGCATTGCTTTTCCTCTTTGGAGTTCCTGGACGCCGGATTCCTTGAGGATAATTTTGGGGAATTCCTGAAGCAGCGCTTCGAGGGGAAGAAGAAATTCTGCTATTTTCTCATCTTGAGCAAGGCGTTCGACCTGCTCGAGGGAATGGGAGGCGGAGATGTTATACCATCCCACGGCGACTCGCCTTAGCTTTGCCAGATGGGCGCCGCAGCCCAGGCATTGCCCGAGGTCATGGGCTAGAGAGCGAATATAAGTCCCCGTGCTGCATTTCGACTCGAAATCAAGAAAGGGCGGGGAGTAGTCTTTTAGGTCAAAGGAATGGACAACGACAGGGCTGGGCTTAAGAAGAATGGTCTTCTTCGCCCTGGCCCATTTGTAGAGCGGCTTCCCCTGAAGCTTTTTGGCCGAGTAGGGCGGAGGGATTTGCTCTATCTTACCGACAAATGTGTTCATGGCTTTTGCCAAGGTCTCCCGGTCAGGAAAACTCGTTTTCTCTTCGGAGATGGGCGTTCCGCGGGTGTCATAAGTGTCAGTGGAAAACCCGAGCCTGATCTGTCCATTGTAGACTTTGTCTTCCTTGGAGTAAAAGGGGAACAGTTTGGTGGCTTTGCCAACAGCCAGGAGGAGAAGTCCTGTGGCCAGAGGATCCAGCGTCCCAAAATGCCCAACCCTCTCGAGGCTGAGAATTTTTCTTATCTTGGCAACGATATCGTGCGAGGTTGCGCCCTGAGGTTTATCGACGAGAATCAGTCCATCCATTAGTCGGTCTGCGCGGATGGATTTCGCGGTCGTGGCGATTGGATGTTCTTTTGCTGCAAAAGTCTCTCGATTCGGCTGGGGATTTCCTTGACCAAAAGCTCGTACTGGCCGACAGCCGTGAAACCGGCGGCATGGACATGTCCTCCTCCGCCGAAATATTCAGCGATCGCGGCCGCGTTGGCGTTTCCCTTGGAGCGTAGACTCACACGGAAGGTATCCTTGGCCATCTCTTTAAAAAAGAGAACCATTTCCACACCTCTGATTGAGCGGGCCAGGGTAGTGATGTCTTCGGTGTCTATTTCTCGAAGATGAAGCGCCTCGGGGAACTTTTTGAACATCGTGATGGTGGCGATGTTGCCTTTCCTGTTCATCATAAGAGTGGAGAGGACTTGCCCGAGGAGCTTGATCTTTTCCGGCGGATTGGTGTTGAAAAGAAATTCGGTGATTTTTATCGGGTTCGCCCCTAACTTGACCAGCTTGTGGCAGACTTCAAAAGATTTTGCTGTGGTATTGGAGAATTGAAAAGATCCTGTATCCGAGACGATGGCGCAGTAAAGGTGGTCGGCAATCTCGGAAGTGAAAGGGAGACGCATTTTTTCTCCTAAGATGAAGGCCATCTCCCCGACGGCCGAAGCGCCGGGATCGACCCAGTTGATATCCGCATAGGAGTCATTTGAAAAATGATGGTCGATATTAATCATGAAATAGCCTTCCAGGTTTTCCTGTCCGGAGCGGGAGACATTGGCGCACTCCAGGAGAATGATGAGATCAAACTTGCCCGGGGGGATTTGTCCGATCTTGATTTTTTTCGCCTCCGGCATATGGTTGAAAGGAAAAGGCGTTGGGTCATTGTTGATGATGCTCATGTCCTTGCCGAGGAGCTTTCCCATCGCCGCCAAGGCAAGGCTCGTGCAGATGGAATCTCCATCCGGCCGGAGATGGTTGGTGATTACAATGCGCGTGCTGGCAAGAATTTTTTGCTGGATGAGGCGGATAGGGTCATTTTTCATCTTTTCTCAGCCGTTCGATCAATCTGTCAATTCGGCTTTCATATTCTGGAGTCGGGTCAAGGGAAAAAATGAGGGTCGGATTATACTTTAATTTGACCTCAGAGGCAATAGCTTTGCGGAGGTAGCCTTTTCTTTTTTCGAGAAGGACCAGCAGTTCTTCTTTATTGACTTCACCGAAAATAGTTAAGTAAACATGAGCTGTTTTCAGGTCCCCGCTCATTTCCACGCGGGTAATGGTGATGATTCCCGAGGAGGAGTCCTGGATCTCTTCGACAAAAATTCGGCCGAGAGTCCCCTTGATCAAACTGCTGACTCTTTTTTGTCTTCGACTAAAGTCCATTGTCTATTCCCAAAAAAACACCAGACCTTTTACGGTCGGTTAAAAATAGAAAATTTCTGACCGGAGGATTTCCGCTTCCAGGCCTTGTTCAGCTTCAGCGAGGATTTTTTGGAGGACCTGGTCAACAAATCCCTTCTGGCTGTTCAAGGTGATGATGCCGAGCTTCGCTCTCTGCCATTTGTCCTGGAAATCGAGCTCAGCGATAGCGATGTTGTATTTTTTCCTGAACCTATCCTTGAGGGCATTCATGACTTTTCTTTTTTCCTTGAGAGAATGGGAAAAGGGAAGGAAAATCTCGAGAGAGAGAAGACCGATGACCATACAGGCAACCGTGGCTAAATCGGTTTAGTTTTTTCTTTGATAAAGGCGAAGATAACATCACCTTCCTGAATATCCTTGAATCTTTCCAGAGCGATGCCGCATTCCAGGTCCTTCCGCACTTCATTGACGTTTTCTTTGACGCGTCTGAGAGAGGAGATGCGGCCTTCGTGGACGACCTCTTGGCCCCGCATCACCCTGACTTCGGCGTTGCGGGTGATTCTCCCATCAACAACAAGGCAGCCAGCAACAGCTCCGATCTTAGGAATCTGGAAGATTCTCCTGATCTCAGCCCGGCCCAGGTAGATCTCTTTTTCGACTGGCTCGAGCATTCCGACTATGGCGTTCCGAACGTCTTCAGTCAACTGATAGATGATGTTGTAGCTGCGGATTTCAACCTTTTCCTGACTGGCCAAGTCAAGGATTTTCTGGCTCGGCTTGATATTGTAACCGATAATAATGGCGTCGGAGGCTGACGCCAAAAGAACATCCGACTCGGTGATATTTCCTGTTGCGGCATGAATAATTTTTATTTTAACTTTCTCAGAGCTAAGGGGCGGGAGGATGTCGCGAAGGACCTCTACTGAGCCCTGGACGTCGGCTTTGATGATGAGATGGAGCTCCTTGACCTCTCCTTGCTCAATCTTCTTGAACAGCTCATCCAGAGTGATATGCTCGGGTCTCGGAGATTCCTCTTTTTTGATCTTGGAGAGGCGGTAAGTCACGATTCTTTTGGCCGTTTCGATATCCGGGACAACCTGGAAAAAATCTCCTGAGATGGGGACATCGGAAAATCCGAGCACCCCCACAGGCATGGAAGGCTCGGCTTTTTTCATCGTTTTTCCATGTTCATCAAAGAGAGCCTTCACTTTTCCGTAGGTCGTCCCGGAGATGAAGGTCATTCCCGGCGCAAGGACTCCATGCTGGATGATGACCGTTCCGGCAGGGCCTTTTTTGGTGTCCAATTGAGCTTCAAGCACGACTCCCTGCGCTTCCACTTTGGGATTGCCTTTGATTTCGATGACGTCGGCCAGGAGAAGGATCATCTCCAGAAGCTCGCTCAGATTTGTCTTTTCTTTGGCTGAGACTTCAACACTGACCGTGTTCCCACCCCATTCCTCAACGAGAAGGCCCTCTTTGGACAGTTGCTGTTTGACGCGGTCGCGGTTGGCTTCGGGCTTGTCAATCTTGTTGATGGCCACGATGATTGGCACGCCCGCAGCCCTGGCATGGCTGATAGCCTCCTTAGTCTGAGGCATGACGCCGTCATCCGCAGCGACCACGAGCACGACGATATCTGTGATTTTCGCTCCTCTCGCCCGGAGCTGGGTGAAAGCTTCATGACCTGGTGTATCGATAAAGGTGATTGCCCTGTTGTTGAAGAAGACGCGGTAGGCGCCGATGTGCTGAGTGATTCCACCTGACTCTTTATCCACGAGGTGGGATGACCGGATAGCATCCAAAAGCGTTGTTTTCCCGTGGTCGACATGGCCCATGATCGTGACAACGGGAGGTCTTGCCAGCAAATCCTCGCTTGCAGCCTCGGCGCGCCGGCGTATCTCTTTTTCATAGCTTAAGAACTCGATGTCGGCATCGACGACCTGTCCTATCTTAGCAGCGGCCACCTCGTCCATGAGGTCATTGAAGTCGAGGAGCATCCCCTTTGAAGTTAGTTTATCCAACAGATCTTTTGCCTTGACGGCCATTTTTTCAGCCGCCTCCCCGAGAGTCATTCCTTCATAGAGATAAAACTTCGGCCGACCCTTGGGAGCCTCTTCTGCCGGTCTGGCCTTTTTCTTGGTTTTGGGTTTTGGTGTTTCTTTTTTCAATTTTACTCTTGCTTGATTTCGATTTTCCAGCCGACAAGCCGAGAAGCCAGCTTGACATTGATCCCTTTCTTCCCGATAGCCAGGGAAAGCTGGTCTCTTAGGACTATTGCCTGCATGATTTTGTCTTTCTTGTCGGCGAGAAGGATTTTTTCTATGCGGGCCGGGCTGAGGGCGGCTTTCGCGTAGATTGAAGGATGCGGGGACCACTCGATGATATCAATCTTCTCGCCCTGCAATTCTTTGCTGATGGAAAGAATCCGATTCCCTTTGACGCCAATACAGGCGCCCACAGGGTCGATGTCTTTCTCTTTGGAAAGGACAGCCACTTTGGCTCTCTCTCCAGGCTGGCGGACGAGGTCTTTGATTTCGATATTCCCGTTGGCAACCTCGGGGATTTCAAGTTCCAGCAATTTGGCCAAGAATTTGGGGTGGGATCTGGAGACAAAAACTTGGGGTCCCTTGGTGGTTTTTTGGACTTGAGTGATTAAGGCTTTAACCGTATCACCTCTGATGAAGTCTTCATTGGGAAGCTTTTCTCGCGCGGGAAAAAAGGCTTCGGTTTTGTTCACTTCAAGAATGATGTTGCCGTTCTCGACCCGCCGGACAGTGCCGGTAACTATCTCGCCGACGCGGGGAGCAAATTGGACATATACTTTCTCCTGCTCGGCGTCCCTTACTTTCTGAAAGATAACCTGCTTGGCCGCTTGAGCAGAGATACGGCCCAAGGTGTCTGCCGGCAGGTCGATCTCGACGCTCTCGCCTATGGCTATAGTCGGTTTAATTTTTTTAGCTTCATCCAAGGAGATTTCAGCCGCCAAGTCCTGCGGTTTTTCCACTACCTGCTTGACAGCGTAAACCCTGAGCTCGCCCTTTTCCGGACGAAAGAAGATGTCGATCTTTTCCTTGTGGCTAAAATAGTTGGATGAGGCCACACGGAGGGATTCTTCGATGGCATTGATGATGATCGAAGGCTCAACACCTCTCTCTTTGCTGAGCTGCAAAATAGTATTCCACACGTTGATCTTCATCTTCTTTGCCTCAATCAGGATGAGGAAGAATAATAGGCAAAAATTATAACTAAAACAGGAGAGAATAGCAAATATTGGGGGAGTCCCAAATCTGATAGGAAATTCTGAAAGGCATATTTTTCATTTCCAAGAGCCTGAAGCAGGTTAAGTAAGCTCCTCTTCCTGTACAGTGCTCATTGTTCCTAATGCTTATTCACGAGATTGGTGGTAAGAGTGTTATAGAGACGAAACCTGTCCTGATCCTACAACGTACGACGTTCTTAAGTGCTATGAGGAACTCGGCTGTGTGGATCGTGGATGTTGGGATTATTGCCCTGCATGAATTCAATGCCAATTTTCACAAGGGATTAGACTTTTTTGAAGGAATAGCAATTTACTTTCTTGATAGGCTAAAAGAGGACAGATTTCCGCTGAACTTTACTTTGCGATTGGAGACTATCTCCACTCTCTTCAAGCCTATCAGGAGGTTATCCGGATCGACCCGAACGGTGCCATGGCTCAATATAACCTTGGCTGAGCCCAACGAGAACCGTCCGCATTTTCTATTCTTTTGGAGAGGGCGCGCAGACCTCCTCAACCTGATGATACTCTTTCTCGCCAGAGCGCTTGGAATACCAGATGGCGATGATGGCGACAACGAGAGCCGCGGCGACGAAAAACGCCACACCCCAACTCAATCTGTGGTACTGGATGATGATGGGTGCGGCAAGCACAGAGACGAGGTTGATGACTTTGATCATCGGGTTAAGGGCAGGGCCCGACGTGTCCTTGAGCGGATCGCCTACGGTATCTCCGACCACAGCCGCCTTGTGACTGTCCGAGCCTTTTCCTCCGTAGAGCCCGTCTTCGATCGTCTTCTTGGCGTTATCCCAGGCTCCTCCAGCATTGGCCATAAAGACGGCCAAGAGCTGGCCGCTGAGGATGACTCCAGCTAGGAATCCACCTAAAGCTTCTACCTGAAGCGTTAGACCGACAATGAGGGGAGCGAGCACAGCCAGGAGGGCCAGACCGATGAGTTCTTTTTGCGCCGCCACAGTGCAAATGCTGACAGCTCTTTTGTAGTCAGGCTTGACTTTCCCTTCCATGATGCCAGGGATCTTGAATTGCCGGCGGACCTCCATGACGATGAGTGAAGCAGCGCGCGAGACAGCCTTAATGGTCAGGGAGGAGAAAAGCCAGGGGATAGCCCCGCCGATGAGCATCCCGATGAGGACAATGGGCATCGAGATGCGGATACCTGTGTTGAGGAGTTGCATAGCCTCGGGAATATTGAGTTGCGCTTGGACTTTTGTGACATCAGTCATAAAAGAGCCGAAGAGCGAAACCGCGGCGATGACTGCCGACCCGATAGCCACGCCCTTGGTGATGGCTTTCGTCGTGTTTCCTACAGCATCCAGGTCGGCCATGATCTGGCGGGCGTTTTTTTCCAGGCCGGCCATCTCCCCGATGCCGTTGGCGTTGTCTGAGATCGGGCCGAAAGAATCCATGGCCACGTTATTTCCCGTCAGGGTCAGCATGCCGATTCCCGTCATGGCGACGCCGTAGAGGACATAGGCGACAGGTTGACCCCAATAAATGAGAAGGGCAGAGAGGATGGTTGCCGCAATGACCATAATAGCCCAGACCGTCGATTCCATCCCAACCGAAAGGCCTGTCAGGATCGTTGTGGCTGAGCCGGTGCGCGAGGATTTGGCGATTTCTTTGACCGGCGCATGATGGGTATCAGTGAAATACTTGGTCAGCTCATCGATGGCTATGGCCAGCAATATGCCTACCCCCACAGAAAGAAAGGCGCGCCATTCATCCATATAAAAATGGGCTAAGAAAGCGAACAAAATGAAACAGAGGGCTGCCGACGTGTAGAAACCTCTGTTGATGCCGGCCATGGCATTTCCCCTTTTCTCCTCTTTCTTGCCTCGCACCTGATAGGTCCCGATGATCGAGGACAAAACCCCGATTCCCCTGACGAGAAGCGGGAAGATGATCCATTTGATCTGGCCCGTGATCTGCACTAAGGCAAGGCCTAAGATCAGGCCTGAAACAATCGTAACTTCATAGCTTTCGAAAATATCGGCCGCCATTCCGGCGCAATCGCCCACGTTGTCGCCGACAAGATCAGCGATGACGGCCGCATTCCTCGGGTCATCCTCGGGGATACAGGCTTCTACCTTGCCAACAAGGTCGGCGCCCACATCGGCCGCCTTCGTATAGATACCGCCGCCGACTCTCATGAACAAGGCCAGCAAAGTGCCTCCAAACCCGAAGCCAAGCAGGGCATCTGGTGCAGCTTTCTGGAAAACCATGAATATCACGGTGCCTCCTAAAAGGCCGAGGCCGTCTGTCAGCATCCCCGTGATCGTGCCTGCTCTATAGGCGATCTTGAGTGCTTTGTCAAAGCTCGTCCGTGAAGCTGCTGCTACCCTGACATTGCCCTGGACAGCCATGCGCATCCCGAACTGGCCGACCATCAGAGAAAAGAGGGCGCCCAGGACAAATGCGCCGGCTCGTCCCAATCCGATGATGACTTTAACCTGGTCAGGACTCAGACTGGGAAAACGTTCGAGCGCCTCGGCGGAGGGGGGGACGATATAAACACTGAAGAACAGAGCGAAGGTCAGAAAGATGATCAACGGCAAAATGGTTTTGAGCTGTCTTGTAAGATAGGCCTCTGCTCCCTGTTTGATTGCTTCCCAGACCTCAATCATTTTCTGGGTTCCTTTGTCTTCAGACATGATCTGACGCCTGAGGAACAAAGCGTAAGCCAATCCCAGAAGCGCAATTCCTAGGACAACCCATAAGGCAATTGTCTCAAAAGGGGTAGCTCCTAACATTCACCGGCTCCTTATATGGCGCTTTTTGCTGTGATCCTTTGGGGACAAGCGCAATATGCGAAAAGATTTTCCCTTTTCTGGGAAATTTTGAACAGTTTGTATACCATAAAACGAGCAAAAATGCAATTTCGCTGCGGGCGCCGCAAAATGTAACTTGTTGGGGGCGAGGTGAGAATATTGACCCTCCTAAATCGTTGAAATAAAAAGAAGTCATTCTAACCGAGCTTGGCATAAAAGTTGCTCTAATAAAGAGAGATGAGACAGATTGGCCAAAGAAAGCCTGATCATGGGCTGAGCGCTGAGCAGGCTCTTTTTCTCGCCTTGGAAGACCCGCAGACAGCTTGTTTTTTGAAGACCTCTTTCTCGACGCCGGAGCAAAAGTCTGAAATCATAACCGAGCGACGGGTTACGAAGAACAACCTAGGTTATTTCTGGCAAGTGGCTATCATTGAGAAACCTCTGCCTACGCTCAGAGCGAACTTGCCGCTTCTGAACATTGCCCATATAATAGTTGATGCCCTCGATGGAAAAATTTTGCGACGATGGTTTCTGAGGAACGTTTTCTCCGAGGAATACCAAGAATTCAAGAGGCGTTTGTTCGCTCCCCATGAAGGCTGTAAGGGCCAAAACCTGTGATCCGAACATCTATGAATTTCCCGATGCAGGATTCCGGCGAGATGAAATTGACCACCTGGTTTCCTTCATTCCGGCCAGCATAGAGATAGGGAGTTCTTTTGCTCGGGCCCAGACAAAGGACTTTTAAAACCCGGCCAACTTGCCGACGGTGATTTTCGAGCTGGATTTCCTTTTGCAATTTTTGGACTTCTTCGAGCCTTCTTCTTTTTTCCTCCTGAGAGATGTCGTCTTCGAGCTCTGATGCCCGTGTCAAAGGCCGCGGAGAGTAGCGGAAGGAGAAGATATTGGCAAAGCGGACGTTCCTGAGGACGGCAAGAGTTTCCTCGAAGTCTTTTTCTGTCTCCCCCGGGAACCCGACGATGATGTCTGTGCTCAAACTGATCTCCGGCATGAGCTGACGGAGATAGGAAATTTTTTCCAGATATTTTTCCTGCGTATAGCCTCTTTTCATCTTCTTCAAAATCGAGGTTGACCCTGACTGGAGTGGAAGGTGCAAATGGCGACAGATTTTTTTTGATTCTTGCATCGTCTGGGCGATCTCAGCGGTGAAATTTTTCGGATGAGATGTCAGGAAGCGGATCCACTCAATTCCTTCCACTTCGCTCGCCGTCTTGAGGAGTACCGTAAAGCTCTTGCCTGATTTCGGGTCCCTATAACAATTGACGTTCTGGCCTAAGAGCTGAATTTCCTTAAAACCCTTACTGGATAAGTCATTAAGCTCGCCGAGAATGAGAGGCAGCGGACGAAATTTTTCCTGGCCTCGGGTGAAGGGAACAACGCAATAGGCACAGAAATTATTACAGCCTTCCATAACAGGCACATAGGCACTCACGGAGCTTTCGCGGAGGATCAGGTCTGGAGGCGTTTCGCGCCACTCCGGTGACCAGGTGGTCGAGATGTGTTTTTCGGCCATGGTTTTCTTGAGAATCTCAGGGAGTTCCCCGTAATTATCTGGACCGAGGACGAAGCCAACGCTATGCTTTTTTCCCAAAAGCTCAAGACCTCGAAGCTGGGCCACACAGCCCACAATGCCGATCTGGACAGGTTTCTTTTTTTTGATCTGAGTTAGCCTTCCGATATAGGAATAAAACTTTTCTTCTGCTTTTTTCCGGACGGCGCAGGTGTTGACGATAACGATGTCCCCGTCCTCAGGACGGGCGGCTTTTGTGGCCCCTGCTCGATGGAGGATTCCGGCGATGCGCTCGGAGTCGCTTTCGTTCATCTGGCAGCCAAAGGTTTGGATAAAAAATGTCAGGTTCTCAAGCTCTTGGGGCATTTATAAAATTCGATCCAGGATTTCGACGGCGTCTTGGACATACTGGCAGCAGAGGTTTTCGAAGACGCCACTCTCTATGGCCTGCTTATGTCCCTCGGCCGTGCCGAGGTCGACGCCGATAAGCTCTCGGCAGACGATTGATCCGTGGCGAGCTTTGAATTCTCTGATAAAATCGTGGACGAGGGCATAGGTTTTCTCTTTGGCTTCTCCGTCTTCCGGCCGAGTCCTTCCATACTTGAGGCCGATGGCCATGAAGGCCCCCGTCACGGCTCCGCAGGTCAGGCCCATCCTGGCCATCCCCCCTCCGAAGGCTTGAGAGATCTTGAGGGCCTTTTGGCGATCGAGTTCAAAAAGATCGCTGAAGGCGGCAACGACGGCCTGGGAACAGCTAAATCCTTCTTTAAAGCTTTCGACGGCGTATTGAGCCCGACTCATTTGAGCTTCCTCCTTTTTCGTCTTTTAAGTTATGAAGGAGCATTTCTTTAGCATTCTGGAGTGAGGTTGGCGTGATTCGGCTTCCTGAGAGGAGACGGGAGATCTCTGTGACTCTCTCCTCGAAAGCCAATTCTTTGACCGTGGTGTAGGTCCGTTCCTTCTCCATCTTCTTTTCAATTCTGTAGTGATGAGGGGCAAAAGAAGCGATTTGAGGCAGATGGGTGATGCAGATAACCTGATGGCGCTTGGATAATTCCAGGAGCTTTTCGGCGATGCACTCTGCTGTTTTCCCCCCTATGCCGGAATCAATCTCATCGAAGATGAGCGTTTTTAACCCGCCCTTTTCCTTGCCGATGGTTTTCAGGGCCAGCATGATCCGGGAGAGTTCGCCTCCTGAAGCGATTTTCCGCAGAGGCCTGAGCTCCTCACCCGGGTTGGGGCTAATCAGGAACTCAACATCATCCAGGCCGGAATCCCGGACCTTTTCTATCTCCAGCGATGCGGCCGAGTCAGTACTGATTTTGACCTGGAACCGGGCTCGCTTCATCCCGAGGTGTGCTATCTCCTTTTCCACTTGGGTTTCTAATTTCTTTGCGCCTTCCTTGCGCAGCCGGCTGAGCTTCTCAGCGCTTGCCTTATACTCGGCAAAGGTTAGGCGGATCTCTGCTTCAAGGTCAGCCAACATCTCTTCGCTCTGGAGAAGGTCACTGTGCTCTTGCTTGATTTTGGCGAGATAAAGGAGGATGTCCTCGATGCTCTCGCCATATTTTCTTCTCAGTTTTTCGATCACGCTGAGCCTTTCCTCCAACTCCTCCAGCCTCTCCGGTCCGAGATTCTGTTTTTCTTTGAATTTGATCAGAGAATCAGAGAGTTCTCGGACGGCAATAGTCGATTGATTCAAGGATTCATTGAAGGCCTGGAAGACCTGATCATAACGGCTGAGCTCGCGGACGATTTCTTGAAGCTTGGCCAAAGCCGCAGAGACAGAATTTTCTTGGAGGTGGGAAAAATCCAGGGCTTTTTCCACTAGCGTCGCTATTTTCTCGGCGTTCTTGAGGATATTCCGCTCTGCCGAGAGTTCCTCCCATTCGCTGGGCCTGAGTTGGGCGTTTTCGATTTCTTTGATTTGGAAGCTCAGAAAATCGAGGCGTCGCTCTCTTTCCCTTTTCCTTGTTTCAAGGTCATTTCTCTGGCGGACGAAATTGCGGAGTTTTTGAGCCTGTCGGGAGATTTCTTCTCTTTCGTGGGTCAGGTCGAGGTACTGGTCAAGATAATGGAGATGGTTTTCGAGCTGCAGAAGAAAGATGTGGTCGTTCTGACCGTAGATATCGACAAGCGCCGGGCTAATCTCTTTTAATTTCTTAATCGGAACAAGCACGCCGTTGACGTAAGCTCTCCCGGAGCCTTCCTGAGGGATTTGTCTCTGGAGGAAAAATTCGCCGTCTTCAAGAAAGGCAAGTTCTTCGGATGTTTGCTTTTCCAGAGGAATGTGGAAGATGGCTTCGATAGTGGCTTCCCGCATTCCTGTTCGAATGAGCTCCGGCGAGGCCTTTTCCCCCAAGATGAGCTTAATTCCGTCGATGATGATCGATTTTCCCGCTCCGGTCTCTCCGGTGAGGATGGAAAACCCTTCTTTAAAATTCAGCTCCAGATCTTCGATAGTAGCTAAATTTTTGATGCGGAGAGAATGGATCATTCCCTTATCAGCGAGATATTTTTATCGGAACGAGAGCTTTTTCCATATTGATCCGACCGTAGCCAATAAACTCGTCTTTGCCTTTGTGCTCGGCGGAGTTTACGTCATCCGCCGAATAGCGGATGATATCCATAATTTGGTCGACCGTCAGCCAGGGTTTGAGGCTTTTGAGCAACGCGGCCAGGCCGGCTACATGAGGAGTAGCGGCGGATGTTCCTTGGCCAAAGGCATAAGGGATTGCTTCTTTCTCCCCCTGGCTGGGCCAAAACCAGGTCGGGACCGGGCCGACAATTCGCTCTCCCGGCGCAGCAACGTCCACTTCGGGTCCGAAATTCGACCAGGATGTTCGGGAGTCATTGTAATCTGTCGCCGCCACGGCCAGGCAAAACTCGTCATAGGCAGCGGGATAAAGGACAGCGGCATTATCATTGCCGGCAGCGGCCACAATGACGACACCTTTGTCATGGGCATACTTGAGAGCATCCCGCAGGGAGTCGGCCGGCTCCTCGCCCCCCAGGCTTAAACTGATCACATTTGCACCGTTGTCCGCGGCCCAGATGATGGCGTCGACGAGCCAGCTGTATTCACCCGATCCTTCTTTGTCTATGACTTTAACAGGCAAAATCTTGCAGTTCCAGGCCACTCCCGCTACGCCCTCGTTGTTATTTGTGTCTGCTGCAGCAATTCCCGCCACGAACGTTCCGTGGCCATGGTCGTCTGTGGCATCAAAATCGTTATTGACGAAGTCGCGGCCTCCCGATTTGACCTTATTTTTTATATCTGGGTGAAGGAAGTCGACTCCGGAGTCAATCACGGCGATGAGGTCTTCCTCTTTCCCTTTGGTTTCTTCCCATGCGGCCGTAGCTTTGATATCGGCGCTGGCTTTTCCTTGAGGCGTGCCAGATATGCCGATCTCCTGTCCAGAATTATGGAGGGCATACTGGTATTGAAAAAGGGTATCATTGGGAGTCACCGCGATGCGGGCTATATAATTGGGCTCAGCATACTCTACGTCCGGATTTTGATTCAGCGCATAGACCATTTCTTCCACGGAGATATATTTGGGAATCTGGAGCTGATAGACATCGAGCCGTGGGATTCTTCTGATTTTTTTGGATGCGTAGGCCGCCATTGTGGCTTCAATGAGCTGGTCCCGAAGAGTTGGCTTGAATTTAACCAAAACTTGTCCTGGAACATAGCGGGGCCCCTGGAGACGGAAGGGCTGGCCTCCATTGAGGCTCAGGATTTCTCGGCGCTGGGTGAAAGCCTCCCTTGGCCTTCTTTTCTCCACTCTTTGCCGTTGAAAACTGAAGGAAGATACAATGAGGCTCAAGAGAAGAAGAAGAAAAAGTATTTTTTTGCTCTTCAGGGTTTTCATCTCATCCTCCGATAACTCTTAAAAGGAAAACAGTGCTTTTATCATGACTGAATAATCCATGCCGTCCTTGTAAGGATAAACGCCCGCTTCGCCCTTGAAGCTGAAGTTTGCGGAGAGGTCAAAGTTGGCTCCGAGAGAAATTCCGAATTGGCTCTTGCCTTTAATTTCTTTATCTTCTTTTCCGCCGAGCGTCTGGATAGTCTCTTTCATTTCAAACGTTCCCCAGAGATAATCAAAACTCGGATAGAGATAGATGCTGAAATTCTCCCAGCCTCTGTAGGTGAACACGGGCCCGACGCAAGCGCGCATCCAGGAAGGCTTTCCTTCGATTGTGCCGGAGACGGCGAGCCCCGGGATGGCCCATTCTTTTTTGGAACCCAGGTAAGCGAGGAACTGCCCAAAGGCTTCGATGTCGAGACTTTCCTTAGATAAGAGAATTTTATTGATTTCGCCTCCCCAAATGAGCCCGTTGATTCCTCCGCCTTCATCAAAGTCAATGGAAAGAGGAAGCTTGCGGAAAACTAAGCCATCGAAAGTCGAGGAGGAATAGCCGAGGAGGGCAGCCAGGGAAAAGCCCGGTTGAATTTTGTATTCGAGGACAAGGCTGCCGAAGTACGAGGTCAGCTTGGATGTCGCTTTATCATCATCCCAGCTGATTGTCCTAGAAAAATAGTCAAACCGCAATCCAGCTGTGAAAGCGGATGATAAAGAGGGGGTTGGACGGGGTTGAGCGATGGCGAGCTGCGCCAAGCTGAAAATGAGGACCGGACAAAGAGCGGTCAGCCAGCACGGGCATTTTTTCATGCAAACCTCCCTGTTTTTCTCACTTCCCAGTATTTTTGTTGATCTCATCCAACCTTTCCTGGGCTTTCTTTGTGTATTTGCTCTTGGGATAATCTGAGACGAGTTTCGTGAAATAAGGGACACTCTCGTCCTTTTTCCCCCATTTGTAGTAGGAATCGGCCAGGTAGAAATAAACCTCTTCCATTTTGGAGTAGCTTGGATAATTGGTCAGGATTTCAGATAACCGGCTCGTGGATGCTTTAAAGGCATAAATTTTGTAATAGTGTACGCCGATGGTGAAAAAGTGAGCGGCGAGTCTCTCCTCACTTTCGCTGATTTTTTGTTGGGCCAGCTTGGCTTCCTCACTCAGCGGATAGTTGGTGACGACCCTTTTGAATTCAGCGAGAGCTTGGATGGTCTTAGTCTGGTCCCGCCCCGGCCTTAAGGCTTTCTTAAAAAAGGTCATACCAATCTGATATTGGGCATAGGAAGCTGAAGGGCTGTAAGGATAGAGACTGATGAATTCTCTGTATTCTGAAGCGGCGAGGATCATGCTGCCTTCATCGCCTTTTCCGAAATAAGAATCGGCGATGGCCAACTTCGCCCTCTGGGCGTAGAAGCTCTTAGGAAAAGAATCGATCACCTGACGAAAATAAAGACGTGCCTTTTCAGAATCTCTTTTCAAATATTCCTGACCGGCTTTGAAAAGAGCTTCGTCGGAGGCTGCAATTTC
>Ga0315280_10007061_pt1 | contig 15241 bp, 11 predicted proteins | sample YL17G06_40_MG_FD_203697 | JGI IMG/M metagenome (GOLD analysis project Ga0315280, IMG submission 203697) | Sediment microbial communities from Yellowstone Lake, YNP, Wyoming, USA - YL17G06_40 | ecosystem: Environmental > Aquatic > Freshwater > Lake > Sediment | place: USA: Wyoming | collected... | reverse complement strand
TATCCAGTTCGGTTTTATTAGCGGATGCGGTGCCGTAGATTCGCTGAAGCATCGGGTTCTTCTCACTTCCGCGCCAGTACGCACCCGCAAAGGAAAGTATCGCGAAGTGCTTCACCCTGCCTGTTCTGTCAACGTGAGGACCCCGGCACATATCAATAAATTCGCCGTGCCTGTAAAACGAAACTTTCTCATCCTGAAGTTCTTTTATCAGTTCCACTTTATAGGTCTGCCCAGACTTCTCCATCAGAGCAAGCGCCTCTTTCTTCCCCATCTCTGTCCGCTCAAAAGGCAAATCCTCAGCGGCGATTTCCGCCATCTTCTTCTGAATTACAGGAATGTCTTCAGGAGTGAATCTGTGTTCAAGGTCAAAATCGTAGTAGAAGCCGTCTTTTATAGAAGGACCGATTGCGAGTTTGCATTTTCCAAAGAGTCTTACCACAGCGTCAGCCATAATATGCGACGCAGAGTGCCGAAGAACCTCGCCCCCTTCCTGACTATCCGCGGTGATTATTGTAACGCTGGCGTTTTCAGTCAACTTGTGGCTCAAATCAACAAGTTGGTCGCCAACCTTCGCGCAGATAGCATCTTTTGCCAGTTGTGCGCCAATATCCCGCGCCACCTCAGCGACAGTAATTCCCTGCTTATAATCTTTCTTCTTTCCGTCTGGAAGAGTGATTTCAATCATTTCCGAGAATCTCCTAATTATATCAACAGGCAATCTATATACCGAACCTGTTCCAAAGAGTCAACAAAAAACCCTGGTTCTGTTCCAAAGCCCCGCCGTTTATCGGCGGGGTACTAATCCGCGGGGATAAACTCGCCGTACGGCTTTGGAATCACCACCACGCCTCCGCCGGAGGCGGACAAGTTCCGGCGTGGCAAGGTCTTGGAACTCATTTGGGACTTAGCGTTCTCCGTCGTATTGCGATTGTCTCACTTTTGTTGACGGCGAACACTTGCGTTCACATCTTCCACTGCTGACTTGAAGAGACGCTCGTAGTGACCGTCATAGTCAAAAAGGTATGGATACCACTTAACACGGTCAAGACCTTCTGAAAAGACTTCTTTAGCACGCTGGTAGAGACCTAACCCCATAAGTCTGTTTCCTACCTCATAATCAATTTCACACAGTTCGCGCTGTTCGCGATCATACGCCCAATCTATAATAGCGATTTTTGCGGCTATTCCCACACTTTCATCCAGCCTTTTCTTTTCCTGACGATGAAAAGAGTTTTTGGCGTCCTCCAGCCACTTGGATGCCTCAGTAGATGCGGGATTCAGATTACACGCTAATTTGAAGTTCTTGATTGCTTGGCAGTAATCTTCTTTCTCAAAACACTTTATACCCAACTGAAAATGGAAAGAGGAAAGTTCAAGCAGGACTTCAGGTGGTTTGAGAAGAGAATCAGGTTGCGTGGACGTGCAACTTATCCCGTATAGAGATGACGCCGCCAGAAGCAGGGAAATTGCGGTAATTCCCTTCTTCACAACCCCTCTGGGAATCCGGGGGACACAATAATTAATTCCGTGGTTTCCGACCGGGCTTTCCGCACGCCGTAGGGCGGGCAGACGGTCTCCTGCCAATCGCGCCATACCAATATCATATTGCCTATCCACTTGCTTGTCAATAATTATGGTCGGAATTCCGGGAACGCCTTGCACAATTCTTGATCCAATTCTCACGGCACTATAATAATTGCTGCGGTTGGTGTCAAACCTTTGTTTCGACCACGAAATTACCCTCCCATTCGGAGATATTGGAAGCAGCGCGGCTCTGGAATTCCCCCGCGTTGAAACGCGGGGGCTTGTCCTCCGCGGCAATAAATGCCGCGGCTCTGGAATTCTTCCCTATCTACTCGCTACTTGTTACTGGTTATTTTTCGCGCGAGGGAGGCGATTTTTGCACATTTTCGCCGATTTTTTGACCCGGGGGATATTATAGAAATCCTGTAAATTGGGAGGGGCTAAAATCGCGTAACTTGCGCTTTGCGCTGGAGTTACTAAAAATAGCAATTTACAGGATTCTTACAGGCGTGAGGCGTGAGGGATGAGGACTGCTCAAGCCTCAAGTCTCAAGTCTCAAGCCTCAAGTCTCAAGCCTCAAGCCTCAAGTCTCAAGCCTCAAGTCTCAAGCCTCAAGCCTGCAAGACGTGAGGTATGAGGCTTGAGGTGTGAGGCTTGAGGTCAGGAAGTAGCTGACACCTGATGCCTGTTACCTGATACCTCGCCAGAAAGGTTTGCGAGAGATTTGCCGAGTTTCTCGGAGAATCGCCAGGGATTGGTCAGAAGTTCTCTGCGCGGCTCTGCAATATCTTCTTTGCTACGGATGAGTGCGCTGAATACGCCTGCCGCTTCAACATCACCCATAAGAATCGCGGCCACAAGGCGATTCTCGCAAAACAGAAGCCTTTTGTACACCCGCTCGCGGGGAATGTGCGAGGAAATAATTTCACTTGCGCCGTCCATATCCACCGCGCCCAGAGCCACAAGCGGATAGGTGAAAAATTCCACCGCGTTGGCAGCGAATGAGCCCGGGTATTTTCGCCCGACTCCGGCGATGTTCTGTCCTGCGACACGACCCTGCTGGACAGCATTGAACCAGAGCGCGTTGATTGTGCGTTCGCCTGTCACCAGGTCAGTTGTGACCGCGACATCGCCGCAGGCAAATATGCGCTCAAATTTTGTCCGCATAAACTCATCGGTAATGATGCCGCCATTTGCGCTTGAAGCGCGAGGAAGAAGTTCCGTATTTGGTTTCACACCCACAGCCACAACGAGAAGGTCGCAGCGCAGTTCTTTACCGTCTTCCAATCTAACAGAAGAGACGTCTTTCGCGCGCGCGCGAATCTCGGAGACAGAGACCCCGGTTCTCACATTTATTCCCCGCCGAACGAGAAAAGAAGAGAGGATTTTTGAACCCTTTTTGTCAAGCATTCTCGGCATAATCTGGTTCAACTTTTCTATAACAGTAACTTTCATTCCGCGGACTCGCAACGCGTAAGCAACTTTCAAGCCGATAAAGCCGCCTCCTAAAACGACAGCCTCTCTCGGTCGCCGAGACCGAATAAACCGCAGTATCGCGTCAGCGTGGTCAAGATTTCGCAGAGTGAATACGCCACGCGCGGAGAATCCGGGTATGGACAGAGCCGCCGCAGAAGAACCTGTCGCAACCACCAAGAAATCATACTGAAGACTCCTCCCACTCTCTAATACAGCCTGACGCATTGTCGGCTTCACCCGCGCAATTCTCTCGCCTCTGACAAGTTCAATTCTGTTTGAATGGTACCAATCTCGCGTGCGCAGGAAGAGGCGTTTTCTCTCCAACTCGCCGGCGACGTAGTAGGAGAGGAGGCAGCGCGAGTAGAATGGCGCGTCTTCAGCGCCAACGAGCGTGATTTGGGCATCAGGCTTGAGCCGCCTGATTGTTTGGGCGCAGGATACTCCTGCGGCGCTATTTCCTGCTATCAAGACGCGCAAATCTCAGACTCCTCGCAGCCGCGTTAGCCCTCGCAGTCAACTTTGTTAGGTTTGCCTGCCGCTCGCTCTGGATGAGTGCGCCGGGTTTGCAAACTTTCACACAGGGCAAAATTTCATCCTCGCAAATATCGCACTTCAGCGCAAAGCGATTTTTCTGTTGCGGACTGACAGCGGCAAACGGGCAGGACATAACGCAGGACCAGCAAGCGACACACTGCTCTGAATCAACCGTGACCCTGCCAGTTGAAGAATCCTGCCTCATCGCGCCAGAGATGCACGCATCAACGCAGGGCGCTTCCAAACAGTGGCAGCAGAAAAACGGATGAAATGTGTCGCCAATTTTTCTGATGACTATTCTGGACCTGTCAACGCGGACTTTGCGATTCCCCTTAGCGTGAGATTTGTATCCGGCATTTACGCACGCGGTGACACAGTCGCCACAATTGTCGCACTTTCCGGGAATGATGATAATCTCTTTCACTTCGTAACTCTTCAGTCACAGGAACCGCCGCATTTGTGCGGGGGGAGACCCGCCGACTAAAGTCGGCGGCTAAAATTCCACGCTGCCAATCCAGACTCTATCGCGGCAAGATTGCCTTCTCTGAACCTCTCCTGCCCTGCCCTGCCGACAGCGCTTCGCAGGTGCTCAAGAGAAAACGGAAGAAGATTCGCATTCATAGAGAAGCCGATAAGGACGAGATTTGCAGATAACGGATTGCCAATACTTGCGGCAATCCTGTCGGCATCCATCGTGTAAAGCAAAATCTTTTTCTGGGTGAGGGTCTTAGCGATATTTTCAGGGATAATTCTATCAGAACCGTTTGTGAAGCAGACTCCGCCGCTTTTCAGGAACGGCAAGTTGGTGACTGTCTCGTCGGGATGGAGGCAGTAGAGAATATCCGCACAGCCATGGCGAACGAGGGGGCTTTTTGCGTTCCCGATCTTGAGGTGTGCGACGACAGAGCCGCCGCGCTGAGCCATTCCGTGCGTTTCAGAACCGATAATGTCAAACCCTGCGTCAACGGCAGCCTGCTGCAGCAGACGCGCGGCAAACAGGATGCCCTGACCTCCCGTTCCGGCAATAACTATCTGCGTCGTCAATCCATACCTCCTGCTACGCATTCTGTGAGCGGCTATTCAGCGATTCAGCGTTTCACGATGGCATTCTGCGGACAAACCGTGATGCAGACACCACAGGATACACACAAGTTGGCGTCCAGAACAACTTTTTTCTTTTCCTCGTCAAAGCGCAGAGCAGGACATTCAAAGAATTTTACACAGTGCTTGCATCCAGTGCATTCGTCAGTGATTTTCACTGGCACAGGATTTTTCTTCAAAGCGTCGCGGAAAGCGATAACGCAAGGATGGCGCGCAATAATTACTGCAGTGCCGCCATCTTTTTTCTTTGTGAACTGGACAGCATCCTTCACTATCTCAACCATATTTTCAATATCGTAGGGGTCGCATTCTCTGATATATTTTATGCCGCAGCCGCGCACTAACTCCCCGAGCGGCACTTTCTCGCCGGGAGAACCGTCAGCGAGGCTGCCTGAATCCGGGGTCGGCTGCATCCCTGTCATTGCGGTTGTAGAATTGTCCAGTATAACGACAACTACCTTCGCGCGATTATTCACCGCGTTTATCAGTCCTGTTGTTCCTGCGTGGTAGAAAGTTGAGTCTCCAATTGTTGCAATTATCGGCTGGTCAATATTTTTGCTTTTGAAGGCGTGGTAGAAGCCGGTTGCGAGCGTGATTGCCGCGCCCATATCAAGGCAGGTGTCAACTGCACCGAGATTGAGTCCGAGAGTGTAGCAGCCTATGTCGCTGGCGAATATCGCCTTCGGAAACGCTTTTCTTATCGCGTAGAAGGCGGCTCTGTGTCCGCAGCCTGGGCAGAGTGTTGGTCTGCGACCTCGCAGTTTGAGTTTCGCCACTTCTTTTTGCAACTCTGTGTCGCGAGGGGGAAGCGAAGGCAAGCGCGCTTTTTTGAGCGCTTTTGAAAGTATGTCGTAGATAACTTCCGGCACGAGTTCGCCTTCTTCGGGCACAGTTCTGTTCAGGCGTCCGAGAAGTTTTGCGCTGCGCCCCAACTGGAGTTCTATCACTGCGTCAGTCTCTTCCAAAACGAGAACCTTCTTGCATCTTCTTACGAAACCAAGACAGGTGGCGAGAGGAAGCGGATACGCTGTCACAATTTTCAGAACAGGGACAGAGTCAAGGAGTCCATTTTCTGACAGGATGTCAGTTACCACAGTAAAGGGGACGCCAGCGGCGATTATTCCGAGTTTCGCTTCTCCCGCAGGTCCAAACTCTTCGTTGCCGGGGAAACTCTCAAATTCAGCGCAAATCTTTCCCAGTTTCTCGTTCAGGTTCTTGTGCAGAATATATCTGAACACAGGCGTAGCAGCCCATCTGCCCGGGTCTTTCTGAAACTCAGGTTTGCGCTCAAGCGATATAACTTCGCCGAACCTGATATTCTGCCGCGCGTGGCAGACCCCGATAGCGGGACGAAAGAGGACGGGAATCTCAAACTTTTCGGAAAGTTCAAATGCATAGCGCAGCAAATCTTTCGCTTCCTGCGCGGAGGACGGGTCAAGCGCTGGAACTTTCGCAAACATTGCGAAGAATCTTGAATCCTGCTCAGTCTGCGATGAGTGCGGACCCGGGTCGTCGCAGGATATTACCACAAGTCCCCCTTTTACGCCTGTGTAGGCGGAACTGAGAAGCGAGTCTGAAGCGACGTTCAGACCTACCTGCTTCATACAGACTGCTGCGCGCAAGCCCGTGTAACTGGAGGCAAGCGCATTATCATAAGCCACCTTCTCATTGACAGACCATTCAGTGTAAATCTTCAGGTTCAATTCTTTCGCGAACCTGACAACTTCGGGCACTATTTCGGATGAAGGTGTACCGGGATAGGAGGCGACAAAAGTGCATCCGCTTTCAACCAGTCCTCTCGCGACCGCGCCATTACCTAATAGAACTTCCTGCTTCGCATCTATCATCTACGGTGACCCTTTCAGTTCAAATATCTGCTGACCCGACATACTGGTGTCATTTTATTCGCTCGCACCTGTTCTGTCAAACGCAACCTTCGCGGACTTGGTAGCAGGACGACTTGAATGAACGTATTGAATGATAGTGGCGCTTCCTGTAAAATGATCGCGCAGTACTCCACTCGTGTGCAAGGAGAAGAGAAGTGGTCAGGAAAAGAGTCGTGCTCAAACCGCCAGTTTCAGAAGAGACAGAACTGAAGAGGTTCACTGGCAAAAATGTTGTGCTGGACACAAACACGCCGCTTATATACATCGGACGTCTTGAGAGTGCGAGCGATAAGTTCATCGCGCTAAAAGATGTGGATGTCCACGATACTTCCCGCAGCGGCTCAACAAAAGAGGTCTACTGCATAGATGCCCGCAAATACGGGGTCAAGAAAAATAGAAACTTCACCCTTGTGAGCAGGAACGCGGTAATAAGCATTTCGCTTCTTGAAGATGTGGTGGAGTATTAGCGAATGACTAATCCTTGAGCGGTCTTACCTCAAGCCACGAGAATCGTTTCTTGGGACCGGGACACCACGCAGCAGTGAACTGGCAGGTTTTTCCGACCGCGTCCTCAGCGCTTGTGCCGAACAGACGTGCCGGGCTGTGTATGGCAAAGGAAATTTCCTTTCCAACTCTTATCGGCGTTTTGTCGTGTTCCACAGAAAGCACATCCACCACCAGAAGGAACCTCGCGTCTAACTCGACCGGATAGACAGTTGCGCCTCGCAACCCCAATTTCTCAACAATTCTCACAGTTCCGGTGAAAGAGACTTTTATCTCGTTGGTCCACTGCGAACCCTCTTGAGGAACGGACTGGCTGGCTCCTCTGCCGGTCTGCTCAGTGGTGTGTGTGGCTGGCTGCCCGCAGCAGCCTGCGCTGCAGGCTAACGCGAAGAGCATCGCAAGAAGCAAAATTTGAAGATTAAACGCGCCTTTTATGGCAGACCTCCTGTGCACGTTGTCAAAGAGAGGAGACAGTTTCGTTCGGCTCAAATCAGACATACCTTCCCGGCCACTAACTCAGCGCAAGCCTTCCAGAAAGTCCTGCTCCTCTTCCTCAGTTTCTATTTCATCCTCAAGTCGCAGTTTGTCGTTCAGGAAGAACGCTGAAATGCGCTCCTGAAATCTGCGAAGCCTATCCACAGGTCTGTCATCGGCCTGCGGAAGAATACCCGCTTCTTCTTCCTCTCTCTGGCGGTCTGTTATTTCTTCGCGCGAGCCAAATCTTTCTGGTCCCAGCAGTTTCAACTCTTCCCAGAGCGTCTGTTTATAAACCTCTTCTTCCCTTGTCAATCTTTTCTGTTTTGGCTCTTTTTTGGCAGGCGCCTTCTTGAACTTGGTGAGAACTATTCTGCTTCCTCCCATCTCATACTCAATCCTGTCGGCGCACTTGAGCATAAGCCTGACTCCGAGTCCCCCCATTCTACCTGACAGGTATCTCTCACGCGCAGTCACCAGAATGTCACGCTCCTCACACTCCTGGAGAACAGAGGCGAAGTCATACCCCTTCCCCTCGTCCAGAACCGCTACGGTAACTTTGTCAGGGCTATCGGCAAAGTAGAGGCTGATTCTCTTATTTCCGTCATTCTTGTTTCCGTGCCGTCTTGCGTTGTCAAGCGCCTCGTAAAAGGCAACCAGAAGGTTCGTATTATCGTTCTCAGGCAATCCAGTCCTCTCAAGGAATTTCATTCCCAGCCTGTAAGCGATTTCTATCATCTGCGCCCCGGTTGCGAAGACCAGCCCCATCTGGGATCTGTCAGCCATCCGCGCAATCTTTTCCTCTGAGATTCCGGAATCTTCAAGCAGAAACAGGTTCTCCTCAGCGACCCGAGGAGTCTCTTTCTCAAATGTTATGCGAACTGGACCAGTTTCAATAAGGTCTCCGTCAGCCAAAAGTTGCCGCGTAATTTTCTTCCCGTTCACTTTTGTTCCGTTTGTTGAGCCGAGGTCAGAGATGGCGATATTTTCTCCCTCAACGATAAACCGGGCATGGCTGCGTGAGACGGTCAACTCCAAGAGTTGAACATCGTTCTTAGGGTCTCGCCCGATGGTCATTCCGCCGCGGACATCATAGACTTTCTGCAGACAGTCTGTCATCTCCACTTTTACCTTAGCCATATTCTCCCAGCAAGCCTGCCCTCACGAGGCTGCTGCCTCCCCTCCAAGTGCTTCAGAGCGCTCCCCGCGCGCGGGAGCGCAAAACATCCGCTTATGCAGTTTCGGGTTCACCTCGTAGGAAACGCGGGTCTTCGTTCTCTCTTTGCTGTGAGGATTTATCTCTATGATGGTGTGAGGAAGTTTCACTTTGTGAACAGACCTGTAGCGGCGCAGAAAGCGGACGAGACGCCGCGCAGGATATTTCTCGTGTTCATACTCCGATTTCACAAGAAGTCCGCTGTCGCGGTCAAAATAGAGAGTGAACATCCACTGGTCAGGGAAAGTGATTTGAAGGCAGTCTGTCTGAATTTTTACAGTCTCATCTTCCTTGACAGTGACAACCACGCGCTGACCGAGATACTCAATATCAGCATCACTTTCAGGCAGGCGAAATAGAAGCAGGCAGTCAATTTTATGAAACAGCCACCCAATGGCAGGCGTTTTGATTGGTCCATCCTCAACTGTGGAGCCACTCTTTATAGTATGCCAACTGACGCCACCATCAAATCCGACCTTCAGTTCCCCCCAGGGAAACTTTGAATGGCGCATAACCATATCTGGAGCGCGATAAAAAATCGTGTCCACAAAGGAGGCGTAGTTTGCGGTGGCAGTAAGAGATTCAACTCTTTGCAGTCTGCGTCTTCCCCCTATCTCCTTTATCGCTTTCTCAAGCACCTTTATCGCATCGGGAGAATGGATTACTTCTTTCCTATTCTGCTCTTCCGCTTTTATCTGTCCATTTTCTGTCATAACCAGAACCTCTTTGCTGGGTATTATACGCCAGCCCATCAGGAGCGCAACAGAAAAGCAATACGACCTGGAAAATTTATGCGCATCAGGAGAGTGCAATCCGCATAGTAACTGCGGGTAATTAGCGTAAAGTTCCACTCCACAACTGCCGAAATATTGATAGATGGGGCTGTGTCCGCATCGGGTCTGTTTCGTCTCTCTTGAGGGGGAAAATGAAACTCAAAAAACTGCAACTCAAAGGTTTCAAAGCGTTCGCCGACAAAACAGAGTTCCAGTTCCACGACGGTATCACCGCTATCGTGGGACCAAACGGCGCTGGCAAGTCCAACCTCGTGGACGCGTTCAAGTGGGTCCTCGGCGAGCAGTCTCCGAGAAGTTTGCGCGGCGACCAGATGTCCGACGTAATCTTCCACGGAACAGATTCCAGAAAACCATCCGCCTTCGCAGAAGTTTCGCTACTTTTTGAGCAGGCACAGGACACGCTGCCGGATGGGCGCTCATCACTGAAGTTGACTCGCCGCCTCTACCGCACCGGCGAAAGCATCTATCTCATAGATGACGCCCCGGTCAGACTCAAAGATATCAGAGACCTCTTCGCAGGCACGGGAGTCGGTCACAACGCCTACAGCATCCTTGAACAGGATAGAATCAATAAGATATTGAGCGCAAACCCAGAGGACCGCCGCCTCGTCTTTGAAGAGGCAGCCGGCATCTCCAGATACAGGGCAAGAAGAATAGAGACAGAACGAGAACTGGAGAGAACAAACCAGAACCTTGAAGTTATCAAAGCCCAAAAGAGCGGACTGGTAACAAGAGAGCGCAGCGTCCGCATCCAGGCAGGAAAAGCGAGAAAGTTCAAAGAGTACACACAGCAGGTAAATCTTCTCAACAGTCAACTCTACATCAAGAAATTTCAACAACTCTCCTGCAGAGTTGCGGCACTCAATCAAGAAGAGCAGGCGCGAAAAACAGAGGTGCTCCAACTGGAATCCACCCTGAGCACCACCGCAGCAGAAACAATCAGATTAGAAGAAGAAAACTCCTCTCTCTCAGAGAAACTGCGCCAGTTCTATCAGGAAAAAAACGCCTGCGAAGGAAAAGTCAAATCGGCTCAGGAAAAAATCAATTACATAACGCACCGCATCAAGGGACTGAAGGATAAAGAAGATTCGCTACTAACAGAATCAGCCAGCACAAAAGAAATGACCGAGTCCCGAAGAGCGCAGGAGAGTTCGCTCATAGCACAGATTGACGAGTGCGCTGCCGCTATCGCCGCCTGCGAGAATGAGGTGAAATCCACCCGCCTCAGAGTCTATGAAGTCTCCACATTGATTCAAGAAGCGCAAGACCTCGCAGAGAAACTGCGCCAGGAAGGTATCCTCCTTCTTGAAAGTCGCACCACTCTCAGGAATCAGGCATCTATGCTGACAGCGAGGATTGAAAAGGCATCTGCACTGAAAGAGCGCAAAACCTCCGAACTGGAGTCGCTGAATGAAAAAATCGCAAAACTGACAGAATCGCTCGCCGAGATTGAGAGAAAAATCACAGACCTCAGAACCGAATCGGATTCGTTCTCCCTCCAACTCTCCAGGAAGGATGCCGAACTCGCACAAATCCGAGAGGAAATTTCTTCTTTGCGTGGTATTGAGAACTCTCTTGTCCTGACCAGAACAGAGAAGAAGTCTCACTTTGAAGTTGCCAACTCACTTCTTCAAAGTGATGATGTCCTCGGCGCAGGCACAAAATTTGTCCTGGAGAGAAAAGGCACAGAAGGTTTCGCCTCGGCAAAAGGTCTTGTCGCAGACCTGCTTTCCGTGGATTTCTCGCTTGCACGCGCAGTTGATGCCGCACTCGGTCCGCTATCAGGCGCAATTGTGGTCTCTACAAAATCTGACGCCCTCGCCCTCGCCGCGCTCCTGAAAGAGCAAAACGCAGGCCCTGTAACTTTTCTATTCCCTGCCCCATCTCCTCCCGCCGCAACAGAAGCGCCGGGTGACAGGCTCATCAGCCATATCAGATTCAGCCCGGAATACTCAACCCTTTTTGAGTCTCTTCTCGGTCAGTTCTATCTCGTGGATTCTCTTCAGTCTATCCCGCAAGAACTCGCCGACTCCTGCAAATTCGTCACGCCCGATGGCGAACTGCTAAGCGACTGGATTCTTCGCGCAGGCTCCGCTTGCGAGAGTCCCGGTCTGGTATCGCGAAAAAGCGAACTCGCTTCATTATCATCTGAACTGGAAGAATTAGACCGCAGGCTGAAAGAGTTGCGAAACGAAATCTCGGCAAGGGAAGACCGCGAGAGAGAAATGATGTCCGACCGCGAACTCATCCAGCACAAAATAGAAAGCCTCCGCAACGCAGTAGATTCAAGCCAGATGCGTAAGACGCAGTTAGAGGGCGAACTCTCCGCGACAAACTCCCAGGTCAGCGCAGTCCAGATGGATATAACAGATGCGCTCTCCTCAATAGAAACTGATACGCGCGAGTTGAAGCAGGCGGATGCAGAACTTGAGACGACCCAGAAGCGTTACAGTGAAGTTGACCTCGCCCTGAAAAACGCTCTGACACAATTGAACGAGCGCACCTCTCTCAAAGAGAGCGTCTTAGAACAACTCTCCACGCTCAACGCTGAACTGGCGAAAAAGAACCAGATTCACCAGAACCTTACAGATTTGCTCACCTCAAAGCGGCAGGAGATTGAGGACCGAATCGCGCGCATGTGCGCGCTCGCGAACGAAATCAAGAAGACGCAAGATGAACAAGTTGAGGCGGTCGCTCAAACAGAACACGAGGAGCGTGAAATAGAAGCGCTCGTCCGAGGAATCGCTGATTTGGTCACACAAATATCAGTTTCCGAGCATAACAGAGAAAACCTCTCCCAGGAAATACTCAGAAGGAAAGAAGAACACAAAAAGTTGAATGAACGCCTCGCACCCGCGCGCGAAGCGCTCAATCAGGTCATTATCGCGAAAACTGCGGCGCAGACTGAGTCAAACAGCCTCTTAGAATACGCCAACAGAGAACTTTCAATAAACCTCTCAGACCACACCAACGACCAACTTCCAGAAAATATTGACCTGACGCAGACCGACCACGAGATTTCAGAACTGAAAAAGAAAATGGAGAACTTCGGCAATATCAATATGGACGCGATAAACGAACTGGAAGAGGTCAGCGCAAGTTTGAACCACATCTGTGCGCAGGAGAAAGACCTCATTGAAGCGAAAGAGAAACTGGCAAACATTATGAAAACGATTGACGAGAAGTGCAGAGTTCGGCTCCTTGAAGTGCTCCAGTCTATTCGCCAGAACTTTTACGAAATATTCAGACGCCTGTTTGGCGGCGGGCGCGCTGATATAGCATTTGAGGAAGGTAAAGATATTCTTGAAGCCGGCATTGAAATCGTCGCAAAGCCGCCGGGTAAAGACCTCGTCTCAATAAATCTTCTCTCAGGCGGTGAAAAAGCGCTCACAACCATCGCGCTCCTCTTCGCCATATTCAAGGCAAACCCGAGTCCGTTCTGCATCCTGGACGAAATTGATGCTCCGCTGGATGACACAAGCACGGGGAAGTTCCTCTCTCTTGTGCGTGGATTTCTGGCACAATCGCAGTTCCTGATAATCACACATTCGCAGCAGACTATGCAGAGCGCTGATGTTCTATACGGTATAACAATGCAGGAACCCGGCATCTCTACAAAAATCTCCTACACACTGAAGGAGTCGCCAGCCTGCGAAGAGCACCCGGACAGCGAGAAAGAGCCGGAACTGACAGCAACCGCTGTCCAATAGTGCGAAAAAGCCGTGGGCTTGCCTCCCACGGGTAATAAAAACCCACCCGCGGACTGAAGTCCGCGGCTTCTTTCCCCTTATCCCTCGCTACTAATCTACGGGCTGATATTCGTATGCGCCCATATCAACTGTCCCGCCCTCAGGGTAAATCCGCGCATTGCCATCCAAATCAGTTGTCACCCCGGCAGGCACGTAAGAATTGTTTCCTATATCAATGCACGGCGAAGTCCCCTGCAGATGATAATCCCCACCTCCCTTGAACAGAGGGTTGGTGTTGATGCAGTTGTCAGGAGTTACAGTGCCACCGCCTGCTACATCGTTTGCGCTGTTCGCGTAGCAAGAATATGAGAGGGTGACGGAGGAACTGGAGTCGTAGGTATATATCTGATTTCCGCTTGAGGTGGCAGTGTTGCCCCAGATAATGCTGTTTCGGAATGTCGCGCTGCTGGAGTTCTCACAGTAAACGCTGCCGCCGTCCTCGCCCGCCGTATTGTTCGCAATTGTGCAGTTGGTGAATGTCGGGCTGGAGCCCCATTCGCAGTAAACGCAGCCGCCGTCCCACGCCGAGTTGCCCGAGATGGTGCAGTTAGTGAATGTCGGGTTGCCGCCTGAGCAGCAAACGCCGCCGCCGTCGCTGGTTGTCGCCGAGTTGCCCGAGATAGTGCAGTCGGTGAATGTTGGGCTGGAGGAGTCGCAGTAAACGCCGCCGCCGTCCTCGCCCGCCGTGTTGTTCGCAATTGTGCAGTTGGTGAATGTCGGGCTGGAGTTGTCGTTGCAGGAAACGCCGCCGCCGCCGTTCCAGACCGCCGAGTTACCTGAGATGGTGCAGTCTGTAAATGTCGGGCTGGAGCCCGAGCAGTCAACGCCGCCGCCCTCGCCGGCCGCCGTGTTACCCGAGATGGCGCAGTTGGTGAATGTCGGACTGGAGCCCCAGCAGGAAACGCCGCCGCCGCCGTTGCCCGCCCCCGAGTTACCCGAGATGGTGCAATTGGTGAATGTCGGGCTGGAGTACGATTCGCAGCAAACCCCGCCGCCGAGGCTGCCCGCCGAGTTGCCCGAGATTGTGCAGTTGGTAAATGTCGGGCTGGAGGAGTCCTTGCAGTAAACGCCGCCCCCGTGGTACCCTTCAACAATGCTGCCGTTTTGGATGGTAAATCCTTCGACAATTGCGTTGTTCGTCTCACCGCTGTGGAAATAAAATCCTCTCCCGGAATACTCGCAATCAATAATGCAGTTCGCCGCACCACCAACAGAGTTCAAGTGTATCGCCTTGCCCGCAAAGTCCAAATCCTTGTTGTCTGTTCCTGTGTATGTGCCGTTTGCCACAAGCACTGTCCAGCCGCTGTTACCGGCGGCATCCAAACCTGCCTGAATCGTTTTTTTCGCTGTCGCCCAACTCAAACCATCATTCGTATCGTTGCCATTTGCGCCGTGAACATAAATTGCGCCCGCAGGGGGGTTCCCGTTTCCCCCGCCGCCACCGCAGGAGCAGACAAGCGTCATAACAGCAAGCAAGGAACAAAAAAGAGACACCACAATAACGATACTCAACTTACTCATCATCCACCTCACTTCCTATAACGGAGTATAAGAAAGGTAACTCACTTTTGCAGTATGTCAAGGCGATTTTTCGCGCGAGGGTGAGGAATTTTTACCACGAAAACACGAAATGGATAAAGCACGAAAGGAGAATATGCTTTTTCGTGATTTCTGTATTTTCGTGATTTCGTGATTAGTTTTACGGCTGTATTTTTCGCTTTAGAGATAATTTAGACGCAGATTGAAGATGATAACCTGAGGGGTTTGAATCAGCGTGAATCAGCGCCTAAAAGAGATTCAATACTCGCGCGAGAGGTGAAAGGTGAGAGCCGAAACGGTCAGGGGGATATTATATAAATCCTGTAAATTTGGAAAGGGTAAAATTCCGCAAGCGCATTCACGTGGGAGAGTTACTAAAAACAGCAATTTACAGGATTCTTACAGGCGTGAGGCGTGAGGGATGAGGCGTGAGGGATGAGGGAT
>Ga0315280_10007059_pt1 | contig 15244 bp, 15 predicted proteins | sample YL17G06_40_MG_FD_203697 | JGI IMG/M metagenome (GOLD analysis project Ga0315280, IMG submission 203697) | Sediment microbial communities from Yellowstone Lake, YNP, Wyoming, USA - YL17G06_40 | ecosystem: Environmental > Aquatic > Freshwater > Lake > Sediment | place: USA: Wyoming | collected... | reverse complement strand
TTGATCTCTCGGAGGATCTGATGGGCTTCAACCAGGCTTGAGGCGTAGAGGAATCTTTGAGTCAACGTCTTCAGCTCTTCCTGCTTCACAGTCCGGTTGCGTTTAGGCATGAGCCGGTCGACTATGCACTCCATGTGAACAACGCATCCTTGAATGGGAACCCTTAGATAGACGTGGCGGATGGCCTTGAACCATGCTGGATCAAGATCGGTGACGATGATTCTGGGCGTATATCTTATCTCACGCTTGATTTGGCGCAGAAACGTTGAAAAGACATAGTTCTCACGTTCCACCAACTCGAAGTTGACAGCGTCCTGTGTGCCGAGATCAGACGCCAACAACAGGTAGCGTTCCGAACCTGAGATCTTCAAGACCTTACTGTCCAAGCCCAAGCATCGAGACCAATGTGGATGAAGCTCCCTGGCTACTTGGACAGCGTCCTTACAGTTCTCACCCAACTCATCCATCCAGCGAAATATCTGGACGTGACTTGGTTTGACCCCCATTCTTCGATGAAGCGCATTCATCACTCTACGGTATGAGCCTCTCGTGTCATAGTAGAGCTCTGCAGCCTCACATTTCACGTCGAAGCCATACCTGCCCCTTCCTAAGCACGAATACCTGAAGAAGCGATCGCATCCCCTGCAAAGATACTCTTGAATCGCAACGAACGATTCGCCCCTCAGACCCACAACAGCTCTTCTCTTGCAACCATTCAGAACAAGATGAGAGCTCGATCTACAGGACGGACAGCTTACACATTTACCCCATACAGCTAACTATGCTCAGCAACAACCATATCAGGCGTTAATGTAACAGTCCCAGCGATTTACACACGTCTGTAACCAGCTGTCTCCGGATGGTTGGATGAAGCCTATCCAGCACCCTCAGCCGGTCGATGACATGTTGAAAAGTTTCGGGTGATGCTGTAGGGCGAGAGGAGTCAGGAGGCTAGAGGATAGAAGGCCCGTGTGCTACTGGTCCCTGTGAGACCGACCGGCCGATTGGCTACGTTTAGCCATCCGATACGCGACTGTCAAAATGTATCCCTGAATGCGAATGGACGTGTGTCGCGCTCTTCCCATCCGCCAGTCTTCTGACCAAAGATGAATGGAGGTGAAAACGAAAATGATTGTTGGAATAGACGTACACAAGAACTACTGTGAAGCAGCCAGCATAGACGAGGATGGAAGGCTCATCAAGAGATGGCGGTTCAAAAACCAATCAGAATCCATACAGGAATTCCTACCAAACCTTCCATACGGCACAAGAGTGGCGATGGAGTCATGCAGCTACTTCTACCCACTCTATAACGAACTCGAACGCGGAGGCTTCCAAGTATGCGTGGCGCATCCATTGAAAGTCAAGCTAATAGCTGAAAGCAGAAACAAGAATGATAGAGTAGACTCACTCATACTCGCTCAGCTGTTGAGAATGAACTACCTGCCAACAAGCTATATCCCGCCTGAACCGACACGCCAGAACAGAGACCTGCTCAGATACCGCGCCGCATTGGCTAGGCAGAGAACCCAAGTAACGAACCGAATCCATCACCTACTCGAGAAGCAAGGCATCAAGACCAGTCAACTCAGCCACTCGGATCTTCACAGCAGGAAAGCTCAGGAGAACCTCGCCCAACTCCAGTTGCCACAGATCGAACGAAGCATCCTAGACATGGAGCTGAATCTTGTCCGGGCTTTGAACGGCGCCATCCAGAACGCCAACATAGAGATCGCCAAAGAAGCAAAAGAGAATCCGCAGGTCAAGCTGCTAATGTCGATCCCAGGCATCGACTATTACAGCGCTATGCTTCTCCTCGCCGAGATCGGTGACATCAACCGTTTCCCAGACGCCAAGAAACTGTGTGCCTACGCGGGGTTGGTGCCAAGCGTCTCCCAGTCCGGCACCCGAACCATCTATGGACATATCACCAAGCAGGGCAACCGCTGGATCCGTTTCGTCCTGGTTGAGGCGGCTCAACGAACCACCACAATTCAGCATGATAGTCCACTAGGCGCAATGTATCGACGCATCAAAGCCCGAAAGGGAAGCGCCATTGCGAAGGTTGCATGCGCCCGCAAACTACTCAAAATCATATGGTTCATGCTGACGCGGAACGAGCCCTACAGGTATATGGATCAGGAAATGTTCGCTGGGAAGGAAAAGCGTCTACTGAGAACCGCATCGAAAACCTAGAGAAAGCCTTTAACGAAGAACCACCACTCATACGAGTAGCCCTAGGCCATCACACAAACTTTTCACATGGACGTAGACGTAACTGTCGCTTTTGCCGATCCTCTGCGCGATCTCGTGCGGCGTCCAGCCTTTAGCCATCAGATGCCTGTAGCCGCGGGCTTCGGCGACGGGGTTTACGCGGATGTTCCGTTGAAGGTTCTCAACGAGACCGGCCACGAAAGCCTCCTCGCCTGAGATCTCCCTAACCAAGGCTGGAATCTTTCTCCAACCCAGCCTTCTACACGCCTCAAGCCTGTGCAGGCCGAAAACAAGCTCGTAGCCGTCGCCTCTGCGCCTAACCATGACGGGTTGGAGCAGCCCATTAGCCCTGATGGACTCAGCCAGCTCCTTCACGACGGCTTCATCCAACTCCCTGAGACCAAAGCCGCTGGGTTCAACCCTGCCCAGAGGAACCACGGAAACCTTCTGAGACATCAGGCCCCTAGAGACATAGGAAGGACTCAGGCTTCAACTTTTCGGATAGGCCCCAAGATGCCGAGAAAAACCGGAAAACAAACCGTAACAACCTACCAACCGTTTTCGCAGCGACATCCGCGGCGACTGACCCTTGTGAGCCATCCGCCATAAAACTGGGTATGGCAAAGAAATCGAACGTAGTCACGAACGCATCCATATCAGCTAAGAGGAAATCAATGTACTTCGACAAACCATACAGGTCAGGGTGTGTTTCGTATCCGAAGCATGCTGATGAGTGATCTGATGTCTGGGATTCTCTCCAATCTCATTACAGTCTCGATTACTTGGTTTGCCTTTTGTTTGCTAAGCACCTTGCCTGTCAGGAATCTGAATTTCTTGACTATTTCGTCTTTTGACATTGGGTTTTGTGGTGTGCCATAGGCGAAATCAATCCTCTCCTTGTACTGCCTTCCGTCATTGGTGGTAAGCTCGACTATTGATGTGTACTTCTTCGGGAAAAGATCTGCCAGTTCGTTGTCATGAACAACGATGATCTTCTTTGCCAGTTCCTCCACCCTGACTGTGCGACTATCTCTTAGAATGTCATCTATTGTTATCGTGCCCTTTGATGCCACGGTCGCCATAGCAAACTGGGCGTTGTGTGATTTCAGACTTGCGTTGTCAATCAACTTTGCACCTGTGCTGGGGAATCTTAGGCGAATTTCGGAGATCTCTTCGCTGGATATGTTGTTCTCTTGGAGAATCTTCAACATTGCATCGAGGCCTGGATGCAAGAAGGCGCAGCATGAATATCTTTTGTATGCAAGTTTCATCATTTCGAAATCTTCTCCAAGAAGGAGGGTCATTCTATCACAGTCGCTTTGGCCGGAGAAAGCGTTGAAAACATCGTACTTGCTTTCAAACACTTCTGGTCCAGCATAGCCTTGTTTCGCCAAAAGAGCGGCAGTCACTCCGTTCCGGGCAGCTATTCCGAGATTCAGCGGTCGAGACATCTCAGTTCTGTCGCTCTCCCAGGATAGAAGACCTGATGCCTGAAGGGCGGCCAAACCTAAGGAGTTCACCATCTCACCGCTTTTTAGCCCAAGGATTTTCCCTGCTGCTGCAGCAGCGCCGAAAGCGCCGCACACCGCTGAAGGATGGAATCCGCGGTTGTATTGGCCTGTTGGAGTCAGGCCCAAGCTGATTCTAGCACCTATGTCTATCCCGAGAATGACAGATGCAATGAAAGTTTTCCCGTTTACAGCCGTTGTTTCACCTACGGCCAAGGCAGCGGGTATTGTTGAGGCGGGACCGTGAAGGATCGCGTCAACATGATGAGGTTCAATGTCGCAATAGTACCCAAATGTTCCGTTTACCAGCGATGCATTTGTGACCGAGGTCTTCAATGTATAACCTATCACCGTTGACTCCGGTCTTCCGCCTAAGGAACGAACAAGTTTCACAAGTTTCATGGCCGTCGGATATTTGGGTGACGAAGCGGCCAGCATGGCACCCAGAGTGTCAAGAACTACATTCTTGGTCTGTTCAACGACCGGGTTCGGCAACTGTTTGAAGGAGAATTCTTCACAGAACCTTGCCAGAGTTTCTGAAAGCCCAAGACGTTTAGATGTTGCGAGTGAAGGCATACGTCTTCGTCTTGGGTTTACATATTTAAGAGTTCAGATCGATCGGTGCGACTCTGGATTTGTCGGTTCTAGGATTCCATCATCTACGCAGGCATCCTTTTCGGTTACTCTTATAAACAATCCAAACGTACTATGCTTGCTGATATAATTTGAGCATATTGATTCGAGATGTACGGATTATCGACGGCAAAAGTAAAGCAGCTTTAGAGAACGGATGGGTACTGATCCGGAACGCAGTTATTGAAGATGTTGGGGTTGGAGGAAAAGAAGCAGAGAAGGATGCTGGCGCTCGCATCATCGATGGAAGGGGTTGCACTCTTCTGCCGGGGATGATGAATCTTCACGTGCACATACAGAGAAGGCATTTGCACAAGCCGAAAGAGGGGACATCGGGACTGTTTAGAGTCGGGGCACCTGCCATTGAGGGCCTGCCCCCATCTAAGCGAATGGCATGGGCCATTAAGAACGCGTATGATCATTTGAAACGCGGTATTACGACGTTACGTGACACGGGTTCAAACGATCTAATATCCAGCGATTTGAGAGATCTGTTCAAAGAAGGAATTCTGAAAGGCCCCACGATTATCTCATCGGGAGAGGGAGTCGGTATGACTGGAGGGCATGGCGATCACAGAGCGCCGCCAAATTCGAGACGAGTAGCGGATGGCGCTGACGAGATTCGGAAAGCGGTGAGATGGCAACTGAAGGCAGGAGCAGATTGGATCAAGTTGATGGCCAGCGGGGGGATGGGAGGAATGCCTGAACATGAGGATCCGCGGTATGTGGAGTATGGCCTAGAGGAATTGCGAGCAGGGGTTGAGGAAGCTCATAAGCGGTGGCGACCTGTTACTGTGCACGCCTATGCTACACAGGGCATAAAGAACTCGATTGAGGCTGGGGTTGACTGCGTGGAACATGGAGTCATAATGGATGAGGAGACAGTCAGCATGATGAAGAAGAACAATGTTTCCTATGTTCCCACAATGACTGGGATGTATAATCTTTATGCACGAGAGAAGAAAGCTGGAAATGATGATTTCGCGGATCTGCTTGAGAAAGTCGTTATTGAACCACATAAGCGTACAGTGACGATGGCGCACAAGGCCGGTGTCAGAATAGGTACAGGAACAGACACGCTGGGAGAAGACATACAAGAGATTCAAATGCTCCACGAGTGTGGCATGACCGCCATGGAGGCCATACAAGCTTCCACAAGAGTCTCTGCTGAGATAGTCAAAATTCAAGACCGAGTCGGAGCAGTTGAGAAAGGCAAGTGCGCTGATCTCGTCGTGGTTGAAGGAAACCCACTTGAGAATTTGGAGTTCCTTCGAAAGATCAGACATGTCTTCAAGAATGGAGAAGAAGTGAACGGCCAGTTCTATGAAAGCTCACTGTTAACTTTCTAATAGAAGAGAGGGCGACGAGGAAAGACCAATCTGACCGAGCCTCGCCTCCCCTTTCTATTCAGAATCTCAATCGTGGTTTCCAAGAAGCTCTTCAGACTCGGTCGAATCTGTCAGGCGAGAACTCACCCACAGGGAACGACGATTTTCCTTGAACAATGAACTCCGAGATTACTCTTCCACTTATCGGGGCTAGCGCAATGCCATCCCCCTCATGACCTGCGGCAACAAAGAACCCTTTCACCTTTGCCGTAGGTCCCAATATTGGGTAGCCGTCTGGTGTGGATGGCCTAAGACCGCTAAATGCTCTTATGACGGCGAATTGACTCAACCTCGGAAAGTACCTTACCGTATTTCTGGCTATTGCACACATGCCTTCAAATGTCACTCCTGTATCGTATCCCACGAGCTCTCTGGTACTGCCCGCAAGGACTGTGCCGGACCTTGTCTGTTCTATGACCAGTCCCAGTCCTAGCCTCTTCGCCTCCTCACCCATCTCATCAAGAAGATAGGGAGCAAGTTTGACTGCGATGTACTTGGCATCAAGCATAGGCATGGGCACAGTTGGGGGGAGTTTCTCTGTCACAAGAAGCTGCCCTCTCTTCGGAGTGATAGGAATCTTAACTCCGACCATTTCCCCTATCTCTCCGGAGTGTACTCCTCCAGCATTGACGACGATATCTGTTCTTATTTTGGTCCCCTTGTCTGTCATGACATACTTAACGCTCCCCTCGTCTATCGCGATCTTGGCTACGGACGAGCCAAAGAGGATTCTTGCTCCCTTCCTTCGAGCCCCCTCTAGGAACCCTAGATTTAACCGAAATGGATCGACTTGACCATCCAGAGGTGAATAGCTGGCTCCGATCACGTCATCCGCCAAACATGGACAAATCTCTCTCGCCTTCTCGCCAGATATGATTCTGACATCGACACCATGTTGTTTTCTTGTCTCTACATATTGCTCCATGAATTTTGTCTGATTCTCATTTTCTATGAGAATCATTCCGCCAGTTCTCTTGAACTCTATGGTTTCCGGGAGTTCTTTTTCCAGTGCTTCATATTGGTCTAGACTTTTCAAGGCAAGCTCCAAGGCAGCTCCCGGTTTTTTGGATTGTATGAAGCATGATCCATCGCATGCGCCTGAAGATTCGAGACTTATCCCCTTCTTTTCTAGGAGAAGCACCTTGATGCCTGCCTTGGACAAATGGTAAGCTGTTGATGAACCAATCACGCCGCCTCCGATGACTACTGCATCAGTCCTCAGGTTCTCTAGTTTTGTCCTTTTTTCGCTTCTCAACTCAAAACAACTCAACTGTCTTCGCACATGGTCTGCAGACTCGTCGGCCTCAGTGGCGGTCGAGGAGTGTCTTGATCCACTTCATCTACCTTCATTCCAGTCATTTCCATCAGAATCTTCGTGACGAGTCTTCTGCATGTTCTTCCTTGGCAGATTCCCATTCCTGCTCTTGTAACTCTCTTGATTTCGCTGATGCTCCTTGCCCCTCTTCTTATTGCGTCCCTAATTTCCTCCTCTGTCACCTCTTCACATCTGCATATGGTTAACTTGTCTCCTGCGAGAGTCTTGCTTTGAGTCAAGATCCGATCTCCTTGCGCATGTTTTTCGGAATTCTGATTGATCTCGCGTTCATTGCATGTTTCTTCGGTACTGAGATCGTTATCACGTGGGTTTTGTCGAAGTTTTCAGACGATGCAACTTTCAGGATTTTTCCGAAGCAGATTGGCTTTCCGTATCTGTTTAGTGCTTGCACCTTTTCTCCGATTCTTGGAAGTGGTAGAAACTCGTAGGGAAGAGAGACTGCAGCCTCCCCTGGCGAGTAGTTCATATCTATGACAAAAATGGCTAGCCCGGGACATTTCGAGACACATACTCCGCATCCTCTGCATTTGGCCTGATCAAAATCCGGTAGGTTCGTCATTGGCCGGCCGATTCTAATCGCACCGAATTGACAAGATGTCTCGCAGACGTTGCATGGAATTTGCTGGAAGCACTCGATTACCGCCATTGGTCCCCTCTTATTCTTTAGAATATTCAGGATTATGTGCATCTCTTTTTCCGTCGGAATGCCGATCAGGCTGACTTCGTCTGTCTGCGTCCTAGCATGGTTCCTATTGCGCATTTTCTCTCTTCCTTCTGTATTCTGCGACTTTGCGCGTGTTGGCTTTTCTCCGAGGCTCTCCAAACGGTCCTGATCGTAGTTCGTTCAGTCTCTTCCAGATACCTTTGCGCACTTTCTCTGCTTCCTCAGCAGTTGTGAATCCAAGTGCTTCCGCGGCTGAGACTCCGGCCAATTTGCCTCCGTCAATAGCTACACTAGCCTCTTCGATTCCGGCGAGGTCGCCTGCGACGTAGATGCCATCCACGGTGGTTTCCATTGTGTTGTCATGCAATGGGATCCATCCTCCTAGCTCGTGGGCATATGCATGTTCACATCCTGCAAGTCGAGTTAGTTCTGTGTTTGGTGTTAGTCCTACTGCGAAGCATATGATGTCAACATCAATTGTCTTTTCCTTTCTGCGTATTTGTTTGAAATTCTTATTGACCTCCGTAATGACCGCTTTCTCGACGTGTTCTGTACCGATCGCTTTTCTTATTGTATGTGACAGCAGTATTGGGACACCCATTCTGAGTATCTTGGCTGCATGAACTCCGTATCCTCCTATCCTCGGCATGGCCTCAACTATTGCTGCGACATCGATACCTGCTTGTAGCATCTGGTATGCAACTATAAGGCCCACGTTCCCGGCCCCAACTATGAGCGATCGTTTTCCAGGAGGAACTCTGAATATGTTCATTAGCGTCTGAGCTGCTCCGACGCCCATGACCCCCGGTATCGTCCAGCCCGGAAAGGGAACTACATTTTCTATCGCACCTGTCGCAACGACTACCTTCTTTGCCAGAACTTCTTCAGATCTCTCGTACGTAGCAATTGCCAGTCTCTTGGTCTCTGACTGTGCGTCGAATATTCCGATGACAGTTGTGTTGAGACTTGTTTCGACTCGCAGGTTCTTGAGTTCAGCTGCCAGCATTTCTCCGATCCTGAAACCTCTTGTGCCAGCGAAGTGATCTGAAGAGCCGAAGAACTTGTGTATTTGCTTGAAAAGCTGTCCGCCTAGTTTGAAGTTCTCGTCTATCAGCAGGACTCGGCAGTTTCGCCTTGATGCTTCTATCGCAGCCATGAGCCCGGCAGGGCCTGAACCGAGTACTGCGACATCATAGGTTTCTCTCGCTTCTTGTCTATGTCTTCCAGTTTCTCTTGCTTTGCACACTTACCTTCATCCCGTCTCGTACAGGGGTTATGCATGTCCTAACATTGGGCCTCCCGTTGACAGTCATGTTACAGCAGTTGCAGAGACCTATCATACAGGCAGGGCCACGGGGTTCATGAAACTTCTCACTTTGATTGAAGACTCTGACTTCTTGAGCCCAGAGTGCTGCGGCTACCGAATCTCCCTCATAAGCCTCGATCCTCAGTCCATCAAGATCGATGCAGACTTTTCCTCTGTCTTCGAACTTGCCCAGTACAGGGTGATCCCATATTCTTCTCGGTCTCGCTGTCGCGTTAGTCTTCTTCCATGAAGCTACCTTGCGGTTTGCTGCTGTGCGATTAGTAGACATACTTTAGACCAAGGTCCTTTGCTTTTCTTGCCCATGAGGGCACCGGTGGCACTAGTCTGTCCTCAGGCTCTGATTTGATCTCCAGAAAGGCGGGGTTATCTGAGTTGAACATTTTCTTGAGAGCGGTCTCTAGTTCCTCATGTGTTTCAACTCGGTACGCCTCTAGACCAAAACCTTCCGTGATCTTGACATAGTCTACGTCTTTGAAGTCCGTGGCAAAGTACATGTTTCCCCGCGTCTTTTCATGTCCACCTATGTCCATCCAACCGAATCTCATCGCTGCTCTTATCCATCCAAAGCTTGAATTGTTGAAGAGGATTACCTTTACGTTGCCACCCACTCTACTCAATGTCTCCAACTCACCGGCACAGAACCCGAAGCTTCCATCTCCGGTCAAGGCTACTACACAACTGTCTGGTCGCGCGAAACGTACACCAATAGATGCGGGGACAGCATAGCCCAAGGCCCCAAGGGAGTAATTGAACAGGATACTCCTGCCCGGCTTCTTGACCTTGTGGAAAGTAGAGGCGTAGATGGCGCTGACCCCGGGATCAGTCACTATCACGTGATCCTGATCAATGATTTCAGAGAGACGTCTTATGAATCTCATGGGATGGACAGGTCTTTCTTCTGATTCCATCAGATCCTTGACTGATGAATAGTATTGTTCGGCTTCTTTCATTATGCCTTGGAGCCTTGGGATCTCACTCAGATTCTTCTTTTGGAGTTTCTCCTGAATGATACCGATCATGGCCTGGAGAGTAGCTTTCGCGTCTCCTACGAGAAATACGTCTGTTCGATAGTTGTTGCCTGCTTCCGCCTCGCTCACATCCAAGTGTATGATCTTCTTATCATTCTCCAGACGGGGAAGTGTCCACGTGTCCGTTGATGCTGAATCCGTATTTGATCCTATGTAGAACAGTAGATCAGAATCGTCAAGTACCTTGTTGGAGAATCGAGTACCTCCCCGAGCACCAACGACTCCGATTGACAAAGGATGAACTTCAGGAAAACTTCCTTTTCCAGCGGTCGTTGTGCCAACAGGAATCCCGAGGAATTCAGCAACAGCTATGACCTCATTCCATGCTTGTGAGAGAAGGACTCCCTGGCCACATACGATAAGTGGCCTCTCACTCTTAGTAAGCAGAGACACAGCCTGACTAATCTTGTCCAATTCAGCTGGCGATCTATGCCCAGGGTATCTTGTGAAATCTTTTTGGGCGTAGACATCATTTTCCCTCACTTCGCCGTCAAAAACATCACTAGGTATTCGGATATGAACCGGTCCTAGTCTCCCCGTTGTTGCCAGTCTGAAGGCTCTTCTGATCACAAATGGAATCTCAGATCCAGTGGTGATCGTAATTGTTTCCTTTGTTACGCCTTTATACAGCGCTGTCTGGTCAATTTCGGTCAGCATATTTCTTCCCTGATATTTGAGCGGTATGTCCGTTGTAATCACAATCATAGGAACTGAAGCTTTGTACGCTTCAGCGACTCCTGGGATTAGGTGAGTTGATCCTACACTGGGGCCTTCACATACTCCAGGTTTGAAGCTCGTTCTAGCGTATCCATCTGCCATGAATGATGAACTTCTCTCATCTCTGGTCAAAACGTGAACTATGTCCTGGAATTCATGCCAATCTCTGTAAAGATTTACCGTCGTCTCGCCAGGTAGGCCAAAGACATGTTTCACGTCATACTCTCTGAGCAGTTGCAGCAAAGCATTTGATGCTCTCATTATGATCTGACTCCTATGGATGTCACACTACTGTTCTCTTAAAAGGCTTAGGAGAAATCCGCGCACACGATCTTTGGCTACTGAATTCAGTTGGCTGTGGGTACAAGCCGTGAGATATCTCGACTCGTAATAGAGAAGCCTGAGAGTGGAAAAAAGAGATATTGGGCCCAGGTGAGGTTGCCCTGAAATCCAATCTTTGAGTTCGATGGATCTTATGCGAATGGTTTGAATGCCTCATCATCCGTTGGAGGGCCGTACTGTTCTTCGTTCAAGGTGGCTTCTGGAGCCTTCTCATCGATAGCATATGCTACGGACGAGTTGTCGAGGGCTGGTAGTTTCTCTACGCATAGCTATGGTATGCGAGCGCGAGTATGTTCCATGCAACGACCCTGCAGAGGACCTCAACGTTCTGATTATGCCTGATCTTCGATGCCACCTCTCTCCCGAACCTATGCTTGAAGGCTCCGAACATGCCTTCTATCACCGTCCTGCGATTGTACTTCCTCTCGTAGGCTATCGTGTTCTCCCACGCCTCGTGAATCATCCTGTTCCACGCTGGGTAGCCTTTGGAGAGGGCGGAGGCTGTGTTACTCTTCAGTCAAGGTAATGAAAAAGCGGGCGTTGGAAGAGAGGTGGTGTGAGCGGCGAGGAAGAAGCGGAACAAGGCCCGCATCAAGCTTACAGAGGTAAGTACTTCTTCAGTCTGGCCCAGATCCTCTCCGTCCAAATCCTTAGTGTGGCTCTGACCACCAGTAGGAGCAGGATGAGGAAGAATCAATTCCGCGCCTTCCTCACTTTATCACACCAGAATGGAGATGATAGGATAGAGGGTAAAAGGTTTCTAGCGCACTGACCTGTCGATGACACTGGTGAGTCATCGACGGCGATAAGTGAAGAGGTCGCCAGAAAGAACGCTGAGAAAGGGAGAGGTGACGAAAAAGAAATGATGAACATCAAGGAGATAGCAGCTGGGATTGATATCTCGAAGAGCAAGCTTGACGTCTGCATCAAGAATCACGGTGGAACAGTCGCTACCGCAGACTTCTCGAACGACATGATAGGTGGGAAACTGACGTTAGAATTCTTTGTGAAGCATGGGTGCTTCGAAGTGGCTATGGAATCTACAGGTCCATACTGGTATGGGCTCTATGACCACCTCACTGAGAATGGGGTCACAGTCACCCTCGTCAACCCTGCAAAGGCCAAGGCACATCTGCTCAACAAGTCTGACAAGCTTGACTGCAACGTCCTCGCCACGTTGCATATGATCAACCAGCTCAAGGCGAGCTATGTGCCTGACCACGATGTCAGGAGGCTGAGGAGGCTTACGAGGTTCAGGGCGTGGCTCGTAGACATGAAGACCGCCATCAAGAACCAGACCGCAGCTACCGTCAGCAAGTACAGTTCAAGCGTTCTCTCGGTATTTAGCGATGCTTTCGGAGTCTCCGGGAGAAGGTTCCTAGAGATGCTCGCTGAGAGCAGAAGTGAGGAGGAACTCATAAAGGAACTCGGTGGACTGAAGCTCACAGAGGAGAAGAGACGCAAGATAAACGGGGCCATAGCGAACGCGTTCAAACCCAACCTTGATCCATGGATCGTACAGTTCTCTTCAAGTCTGATCTCACAGATAGAGGCGTGGGTTAGGATACTCAACGATGCGATAGCAAAAGCGGTAGACTCAATCCCGCAAATGAAGGGGTACGTTACGAAGCTTCTAACCATTCCAGGAGTTGGTTTAGAGACAGCGCAAGCCATAGCCGCGGAGATCGCGGACATATCCAGGTTCAAGTCATCCGGCTCCCTAGTCAGGTATTCGGGCATCAACCCAACCGTAGAACAGAGCGGCTCCGTGAAACGGTACGGTCGACTAGAGAAGTGTGGACCACCCTACCTCAGGAGGGCGCTCTACCAGGCTGCGAACAACATGGCCTTCCAGGGACCTGAGAATTTCCAACGCCACTACATCGCTGTGAGGACAAGGTACGGGGTGAAGAAGGGCCACGGAGTTGGAGTCGTCTCGACTGCAAGAAAGCTAACCTGTCTCATCTGGGCTATGCTCACCAACGGAACTGACTTCATAGACTTCCCCAAGGGTACGTGTTTAGCTGTTTTGTCGTTTGAGGCTTGGTGTTGCGGGTATCTGTTGTGTCTGGTGAAACGGTTTCTTGAGGATAAGGTCTTGGAGGTTGTGCTGTTTGGGGGTGTGTTTGCAGGGGTAGTTTGGGCATTGTTTGCAGATGCAGCCGTTCGGCATTTCTGCTTGTATTCTCCGCGTCAGCTGTTCTAGTTGGCGTACTGACAGGTGCTTCCTGCGTATCAGGTCGGCCAGCTTGAGCTGCAGCTTCATGTCTCCTATGACTGTGAGCCGTTCAGCGTGGCTGGGCGTTATCGGCGATTTACAGACGTGTGTAGTCAGCTGTTTCCGGATGGTTGGGTGAAGCCTATCTAGGACTCAGCCGGTCGTAGACGTAGCTGTCGCTTTTGCCGATCCTCTGCGCAATCTCGTGCGGAGTCCAGCCTTTAGCCATCAGATGCCTGTAGCCGCGGGCTTCCGCGACAGGGTTTATGCGGATGTTTCGTTGAAGGTTTTCAGTGAGACCGGTTAGGAAGGCTTCCTCGCTTGAGATATGCTTAACCAAGGCTGGAATCTTTTTCCAGCCCAGCCTTCTACAGGCTTCAAGTCTGTGCAGGCCGAAGACAAGCTCATAACCGTCGCCTGTCGGCTTGACCATGATAGGTTGGAGCAGCCCATTAGCCCTGATCGATTCGGCCAGCTCCTTGACGGCGGCTTGGTCGAGGTCCCTCAGAGCGAAGCCGTTGGGCTTAACCTTGTCCACAGGGACTTCGGAAACCGTCTGAGCCATCAGGTTCCACTCCTCAGGTAAGAGCCGAAGTCAAGGTTCAACTTTTCGGTTTTCAGCTCTGCTTCCAACCGGAAGCATAAAGCATTTAGGCTTAGTATATACAAGTATATCCTATGAGGAAGATAACCCTAAGCAAGGGAAGACTCGTGCTCAGGGAGGACCAGATCTTGGGGTTCATCGAGAAGACCGTGACCCCTTTCGGCAACGGAGCCAAAGTCGACTGCCCCAAGGAGCACATCGGCAAGAGAGCCTACATCGTGGTATGCAGAAAGTGACCTGTCGAAACTGTGAAAGGCTCCGGAGAAAGGTCGGGGAGCTGGAGCATCAGAACGCTGAACTGAAAGCTGAGAACGCACAGTTGAAAAGCCGACTCGAAGCCTACGAGAACGCCCACACACCACCCTCCCAACGGAAGTTCCCCATCCGCCAATGTCACGATCATATAGGCCCAAGGTACCCAGGCAGGCCGAAGGGATACGCAGGAAGAACGAGGCAGACCCCGAAGCCCGACCTCACCCTCAAAGCAGAAGCCGACCAATGCCCACACTGCGGATCGCCCCTAGGCGAGGCGACCTCTGTGAAGCGCAGGGTCATAGAGGAGATTCCTGAACCCCAGCCGAGGCGCGTGATAGAATTCTTGGAAGCCAACTACGACTGCCCGAGATGCGGCGCACATGTGGTCGCCAGACACCTAGACTGCCCCCCAGAAGGCAGGTTTGGCAGAAACGTCTCTGTTCAAGCGACGCTGCTGAAATATGAGGAGAGGCTTCCGCTCAGGAAGGTTAAGGCGGCGCTGCAGAGGCAAGGCCTAACCGTGACACCCTCTACAGTCCAACAGATCGTAAGGCGGGTGGCAGGCTGGCTGAGGCCAGAATACGACAGGATCCAGCAGAGAATACGCCGCGCAGACGTCGCCTACGTGGACGAGACCGGCATAAAAGTCGATGGCAAGCAGCACTGGATATGGGCCTTCACAACCAACAGCGAAACCCTCGTCGCCATAAGGAGGAGCAGAGGCAAGAAGGTCTTGAGTGAAATCCTAGGCCCGAACTTCAAGGGCATCCTGGTCTGCGACGGCTGGAAATCCTACCCAAACTTCACAAACCGCATCCAACGCTGCTGGGCCCACCTGCTGAGAGAGGCGAAGCACCACGCGGAAAGGATAGAGGAGGCGAAGCCTCTCTCAGAAGCATTGCATAAGCTCTACAGCCAGCTCAACACTTCGCCTGAAGACAGACCTCCGCCTGAGGAGGCGGCGAGGCTGGTGAAGGCGGCGAAGCGCACAATGAACCATTGGGCAACGA
>Ga0315280_10007058_pt1 | contig 15250 bp, 9 predicted proteins | sample YL17G06_40_MG_FD_203697 | JGI IMG/M metagenome (GOLD analysis project Ga0315280, IMG submission 203697) | Sediment microbial communities from Yellowstone Lake, YNP, Wyoming, USA - YL17G06_40 | ecosystem: Environmental > Aquatic > Freshwater > Lake > Sediment | place: USA: Wyoming | collected... | reverse complement strand
TGCAGGGTGAAATCCCATCCTAGCGCCGTCGAGACATCGTCCTCGGATCCTTGGGGCACGCCGTTGCTGTTGTCCAAGGTGCCGGCCGCGAAGTTGTCGTAGATGTCCCCAAAGACATAGCCGGGTTCGTCGATCTCCCAGGACTGGCCGAGAGCTGGCGTGCCGTGTGCCGCGCCGTACTCGTTGAAAAACGTGTTGAGCTCCTCATCGATGTCGATGTCGAAGAAGACGTCGAAGAAACTGTCGACGGTGCCCGATCCGGTGTTTCGGATCTTCGCCGTGATCTGGCCGAGACCAGTGTCGGTATCGAACCCGCTCAGATTCACCTCAGGCGGCACGGGGTCCCCGCCCGGAGGATTCGATACCGTGCCGTCGATGTTGAAGGCGTATTCGAAAAGTGCGATGCCGGCACGCGAATCGGCCGGAACGGCAAGCACGCCCAACGCCAGCAGCGTGGCGGCCACGACTAACAGTTGTCTCTTCATGTTGAAGGCCTCCAGTAACGAGGATAACCGAGAATCACCAAGTAAAGGGCGGTCTCCGCGAGGGTCCCGCCCGCGATCACGCCGAATCAACGCCTCCGCACGGGCACGGTTGCCCATGCCTGGTTCGACTGCCCCTTCTCCACGCCTCCGGCGACCGGGCGAAGGACGTAGTAATAGGTGCTGCCCGTCACCACGTTCCAGTCCACGTAAACGTAGCCGGTCGGAGTGCCGAGGTACGCGTACGGGCCGCCGTTGGTGGCCGACCGATACACCTTGTAGGAATAGCCCGGAATCGGCGTCCAAACCAGATCCACTCTCCCCGGCTTCGCCCGCGCCATAAGGTCGCTCGGCTCGTACCCTCCCGCAACCGTCAAGTCGTACAGAATCGGGCTGTCTCTGAAACCATCCCCGTCGTCATCCGTGCTGCTGGCCCTGAAGGTGACAGCCACCTTCAGGTAACGTCCCTTGGGCACGGTGCTGAAATAGGCTCCGTTGGTCACCGGCTGGGCCACGCTGTAGGTCGTTCCGTCGTTGCTGCTCCTTGCGGTAACCGTGATATCGCTGTCGCCCGGCTCCGCCGAGGTCCAATCGATCGTGCCCCACGGTGTGTCAAGCGCACCGCTGTCGTACGCAACCACCCAAGTTCCGGTGGGTTGTGTGACGTTCCGCGCGATAATGCCCGTCATGTCGCTATAGGTGTAGTGGCCGCCGCTATTGACAATGGTCTTCGTCAGGTCGACCGCGTTCGTGGCGGGATTGATCCTTGCGATCGGGTTTGTGTTGTTGGCGCAGGCCCAAACCTTGCCTGCGGCATCCACTGCCGCGCCGGTCAGCTCGCCGCCTACATAGACGTACGCCTTGATGGCCCCGTCGTTGTTGTAACGATATACCCAGCCGTTATTGCTGGAGACAGCCCATACGTCATTGTCGCTCGTGCATGTGATCCCTCTGCCGTCGGGCGGACCAGATTTGGTCCACTCCTTGGTGCTGGTTGCCAAGTTGACCCGCGAAATGCACCAATTGTTCCAGCCGTTAACAAATAGGTGCCCAAGCTGGTCCAACGCTATCCCGTAAACGAAGTGCCCGATCCACACCGTACTGATCTGCACGGGGTCGGTCTCGGGGTCGATTCTCACAAGGACATTACCCCCTTGAGACGCAGACCAAAGCACTCCATCTCCGTCGATAACAGCGCCGTAGGACCCATAACCCGGCGAGTATGCTGAGAAGTTCACCGTTTTCAAGATGGCCCCGTCCGAACCCCTAATGTAGTAGAACTTCTGCGAGCTCCAAGTGCCGGCCCAAACGTTATTATCGCGATCGACCGCCAATCCCCTCGGTGCCGTACCCCAATAATCCAAGTCGTACAGGCCGGGGTATGTTCCGGGAACGTACGTCCCTTGCTTACCGTTGATTAAAACCACCTCGAACAGCACGCACTCATCCTGGCCCCAAGGGAGGATTTCGCCGGGGTCAATGTTTCCGTTGCCGTTGGTATCACGAGAAGTATCGCAGACGCCGTTGCCGTTGCGGTCGATCCATTGGCCGGCCTCCAACAGGCCGATCTTCACTACCGTGCCTGCCTGCCGGTTGCCGACCCAGCAACTCCCGTCCAGATCGACTGTGGTCCGCGACGGGCTGCAATCCCCACGCGGTGCAACCCGATACCGGCCGAGCTCGTTGCCGGTGATGGTATCCACCTTAGAAACCGTCCCCTCGTTGTTGGGCACCCAGATGAAGGGGAGGGTGGTCTGCTGGCGGGAAAGCTGCAACTGATCGTGGACGGTCTGGTGTTCGACGCCCGTCAGCACGCCCTCATCAAAATGCGCGTCCAGCGTATAGGTCTTCTCTACGGCGAGCAACCCCTGTTGCCGAAGCATCCCCCCCGTCAGAACGAGCAATACGATGGCAGCCCCTACAACCACGCCTCGAATGCGAATGCGGAACATGTGCGAACTCCTTTGCCAGAAAGCAATCCCCCTAGTCCTGTTTTGACCCCTCCCGGGCGTACAAGCACACCCGATAAGTCCAACACCCAGCAAAAACGCAACGACAGCACCGCCCGCTCCACAGATGCACACCTAACTTCACCGAAAGCTGTATGATGCGCAAATCAACCCTGGCCGCTCGCTGGCCTCGGGCCAGGAGCCCCGCGGACCGCTCGCAAGTGGCCGGAATGACCATGGGCCCATGAACTAGGATCACCGGCGCACTTGCCTCGGCGCAAACCTATAGGCCGCTCAGGGCAGATTCCTGACAAGAAATCCGGAGAAATCCTAGGCGATTTCCCCAGTCGGGGGGATGGGACGATGCCGTGCGGGCGGAATCGGTCGCCTGACTGCCACGGCCGCCGCGCTGTTCCTATACTGCACGGCCGGAGGACCCGCCGATGACAGCAATCCTCGACATCCCGGAAGTGGCAGGGCTCGACGCCCGTAGAGGCCTGGTCCGCATCCCGCCCGAACTCGACGTGCCGCTGACGGATCGGGTCCGCCAGATCATCGACACGCCGGAGTTCCATCGCCTGGCCAAGATCAGCCAGTTGGGACTGGTGTCGCTGGTCTATCCGGCCGCGCTCCATACCCGCTTCGAGCACTGTCTGGGCGTCTATCGCCTCGCCCTGCTGCTGTTGAAGCAATTGGCCCACGATGAGCGTTTTGTGTGGGCCGTGTCGGTCGAGGACGCCGAGTTGTTCATCGCGACAGCGCTGTTGCACGACCTGGGCCACTGGGCGTTTTGCCACCCCATCGAAGACATGCGCCTGCCGGGCGTGCCGACCCACGAGCTGTTTGCCAACAGCTTCCTGCTGGAAGGCGAGATCGGCGACGTGCTGCGGCACGACTGGGCGATCAACCCCCGCGACGTGGTCGCCCTGCTCAGCGAAAAGCCGCACGATCCGGGCATGCACCTGTTGAGCAGCATGCTCTCGGGGCCGATCGACATCGACAAGACCGATTACCTCTTCCGCGACAGCCTGCACGCGGGCGTGCCCTACGGGCGGCACTTCGATCAGCCGCGGCTGATCGGCAGCCTCTGTCTGAACGAGGCCGGCGACGGCCTGGCCATCACCGACAAGGGCAAGACCGCGGCGGAACTGCTGGTCTTCGCCCGCTACGTGATGTTCAGCGAGGTCTACTGGCACCGCGGCGTGCGGTCGGCCACGGCGATGCTCCAGCGGGCCTTCTACCTGCTGCACGGCGCGCTCGAGCTGGACTCGCTCTTCCGCACGGTCGAGGCGGAGATGATTGCGGAAATGGAGCGGGCGGCCGGCAACGGGCCTGCCGGGGAACTCCTGGCCGGGCTGTTCGGCCCGACCCGGCAGCTCTACAAGTGCCTCGCCCAGTACAGCGTCTTCGAGCATCCCGAGCTGCACAAGCGGCTCGCCCGCCGGCCGTATCCGTGGCTGGTCGCCTGTGCCGAGCGGTTGGCCACGACCGCCAGCACGGCGCTGGGCCGCGTCGTGGCCCCGCACGAACTCCTCTTCGATGCCCCGCCGGTCGAGCGCGAGGTGGAAATCGACGTGGAAATCTTCTACCGCAAGGAGCATCGCTACCGTCGGCTGGAGGAGGTCTCTCCGGTCGTGCGGGCGCTGGCGCGGGAGCAGTTTGACGATTACGTGAAGCGGGTGCGGGTTTTCGCCCATCCCCGGATCGCGCCGGCGTTGCGGAGCCGAGCCGATTTGGAGGAGCTGATCCGGGAGGCGATCGACCGCACGCAGTGAAGTTTCTTGAAGGCCGTGTGGATTTGTGCTAGCGTTAACCAATGGGGGACCTGGGAGTAAATGCCGCGCCGAAAGGAATCGGCCTAAGGGAAGTGCATGGCCGATCAGTGGTACTGTTTGATCGCGGGCGTCCAAGCCGGCCCGTTTAGCGGTGCGCAGGTCAAGGCCATGGCGGCCGAAGGGCGGCTTTCGCCGGAAGACCCGGTCCGCCTTGGCCCCTCTGGAAAGTGGGTCAAGGCCCGCCAAGTGAGAGGCCTGTTTCCACCTCGCGCGGAATTCGGGGGAGCTTCCGGCCAGGCCCAAACCACCGCCGAGCCAGGGTCGCCGTCCCGGCGACCGATCCTGCGGGCCAAGCCGGTCGAAGCGTCGGCAGGGCGCCGGCGGGAACCAGAGTTGGCCCTGCCTGCCGGATCGCTGCCTCCGCCGATACCGCATGTTGGGGCGCAGCCCACGCCTCCCCGTTCCTCTGAGCCCCCTGCCAACGCCCCCGTAGAGGGCCTCGGATTCCTCGACGAGGAGTATGCGGCACCGCCGCCCAGCGCCGTACTAGGCCAAAGCCCCCGCTCGGACCCCTTTGCCCGCATGAAAAACCCCAAGATCCTGCTGTGGACCATGATCGGTCTGCTGGGGCTCTTGGCGGTCTTGCTTGTGGTGCTGTTCATTATCAACCGCGAAGGGCCACAACTGAGCGAGTCTCGCACTGCGGACGAGGGGGAGAAGCGGGCCGCCCGGGACGCCAAGGCGGAGAAGAAGGTACCGACCGGCGAGACTGCCGTGAAGAAGGCCAAGCCGGCCAACCCTCCTGAGGCCGAGTCCATCCGCTGGGTCGATGCGTCCAAGGACGCCTGGGTCGGCGGGAACGTGACCGTCAGGGTCTTGGCGGCGGAGATCGGCCGCCCCAAGGTGTTCGAGGACTCTGGGGCCGTGGCGGTCCCCAAGGAACCGGTGCTCGTCGTCAGCCTGCAACTAATCAACCGGGCCGCCTCGGCAAAGGTCAAATACGCCGCCTGGGCGAGTCCCAGCTCGGCGGTGAAACTGACCGACGCCTCCGGCAAGGAGTGCCTCATGAAAACCTTCCCCGGAGGTGCGACCGTAGAAGGGCAGCAAAGGGCCACCAGCATCGACCCGCAGGCCGCGATCCAAGATGTCCTGGTCTTTGAGTCGCCGCCTGAGGGCGTCACTTCCTTACGACTGGTCCTGCCCGGTGGGGCCATTGATGACCCGCAGGGCGCCCACTTCGAGATCCCTAAGGCGATGATTACGATCCTCCCGTCGGCGAAGTCCATGTCGCCGAAAGCGGAGCCATCGAAGACGCCGGCTGGGCCCACGGCATCGCCGCGGACCACGCCACGGTTTCCGAGCCGGGGCAACGGGGAGGGCCCGCCCACGGGAAGCCCATTCAAGGACTTCGGCATCGAAGGGGGGCAGGAGGAGTCGAAGCCGGGCGCCGATGCCAAACCGCCCGCCGCCACACCTCCGACCGGCGCGGGCGACCCTGCCACGCCCGCCCCTCCCGGAACCAAGGATTCCGAGCCCGGCAGCCCTACGCCGAAACGGTAGAGCGCCGAGGGTAGCACAGGCTTCCAGCCTGTGTCCAGCGAGCCAGGGTTCCAGCCGGTCGTCAAACGGGACAGGCAAGAATGCCTGTCCTCCTGGCGGACGAACTGCCCACGACTGGCGTATCTGGTCCGGCCGCTTGCCAAGAGCCCGGCAAATGGATAACTTCGATGGTTTGGGCTTTGCCAGGAATGTGTGATGGTAGCAGGGCAGCCGGACAGTCAGAGGATCGTCATTACCGGGGTGGGCTTGACCGCGCCCAACGGCAATGACTTGCCGAGCCTTCGCGCGAGCCTCTTGAGCGGGCGGAGCGGGGTCCGCCGTTACGAAATCCGCTACTTCGGCGCCACGGTGGCCGGGGTTTGCGAGTTCGACGAGCTTCGCTACCAACGGCCCAAGGAACTCCGCCGCGGCACCCGGGCGGGGAGCATCGGAATCTACTGTGCCCGGGAGGCGGTGGCCGACGCGGGCCTCGATTGGCCCAGCGTGGACAAATCGACGGTCGGGGTGTACGTCGGGGTCACCGAGCACGGCAACGTCGAGACCGAGCACGAGCTGCACCAGTTCGCCCAGTACGGCCACGACATGCAGTTCTGGTCGCACCACCACAATTCCCGCACCGTGGCGAACAACCCGGCCGGCGAAATCACGCTGAGCCTGGGGATCACCGGGCCGCACTACACGCTGGGAGCGGCGTGTGCGGCGGGCAACGTGGGGATCATCCAGGGGGCCCTGATGCTGCGGCTCGGGGAATGCGCGATCGCGCTGTGCGGCGGCGTGTCCGAAAGCATCCGCAGCTTCGGGGTGTTCGCCAGTTTCCAGAGCCAGGGGGCGTTGGCCCGGCACGACGACCCGACCAAGGCATCGCGCCCCTTCGACGCCGACCGCAACGGCGTCGTGGTGGCCGAGGGGGGCTGTTTGTTCGTGCTCGAACGATTGAGCGACGCCCGCCGCCGCGGCGCTCGGATCTATGGCGAAATCGCCGGCCACGCCATGAACAGCGACGCCTACGACGCCGTGCTGCCCAACTGGCAGCGGCAGGCCGAATGCCTCCGGTTGGCCCTCCTCCGCGCCGGGCTGAATCCCGAAGACATCGACATCGTGAGCACCCACGCCACCGGGACCACCGGCGGGGACGTGCAGGAGTGCCTGGCCCTGCGCGAGGTCTTCAACGGCCACGGAGCGACGCTCTTCAACAATACCAAGAGCTACATCGGCCACGCCATGGGCGCCGCCGGGGCCCTGGAGCTGGCCGGGAACCTGCCCGCCCTGACCGACCGCCTCTGCCACCCCACGATCAATCTCGACCGCCTCGACCCCGAGTGCGACCTGCCGGGCCTGGTCGCTGACGGGCCCCGCGAAATGAAGAGGGCCCGGACCATCCTCAACAACGCGTTCGGGATGTTGGGCATCAACTCGGTGGTCATCGTGAAGAGGCTGTGAACCGCGAAGGATAGTGCATGACCCCCGCCGAGATCCAAGAGTCCATCCTCGATATTCTCTCCGACGTCGCCCCCGACGAAGACCTCAGCCACCTAAAGCCCGAGGTCCCTTTCCGCGATCAGATCGAGATCGACAGCATGGATTTCCTGGACATCGTCATGGAGCTCCGCAAGCGCTACCGCGTCCGCATCCCGGAGGAAGACTACCCGGCGCTGAGCAGCATGGCCGGCACCGTCAAGTACCTCGAACCGCTGATGAAGGACGTGGGCAAGTAGGTCAACGCCCGGTCGTTTAGCAGGGGACAACTGTGCGAGCTTGTTGCCAAGTTCGGCGATGCCAGCGCCAAGGAGCCGATCAAGCAAGTGATGGATTCTGCGGAGGAGCATAGTGACCGCCTGAGTGCCGCCGTTGCCCTTTGGACACTTGGCGATGATGCAGGCCTTCCGATGGTCATCAACTATGTGCAAGCCGAGAAACAGCCGTACGGGAGCTGGGACGAACCCGTCTGGTTTCTGATGCGAACTCGAACCCTCGGAAGCGAAGAAAGACGCCCAGATCCATGCACTCAAGCAGTGGTATGACGAGAAAAGGGACAAACTGATCTGGGACTCGAAGAGCCGGAAGCTCGCTGTGAAGCGAACGCCATGAAGGCGGCGGCGATGCCCCAATTGCACACCGCCGGGGTAGCGCCATACATCTGTCCGAATCGCTAGCAAATCGTCTGCCTTTGGGTTAGAATCGCCGGGTCGGACGTGTTGGGCGTACCCACGGCAGTCCCGACGAGAAAGAACGATCAGCAAGTGAGCGTCGCCCCGAAGGAGATGAGGACCGTGAAACACACCCCTTTAACCCTCACTGCCGTGATGCTGGCTTCGCTGGCCGCGGCCGGCCCCGCTGAGAAATCCGCGAGGAAGCCGAATGTCCTGTTCCTGTTCGCCGACGATCAGCGCGCCGACACCATCGCCGCCCACGGCAATCCGCACATCAAGACGCCGAACCTGGACAGGCTGGCGGCCGCGGGTTTCAGCTTCCGCAGCAACTACTGCTTCGGGGGCAACAGCGGGGCCGTCTGCGTGCCCAGCCGGGCGATGCTGATGAGCGGGAAGACCTGGTTCCACGTGGACACCGCTACCCTCAAAGGCGCCAAGCTCCTGCCGGAACACTTGCAGGAGAACGGCTACGTGACTTTTGGCACCGGCAAATGGCACAACGGCGAGCCCTCCTGGCTGCGTGCCTTCCAGCGCGGACGGAACATTTTCTTTGGCGGGATGTCGGACCACACGAAGGTGCCGGTCAGGGACCTCGGCCCGGACGGCAAGCTGACCGAAGTGCGTACGGGGGAGAAGTTCTCCAGCGAGTTGTTCGCGGACGCTGCCATTGAGTTTCTCAGAAGTCACGACGGGAAGAAGCCCTTCTTTGTCTATGTGGCCTTTACAGCGCCGCACGATCCCCGGATGCCGCCCCTGCCATACCGGGAAGCGTATTACCGCAACCTGCCCCCGCTCCCCGCGAACTTTCTGCCACAGCTCGCCTTCGACAACGGCATGATGCAAGGCGGCCGCGACGAGAACCTGGCGGCATGGCCGCGGACCGAGGCGGTCATTCGCGATCAATTGGCCGAATACTTTGGGCTGATCACGCACATGGACGGGCAGGTGGGAAGGATTCTCGAAGCCCTCAAGCAAACCGGCCAGGCGCAGAACACCCTGATCATCTATGCCGCCGACAATGGACTCGCCCTGGGCAGCCACGGCCTGTTGGGCAAGCAGAGCGTGTTCGAGCACAGCATGCGGGTGCCGCTGATCATCGCCGGCCCCGGCATTCCGCAGGGCAAATCCACGCATGCCTTCAGCTACCTGCTGGACATCTTTCCCACGCTGTGTGACACGATCGGGATTGAGCCTCCGGCGGGTCTGGAAGGCGAAAGCCTGCGCCCCCTGTGGGAGGGAAAGAAGGACCGGGTGCGCGACTCGGTGTTTCTGCCGTTCATCCAAATCCAGCGCGCGGTGCGGGACGAGCGCTGGAAACTGATCTGTTACCCGAAGATCGGCCACGTGCAGTTGTTCGACCTGCAATCCGATCCGAATGAGAAGACCAATCTCATCGATCGCCCAAACAGTGGGGAGCACGTGCAGCGTTTGCTGAAGCTGATGAGGCAATGGCAGGCCAAGGTCGGCGACACGCTGGCACTCCCCACCGAGAACAAGCCTCCCGAGAAGGTCGATCTGACGGGCCGGAAACGCGAGCCGGACCAATGGCAACCCGAGTGGATTCGGAAGAAGTACTTCGACGCGCCTCAGGAGCATTCAGCAGCTCCGCCGGCCGTGCAGCGTGCTGCCCGCGCGCCGAAAGCCGCAAGCACCCCCAACGTCATCGTCATCCTTGCGGATGACCTCGGCCCGGGACGCCATCGGGTTACCCTTGATGCTGTGGGCGGCGACTGGGCGTGCACCGGTTGGTATGCCTTCACGGGCGACACGCTGGACTCCCAGCGCAACTGTTCTGATCTGTCCGTGCTCTCGCCTTGCCGCCGGTTGGCCGCGACCGCGCTTTAGGCGGACGGCCCCCGAGGGCATTCTACGCAGGCGGCTGGCCCGATTTTGAAGCCGAAACGCAATTCCACGGGGAGCCCCAATTGACGCGTCCAGGCTGAGCGCGGCATACTGCCGACAATCCCCGCAGCCTCGTCGTGAGCCTGGAAGGAGGGCGGGCTCATTGCCGGTGGGAAACACAGCCCTGCGCATTGGGAAAGGAGGCCTCGGGCGGCCGGGGGGCAACGGCCTCTTCGGAAATCCGGAGGAACCCACGATGCCTTACGCGGCGGGCAAGAGACTGTACCAATCGCTCTATGCCACCTACAGCCAATGGGTGCGCGACGACTGCCCTCAGCACGCCGCCGCGATTTCGTATTACGCGGCGCTCTCCATATTCCCGCTGGTGATCGTCCTGTTGAGTTTGGGCGGGGCGGTTCTTCAAGCGACCGGCTGGGCGCAAGACGCACGGCCGGAGCTGCTCGGTCTAATCGGAAGGCAGACCGCTCCTGAGTTGACCGACCAGCTCGCCGTGGTCATTCAATCCGCCCGGGCCGGCGCCGCCACCAGTGGTCCGATCGGCTTTGCCTTGTTGGTCTTGGCGGCGATGGCGGTCTTCGCGCAGCTCGAAAGGGCCTTCGATCGGATCTGGAACCTGCCACCGTCGGAGAGCAAAGGACTGATTGCGACGGTGCGAAACATCCTCGTCGAGCGGCTTCGCGCCTTTCTCATGCTCCTGGGCATCGGACTGTTTGTTGCGGTCAGTTTCTTAGGGGGCATGGCCCTGACGATGGCCCAGGCCGTCTTGACCAGGCTGCCCCTGCCTCCCCTGTCATGGAATCTGGCGACGGTCGCGGTTGCCGTCGCGGTCAACTGGCTTCTGCTGGCGGTCACCTACCGAGTCCTTCCCAAGGCGCCGGTGAAATGGTCGGAAGCGGCGGGCGGGGCGTTTCTCGCCGCCGCCCTCTGGGAGGTCGGGCACCGGGTCCTCGCAGTTGTGGCCCTCGGCTCGGAGTACGGCGTTTACGGCGTCGTGGGGGCGTTTATCGCCGTGATGCTTTGGGTGTACTACGCCGCAGGCGTCGTCCTCCTGGGGGCCGAGTACGTCCGGGTGGCCTGCCGACGCGGCGCAGGGCCCAGCGAGACTCAACAGTCTCGCGCCGCGCATCCTGCCGACGGATGAACCTCATTATTGCCCTCGCGCCGGGGACGCACAGCCACCCTCCCCTTGTGGAGGGAGCTGGGCCAGCGCGCAATCCTTCAACCGCTTCAGATCGAGCTTCCCGGTGCCCAAGAGCGGCAGGGCGTCCACGCGGCAGAAGCTGTCGGGCGACGGGACCCACAGGGGCGGGAGGCCGCGGCCGGCCAACGCCCGGCAGAGTTCCTCGGGTGAGCGGGCCAGGCCCGTGTGCAGGACCACGAGCCGCTCGCCTTTCTTGGGGTCGGGTACGCCGGTGACGGCCAGGCGCACGGTCTCCTCGTCCAGTCCGAGCACTTTGCCGATGGCCTCTTGCACGCCGTCCAGGGGCACCATTTCACCGCCGATCTTGGCGAAGCGGCTCAGCCGCCCCGTGATCCGGATATAGCCCTCGGCGTCGATCTCGGCGATGTCGCCGGTGGTGTACCAGCCGTCGCGGATCACCTGGGCGGTCAAATCCGGTTGGTCGAGGTAGCTGAGCATCACGTTGAGCCCTTTGACGAGCAACATGCCCGACTTGCCCGTGCCGAGGTCCGCGCCGGTATCCGGGTCAACGATTCTGGCGGCGACGCCGGGGAAGGGCTGACCGACCGTGCCCTCCTTGCAGCCCTGCTGCCAAGCGACGACCTTGCGGCCGGGCGGGACGTTGCCGGAGACCACGGGCGAGAGCTCGGTGGCGCCGTAGCCTTCGTAGGGGCGCACGCCGAAACGCTGCTCGAAGGCGTCGGCCAGGTCCTTGGGGAGCCTTTCGGCGCCGGCGAAGACGACGTTGAGAGTCTTGAAGTCCTCCGGCTGGCACCGGCGCAGGTAAGACCGCAGGAACGTGGGCGTGGCCACGAGGATCGTGCCGCCGTGCTCGCGGCAGACCTTGCCGACCTGCCGTCCTTCGAGCGGGTTGTAGTGGTAGACGGCCTTGGGCTCCAGCGAGAGCGGCCCCCAGAGGGTGATCGTGTAGCCGAACGAATGGAAGAAGGGCAACACTCCGACGAGCACGTCCTGCTTGTCAAGCTGCAGCATCTGGCTGAACCCGTCGATCGTCGAGCCCACGTTGTCGTGGCTGAGCATCACGCCCTTGGGCTGGCCGGTCGAGCCGGAGGTGAAGACGATCGTCATGAGGTCATCGGGCCGGACGCGGCTCAGGCCGAGCCATCGTGCGAGGAGCCGGGTGGGCAGCAGCCGGCTCTGGAAGGCCGCCGCCAGCTTGTCGCGCCAGGTGACCTTGTCCGCAAAGTCCTCCAGGCAGACCAACTCGGCACGTACGTCCAAGCGGAGCTTCTCCATCACCCTGCGGCTGGTGAGAACGTGGCGAATGCCGGCCTTCGCAATGCAGAGGTTCATCACTTCGGACGAGAGGGTGTAGTTCAGGTTGACCGACACGCGCCGATCGACCGCCAGGGCCGCGTTGGCCACCACAGCGGGAACCGACGGGGGCAGGAGCAACCCCACGCGAGCTTCGTCCTTAGCCAGCACGTGGCGGCGCAGGAGCCGGCGGAGGATGAGGCTTCGGATCAAGAGCTGGCCGCCGGTCAGCTCGGCGCCGGTGGAGTCGGCCACTTTCGGCCTTCGCCGGCAGCGGCGGCATATCTGCAGGAAGCTCCGCGCAGGGATCGGCCGGGCGCCCGGGTCCTTGCGCATGGCTTCGATGCCCAACTCCTGCACCATCAGGCGGACCTGCTGTGCGTCCTTGGGATCGAAAACCGGCGTGCCAAAGCGGACGGAGACCGGGTAGGGCCAGCGGCGAGGCCACTTCCAGAAGTACTTCCCACCCTCAAAGCTGAAGACGCTCCCCCAAAGCCCGCCCAGGTTCACCGGGATCAGCGGCACGCCCGTGCCCTCGTGGATCCGCAAGAAGCCCCGCTGGAACGACTGGATCTGGCCGGTGCGGGTGTGGTCTCCTTCGGGGAAGATGCACACGAGGTCGCCCTGGCGCAGGGCCTCCTGGGCCGTGCGGATGGACTCGATCATCGACCGCTTGCTCTCGGGCGAGATGGGAATCACCCCCACGTCGCGGATCACCCGGCCGAGCAGCCGGTACGGCAGGAAGCGGGGATTGGCCACCATGCGGATCGGGCGCGGGGAGACGAACATCAGAATCAGCCCGTCGATCCAACTGACGTGGTTGGCGATCAGCAGGGCGCCGCCCTGTCTTGGCAGGTTCTCGATGCCTTCGACGTGGATGCGGTAGAAGAGGCGGACGATGACGCGGGCCACCAGGCGGAGCGAGTCCAGCGGCGCGATCCAGACGATGAGCACCGCAACCCCCAGCGTCAACAGGCCGGCCAAAAGGGAGATCTGCCGGGCCGACATACCGAGCACGCTGGCCAACAGCCAGAAGACCACGCCGGCAAGCAGCATGCCGGAGAACGCCAGGAAGTTGTAGGCGGCCATGATCGAGCCCCGCGACTTCGCGGGACTGTGGTGTTGCATGTAGGCCTCCAAGGGGATGTCGAACAACCCTGCCGCCGCTCCCATGGCAAATAGCCCCAGGCAAGCCGAGAAGTACGCCGCGGAGATCGGCTCGCCGGTGCCCTGGGGGATGAAGCACAGCAGGATCGAGGCGACCCCCATGCCCAGGGCGCCGAGCGGCACCAGGCCGATTTCGATCCGGTCGCGCGACAAAATTCCGGCCAACAGTCCCCCGACGCCGATCCCCACGATCAGGGCCGCAAGCAAGGGGCCCACGTACTTCTGCTCCGACACAAGCTCGGGCGTGGCGAGCTTGTCGATATTCGTCTGGGCCAACACCCCCAGAGACCAGAAGTACGTCCCGCCCAGGGCAGCCAGCAGCAGCGGGCGATCGCGGATCAAGGCGCCGAGGTCACGGCAGGTCTGGGAAAAGGGGTTGCGCGGCACCGGGCGGCTCGGATTGGCCGGGCGGAGCCGGCCGATGCACAAGCTCGCCAACAGCCCGAGGGCAGCCATCCCGACCAGGGCCGACGCCGAGATCCCCCAGCGATACTGGCCGGGCCCGGCGTCCTCCGGGGACTCGGTGGTGAAATCGAAGAGGTAGCCGCCCGCCACGCAGCCGGCAATGACCGCCACCATCGCCGTCATGGCGATCACCCCATTGGCGGCCGAGATCCGCTCCGGGCGCACGATCTCCGGGATACTGCCGAGCTTTGAGGCGCTGAACATGGTCGCTTGCGAGGCCAGAATGGCCATCGCGCCCAGCATCAGGACCAAGTTCCCCGACAGGATGCTGGCCACGGCCAGGACCATGATGACGGTTTCGGCCACCTTGCAGCCGACCATGACGTTCCGCTTGCTGAACCGGTCGGCCAGATAGCCGGCCGGCGCGGCCAGCAGCACGAAAGGCAGCAAGAAGCAAATCGCTCCTGCAGTCAAGGCAATGTCCTGGGCATCTCCCGGCTCATAGCCCTGGTGCCTCAACAACTGCTTGCCGATGGGGATCACCAGCCAGCGGAACATGTTGTCGTTCAGCGCCACCAGAGACTGCGTCACCAGCAGCCCTATGAAGCTCAGCGAAGCCAGTCCCGCGCCGAGGTCCGTCGGCGGGCTGCCCGGGGGCGCTTGGAGGGCCTGTCCCTGGCGGGGCCCATCGCCGGACTGAGAAGAATCTGTTGCCATGGCAGCCCACCCTCACACCTCGATCCCCTGGTACGTGGCCACGCGGTCCAGGTCTTTCAACAGGTCCTTAGGCGTTTGGTGCCGGTCGGCCGGACGTTTGGCCAGCATGCGCAGCACGATCCCCTCAAACAGGTCGGGGATCGAGAGCTGGTGCTTCTTGGGCTTCTCCGGCTCCTCCTGGCGGATCCTGGTGATGACCTCCGGCAGCGACTCGCCCTCAAACGGCGGGTGGCCCGTCAGCAAAGCGTACACCGTCGCCCCCAGGCTGTAAATGTCCGACCGGCAGTCCACCTCCGCGTCGCTCCGCGTCTTGGGCACGGAAGACCGTGCCCGAGGAGTCCACGGCCAGCTTTGCCCCGATCTCATAATGGACGATCGTCTTGCCCGGGAGGTCCTAAAGCGGGGTAACGGCCGGCTTGGGCCTGGGCTTGGACAGTCCTGGTCGGGCCATGGTCGTCTCGTCCGCAGCCCCCTCCAGGCGGAAGCGAAGCTGGGTATTGCCGATGCGGATCAAGTCGCCGGGCTTCAGCTCGCACTTCGTAGTCGGCTGTCCATTGACCAGCGTGAGGCTGGGATAGATGTTGGCCGGCTCCGCGCCGGGCTTGGGATCGGCCGAGCGAATCTCCAGGGCTTTCTTGAACAGGAGCTTGCCCGAGGCGGCGTCCAGGGCGTAGAGGTCCCCCGCGTTGCTGGCGCAGTAGAGGATGCCCTCGTGCCAGAGCGGCGA
>Ga0315280_10007056_pt1 | contig 15252 bp, 19 predicted proteins | sample YL17G06_40_MG_FD_203697 | JGI IMG/M metagenome (GOLD analysis project Ga0315280, IMG submission 203697) | Sediment microbial communities from Yellowstone Lake, YNP, Wyoming, USA - YL17G06_40 | ecosystem: Environmental > Aquatic > Freshwater > Lake > Sediment | place: USA: Wyoming | collected... | reverse complement strand
AATCATCAGTCTCATAGCTTTGATAGCGGGCTTGTCACTTGCCTCCTACTGTTTTGCCACACTTGGAATTATGTTTGCTTCTTTTCCTACAGAAAATCCCGGCGACATAATGATGCTGCTGAATTTTGTTCGCCTGCCATTGATTTTCATCAGTGGCCTCTACATACCGATTGAAAGTCTACCTGCGTGGGGACAGATTGCAGCGGCATTCTCACCACTCACTTATGCTAACGACTTGGTTAGATACGCGCTTGAAGGAAAAACACTTTATGGACCAGTGTCAGACTCGGTTGTTCTTATACTATTCACGGCAGCTTTCCTGTTCATAGGCATGAGATTGGATAAAAAATTCAGAAAATAACAGGAGGTGACATGAACATGGCAAAAGTATTGGATTTAAACAAACTGGTGGAGTTTTCTCAAAAGCAAGGTCTGCTAAATACTATGGAGGATCGTCGTGGGGTGAAGAAGGACGTGTTGAAAACCAACAACTTTAACATTGTGCTGATCTGTCTTGACGCTGGTCAAGAGATTCCTTCTCGCCCAGAGCCCTATGACGTATGCTTTTATGTCATTGACGGAAGTGGCACATTCACAGTAGGCAATGAACAAGTTGACTTGCGTCAAGGCGGCGCGATTTTTGCTCCGGCGAGTGTGGCACGAGGCATAAGAAGCTTGGAACGACTGACCATACTAGGCATACAAGAACCACATTAGGACGCAAATCAATGAATCTTGCCTTAAACGTTCATAATCTGACAAAAGTGCGCGCTACAGGCGTCGCTGAGTCCTTGGAGATGAACCAAACATTTCCAGTATAGCGGTCACCAGAAACTCCGAACTGTCCGCTGGGAGTCAGATCTATAGATTTGCGCGCGCCAGACAAAGGACTTCAACCGTTCCAGTCTCTATTATTGTATTTCGTTTGGTACAAACTAGTCGCTGTGCGCATTTCATTTGGAGTCAGGCTTCCCGTTTTGAGGTTTACGCGACATGTCTTTTCGTAGCCTTTTCTAATAGCATTCTTCGTTTTTTTCATGGTAATGCTTTTTAGAATTTCAGACAGGTTTACCAAGATAGCGTGGGGGTTTTGGATCTTAAGAGCGCGACCTAAAGTGCTAAAGTCAACGTTTACCATCAAGGTGCCGTGATGAAGGATAGCATCATACAGTCTGTGTTGAGCGCTCCCAGAGATTTTCTTTCCGTCTACTACGATGTTTCCGCCACTGTTGCGAGCTTGAACACTCAGCATCCCAAGTCCTTCGACGACTCCCCCACAAAAGAAGCTGTAAGACCTCTCTACATTCTCAACACCAACAGCCAAAGAGGGCTTCCTGACAATTATCGAATAATTCACATTACCATAGTCATGGTAAACAGCCCCACCTCCGGAGACTCTTCTGAAGATTCTGATCCCCAACTCTTCGCAGTCAACAATGCTAGTAACAGACTTGGGATCTTGGAAATGTCCAATAATGACGGCCGGCGGATTCTGCCACAAACGCAGAGTATTAGGACCATTATTCTCCAGAACGGATCTCAGAATCGCTTCATCAGTTGCCAAATTCATCGCGGGATCTTTTGAACTGTAGTCGATCATCCGCCAACTGTCAGTCATTATCTTAGGGCACCTACAATCAGTCTTGTCAGAAGATCCTATTCTTGGGGCAATGCAGCAAGAACCGCGCTTCTCAGACATTCTCTAGAGGGAATGGCCCTGTCGAATTTCAATTCTCCATTTATGATTATTGCAGGAATTCTGCTGCATTTTTCAGCGTTTATCAGAGCCGGCGACATCTCTGGATAGACTCCATGCTGGTTAGAGCCCTTTCCTCTCATCCAAACCCTGACTGTAACGTCATCCTGCAAATCCGACGTAACATCTTTGACCAGCTCAATGAGTTGACGGCACATTGGAGTTGGAGGATACGCAACAAAAACTTCGAGCGACGTTTTTCCCATTCCGATCAAGAAGGGCTCTATTCCATGCATGTTCCATTTGTCAAGACCGTATTTGGCCTTAAGAAGCGCCTTGGCCGCTTTCTGCTCATCTTTTGTCAGCTCTTCTTCCGTTTTGAAGACTATCCCCAATTTCTTCTCAAAACCTTCTATCAAAGCCCTCTTCACTTCATCTAGCGGTATGTCCTTTCTTAGTTGGCGACTCAGAGATGTTATCTTCGGCATCTCTGTCAACGATCGGTCGGTCCTGATCAGCTTGCGATATACCTCCAAGTCAGTGTTAATGAGTAGAGTCACCTGAAAAAGCAGGAAATCGTAGAACCACTTGGGCAAAATCCAGGATATTTTTCGTCCGTTAATTTGAGTTCCCTCAGGATTAGCTTCCACATTCTCACTGAATTTGCGGAGTCCTTCAGCGATTGCTGCGTTAAGGATATAATAATCCGATAAAATAGGCGGATAATCAATAGCGCGAGTGTTAAAAAATGCCGTGTTCGCAGTAACGGCAAAATTCAAACTCCCTGTGTCTATGTAAAGAAGATCTGCAGTGACTGACAACGCTCTGACGACTTCAACACCACGTTTTCTGCATTCCTTATGGTTGACGCTCCCACCGCTCGATCCAATAACCCCAGTGGCAGGGCCTTGCCACAGTCGCAGTGTGTTCGGAGTCAAATTCTCTCTTCTGCTTCGGAAAATAGCTTCATTAATCGCCAGATCCATTTTCGGGTCGGCTGAACTGTAGTCAAGTAGTCTCCATTTTTCAGTCACGATTGTTCACCCCAAAGTAAGGACACTTATTTCTTAAACATTCTTTGTTGAGGTCTCTGAAATAACAAGGCCTTGGGTCTGTCAAACTCGGGAGTCTTATACTGAATTCGCGCTCAAGAATCTGTGTTGCCTTCTGTATCGCTGAAAAAGTGCTCGCTTTGCAGCAACGCGGACCGCCGATCTTTGCGATCATGTGAAGGGATTCAGATACAGCTTCCATTGAAAGCGTCCGTTCTTTGTCTGATAGCATATTGGCTTTGGTTACAATGCTTAGGGCTATGCCTACTCCCGCGGCAGCCCCGCAGACACCCCAAAGTCCACACGATGCAAGAAGCACTTTTCTTCCTCTTCTGATCGCTTCGTCAAATGCTGAATCGGTGATCTCGAATCTGCCGAGGTTTCTCAAAGCAGCTAGTAAGGCGCAGCTTACGATGTAATGATGCTCAGGTCCATGCATCTGCACTGCAGGATGCTTCATCAAGAGGAGAACAACTTTCATGGGATCCGTTTCTTTCGTGGCCCCACAGACTTTACGGGCAAGCGTTTCGGGAGTGGCTAGCCTGCAGCTTTCACAAACGTAATGTCCTTCTTCACAGACGTAATCTGCTTTCTCAGTTTTTCCGCAAAAGGAACATTCCGTTGCCTCCGAGGTCGATTGCAAAGGCTTTCCACAGACCACACATTGGAATTCCTCCAGTTTTTCTGGAGACTGGTTCTTCTTCAGTGTCTTCGCCTCCGCGCGCGCTTCTCTCAGACAATGTAGTAGTCAATGACTTTCTGCATGCTTTTCGGCGTCTCCTGCTTTGCAGCGAGCTGTTTCAGCATTTCTATCATTTGAGGCTGAACTCGTGCAATGTCTGTCAGGGTTACTATGCCCACAAGCTTGTTTGCATCAACCACAGCCAGCTTCTTTATCTTATTTTCGAACATCAGTTTCACAGCTTCTTCCAGATCCGTGCCTGGCTCAACAACAACCAGTGGGGTAGTCATGATCTCCTTTACTTTTGTATTCATAACGTCCTTTGCTTCTGCAATGACCCTTCGCAAGAAGTCCCTTTCAGTAACTATGCCCTTAGCCTTTCCTCTTTCCAGCACTATGAGGCTGCCTATCTGAAATTCGTTCATGGTGTCGACAGCCTCTTTCACCGAGGAATTTTCGTCAACAGTTATTACTTCCCTTACCATCACGTCTCGGACTTTCAATGGTAGCAAGTCTTCTCCTTCTTCCTCCCCATTCTCGTCTGACAACAAAACCACTCATCCAATTGTCCAAAATAATCGCATATGGGTTGCATCTTCGGCTGGCATTCTCATATTCATACTCCTTGTTTTCCCAGTTTTTTCCTCTCATTCTCCACTTTTCTCTTCAGGACCTCAAAATAGTCTTGGGCTTGCAACAGATTTTGACGGTCGTTTTCAAAGTCTTCTAGCTTTATGATAGCAAACCATCCTTCGCCATAAGGATCTTTGTTTGCCAATTCAGGGCTCTGGATCAATGTTTCGTTCACTTTTTGGATTGTGCCGCTTACTGGGGATATGAGGTCAAGCACGGTTTTTGTTGACTCGAAAGACGCTATCTCATCGAACTGTTCGATCCTGCTACCAAGCTCGTTGAATTTGACGAAAATGATGTCGCTTGTCATGTTCTGAAGGAAATCGGTGATACCGACTTTCGCTGTGTCTCCTTCGATTCTTGCCCAGCAATCATTCTCGTTGTAGAACAACTCCTTGGGCACATGGAATGTCCATTTGTCAACTTTGAGTTGATAGGGCTCTTCAACCATCGTGGCTCACTTTCCTAGAAGTCTATCGATCTGTGTCGCAATCTCTTCCGCTAGCTTTTCTGCCAGCTTTTCTCCATCCGGACCTATGTCTGACGCGGATTTGGGCTTGAGGTTGTGCTTCTGAACACTCTCCGGAATCAGGATTCTACCCTTAATTCTTGCCCCGTTCTTTACGGCGATTTTGGTTGCACATCGTTCTGCGCAACCATCAATGGGAATAGACGGGTACCTTTTGAGGATTTCAGAATAAGGTTTGACTCCTGCAACCAATGGTGGAATGCAGATGAGCACAGCTTTGTCTGGTCTCAATTTCTCGACCACTCTGAACGCACAAGCACGAGCTACCGACCCTAGAGCTTTGTCCATTCCTGCACACGGAATAATGGCCACTTTGTCTGCTGCAAGTGGCTGTGAGCTTACTTCTTGGCTGTTTTGCATAGGATTTCATCCACTTTCTTGGCTATTTCTTCGGCCACTTTCGTAGCCAACTCCATTTCCTGAGGCTCAAGTTTTTCTCTCGACTTGATCTTCAGATGAGGATATTTCTTCATTACTTCAGAGACTAGAATCGTTGCTACAGGTTTTCCGCTGAACTTTTTGGTTCCTGCCTCGGCGCATTTCTTGCTGCAGCCGTCGACAGCGATTGTTGGAAAGACTCTGGCAAATGCTCGTTCGTCTTCTCCTCCTGCGAGAAAAAGCGGCAGACACAGTGTTACTGTTTGATCAGGCCTGAGCTTCTCCAGAACGAGACAGGTGGCTACACGCGAAATTGTCCCTTCTGACAGATCTTCTCCGCTGCAGCAGATTATGCCAACTTTTCCTGTCGCCAGCGTCATTCTCATTTCTCCTTGGGTAGAATCTCGTCAACTTTCTCTGAGACCATGCCTGCGATGATTTCGGCAAGTTTGTCTCCTTGGTCATTCAATTCTATTACCCCGTCAGGCTTCAGGGCTCTGTTTTTTCGTAAGACATCGGTGACGACTATATTGTGTGCCAGTTTTCCCTTGGACGCTTCAATGTTCTTTTTCGAACATTGGGCAGGACAACCGTCCACTGCGATGCAAGGATTTTCCCTCACGAGTTTCAACGCATCGTCGTCTCCCATCGTCAGTAATGCCAAGCACACGGTTCTTGTCTCTTCTGGTTTCATTCGTTCAATTACTTTGTATGTTGCTACTCGGCCAACAGTGCCTAGGCTTTTGCCTATTCCACTGCAAGGCACTACTACGACCTTGTGGTTTTCCATTCTTCAGAATTCTCCCTAGTCTTCTTGATTATGTTTAGGACTTCTGGTTTTGATGGAAAACCAAGCGCTTCGGGCGCACAAACCACGCGGCATGATCGACAAAAAACTACGCAGTTTTCTGGATGCGCGACGATCAATTTCTTTTCTTTTTCATCAATACCGAAAACTCCGTGTGGGCAGAACTTGAGACATTGGGGGTCACCTTCGCAGAAATTGCACTTAGTGTAGTCGACCAGGGGGCACCAGGGTATCTTGTTTCTCGGCACTCCCATGTACGTTTCTTCGGTCACTTTGCTGTTTCCTCCAGAGTCTTCTTGACTAATGCAAGGGCTTCTTGTGTCGTCATGTTTCTAGCGTCGATCGGGATTAAGTCCTTGTTGACGTCAAGGCCAGCGTTGGCAAAGGAGTCTTTGAACAGTTTCCTCTGCATTATTGGTGCGCAGCCAGCAACCAGGTATTTCCGATCTTTCTTGAGAAATTCGGCCAGGAATCGTTCACCATCTTCGTCACATAACATCGGGTGAATAAACGCATATTCAACTGGATACTCGGCCCGAATTATGTTGATGAAATCCCACATGTCCATCTTCGAAAAACCAGGACATTTTCCAGTGCAGACGCAGAAGATGAACCCAATTTTCTTGTTCTCTGTTTTCTCCAATTCAGACACCGGCAATGTTGATATGGACATGTGGAATAACAATATTTAAATATTGCTATTGACCTAACGACGTTCATGCATTCAAAGAAGGGCAGTCAGCTTAGGTTCAAGGCAAAGATTTTCAACTCTCTCTCCGATCCAGTGAGACTTGAAATAATTGAGTTCTTACGCGGAGGAGAGAAATGTGTCTGCGAGATTGTTCCTTACGTAGATCTGATTCAACCCGTGGTTTCGAGACATCTCAAAATTCTTAAGGATTGCGGGCTCCTGAAGCACAGGAAGCAGGGCAACCGGCGACTTTACTCAGTTACAGATCCCAGGATATTCGAGATAATCGATGCAGTGGGCTCAGATCTAGTTGATGCTCTTACCAAACGCATCATTGAACAAATAGCTTGATTGCAGCCGTTCGATAGATGGGTTCTTTTTGAATCTTACGCTCAGTCACCATTATGCGCGCGATGCTCACGACATGATTCAAACTCTCCCAAACATCTGAATCTTTCTATAACAAACACTGCCAATTACAGATTTTCAGCGCAATCTAAAATCCCAAAAAAGCCAGCGCGCGCTAAGAAGAGCGCGTTTTTCACTAGCAGCAATCGCCATTGCCACGGTTAGATCTTTTTGACTTAGAGCTACAATCTAAGGAACACACGTTTGAATCACTACAGCACAACTCTTCGGTTTCCCCTAGCTCTTCTTTTGTTTTCTTTTCTATTTTCTTCATTTTTCTACACCTCCCCGCGATTGAAGATTTTGATCCATATTCCAGATATTCGAGTGTAAGAAACAATGATTGCCATTTTGCAGTGATGTCGGAAGTCGGAAGTCGGAAGGATATTCGGCGTGTGCCATTTTAACAGTTCACCAATTGCTCCACATATGTTTCTACTTTCGCCTTGTACTTCTTCCAGATATTTGAAGAATTACGACGTATCCAGGTATTTAAATCGCGCACGCGTTTTTGGCTATTGCTAATTATAATATTTAAAGATTTAAATATATCGATGTCAATAATCCTGTTGAGGGACGGTTGAAGGAGCATGAAATCTGAGTATCAGTCTAGGAAGAGGATACCATTAGTGGGCAGCGATGTCCCGATGTCTGAAGTGAGCGCGGTAGAAAGAATCTTGGTGAGTGAGATAATGAGTCGTTCGGTTATAACAGTCAAGGAGAATGCTCGCGTCCCCGAAGTAGCTTCACTGATGAAAGAACATAACGTCGGCTGCATTATCATAACAAACAACGATAAAAAGCCAGTGGGGATTGTAACGGAAAAGGACTTAGTCACACGAGTTCTAGCCGAGATAACAGACGAAAATCTCGTCGCCAAAGTCTTGAAAGAAACGGTTGAACTAAACAAGCTTGTTGCGCGTGACATCATGTCCTCACCTCTAATAACTGTGACTTCAGACGAAACAATAAATCAGGCTGCAAGAAAGATGCGTAAACAAGGCATCCGAAGACTCTGCGTCATGCAGGAAGGAAATCTACTCGGGATAGTTTCAAGCAAAGACATCCTTGCTGTCACGCCAGAACTCTTGGAGACTTTCCAAGCAAAGGTCCAAATCCTGGAATCCAAAGAAGACGCCACTGCGGACGTTCCATCCCTGGCCGGTTATTGCGATCAGTGCGGAAATTGGTCTCCCTCCTTGAAAGAGGTTGATGGCGATTTTCTCTGTGAAGAATGCCAAACAGAACAGGCAAATCTTTAGCGAGGCTCTTCGATTGAAGGTTGCATATTATGTGTGGGAATATCATCCACGTCTTGTGGGAGGTCTCGGAACATACGCGATAGAAATAACAAGGCGATTCGTCATAAACGGCCACGAAGTTGTCGTCTTCACCTTGAATCCTGGCGAATTAGCGACACGAGACTTATGGAAAGGAATAATGATTCATCGTCCCCAAATTATTAACATTTCAGACACTTTGCCAATTATTGTGAGTGAAGATCTGCGCAGTTGGGGTATTAATATAGGATTTTTCGGCGATGTTTTCTGCTATAACCTTCTATCAGCGTCCAAATTTTTGAATGAACTCATCCGAAAAGAAGGCGAAAAATTTGATCTGGTCGCAGTGCATGACTGGCTTTCTGCAACAGCAGGCTTGACCATCAAAAGCGAAAAGAAAGATTTGCCAGTAGTTTTCCATGTGCACTCAACTGAGCAATTGCAGACGGATGGACGGGGTTCCACTTTCATTACACAACTCGAACGAAAAATGGCTGAGAAAGCAAACAGAATAGTTACGGTCTCGTACGCAATGCGTGAACACCTTGTCACCATCGGCTATCCTCCTGACAAAATAGCAGTTTGTTGGAACGGATGTGACCCTGAAAAATACGACCCCGCAAAGGTGCGTTCAGAAAGCGTTGAGGCACTGAAAAGCGAATACGGAATTCAACTAAATGAAAAAATAGTTCTATTCGTGGGCAGATTGACTGGAATAAAGGGTGTTCATAACCTAATTGAATCATTTCCAACGGTCCTGAAGGAACACCCAAAGACCAAACTTATTATCTTAGGCAAAGGAGAAGACCAGACAGATTTGGAGAGACTTGCTTCTAGATTAGCGGTTACACAAAATATCAAATTCAAGTCTGAGTGGGTTCCTGAAGACATGCGCATTTTGCACTATGCTATGGCAGACGTATGCATCTTTCCAAGCTTCAACGAACCCTTCGGCATAGTCTCTTTGGAAGCTATGTCTATGAAAAAACCTCTTGTCGTAGGTGCAAGCGGAGTCAGCGGCTTCCGAGAACAGGTCATTCCTACAGGACCCGATCAATGCGGAGTTCATGTTGACGGCCGAAATTCCGCCGATATTGCTTGGGGAATAAAAGAAGTTTTGAAAGACCCGGAGAGGGCAGAACAATGGGGCGAAAACGGTAGACAACGCGTGCTTCAATACTTCACTTGGAACAAAGTGGCTGATGACACCCTAGCCATATACGAGGAGGTAAAGAAATGTTGAAGCTCTTCGCCTGTCGCGTGTGGGACAGGAAACGAAGACACTTCTTACGATACTCGTGGAATTCGATTGATGTAAACTTGTGGTTATAGCTGATATGTGTGTGAAGAACCGACGCAGGTGCAATGGTGGCGGATAGCATGTCAAAATCGTGGCACATGATGGAAATCGAAAAAGTGTTGAACGAGTTAAGCACTGAAGAAAATGGATTAAGCCAAGAAGAAGCCGCAAAACGTCTAAGCGAGTATGGGCTCAACGAATTGAAGAAGGAGAAGGGAAGGTCTCCTATCAAGCTTTTCCTGACGCAGTTCACAGACATACTCATAATAATACTGCTCATCGCGACAGGACTCTCATTAGCCGTAGGCGAAGCCATCGACGCTCTGATTATTTTCGTCATTGTTATAGTAAGTGCACTCCTGGGCTTTGTAGAGGAGTACAGATCCGAAAAGGCAGTGGAAGCGTTGAAAAAGATGACTGCTCCAACGGCCATAGTTCTGCGTGATGGAAAAGAATTGAAGATTCCAGCCGGTCAAATCGTGCCTGGAGACATTGTGCTACTGTACACTGGTGACAAGATTCCTGCAGACGCGCGGCTTCTGGAAGCATTCAACTTGAAACTCGATGAGGCTGCACTGACTGGTGAGTCGGCGCCAGTCAACAAGGAAATCACCGCTTTTCCTGAGGAAACGCAACTTAACGACAGGCTGAACATGGTTTTCACTGGCACGGTGGTTGTTTACGGGAGAGGAAAAGCCGCAGTCACGTCAACAGGAATGAACACTGAGTTTGGCAAAATCGCGAAGCTAGTTCAAACAACAGGGGAAGAAGAGACTCCTCTAGAAAAGAGAATGGCGACTGTGGGAAAATGGATCGGAATAATGGCCATACTAGTGTGCGTGGGTGTCGGAACCATAGGCGTTCTCGAAGGGCGTAACATAATAGACATGCTCCTGTGGGCAGTTAGTCTGGCCGTAGCGGCTGTTCCAGAGGCGTTACCGGCAATCGTTACTGGCGCCCTCGCAGTGGGTATGTACCGTATGGCTAAGGTGAATACCATCGTCAAGAGGCTTCCAGCCGTTGAAACGCTAGGATGCACCAGCGTCATATGTTCTGACAAAACAGGAACTATGACCAAAGGCGAAATGACCGTACAAAGAGCGTACGCTAATGACAAAGCCATCAAAGTCAGCGGAATAGGCTATGCCCCAGAAGGAGAATTCCTATATGAAGGCAAAAAGATCGACCCGGCAGCAGAGGAACTTCGTACACTTCTAAAAGTCTCAACACTATGCAATGACGCTAAACTGGAAAAAGAAACCGAGACTGAACGATGGATCATCAAAGGCGATCCAACAGAAGGCGCCTTAATTGTCGCAGCGGCAAAAGCAGGATTATGGAAAGAAGATCTGGAGCAAAAGGAACCACGCATAGGCGAAATTCCGTTCTCTTCAGAAAGAAAACGCATGACGACTGTGCACGAGATTTCAGGCAAGCAGAAAGTGGCTTACATGAAAGGAGCTCCCGAAATAGTCTTGGAGAAATGCACAAAGATACTTTTAGATGGCAAAGCGCAGAAACTAACCAAAGACAAACGTTCACAACTGTTGAAAGTAACAGAAACAATGGCGATGCAAGCCCTGAGAAACTTAGGCTTCGCTTTTACAGAACTGACTGAAGACGTGGAAGAGTTTGACGAGAAAATCGAGAAAAACTTCACGTTTGTTGGCATCATGGGAATGATTGATCCACCACGTGAAGAAGTAAAAGACGCGATCTACATCTGCAAAAACGCTGGAATCAAAGTTGTAATGGTAACTGGCGACCATAAACTGACGGCAGCAGCCGTAGCTAAAGAACTGAACCTGTTGGGCGAAAATGACGAAGAGGGAAAGGTTCTCACCAGCACAGAGCTAGACAGACTGAATGACGAACAACTGGCTGAAATTGTTGAGAACGTTGTGATTTACGCGCGAGTCTCACCTGAACACAAAATGAGAATCGTCAAGGCTTGGAAGTTAAAAGGCCAAGTGGTTGCTATGACAGGCGACGGAGTTAACGATGCACCCGCGCTTAAAATGGCGGACATAGGAGTGTCGATGGGAGTTACAGGCACAGAAGTGACCAAAGAAGCGTCGGATATGGTTCTGGCTGACGACAACTTTGCCTCAATAGTGAAAGCCGTTAAAGAAGGCCGCGAAATATATGACAACATTAAGAAGTACTTGACATACTTGTTGCGTTGCAACATTATGGAAATCCTTGTCATGTTCATTGCTGTGGTCTCCGTTCCATACTTGGCCAGAATCTTCTCGCCAGGAGCAGATGCGAGTTCAATAGGCGACGCCACTGTGGCTCTGACGGCGGTGCAGCTTCTTTGGGTGAACTTGACGACAGATGGTTTACCTGCCATAGCTTTAGGTGTCGACCCGGGCGATCCAGATTTGATGGAAAGAAAACCGAGGAATCCGAAGGAAAGCGTGTTCACAAAAGATGTTAAGGTTTACCTGAGCGCCGTGCCAATACTGATGACCGCGTTACTTCTGTTCGGGTACTTCTATTACAGACCATGGGAAAGTGCATACCAACTGACAGAAGCAAGAACCCAACTGTTAACTGCAATGATTCTTATGGAATTGGCCAATGCGATAGCAGCCCGTTCGCTAAAATATCCAGTGCTCAAGGTGGGCGTATTCAAGAACAAATTCCTTTGGTATGCCATACTTTCATCGATGGCGCTTCAAATGATTGTACTGTACACGCCAGGCGTTCAAACGATATTCGGTGTAAGCTCGCCAGAACCTCTAGACTGGGCATTCGCAATACTGTTCACCATAATCGTGTTTGGATCATTAGAAACAGGGAAATATATTGCAAACAAAAGGAAAAAGCCATAACACACAGAAGGTTCAGATATAAAATGCCTGGAAAAAAGCAGCTAATACCGTAAGAATAGGAAAAAGGACGCTTAAGATTGAAGTCAAATCCCCCACGCTTCTCGGACATGAACTGCAATCAGCCAGCTTGTACACTAATGCTAAACTTGGGAAACTCTAACGAGGTTTTGAATCTATGACGCGGTTCAAGTCGAAACATATTTAAATATGTTGTTCGGTTATTCCGTTGAAATAACAATGGCATCCAAATCTAAAATCAGCAAGAGACTCCAGAGATTTGCTGAGTCAGGGACGTGCAAGTATGAAGCCGGGTCGGAGTATGAAAGAGAATTGGCGAGACTTGCCGATGAAGTCGCGAATGTCGAAACAGCTGACAGGCAGCGCAGGTTTTTCAAGGCCCTGTCTGAAGTGATAAGACTGAGAACCCTCAAGCTTCTGGAGGTCAGGGAAATGTGCGCTTGCGAGATTATGGCTGCTTTAAGCCTGACTCAGCCCAACGCCTCCCATCACTTAGGGATATTGGACCGCGCGGGATTAGTGAAGAGCAGAAAGGACGGAAAGTGGATTTTCTACAGCATAGCTGATCCCGAACTAATGGAAAACATGCACAAACTGGGCATCTTGTGAACAGAAGAAATCCATGCTTCCCTCGTGCGCGCGCGCGATAAATTACAGCAATAGATTTAAATACTTAAATATGCTCTCTGCTTGCTAAAAGGATGATAGATAATTGCAGAAGATATTGGTTGGTGTTGATGGTTCAGAACATTCGAAAAGGGCGTTAGCAGAAGCAATAAAGATTGCAGAGAAGTTTGGGGCTGAAATAACTGTTGTTAGCGTTTTTTACCCTGCACCTACACCCTCTGCTCATGAGTTTAGTCACAAAACTCTGGAAGATGCCAAAGTCGTTTTAGAATATGAAAAAGTAAAGTACAAACTCGTCTCGGTCACCGATACCAATCCTTCCAAGGTCATTATAGACATGGCCAGAGACAAGAAGTTTGACCTGATTGTGGTCGGAAGTAAAGGAGTCGGTGCTGCTCATTCTCTATTGTTGGGAAGCCATTGCAACAGAATAGCTTGCGAATCTCCTGTAAACGTACTTATAGTAAAGTAATCGTTGATTGCAAGAGGATAAGACGTTGACAGATGAACAGCCGTATGTTAAACACGAAGCGTCTCTAGGGCTTTTTGAGAAATACTTGACGCTTTGGATAGCAATATGTATAATTGTTGGCTTACTCATTGGACGCTTTTTGCCACAGTTTGGGCAGTTTATGGATTCTCTCAAGTTTAACCAGTTGTCTATTCCTATAGGAATCCTTTTGTTTTTTATGATGTATCCCACGGTTGTCGGAATACGTTTTAGTGACATAAAAAGAGCAGGTAAAAACCCCAAGCCATTGCTCGTTACGATAATTGCCAATTGGGTAGTTGCTCCAATCCTAATGACCGTTTTGGCAAATACGCTTCTCGCTGGAAACCCTCAGTACATTGCAGGAGTCATACTTTTGGGTTTATCACCATGCACCGCTATGGTTATGTGGTGGATGTTCCTGGCAAAAGGCGACATGGCACAAGGCTTAATCAACACTGCCGTCAACGCTTTGCTCATGCTTGCGCTTTACGCTCCCCTTGCGGCTCTTTTACTGGGCGTCAGCAGCATTCCAGTCCCATGGGATTTGATTGCTACTAGCGTTCTGATTTTCATAGCGTTGCCAGTTGCGGCAGGAGCAATTTCTCGCCAAGTAATATTAGAGAAAAAAGGTGAAGGCTGGTTCAACAACACGTACATCCCAAGTCTCGGGAAAATATCTGTTGTTGCATTGCTGACAACCCTTATAGTATTGTTTTCATTTGAGGGCGAAATTATTCTAAATAATCCTTTGCTGGTAGGCTATCTTGCCCTTCCAAACCTGCTGCATTATTCTATCATGATCACGTGGACCTATCTTCTCGGTTACTTTCTAGGTTGGAAATACGAAACAGCCATCGACACCACGCTCATAGGCAGCAGCAGCCACTTTGAAGTGGCAATCGCTGTAGCTACAACACTTTATGGAATTGGATCTCAAGCGGCGCTGGCAACGGTAATCGGTCCGTTACTGGAAGTGCCTCTAATGCTTTCTCTGGTCAGACTTGGTCTGCGAACCAGAAAATATTTCCCGCGAAAAAAGGCATTAGCGCGTATTGCAGGAGAGAACCAATTGGATTAAGCTGGAATCGTGCTTGGTCGACGGCTTGTCAGTCGAGATGGAATACACAGACACTTGCGAGACTTCTCATTGATTATCGTAGGAGTAGAACCACATGCGACTAAGAGTCCCACTCTATAAACAGACTACGGATTTCACGTGCGGCGCATGCGCAACTCTTATGGTATGGAGATACTTCGATAGACATGTGCAACTTTCCAAGCGAAATGAATTCTTGGTCTGGACAGAAATAGTTGCCTTACCTTTCAAATTCTCGTCGCCGTATCGAATTGCAGTGTTCTTCATTAAGAAGGGGTTTGAAACGAAACTGCTAATGAGTCAGGGGATTAGTGGCGAAGGCAAAATATTGCTCGAATGTTGCCAGACCGACCCTGCGGAAAGAAAGCTTTTTCTCGATTTCTTCGAAAAACATAATGAGATACTGAAAAGGCATATTTCCCCGGCTATTCTTGATAGAAACCCGACAATGCTCGATATCAGAAGGGCGTTGTCTAATCGCAGTCCCGTAATTGCGTTGGTAGATTCCTACTACACTTCCAAGGCAAGAGGAGCAAAAGATCCACCTCATCTGCCCCATTGGATTGTCATAAGAGGGTTTGATGGCGAACAGTTTTACATCAACGATTCAACCCATGAAAGCGACTTGGAGACAGGAAAAATGGTTGTGAAAGGACGTATCCTCGAGAAGGCTATGGATACTTATTCGAGGTTCGGCTGGCCCTCTGCGCTAGTAATTGTTGGA
>Ga0315280_10007055_pt1 | contig 15254 bp, 15 predicted proteins | sample YL17G06_40_MG_FD_203697 | JGI IMG/M metagenome (GOLD analysis project Ga0315280, IMG submission 203697) | Sediment microbial communities from Yellowstone Lake, YNP, Wyoming, USA - YL17G06_40 | ecosystem: Environmental > Aquatic > Freshwater > Lake > Sediment | place: USA: Wyoming | collected... | reverse complement strand
CGACCCCTACTCCGACAGCGTTGCAAGGCACACGGTTACGATGGCAATTCTCTAGCTTGAAAGATAGATTTCGAAGTGGCCATTCAAGCCCCCACTTTTCCATGACAGGAGTGCCCCCAACTAGGAGAACACAGGATGAATCAAGATATCGTTCAGAACAGAGGTCTTGGTCCCGAAAATTAACGTAATGATAGTAGGATGGAAATTGGTTTAAAACATCAGCAGTGCTATCCCAGACCTCGATCGAACTTCCAGTGGGAAGCGGATATATCGATAGAAAGCCTTGAAACATAGCTTCGTCGCCGATGTTGCCTGCTCCCAGACCTGTAAATAAAACATGCGCAGTCATCCGACGTTGGTCCCTGCCACTCCTTAACTATTCGTGAGAGCATCTATCTGGGCCAATTCTCGAATCGAACAATGGAGAAATGATACTGTACATCATTATTTTCATCGGTAATTGTACAACGCCATAAAAAGGAAACACGCCCGTCTCTTCATTTATAACAGTGATGGGGCCCAACATTTCATGTCTGTCATGAATATATCCGATATTCGGGCCTTCCTCGGACGGCTCACTTGCACCAAGACTGAACGTGTACTCTCCTGGTTGGACATTAAAGGTGATTTCTAACTTGACCACAAGTTCCTGACCACGTTTCAAGTACGGCAATCGGTATCTCAATTGACGGGTCCCGGCGGCAAAGACAAGGTTCCCCATGCGATCGTACAGATGGATACCCGTACTTGGGTCATAAACAGCTTCTTTCGCACTCAGCAGAACATAAAAGTCTAGGGATTCTAGAACTTTCACGATAAGTGTATCTCTCCCCTGGTTGTCAGTAACTCTTGCTGCAATGACCTCTAGACCACCTTCTCCGTGCCGCGGGTGACTAGAATTTAAGATGTTGTGGTCCAGAATTTTTAACCGATACATTAAACCGTCGGCGTATAAATCAGTGGGAGCCCTAATCTCAGAAGGGCCAGCGTTTGATCTGCGTGTTCCCAATTTTGAATAGTATCGACTCACCGTTTCTTCGGGCGTTCCTTCAAAATCGACTTCTCCATGGTTTAAAAAAATAGCCCGTTGACAGAGATTTTGTATGGCAGCCGTGTCATGGGAGGCAAATAAGCAGGTTGTATTCGAAGATAACATCTCCCTCATCTTGGCAAAGCATTTCTGTTGAAAAAAGATGTCCCCGACGCTGAGAGCTTCGTCCACAACCAGGACTTCTGGTTTGAGGAAAACGAACATGGAAAAGGCCAAGCGGACATACATTCCTGATGAATAGGTTTTAATTGGGCGGTCAAAGAACTCCCCGATGTCGGCAAATTCCTCGATCTCCTGAATACGTTCGGACACATAGCCTCCAGGGAATCCGAGCAACTGAGAGGTGCGATAAATATTCTGGCGGCCTGTGAGTTCCCAGTTGAAGCCCGTCCCGAGTTCCAACAGAGACAAAATATTGCCTTGAATCTGAAACGTCCCTGTTGTTGGATAGAGGGATCGAGTCAATATTTTCAGAAGGGTGCTTTTCCCAGCTCCATTCGGGCCTATAATTCCCAAGCATTCCCCTTTCTTCAACTCGAAAGAAATATTTTTAAGAGCCCAAAAATCCCGATGATAAACTCTTCGCCCATAACTCATCCATTCCAACCCTCGGAACCATGGGTTTGAGTAGATCTTGAACCGTTTACTCAGGCTGTCCACCTTTACGACAATATCATTCATAATACATCTCTGATTTCCGGCCGGAGTTTTCTCAATACCAGATAGGCGAGGGCAGGGACTCCAAAAGCCCATCCGGCCATTGCACACCACATCCAACCTACCGGTGGACGACCGTAGAGGAACATCTCTTGTATCGCATGGATGAAAGGGTAAGCAGGATTGAATTTCATAGTGACGCGAAATACCTCTGGTAAGATTGTTTCAGGATAAACGATGGGAGTCATCCACATCCAGATCTGAAGGAGGATTACCAAAAGTTGGCCAATGTCACGAAAGAAAACATTGAGGGATGAAAACAGGAGTCCCAGACCAAAGCCGAATCCCTGGAAAAGAATAGCTATCAGCGGTAAAAGCAACCAGAGCCAGGTCGGCCAGGACCCCATGATCAATGCCAATAGAAATAAGAGGACCAGTGAGATGAATAAACTCATGGTAGCGGACATGGCTGTCTGCGCCACGAAAACCTGCTCGGGGATGGGCATCTTTTTGAGATACTGAGCGTTTTCCAGAAAGGAGTTGGCGCCTCGTCCGACACATTCTGAAAAGGCTATCCACGGCAAAAAACCCGAGCAAAGGTATAGAGGGAAAGCGAATTCAGAAGTCAGGCCAGGGAGTTTGATCGCCATGATTCTTGTGAAGACGACTGCGAAGACGAGGATTTGAGCAAAGGGACTCAAGACGTTCCATATCACCCCCATGCCGGAACCCGCGTAACGATATCGAAGGTCACTCCAAGCATTCTGCAATATGTATTTGCGATGGTGATAAAGAACCCGAATCATCGACTCTCCCTGACCCGTTCCCGGTACCAGTGAATGGTCTTTCTTAATCCCTCTTCAAAAGGCATTTTGGCTTTAAAACCGAAGCATCTTTCGGCCTTACTGGTATCGAGCATCCTCCGTGGTTGACCGTCCGGCTTTGTTTCGTCGCATACCACTTCCCCTTTAAACCCTGTCATCTCGACGATCAAACTGACCAACTCCTTGATCGAGATTTCAAATCCTGCCCCGAGATTAACAGGTTCAACCCCGTTGTAGCGCTCAGCGGCCAGAGTGATGCCCTCAGCGGCATCCTCCACATAGAGAAATTCCCAGGTTGCTTTTCCTGCCCCCCATACCTCGATAGATGGATCCTCTCTCTCCACTGCATCAACACATTTCTTAATGAGTGCTGGAATCACATGGGAGGATGAAAGGTCGAAATTGTCCCCCGGGCCATAAAGATTTGCAGGCAAGAGGAAAATGGCATTAAACCCGTATTGTTTTTTATAAGCTTGGGTTTGGACCAAAAGCATTTTCTTTGCCAGTCCGTAAGGGGCATTGGTTTCTTCAGGATAACCATTCCATAGGTCATCTTCTTTAAATGGCACTACCGTATATTTAGGGTAGGCGCACACCGTCCCAATGGCTACAAATTTATCGATCCCATGGATTCGGCCTTGCTCCATGGTCTGCACGCCCATCATCAGGTTATTGTAGAAAAATGAACCCGGATTCGCCTGGTTCGCCCCAATCCCCCCAACGGTCGCTGCTAAATGGATGACGATATCGGGTTTGGCCTCACGGTACAATTTAATGATGGCTTCGTTCTCAACAAGATTGTAGTTTTTGCTTCTGGGTATAAAAATATTTTTACACCCTTTCCTTCGGAGGTTGTCAACCACGTAAGATCCTAAAAACCCCGCTCCACCTGTTACGAGGACCCTAATGTTTGTAAAATATCCCATTTTGTTCCCTTCATTTAGAGATCTTGGCCGATTGGAATCTTCCTCTTGAGACTTCTTTGTGCCATTATATTATCGTGAAAGAGAAGCTTCTCCGCTTCTTGAAGATCGTGATCTACCATCATCTTCACCAGTTCTTCAAAAGCGACCTTGGGTTCCCAACCAAGTTTGGACTTTGCCTTGGTCGCATCCCCTGATAAGAAATCCACCTCTGCCGGCCTGAATAGCTTTGGATCACTTTCTACGCGCTTCATCCAGTTCAATCCTAAATGATCAAAGGCTATCTGAACAAGATCTTTAACAGAATGGGAAATCCCGGTGGCAATCACATAGTCATCCGGCTCGTCCTGTTGAAGCATTAACCACATGGCTTCCACGTAGTCTCCTGCGAATCCCCAATCTCGTTTTGCCTCAAGATTACCCAATCTTAATTCTTTTTGCAGTCCAAGTTTTATTCTTGCCGCAGCATGGGTCACTTTTCGACTGACAAACTCCAATCCCCTCCGAGGCGATTCGTGGTTAAATAAGATGCCCGAACAACAAAACATATCATAGCTTTCTCTATAATTTATTGTGATCCAGTGACCATATACCTTGGCCACCCCGTACGGACTTCTTGGATAGAAGGGCGTTTTCTCATTCTGAGGAGTTTCTCGAATTTTCCCAAACATTTCACTTGATGAGGCTTGATAGAATCGGATTTTAGGATTGACGGTGCGGATGGCTTCGAGCATTCGGGTGACGCCGAGGGCTGTAAATTCGCCAGTGAGAACAGGCTGATTCCATGAGGTCGGAACAAAGGATTGCGCCCCAAGGTTGTATGCCTCATCGGGTTCTGAGACCCTCAAAGCTTCAATAAGTGAATTTTGGTCAAGCAAATCTCCCTGAATTAATTTTAGCCTTTCCTGAATATGCCTTATCCGTTCGTAATTAACAGTGCTCGATCTCCTGACCACTCCATAGACTTCGTAACCTTTTTCCAACAGAAACTCGGCCAGATAGGAGCCATCCTGGCCCGTGATACCGGTAATCAATGCAGTTTTCATTTTGTTTTATCGATCATTCAATCCTTGCTTTAAAATATCTTATGCCTTAACAGCGAAACTATTTTAATATACCATCTCCCAAATTGCAATTGTTTTGTTTGGAGTTTTTGAGAGGTTTACATTTCAGACCTTTTCTGTTATTAAATGGAGTCAATATTTCAATAAAAAGCTCATCAATAGGGAATAGAAATTATATCTTTTGTCAGTCGCCTCTTCTATATTCATTTCAGAATCTCCGGTGGTGAGCGTCAAAGAAATGGTCTAAAATTGACATTATGAAGATAGCCATTGTCCATGATTGGCTCACGGGCATGAGGGGAGGGGAGCGATGTCTTGAGGTCTTTTGTGAGATATTCCCCCAAGCTCATCTCTACACTCTTTTACATGTCCCTGGCTCGGTGTCGCCACTCATCGAAAAGATGCCCATCCAGACCTCTTTCGTTCAAAGGCTTCCTTTTTCAAAAAAAGGCTACAGGAGGTATCTGCCCCTGTTCCCCATGGCTGTGGAGCGTTTCAACCTGAAAGGATATGATCTGATCCTGAGCTGCAGCCACTGTGTGGCCAAAGGGATCATTCCCCCGCCGGATGCTCTCCATATTTCTTATCTATTAACACCGATGCGATATGCATGGGATATGTATGGAGAGTATTTCAGGGGGAGCCGGAGTAAAATGATTCCCTTTTTCATTCACTATCTACGGATGTGGGACGTAACCTCGAGCCAACGAGTGGATTATTTTCTGTGTATCTCAAGGCATGTGGAGAATCGGATCAAGAAATTCTATCGAAGGGAAGCCGAAGTCATTCACCCCCCTGTGGAGACTAACCGATTTAGAATTCAGGGCAAAAGGGAAGATTATTTTCTTATCGTCTCCTCTTTTGCTCCTTATAAAAGGATCGACTTAGCCATAGAGGCCTTCAATCGGATAGGATATCCTTTAAAAATTGTAGGATCTGGTCCCGAGGAGAAAAAACTTAAATCGATGGCTAAATCGAATGTGGAGTTTTTGGGATGGCAACCCGATGACGTCGTTGCAGACTGCTATTCGAAATGTCGGGCCCTTATCTTCCCCGGAGAAGAAGATTTTGGTATCGTTCCCTTAGAAGCGATGGCCTCCGGGAGGCCCGTGATTGCCTATGGAAGGGGAGGGGTATTGGAGACAGTCATCCCTTGTAATCAACACCAAAGTAGAACAGACGGAAAGATTCCGACAGGGTTATTTTTTTATCAACAAAATGTGGATTCACTGATTGAGGCCGTTAAACAATTTGATAAGATTGAAAAATATTTCGATCCAATACCGATCAGAAATCATACCCTCCAGTGGGATCGGGAAATTTTCAAAGAGAAAATTAAAAAAAGTATTTTTGAAAAGATGGAATCGAAATGCTAAAAAAACATGCCCAGTTTTTTAAATCTCTATTTTTTATGTCGGATCTCCTCATCCTCTCCCTTGCCTGGATCTTCTCTTATATTTTAAGATTTTACACAACCCTCATCAGGCCTCCAATTTTGGGAACTCCATCTTTTTTGATCTATATTCAATTCCTTTTTCCCCTCTTGATAATATGGAGTCTATTTTCAAAAAAGATTAATTTATATCGACCCCGGAGGATTGACCATTTTTTTAAAGAATTTTTTGATATGGTAACGTGCCTGACCTTAACCCTGATTATCTCGATTGCGGTGATCTACCTTTTTAAGAGGTTTGAGTTTTCCCGATTGGCGTTTTTCTACTTCTGGGTGATGGGCATTTTTGGACTAATTTTTGTTCGATTCTTTGCTCGAAAGACCCTGAGGATGCTCCGTAAAAGAGGCTATAACCAACGATTTGCTCTTATTGCAGGGAGTGGTGAACTCGGACAGAAAGTCTTAGAGAAGATCGAACTCTTTCCGGAATTGGGAATACAGGTGATCGGGTTTTTAACCCAAAAGGGAGAGGAGATTGGAAAGAATATCAAAAATATACCCATACTCGGAGGATACGAAGACCTCGACAAAATACTGAACGAAAAAGAGATCGACATCTTTTTTATCGCCATTTCAATCAATGAATATGATTGTTTTGAAAGCCTGATTAAAAAAGTCCATGGACATTTATCAGAGATTAAGGTGGTGCCGGGGTCTTATGAGTTTCTAAAATTAAGAGGTGGTATGGATGAACTGGGGGACCTTCCAATGGTGAGTCTTCAAGAGTCGCCTTTATATGGTTGGAACAGGTTTTTTAAGAGGGCATTTGATCTCTTATCGGGAACACTGATAATAGCAATTTTATCCCCTATTATGTTGGCCATCAGTATTTTAGTGAAACTGACCTCAGAAGGTCCAATTCTATTCAGGCAGGAACGGATCGGAATGGATGGTCATCCCTTTAATATAGTGAAATTCAGGACGATGAAGAAGGATGCAGAAAATGAGACAGGCCCTATTTGGGCAGGAGAAAACGATCCCAGGAGGACGAAAGTCGGCGCCTTCTTGCGAAAAATCAGTCTGGATGAACTTCCTCAGTTGTTCAACGTGCTCAAGGGGGAGATGAGTCTGGTTGGACCTCGACCAGAGAGACCTAATTTTGTCGAAGAATTTAAAAATAGAATTCCCCTCTACATGCTTCGACATAAAATCAAGGCGGGGATGACCGGGTGGGCCCAGGTTAATGGTTGGAGGGGAAACACCTCAATCGAGAAACGGATCGAACACGACCTCTATTATATTCAAAATTGGTCGATCGCTTTTGATCTGAGGATTCTATTCATGACTCTCTGGAGAGGTTTCTTTAGCAAATCGGCTTATTAGTCATAAAATAACGTAACCGTGTCCCTGTCTGCCGACAGGCCCTGAACCGTGCTGGTACAGGGCAGGCCCTGAACCTAACATGGTACAGGGCAGGCAGGCGTGTTGATGTTTACGAACAGGCCAGAAGAACACGTGCTGCCGTTCGTGGATTCATCAACTATCTCAAGAAATATGAAGAGCGCAAGCCAACCAACCGTGAACCGTGAACCTGACGACCTGAGTAGCTACCTCTGGACTTTTGAAGAATTATTATGATATTTTAAAGTATATGCATAAGAGAAGGTTATCCACAAAAGAGAAAGGGGTTCTAACTGAGAAGATCTCAGGTATACTTAAAGGGAAGGGGTATATTCTCTTTGCATACATCTTTGGCTCCTTTGCTTCAGAGGATGATTTTAAAGATATAGATATTGGTGTTTTTACCCAGTTAGAAAGCCCAGCCATTCATGGCGGGGATGATATAAATAAAACTTCAATTCCTCACAGAAAGGGCGGGGTCAAAGCCACGTCCTTTCTAACGGGGTTTACTTCCGGTGAAGAAAGTAGATCTCCATTAAAACTTGAATTAAAGTTAGAAGGTGAAATAGAGGATGTTATCCATATCCCGGTAGATATAAGAATCATTAATAATGCTCCGCCGTATTTTATTTATAATGTCCTGAAGGGTGGGATTGTAATTGTGGATAAAGATAGATCTCTTAGGTCTGACTTCGAAGGGTTGGTCTACAAAAAATATTTTGATTTTCAACATTTAAGAAACGAATATTTAAGAGAGATTATAAATGCCCCTCTTTAATCCAGATAAGATAGCGAGTTTAGTTTCTGAGATGCGTAAGGCTATAAATCGTTTGAAGTCCCTCGCAACCCTTGACAAAGAATCATTCTTAAATGATCCTGATAAAATAGGCAGTGCAAAGTATAATTTTGTTATGGCAATAGAATCTGCCATTGATATCTGTAATCATATAATATCACAGAATGGTTATAGAGCCCCTGAGGATTACGCCGATACCTTTCAGGTTTTAGGAGAGCAAGGTATTTTTGATAAAGACTTTTTAAGAACTCTAAAAGATATGGCGAGATTTCGTAATAGATTAGTCCACTTATACCGGGAAGTGGATGATGAGCAAGTGTTTGAAATCCTGCAATCCAGGCTGGATGACTTCAAGACTTTTCTGGGCAACATAGCAGTATTTTTGAAATTGGAAAAGCTTTAGTTCAAGGGTGACGAATCTACTACGGGAGATCATGATAAAGGACGAGAAATTTGATCTTATCCTGCTCCTTCTTGTATCTATACTTTTAAGCATCTACCTTTTCTTCTATACTTACATCATCTCTCTTGATGGGGCATTCCAGTATATTCCCATTGCTAAGGACTTTGCATCCGGCTTTTTCAGAAAAGCGCTTAGTCATAATCAGCAACCTCTATATCCTTTAATCATTGCGTTTATTTCTCGATGGGTGTCCGATTTTGAATTGGCAGGGAAATTGGTCTCTTCCTTTTTTGGAATTTTGATTATCTTTCCTGTCTATTTCTTAGGAAAGCGAATATTTGATGAGAAAATTGCCTTCCTTTCTACTCTTCTCCTGGCCATTCACCCTTATATTCGGAGGTTTTCGGCAGATGTTCTGAAAGAGTCGACTTACCTCTTCTTTTTTGCCACAGCCATCTGGTTTGCCTGGAGAACGATCCAAAGCGAGAAGAGATATCCTTATCTTTTTATTCCACTCTTCTCAGTCCTCACTTATCTCGTCAGACCTGATGGGATTGAAGTCCTTTTGGTCGTCTTCTTTTATGTCCTTTTTGTGAAAAAATTTGATAATACAGGAAAGAAAAGTGCGGTTATCCTTCTTTTACTCTTATCCTCCTTCGTCCTTTTCCTTCCTTACCTCATCCATTTAAGAGAGTCTACCGGAACATGGACACTGAGTAGAGCCAAAAGTTTTTCAGGACTTTTAGGCTTGGGAGTGACAAGCGCCGAAGTTTCCTTCACTTATAAAATTCTCTTCAGCCTTAAGAAACTGAATTTGGAAATTTTTACAAGATTTCATCCTGTATACATTATTTTATTGATTATAGGTCTTCTTAAAGGGATATTTTCACACCTTAAAACCGGGGAAAGGTTTCTTCTCTCCTTTTGTGCATTACACTATGTGGTGTTATTCTTATTTGTATTAAATATGACAGAATGGGGTGAAGGCGGAACAATTCGGGCAGGTCAATTTAGCGGAAGGTTTGTATTACCCTTACTTCTCATCTCCATCTATTGGGTGGGAGAAGGGTTCTTGGTTATTTATCATTGGGTTTACAAGAAGCTAAAAGCTAACCCTTTGCTTATTCGTTGGGGGCCGGAAAGAAAATCGATAATTGTTATGGTCTCACTACTGATCCTCATGTTAGGTATTGTTCTTCCTAAGACTTTAAAGCCTCAAAGATATGAACGTTTGCCTGAGAAGTGGGCGGGGATTTGGATTAAAAATCAATCCGGAAAAGGGGCAACGATTTTTACAGATATGCCTCGCGTGGCCTATTACGCTGATGGAAGCTGTGAGTATTTCAATTTTGAAAAAGAACCATTGGATCAAGTACATGCTGCAATGGTGAATAAAAAGGCCTCCTATTTGGTCATTCGAGGAAAGGAGTCCAACAACTTAAATACAGTGGCTGAGCCTATACGAAAATGTTTTGTTGAAGCCATGCGATATGGAAAGAAAGGTATGGAAAGAATCATTGTCTATCAAAGAGCTCAGTAGCAAAGTATGAAACCCATCCGTATTTCCATCATTGGCATCGATGGCTCGGGGAAAAGCGCCGCTTCCTTCGGCAGGCTCAGGACACTGAGTTTATCGAAGTGCAGGGTCAATCTTCCTTGCTTCGATATCGATGAGAACCCCCATTTTTTGCTTGACAGAACAAGCCGTTTTTCCTATAGGTAAGTAAACCCCGTTAGAAATTCCAGTCGTTGCGACTCGAAACCGAGCGGGGCATTATTTCTAACGGGGTAAAAAATGTCTCCAGAAGGAACCATCCAAAATAAGCCCCTAAGCAAAGAACGTCGCAAAAGCGATCGAAGAAGGACACTCCGTCGAAGTGAAGACAGGGTGGGGGAACAAGCCCAAAAAACACACACCCGTAAACTTGAATCTTTGTTGGAACTTGGCCAACTGATTGGTCTGGACCTCCAACTCAACGAAATGCTTTTAAAAATTTCCCAGAAGGCCTGCGAGGTCATGGAAGCAGACCGTTGTAGCATTTTTCTCCATGATCCCAATACGGATGAACTCTGGTCAACAGTTGCCATGGGGATGGCAGGGGAAGTCATCAGAATTCCATCGGGCATCGGTTTGGCCGGGCATTGCCTCCAGACCGGGGAGACCATTAATTTAGAAGATGCCTACACTGACAAGCGGTTCAATAAAGAAGTGGATTCACACACGGGGTATCGCACGCGAAGTGTGCTTTGCATGCCCATTTACAACCGGGCAGGCTCGCGATTGGGAGTCATTCAGCTTCTGAATAAAAAGGATGGAGTTTTTACAAACGAAGATGAGGCTTTCCTAAAGACCTTTGGAAACAATGCCTCGGTTTTTATCGAAATGGCTCAGCTTCAGAAGGCCCGAATTGACGCCCTGGAACAATCGCGCAAGGAGCTCGAACGACTAAATAGAGCTAAAAGCAAAGCTCTCGACCACCTTTCCCATGAGCTGAGGACACCTTTATCCGTGATCCAAGGAAATATTCGCATCATGAAACGGAAAATTCAGTCCCAAAACTCTCCTCTTGTCAAGGAGGAATTCTTTGAATCTCTGGAGAAAAACCTGAATCGTCTCTCTGATATTCAACAAGAAACCGATCAGATTATCCGGACTCATCAGGAATTAGAAAGAGGGCCTCGACTTGAGGAACTTGATCGCACTCCTTTCTTTTCCAATGAAACGATTCATCTTTACTCCTTTACCCAGTTAGAAAGCCCAGCCATTCATGGCGGGGTCAAAGCCACGATCTTTCTAACGGGGTTTACTGAACGCATCTTGGAGAATGTAAAAAAGCAAGCCCATCATCGGAACATTGAGTTCCAGTTAGACGGGACCAACGATTTTACCCTGTTCACTGATCCAAAGATTCTCGAAGAGACGATGGTAGGGCTCTTTAAGAATGCCATCGAGAACACCCCTGACGAGGGGGTCATTCGAATTCTCTTGGAAAAAAAGGATCAACAGTCCAACCTCAAGGTTCAGGATTTCGGCATTGGAATCACCGAGGAGAATCAGAGGACCATTTTTGACGGTCTCTTTCATACCCAGGAGACGGAGCTCTACACTTCTAAGAAGCCTTATGACTTTGGCGCAGGCGGGAAGGGCCTTGATCTCCTTCGGATGAAGGCCTATGGCCATCGTTTTGGTTTTGATCTTACGATGGAGAGCCAAAGATGTATTTATCTTCCAACGGATCGGGATCTCTGCCCAGGGAGAATCTCTGACTGTCCTCACTGTAAAAAGCCTGAGGATTGTCTCTCCTCTGGGGGGAGTGCATTTTGTATATCCTTTCCAATGGGCGGGAGGAAATTTTCTGAAAGGGTTTCATAGTAAGAAAGGCATGACAGAGAAGGAGAAACCTATAGACGCAAAAAGGGTGAACGAGAGGGAGCGTCTGTTCGATCTCCTCATTCACGACCTCACAAGTCCTTTGTCGATCGCTTCAACCACCGCTGACAATCTACTCCACAAAGCGGATCGCTACGGGTCCCTCACGGATCAGCAGAGACGGATGATCGATCGCATTTTGAGAAATGTGCAGAAAGCCCAGAAATTACTACAAGAGATGATTGAAATCCTTCGCTCGGAAGAAGGATTGTTCCAGAAAGAATTCTTTTCAATTGAGGAGATCCTCAGAGAGTCTCTATTGGATGCGCTGGAAATGATCTCCCCCAATGAAGTGGAAGGGCTTTATAAAATTGAGAATCGCGAAGCCTTCCGAGACAGTCTCAAGGGCCATGGGATTTTTGTTGAGATCACCGGCAAATATTGCAAGTCTCCTTTCTGCCATGATAATAAGAAAATCAAGCAGATCCTTAGAAACCTGATGAGTAATGCCTTGAAGTACCGCAGAGAGCGCATGGCCGTAACGATTAGTGGTGACACGGATCTCCTTGTCATGGTAGAGGACGATGGTTTTGGAATTCCTCCTGAGGGACAAGAGGCCATATTTGAGCGTTTCGTCAGGCTAAATAATGAAAAACGCGCCTCTATACCTGGACTTGGGCTTGGTCTCTCAGGAGTTAAAACCCTGGTAGAGGCGATGGGGGGGGAAATCAAATTAGTAAGCCATGAAGGGGTTGGAACACAATTTGTCGTTCGAATTCCTTCCATTTAATCTTCGATATAATTGGAATAAAGGAGGAAATAATATGACGGAATCTATTCTCAACGGTAAGAGGATTTTGGTTGTAGACGACGAACCAGATGTCTTGAATGTATTGGAGGAGGAGATCCTTGGAGCCGCCCCAAAATGCAAGGTTGAAAAAGCCAATACCTATGAGAAAGCGGCCCAAAAGTTAGAATCCCAAACCTACGATGTCGTCATCCTCGATATCATGGGCGTTCGTGGTTTCGACCTATTGAAATTGGCTGTAAGTCGAAATTTTCGGGTGGCGATGCTCACTGCCCACGCCCTCAACCCAGAGGCCCTAAAACGTTCTTTCGAAATGAAAGCTCGGGCTTATCTTCCTAAGGAGAAATTAGGGGAGATTGTCCCTTTTTTGGAAGATGTATTGAAATATGAGTATTTACCCGGCTGGAAGCGCCTTTTGGAGAAGTTACAAGGATTCTTTGACAGCAAATTTGAATCAGACTGGGAGAAGAAGACAGGTTTAATGTGGCAAGAATGGCACAAATGGGAATAGCATTTCGAATTCAGATTGCGGATTTCGGAATGCGGAATCGACAATCTTGCTTTACGCTATGCGTAACTGATGAATAGGAAAAGGGGGTATATTATGACGGAATCCATTCTAAATGGAAAATTGATACTGGCTGTAGATGACGAGCCAGATGTTTTGACGGTCTTGGAGGAAGAGATTAAAGAGGCCTGCCCGGACGGTAGGTTTGATAAGGCTATCACTTATGAAGAAGCGGTGGCGAGGATGATCTCTTTGACCTACGATGTGGTCATTCTTGACATCATGGGAGTTCGCGGGTTTGACTTGTTGGAATTGGCTGTGAGCCGGAATTTTCCAGTGGTCATGCTGACCGCCCACGCCCTCACCCCTGATGCCCTGAAGCGTTCTTTTGAAACGGGAGCCCGGGCTTATCTCCCCAAAGAGAAGTTGGGGGAAATCGTTCCATTCCTTGAGGATGTGCTTAAGTATGAATATCTTCCTGGGTGGAAACGCCTCTTAGAGAAACTGGAAGGATTTTTTAATGAGCGCTGGGGACAATATTGGAAGAAGCCTGATGAGAAATTCTGGAAGGAGTTCGACGAAAAAACGAGTTCAATCAAAAAATGAAAAAGGTATTTTATACAGCTTCCATTGAGAGTTGGATATGAAAATCAAGGTTCTTGGCTGCTCCGGTGCAGAGTTTCCTGGGCATCGTCCCCCAAGCTTTTTATTGGATAGTAAAATCTTATTTGATACGGGGAGTCTGACCGATACGCTTGACATCAAAAGTCAACTGAGAATCAAACATATTTTCATCAGCCATCCCCACCTTGATCATATCCTGGGAATTCCGTTTCTCGCGGACAATCTTATCTTTAGAATGAAAGGGCATCGGGTGAATATTCTAAGCATCCCTCCCGTGATTAAGACGATTAAGAGGAGTCTTTTGGATGGTTCGATCTGGCCTGATTTTACTGTCATTCCAAATACCCATGCGGGCATTTTGAACCTTATCGCATTAAAGCCTGGTCACTCAATCAAAATAGGTGATTACACAATCACTCCCTATCCGGTTCATCATTCCATTCCTGCCACAGGATTTCTGGTAGAGGACAAAATAAAAAGGAGATTTTTTTACACAGGGGATACAGGGCCCTCTGATGCCACATGGGGAAAAATAGGAGAAAAGCAAATTCATTGCCTGCTCATAGAAGCTTCTTTTCCTAACCGAATGGAAGACATAGCAATCCGTACAGGCCATTTAACGCCCCGATTATTGAAAAAAGAACTCTTAAAAATAAAACCTTATCCAGAGAGAATCTTTGTCATTCATATAAAGCCGCAATATTTCAAGACGATCAAAACGGAGCTCCAAAAACTTAAAATCAAGAATCTCAGATTATTAAAAGACGATCAAGCCATCCAGATCTAACCTCAGTCATGTTTCCTCAAACTCCATTAATGTTTGGCTCTTCCCGTAATCGAGTGGGTTATTTCTGCCCTTTCTCTTTCCCTCTTTAGCCTCCAGCCCATAGGGCTTCCGGCCCGGAGGGCAAAGAGGGGCGAGGGGAGATTGTATAAATCATAAGCAACTCCATATTCCTTCCATCACTCCACCACTATTCTCAAAGGCATCCCTATCGGAAAACCTGAGAACTTTTATTCCCATTTCCCTAAGAACATCGTCCCTTGTCCGGTCCTTTTCCTGGCCAGCCTCAGAATAGTGTTGTCCGCCGTCAATCTCTATAGCAAGATTAGCCTTCGGACAGTAAAAATCAACGATATACTTCCCGATAATCTTTTGGCGGTAAAACTGATGCCCCTTCAATCGCTTTCGTCTCAATTTTAACCACAACATGTTTTCAGCATCTGTCGTATTCTTTCTGAGATGCTGCGATAATGTTTTCAACTTTTTATCATAAGAAAGCATTTGTTCTTAAAATCCCCCTCCGTCCCCCTGAAGCTGTGAAAAAATTGCTTCAAGCTGAGAGGGCGGGTAGGGGTATCGGAAAAGTTTTACAGCGGTACATTTTCGCGTTAACTACTCACGATTAAAAACTTCAATAATCGTCTTTAC
>Ga0315280_10007054_pt1 | contig 15255 bp, 11 predicted proteins | sample YL17G06_40_MG_FD_203697 | JGI IMG/M metagenome (GOLD analysis project Ga0315280, IMG submission 203697) | Sediment microbial communities from Yellowstone Lake, YNP, Wyoming, USA - YL17G06_40 | ecosystem: Environmental > Aquatic > Freshwater > Lake > Sediment | place: USA: Wyoming | collected... | reverse complement strand
AGCGCATAGAAACCAGACCGCCTCCCGCGGGAGGTAAGGGTGGAAGGGTGCGGTAAGAGCGCACCGGTCGGCCGGCGACGGTCGGCGACTCAGCAAACCCCACCTGGAGCAAGGCCACATAGGAGGGCAATGCGGCGGCCCGTCGCGCCCTCGGGTAGGCTGCTGGAGGCGAGTGGCAACACTCGCCCGAGAGAGATGACCGCCGCGGCGGGCTTCCCGCCGCACAGAATCCGGCTTATAGGCCCACTCTCTCAGTCCGGCTTGCCTGCGGGACGAGGGCAATGCCACGCGCGCCGCCAGGAACGGGAGGAAGGCGGCCAGCGTCGGCGGCGAGGGGCGCCCGCCGTGATAGCGACCTGAGGTCTAGGACGCGGTTGATGACGGGCGCTGTTCCGCCCGTCGATGGGTCCAGGGGCTCGAGTGGGGCGGACGCGAGCTGGTGGTAACGAAGGGGACGCGCACGCCTCTGCCGAATCCCACACGGGTGGGTGCACACCCGACCTGGGAGGTGAGAACTGGTGGCTACCTCACGGAAGGGCAGCGCTGCTCCTCTCGATGACATCGTCTACAAGCGGAACCACCTCTGCAACGTCATCGCCCGCCTGGACCTGGTGACCCCGATCCAGGAAGTCGGACAGCGTCTGCCCGATGCCGTGCGGTCCGCTGCACTCACCCACTACCCCGCAGAGGACCCACGGCAAGCGGTTCTGCAGCAGGTGGTGCTGGGGCTGACGTCGGCCCCAGGGCCGTCAGAGGCGTTCGTGGAGTGGCACTTCCACGGCCCCAGCCGCGAGAAGGAGTTCGTGATCATCCCCAGCGCGGTGTTCGTGGAATGGACTCGGTATGAGCGTTACGAGTCACTGCGCAGTGAGTTCATGTCCGTCGTCGAAGCCTTCCTAGAGGCGTACCCGGCCGCCCAGATCGGGCGCATCGGGTTGAGGTACGTGAACGTCATTGAGCTTGGCCAGGGAGCGCCCCTGGACTGGACACCGTATATAGAGCGTGGCTTGCTCGGCGTCCTGCGCTATGCAGCAAGGCAACCGGGCGCTTCGCGCGTCGTGCACCATATCGAGTGGGTGCGTGACGGTCTTAGCCTTGCTTTGCGGTTCGGGGTTCCCAACCCTGACTACCCCGCGCCAGCACGCCGCCGCTCGTTCTTCCTCGACTATGATGCGTACCATCAGGGGTTGCTGGAGTCATCCGACATCGGCGACCAACTCGACCGTCACCACGCTGCCATACAGGGCCTCTTCGAGGCGAACATCACAGACGCGCTGCGCGAGGAGATGAGCCAGTGACAGAAACGGCCGGAGCGGATAGCACCACTGCGGCGACCGTGAACAGCGACGCCTCCCGCGACGGGCGTGCGGGCCGACCCGTCACCGGGGACTGCGAGGGACTGAGCGCAACCGCTGGGCCATCTGGGACGATGGTTCCGGGGTCCAGCCCGACCCTTGGCCTCGAGGAGCCCGGCCGCCTCGGGCTCGACAGGCCCAGACGAGTTGTCGCGCAGGGAGGGAGCCTTGTGAGCCTTGGCTGGGAGGAGTCGGGAGCGACCATTGGGCCGTCGCTGCCGCCAGTGCCTGAGTCGGCTCTGACCCATGGCCCCGAAGCCCCTCCCTACACCAAGCCGGACAGGCCCAGGCGCAGGCACATTCGGGTGCGGATCGCCAGTGGCCAAAGGGACTGACCCGGGTGCCCGCGTCTGCCAGGGCGATCTGATTCGGTACGTTGACCACTTGGAGAGCGCGGACCTAGTAGGCGAATGCTGCGACGTCGCGTCCGTCCGGTACCCCCTTGTCGTCGTGCTGACCCAAGACTGCGACCTTCGGTGGGACTACGAGGTCCGCCGCGGAAACGGTGCGACGACCCAGGACCGGCGTCTGCTCTCGGTGCTCGTCGCTCCGGCCTACAACGCCGAGCACGTCTTCACCGGCGACCATCTCATCGAGTTGGGTATCCGCGCGCGACCGTTCCCTACCAAGGTGAATGCGACCGAGCGTAGGATCCTCCGGCAGAACCAGAACCCACGCTACCACTACCTGGAGTTTGCGGATCAGGTGGACGTGTCACCGTCTATCGTGGACTTCAAGCACTACTTCTCCGTTGACGCCGCCTACCTCGAGGAGCGGAAGGTGGCGGGCTTCGCGACGGCGCTTCCCCTCTTCCACCGTGAGGATGTCTCGCAACGCTTCGCCGCGTTCCTTGCCAGGATAGCTCTTCCCGTGCAGGTGGAAGCCGATAGCGCCTGACCTCGGGCGCCACACGCCGCCGAGCAGACGCCGGGCGGGCGATCACGGCGCCCGAAGGTTCGCTCGGCCACGCACCGAATCCCCGCTCCGCGAGCTCCCGGAGCGGGGGTGAGAGCAGCGTGGGTATAGTGACCAGATTACATATGCTCACTTTGCCCCTCGCAGGCGCCAAGAACGGCCCTGAAGTGCGCCTGGACTGCGGCCTCTGGGTTCGCTCTCTGCGGTTGCAGCGCGCCGTTGTGTGATCCGCAAGCGCTGATGAGAGGGGTGCCCCATGTTGGAGCTACCCGAGATAGTGACGCTCGCGCGGCAGGCGACGCAGGAGCTGGCAGGAGCCACGGTCGTCTCGTGTGACCAGGGCAACAGCCCGCACAAGTGGGCATGGTACAGCGCAGGGCCCGCGGAGTATGAGCGGATCGCCGTCGGCAAGACCGTGGGCGAAGCGAAGAGCGTGGGCAACCGCATGGCGCTGCGCCTGGAGCCGGGCTACTGGCTTTCGATCGGAGACATGGGGGGCAAGGTACTGCTCCATGCGGACGGGAGCACGCTCCCCAAGAAGCGCCACCTGCTGCTCGGCTTCGGCGATGGCCGCTACCTCACGGTCGCCATTCAGGGGTGGGGCGGCATGTGGCTGATGACCGACGACGAGCTATCGCGCCACGTCGGGGCGATCCCCATATCGCCGATCAGCGACGAGTTCACGTACGAACGGTTCCGCGAGCTCGTGGCCGACGATGCACAACAGGGCAAGCGCAGCGTCAAGGCTTTCATGGCCAGCCGGCCGAGGATCTCCGGTGTCGGCAACGGCTACGTCCAGGACATCTGCTTCCAGGCGGGGCTGCACCCGAGACATGACCTGTCGGAGCTGACGCAGCGGGAGTGCCGCAGGTGGTATCGCGCGATCCGCCAGACGCTGAGCGAGGCGATCGAGCGCGGAGGTCGGGACACGGAGAGCAACCTGTACGGCCGGCCGGGCGGCTACGTCGCGATCCTCGACCAACGACGCAAAGGGAAGCCGTGCCCCGAGTGTGGGTCGCCGATCGAGAAGATCGCGTACCTCGGCGGGTCATGCTACTTCTGTCCCCGGTGCCAGACATGACAAAGGGTGCCGAGCAGCGATGGGGCGAGACGACGGCAGGGCTCGCCGACGTCAGTTCCCTCTCACCACACTCGAAGCCGGGTCAAGCCCGCTCCAAGATCCGCGAACGGACCGGGCACGGGATGCGATCCGTCGCGTCGGTTGCCGAAGTAGTCGGTGTCGATCCTGAGTGGTGAGCCGTCGGGGTTGTCATAGGGAAGCCCGGCGACCCGGGTCCTCCCCAGCAGATCCGTGGTGACGGGGGCCAGCCCCGTGGCCCCGGGAATGCCCTCGAAGGTGAACTCAAGTCGGACCTCGCCGGCCTCCTCGACGAGCCTGACGCCCGGATCGCGGTCAGCGAGGACCACCGGGCTCGCCTCTCTCGCGTAGGGTTCGGCGCCGTGGTAGTACGCGTTGCCGCCCGTCTGAAGCGGGAACTCGCGGCCGTCGTATCCCCACAGCCCATAGCTGCTGATCCAGCGCCGCTCCGTCAGGTCTCCCTTCTGCTCCGCGGTAAGCGTGCGGCCGTCGCCGACGAACAGGTTGTTGTAGAAGCGATCGTCGCCGCCCGTCGTAGTGGCCAAGCCCGCCAGCGCGGTGCTGTGCGGTGGGTGATATGGCGTCTCGCGGCCAGGCTCGGGGCAGTTCATGATACTGCCGCCAAACAGGTTCTGGACGTATGCCCCGCCCTCCGACATGTCGAGCAGACTGACGGGCGACAGGAACAGGTTGTTGTCGACCACGAAGGGGCCGTGGTTCACCTCCACAAACAGATCCTGCCCCGTGTTGTCGTGGAACAGGTTGGCAGAGACGCGCGTGCCCTGGGCCATCCAGTCCAGCCAGAGCCCCAAGCACGTCCGGTAGATGCGATTGCGCCGCACCGTGGTGTCGATCGCGCCGTGGAACTTGATGCCCGCCATCTCGGCGCCGCCGAACAGGTGTCGGAGGTGGATGTCGTGGATGACGTTCCCCTCGACCGTGCTGAAGGCCGCGCCGAGGCTCCCGACGATGCCGGCCTGTTCGCAGTGCGAGATGGTGTTGTTCCTCACGATGTGGTGGCCGATGTGCTCCGCCGTCCAGGGGATGGCGAAGGCGTGGGCACGTTCGATGGTCTTAACATAGCCCTCCGCGGAGTTGGCGGACGTGTTGTTGTGTTCGTCGCCGTGCTTGCCGAGAGCGATGCCCGTGCAGACGGAATGGCTGATCACGTTGTCCTCGATCACCCATCCCTTGCTCCAGTGGGTGCCGATCAGGCCGATCTGCTCGGCGGTCGGCGGAGCCCAGGGCGTGGCCGCGTGTCGCATGGTGAAGCCGCGCACGGTGATGTAGTTCCGCCCGGGCTGGTCCGGGTAGAAGACGGCCTGGCGCACGTTGATCTCCACCAGCCGCTGGTTTGGATCCACGCCGTGGAACTGGGCCCAGATCGTGGTGTCAGCCTCGTCCACGCGCGCGAACCACAGTTGCGGGTTGAGTCCTCGCGCCTTGAGTATCTCGTCGTTCGTCTGCCGGCTGCGGAACGTGAGGCAGAGGTCCTTCTTGCCGCTGACCGGCTTGATCGGGGCTGTGAAGGACGCCCACCGCTGCCAGTCGCCCGTGGTGGCCACATCACACACACCAAGCAGTTCGCCGTCGGGCGTGTCGAGACGGATCTCGATCAGGCCGCCCGCGGTTGCCGAGGCGGCCCGGATCTCGAGCTGCTCGGCGCCAGTGCCCATGTCCACACCTTCGTAGCGCACCCAGTCGCCTTGCTCGATCCAGCCGACGCACTCCCCGCCTTCGGAGCACCCGGCGGTCTGCACCCCCTGCTCCGCCGCGAAGCTGGCCGCCGGTATCCGCGCATCGTTGGGCGCGTCTACGCCGGGCCGCAGCCACGCCACGTTCAGCAGGTACTGCTGACCCACCCCCGCCAACCACGGAGGCTTCGCGCCGCCGGGCATCAGCACTTCGTCGAGCGTGGCTGCTTCGGTCAGCCAGTCGCCGTCAAGGTAGACGGCGCCGGTGTGGTGCTCGCGGCCTTGCGGGTCGAACCAGTCGCCGTGGATTAGGTCGGAATAGGGGTCGAAGCCGCCAAACAGGCTGTTCGGTAGGGTCACCTTCCAGACGTCGTCGCGCTCATGGACCCAGCCCTTCACGATCTCCGAGCCCTTGATCTCGACGCGGGCTCCGGGGGCGGCCTGGTAGATGATGCGCCTCGCGTCCGACTCGCCGCCGCGGGCCGGGTTGACGCGCTCTCGGTAGACCCCCTCGTGGACCGTGATGGTGTCACCCGGCTGAGCCAGATCGGCGGCGCGCTGAATGGTGCGCAGCGGCGCGGCCTGCGTGCCGGGGCTGGAGTCATCTCCCCCTGTCGCCACGTGCAACTCCGCAGCGTACGTGGCGGTCGCGAGCACGAGCACACACGCCGACTGGGCCATCGCGCGCCTCATGACGCTCACCCTCTCTTAGCGGAACGCCGCCCGTTGTTGCGCTCGTTCGTCGCCGCGGGTCTGATCGCCTTGGGGTGTCCACGGCCGAAGGTGAGGTGAACCACCTTGGGGCGGGCTATCGGGCCCGCGCGTCGGGCCGTTAGGTAGGTCGCAATCGGGCGCCGGGTGGTTGGCCTGCCTCAGCTCTGGGAGACGGCGCGGCCCGCCTCGACTTGATCGCGGCCGTTCGTGCGGCGGCTGCCAGGTGCTACTCACCGGGGCCAGAACACAGCGCATCAGGCACGGGTCCGGCAGTCGCGGGTGCAGGTCTCCAGGGCGCAAGTGTCGTAGCATCCGTCGGAGTGGCTGCCTGTTCAGCGAACGTCATGGGCACCCGCGTTGACATGGGGAACCGGGACGGAACGCGCACTGCACGCGCCACGATGCCGGTGCGTTGTGCGGCCACGAGCACCGGCAACTCCGCGTCGCCTGGTGATGCACCTAGCGGAACGCGACGGCTCCATGGGACTGCGGCCGGTGCTACGCCTGGACCAACGCCGGGCGGGTGCCCGGATAGGAGGACATGCATGACACCCACTGGCAGCGCACTCGCCAGGCAGTTCCGGGGCGCTCTGGCAGGCCTGCGCGACATCATCACCAAGTTGCCCGACGATCAGTGGTACGTGGGCGCCACCAAGGACCAGGTGCCCGCGAGACGGGCACACCACGCCATCATGCACGCCGGTCGCTGGTGCTACCCCAAGGGGGGCAGCGGCTACCGGCTCCACCCCGTCGCGCGAGGCGATACCCCCGAGGCCGCCTACCGTTGTCGAGAGGACATGCTCGCCTATCTGGACGACGTGGCCTGCCAGGTGGAAGCCGCGTTGGGGGGCACCACGGACGAGCAGTTCGCCGGCCTAGCCACCGGAGGCCGGACGCTGCTGGAGCACTGGGTCTACGCCCTCCGGCACACTCAGCACCACGTGGGGCAGCTCAGCTCCACGCTGCGGGAGCGCCGCCTCCCGCCGATGAAGTGGCATTGACCCGTTCGGCCTTGTGCGGCGTCGGGTGGGCAATGCGCGGGGTCATGCCGGCCGGTCGCTGAGCCAGGACGAGGGCCGGTGACCGGGCCCGCCACGGCGTTGCAGGGGAAGCGTGGTATCGGATGGACGAACAGGCTCTCAGGCAATGGGCCGAGAACAGACCCGAGCACCGGCGCAACGTGGCGCGCGCTCGGCGCCTGGGTAGACCCTACGATGGTCTGGACAAGCTCGTGGAGCGCGTGCGCGCCTACGAGCAGTTCCTGGCCGAGTGCCGGAACGGCGCCGGGGCGCGTGACGCGTCGGCTGATGATGCGCGCGCCTTCGTGGCATGGTTCTCAAAGGAGCACCGCGTTGCCGAAGGCACCGTGCGGGGCGCCGTGGTCACCTACTGCAAGTTCCTGGGCCTCGACACCATCGCGGCCGAGCTCGATCGGACGAAGAGCGCCGGCAAGGACTGGTGGGCGGACCTCATCCGGAAGCGGAACGTCCGCGGGAGGCTGTCCATCCCGTTCGTGCGCGATTCCTTCGATCTCACGATGGAAGCCGCCATGGAACTGCTCGAGCGCTGGGACCGGGAGAACCGCAAGGGCTCTAGGGAGGACTGGATCACCGACCTTGCGAGCGCGCTCGGGAGCATGCTGCACGCGCTCGACGGACATGGCGTGGGCCGGCTGTCCGAGTTCGTAGAGCTGGTCAGTACGGAAGACAAGGCAACACGGCTGGCCCGCGACTCCGGTCTGGCCCTGGCGGATCTCCGGAAGCTCCTGCAGTGGGTCGACTGGCTGTTCTTGCCTGAGCGGAAGCACCTGGCAGGGTCATTTCATTCTCCGGGCGCTGGCTAGTGCCGACCCAACCTCACCCCCCGGCCTTCGGCCGTTCCCCCTCTCCGCGAGCGGAGAGGGGGTGGTCCCTGGCGCAGCCAAGGGACCGGGGGTGAGGTCGTCGGGGCGTCACATCGCGACAATGAAATGACCCTCAGCACCTGGGCGTCTTGCTTGACCGCGACGATGCGGCAGGCCGGGACCTGGTGCGACGACTGGCGGCCCGGAAGCTCGCGAACAACCTGGCCCTACTCGACCGGTGCCGAACAGCGACCGGCCGCGAGCAGGTGAGCCAGGACCTTGGCATCCCCCTGGGCGACCTGACGGCACTGGTCCACAAGGCTGACCTCTCGCGCAGGATGGGCGTGGCCCATTCCGTGTGTTACATCACGGAGGCTGGCTACACCACGTATCAAGCCGTCCGGGCCGCCTCCTCCGCCGAGTACCGGGAGCGGGTGCATGCCGCGATCGCCCGACACGGCGCCACCCAGCCGGGATGGGTTGACGGATACCCGGAGTACGCCCGCGCGTTCCCAGAGATCGTCACGTAGCGCAGTCCTGATGGCGGCGTCTCGTCAGGCACCACTCGAGGGGCCGGAAGGCGGTTCCGAAGCACTTCGGGCTGGGCGCGTACCTCTGCGCCATCGGGAAGCAGAGGCGCATGGTGTCGCGGACGAGGAGTCCGGCGCTGGGCGGCGTGTGCTCATCGCAGACCGGCGATGCCCTCAGGCCGCACGCAGTTCGCTCCTTGGTCGAGCCACCGGCGGCCGATGACGCGGATCTCGTGCCAGTCGCTTGCGGCTCCGAGCAGCACCGCGAACGTTCGGCGCTCCGTCCAGCGGTTCAGCTCCATGTCCCTGCACAGGTCGGGATAGTCTGTCGCGAAGGACCTGATCCGCTTCCCGGCCGGGACGAAGAACTGCCCGATCGAGCCGAAGCTATACGGATATGGCGACCCGTGCTTCCAGTAGCTCGTCTGTGAGTTGAGCCAGCCGATGGGCCAGTGGTCCCACAGCCCGACACCCCAGCCGCATCCGCCCTCAGCCCCCGGCGTGCAGTGGTCGACGAGTTGGTTCATGTCGCCTGGGAAGCCGCTTGCTTCGCCCAACACGGCGAACAGCAGCTTCTCCCGAAACGGCAGAACAAGGGCACACCCCTTCGAGCGTGAGACCGCCGCGAGTGTGTCGTCATCGCCCCGACGGCGGACGCCCCCCGTGTCGTTCCAGTAGATGTCGTAGCGTCGGTTGCCGTACAGGTCGAGAGCGGTGAGGGCCTGGTGGTCGCCGTGCCCCGGGTCCGGAGGGAACAGATCCTTGAGAGTGGCGCCCACCGGGGCCACGCCGAACAGCTCGACAGGCTGCGTGCTATACCCGACGACACTGTCGGGCATGAGGCTCACGTATCTTATGCGGCGAAGCACGAGGCCGTTGGGGGCGGCGAAGTAGTCCTCAGTCCCGCGGAGGCGTGGCCTGGAATCGTCGTTCATGTTGACGCAACGGTACGTCCACTGGACCCACACGCGCTCGGGTCCGTCCTCGGCGATGTCGACGTAGCTGTTCCGCTCCCGCCGCCCCGGGGCGTTGAACAGCTCGGCATCGCCTAGGTTCCCTTCGAAGAACTGGTTGCACATGGCGGCTCCGCTGGGCAGCTCCAGCAGCGGACAGTAGCTGGCCTCATGGGCAAAGACGAGACGTTCGGGCCGGCCTCTCCAGAAGACCACGACGGCCTTGCCAGGGTTCCCGTCGGCGTGGGGCGGGCTGGGGGTCATCGGGCCCTGGTAGTGTCCGGGCGCGTAGCCGCTCACCTCCACAGCCGAGACGCCTGTTGTCCTGAGGCCGGCCAGCGCGGCCATGGTCACGGGCTCCGGTTCGCGATACGGCGAGCGTGCTGACCCGGACGCACTCGACAACTCGAGTGCTAGGAACAGGGCCGAGAGCAGCGCCATGGCTGATCCCTCCGTAGGCTGCGTCAAGACCAACCGGCCCATGGTGCGCAGCGGGCCCGCCCGGGCCCGGGCGCCCAGCCTGCTATCCCCCACCTACTGGATCCGGCCCGCGCCGGATCGTCCCGCCGGATAGGCGCCCACGAGCCGCCCGAAGGGCGTGTCCTCCCGCTCGTACAGCCTGAGCTTGTGCCGCAAGATGCGAACAATCCAGTGGCTCACGAGGTCCGGCGAGCCGAGTTCAGGCACGGCCGAGGCATCGCCCTCGAGCCAGCGGCCGAGCGAGCCCACGAAGCGTGCGTACCAGTCTCGGTATGCGCCGAAGTCGGGGTAGGTTGCCTCGCACCGGAGGATCGAGGCGTCCGCGTCAGCCGGGGCGCCATCGACGGCCCCGATGGCCAGGATACGGCGCTCCAGGTGCCGGAAGGCCTTCGGGGCGCACAGGTGCGAGTGCTCGATCTGTCCGAGGAGCTCGCCGTCGCCGTTGGCGCGGATGGCATCCGACCACTCCCGCACCTGAGGCAGCTTGAGTTCCGCGAAGTAGGGGTCGCCGAAGGGTGGGTTGCCGTAGCATCCGTAGTTGGCCACGTCCCCCCGAACGTCCCCCAGGTAGGCATCCAGCCCGAACTGGTCTCTCCGGTCGCCCGGCCAGATCAGCGTCTTGAGCCACCAACGCTGCCGCTGGACCATGCGCCGAACCAGCAGGTCCTTCCGCTCGGTGTGCTGGCCGAGCGAGCGGTAGATGGCTTCCGCGATGGCGGCCCAGTCCTGCCCCAGCGAGTCGCGCATCGCCAGTTCCGCCACCGCGGCTTCGACCGCCACCTCGGCGGACCATGCATCCAGGCAGAGCACGTAGTACGCCATGAGCCGCTTCCGCTCGGGGTCCGCGGTGTAGTGGCCGATAACCACCTCCGGGCAGGCCCGGTCGCGCACGGCCCGGCAGATGTCGAGCACGGGCCGGGGGAAGGTGTAGTGCCCGCAATAGGGCAGCTCGTCGACCATCCGTTCGAGGATCTCCCGTGCCCAGGCCGGCACCTCGCCGAGGGCCATCTCCTCCCCGAAGATGCCGCGCATCTCCGCGGACGCGGGGACACTCTCCCCGAGCTCGGCGCTGCCATCCCACCCGGCGCCACAGGGCGTGGCCGACCAGCAGCGGCTTGTGAGACTGGTTTCGTAGTTCTCGCGAGTCCAGTCGGCGGTCCGTCCCGAGTCCTGTCCCACGGCGGCTCGCCCCTCCCGCTTCCTACACGGTTGCACCCGTGGCGCTGCCTCCCGCCCCAGGGCTCCGTATCGATGGCGTTGTTCTTCACGGTATGCCCGGCGTCGGGCACGGCCGCGATAGCCTCCTCGGCGCTGTACCGCAGGATGCTGCCCGTCGCGAACCACGCTTGGCGCCGGCTATGCAGCACCGGCGTCGACGTGCGCGAAGCATTCGGCGGGTGTCAACTGAACACCTGTTCGTGCGGGGGGATGGTGCCGTGGGCGTGGTAGGCCGTCACGGCCGAGTACCGGCGGAAGCTGCCCTCCTGACATGCCCCCCGTTCCGGGGACCAAGGGCGATGCTCGCACCTCGTGAGACACGGGAGGTCCCTGAATGCGGAAGGGGCGTGGCAACGAGGAGCAGAACGTCCGGATCCTCCGTGAGGCGGGGCGTGGCTCCCGGACGGCAGCTCGGCCGGCCCTTGTTCGCTCCGCCCGCAACGCCGCCGGAATGAGGGTTAGGGTGAGGTGGTCTTCGTGGTGCGGCCCGGCGACACAGGCGGCCCCGGGCCACGAGCGGGCTGCAGCCCCCGGTCCGGGATCCCCTCGACGAGCTTGGCCTCGATCCTCTCGGTTCCCTGAAGCGATGGCTCGTTCGGGAGCATCGGATCCCTAGCGTGGCCGACTATGTGGAAGCGCATGAAGAGTGCCGGCACCCTTGGGCGCGGGCGGGGAGGTGAGCGGCTCATCGCGGGAGTAGACCTGGCGTCGCGGGAGCCGACGGGCAGCTTGTGAGTGACCTAGGCCCGTGCCCTCGTCGAGAGGAGAGCGAGTCATGCTGCTCTTGGTGCTCGTGCCCATCTACCTGGTGGGTGCGGTGGGAGCCCCACGTGTCTTCCCGTTTGACGGCTCCGCTGCCTCTCGTTCCGGCCTCGAGCCCGCGATCGCCGAGGGGCTTGCGTTCGGCGAGGGCCGCGAAGGGCAATGCCTCTACGTGGGTTCCGGCGCTCGGTTGGCCTACCCGACGCAAGGCGTCTACGATCCCACAAGGGGAACCGTTAGCGTGTGGGTCCGGCCAAGATGGAACAGCCGCGACCTTCGTGGCGACCGCCTCCTATGGTCACTCAGCACTGATCCGGGTGCCGATAACGCGGTCGCCCTCGGCTTCTACGGGGCCGCCGAGACACAGATCGTCTACTTCTCGAACTCCGCCGGTCTCGATGGCGTCGTCGTCCCTATCGCCTGGCAGGCCGGCGAATGGCACTTGCTCTCCGCTTGCTGGGACCAGGAGCTGCGATGTCGGGGGCTCTACGTCGATGGCGCGCTCGCAGGGGTGACCCACTATGGCAGGGACATGCCCTCTCAGCAGCCGACCTTCGAGATAGGGTACCTGCGTGGCACATTCCGGGGCGTCACCGACGGCTGCCAGGCGGATTGCGACTTCGACGACCTGAGCGTCAGCACCGAGCTGGAAGCGGCGGGCTTCGCCGACGCCGCCCGAGCCGCCTACGAACAGTGGGAAGCCCGGGGACAGCGCGACCGTGATCGGGCCCGTCTGGCCGAGCGGTTCTCGCTCGACAGAGTGGCGCGGGAGCATACCGAGGTCACGTGGGATGATCTTGTGGGCTTGGGCGCTCCCCTAACGAAGCGCGTGCCCATCGAAGCGCGGCATCATCCCGACGTTGTCTTCGTTCAGCCCGACCTATCGGTCTCTCTGGGAACATCCGACGCGTCGCTAGGTCTTGGCGTTGGCGTGGGTGATCCGCCCCGTCTGCCCGAGGTGGGCGAGCCAATGCTCCGGCTTCGTGACGGCTACCTTCCGATCGTCGAAAGCGAGTGGCGCGCCGATCCTCTCGTGGTGCGGCAGACCGCATTCTGCGTCTTGCCCGATGACGACGAAGTCATAACTGGGCGTGAGGCGCAGTACCTGGCGATGCGCCTGGTGGTGCGCAATGCCGGGACCGCGCCATCCCGGGCCGATCTCGCGCTTCTTGTCGGCCGCATGGGCGGCTCCCAAAACACCAACTACGGCCCATTCGTCGCGCCACCCACGCGATGGCAGGGAACGGCACTCGACATCCATACTCACGGACGCCTGCTGATGCTCGGCGACCGCGCGCTGCTCGCGTATCGGCCGGATGACGGAGTGAGCGTCGCGTCGCACGATGGGCTAGTGTTCTCGGCCGAACTGCAGCCGGGCGAAGAGCGCGCTATCGACCTGATGGCGCCAACTGCGCCGGGACTCTGCTCCGCGGCGGAGCTCCTACGCGTGTCCGAAGGAAGCTACGACGCCGCCCTGTCGCGGGCTGTGGCCTACTGGAACCGACCGCTGGCGTGCGGCATGAAGCTCACAACGCCCGAGCCGCGCCTCAACGAGATCTACCGGCACCTCATCCTGTCCTCGCTGGCGGGCACGGAGAAGCAGCCGGACCGTCCGTGGCATGTGCCGTACCAGAACCTGTTCGCCCAATCAATGGTCTGGCCGTGGGAGTTCGCTCACATGGCGGTTCCGCTCATCTCGGTGGGCTACGCCGACGACATGCGGCCCTCGCTCGCGTTCTTCACTGAACGGCAGAACGGTGTGGGGCAGTACTCCGACCCCGCGGGCCCCGACGGGGATGTGCTCTCCACAAGGGGGTGCTACACCGGCACGTCCATGTATTGGATGTGCGAGACCGGCGCTGTGCTGTGGGTGCTGGCCGAGGAGTTCCTCTACTCTCGCGACGCGGAGTGGCTCAAGCAACAACGTGGCAGCATTCTGGCGGCGTGGGACTTCATCCAGAGAGAGCGCGCACGCACGCGGCTCCGGTATGACGATGGGCGCAGGGTGGAGTACTACGGCCTGATGCCCAAGGGACGGGTGCACGATTGGGAGGGGCGCCGCTATCACTTCGCCTTCTCAGACGGCTACACGTGGAAGGGCATGTCGGAGGTCGCGGCCGCGTTCCGCGTGGCGGGGCTCCCGGAAGCGGACCGGCTCACTCGAGACGCCGAGGAGTACCGGCAGTGCATCCTCGATGCGATGCGGCGCGCGGAGTTCGTGGACCCGGAGACCCACCTGCCGTTCGTGCCGAACACGGTGTTCTACCGTGAGGGCGTTCGGGGTGGGCTCTGGTGGGCGGACGGCCCGTCCGCGCTGTTTGCAGTCGATCTGCTGGCGCCCGGTGACCGGCACTTCGATCCGATGCTGCGATACCTGCAGCGCAAGTGGGGCACTCTCATGGGCCTGATGAACCACATGGAGGGGCCCCAGGATACGCCCTACTGGTATGTGAACGCGACTGAGCGCACCTACTACAAGGACTTCCTCGCGAGGGGGGAGTTCGAGAAGGCGCTGCTGGTGTTCATGTCCAACCTCGTCTACGGGCTGTCGCACGACTGCTACCAGACCGTCGAGCGGATCGACCTGTTCGAGGGCAACTACGCGCCGTTCCAGCCCAATCCGTCCGGCAACGGCCGCATGATCGAGATGTTCAAGCGAATGGTCGTGGACGAGCAAGACCCCCGGACGCTCTGGCTTCTCAGGGGATGCCCGCGCCGGTGGTTCGGCGAAGGGCAGACCATCGAGGTTGCCGATGCGCCGACCCTCCTCGGTAACGTGGCCGTCCGAACGCGGGCCGCTCGGGATAAGGTGGTCGTCGAAGTGACGCCCCCGGCGATCTGGCCTCCCGACGGCATACGCGTTGTCGTTCGCAACCCCGAGCGCCGGCCGTTTCGCAGCGTGACGGTCAACGGCCGTCGGGCGAGCATGGATGGAGAGGCCGTCCATATCTCCCGGCCGGCGAAGGTCCTCAGGATCACGTGCCAAAGGTAGGCCGGGGCACGCGATGGCTTCGGCGGGGCAGAGGAGCGCTCTCCATGGACCTCCCGTCCAGCATTGTCACCTTACCTGATGACTGACATCGAGGGCAGCACGCGACTGTGGGAGGAAGCGCGGGACGCGATGCGAGCACCCCGCCCGACGTGCGCTCAGCCACGATCTTCTGACCGTCGCGCCAAGACCAACCGTTCACCCTGAGCAGGCCCGAGGGGCCGTGACGATGGGCCCCGCCGGAGTCCGTCTTCCGCGTCCGCTGCTGGGCCGCGTTCCACTCGAACGCGTTCGCCCTCTGCACGCCCGGAACCGTGGCCGCGACCGTTCTGTTAGCCCTGTAAGGGCGGCATGTGATAGCCCAGGGCGCGAGCCCTGGGTTGGGGCCGGGAAAAGGTGTGGAGCCCTGAAGGGGCGGCACGACGGCGCGCTGTGTCGTCCTTACAGGACTCACCGCAGGGGGTGCGCCGCCGACCCGCGGCTTGCGGCGCGGGCTGCAACGTGCCGCCGCTTCGCGACTGGCTGCCCGCGCGTCATCGTATGTGTAGTAGTGGTTCACGTCATAGTCCCCGCGACGAGCCTGAACAGTCGGCAACCCATCGCCATCGAACTCATAATACGCCGCCGACAAAGGCGTGTGATCCGACTTCACATTAGGGTTGCATGTTTGACGAGAGGGGGTTGGCCTGCGAGCCCGTACTCA
>Ga0315280_10007053_pt1 | contig 15256 bp, 10 predicted proteins | sample YL17G06_40_MG_FD_203697 | JGI IMG/M metagenome (GOLD analysis project Ga0315280, IMG submission 203697) | Sediment microbial communities from Yellowstone Lake, YNP, Wyoming, USA - YL17G06_40 | ecosystem: Environmental > Aquatic > Freshwater > Lake > Sediment | place: USA: Wyoming | collected... | reverse complement strand
CCGGCTCAATACCTTCGTGATCGCCGACGTCAGCGTCGTCTTCCCGTGGTCCACGTGACCGATCGTCCCTATGTTCACATGCGGTTTCGTCCGCTCAAACTTTGGCTTCGCCATCCCTTTACCTCCTTTTCCTTGGATTAATATCCTGAGTCATTTGTTTAAAATTCCTTTATCTATGAGCTGGAATCCTACCTTCAATCCTGGCAACGATTTCTTCTTGGATTTGAGGAGGAGTCTGTTCGTATCCGTAAAATTCCATGGAAAATACACCCCTCCCCTGCGTCAGTGTCCTGAGAATGGTCGCATAGCCAAACATCTCGGCAAGAGGGACATAACTCTTGATCACCCTCGAACTTCCTCTCATTTCCATGGCCTCTATTTTGCCCCGCCGGGCATTGAGGTCTCCGACAATATCTCCCAGATATTCATCGGGCGAAACAACCTCAAGCCTCATGATGGGCTCGAGGATCACCGGGTTTGCCCGGGACGCGCCGTCTTTAAAAGCTAGAGAGCCGGCAATCTTAAAAGCAAGGGCTGAAGAGTCCACCTCATGGTAAGAGCCGTCGACGAGCTCAACTCTCACATCGGTCATGGGAAAACCTGCTAGAATTCCCACTTCCATGGCCTCCCTAATCCCATCCCGGACAGAAGGGATGAATTCTCTGGGAATGATTCCTCCCCTCGTCTTGTCGACAAATTCAAATCCCGCTCCATTTGGCAAGGGTTTTAGCGTGATCTTGCAGTGTCCATACTGCCCATGGCCTCCTGTCTGTCGGATGTATTTTCCCTCGCCTTCGGACGCCATAAGGATTGTCTCTTTATAGGCAACTTGGGGTTTTCCCAGATTGGCCTGAACTCCATATTCTCGAAACATCCGGTCCATGAGAATTTCCAGATGGAGCTCTCCCATTCCATGGATAAGAGTCTGCCCCGTCATCGGATCTTGCATCACCTTGAAAGTGGGATCTTCCTTGGTGAGCTTCGCTAGGGCGTTAGCTAATTTGGAATGGTCAATCTTCGCCTTGGGCTCAATAGTTGCCGAAATAACAGGTTCCGGAAATTTGATGGATTCAAGGACGATGGGGTGACTTTTCAAGCACAGAGTATCTCCGGTGGACAGATTTTTCGTCGAACCGAGGGCTGCGATGTCTCCGGCATAAACCTCTTTAATTTCCTTCCTCTTGTTGGCATGCATTTCGAGGAGTCTTGAAACCTTCTCATCTTCTTCCTTAGTGGAATTGTAAAGGACCGAGCCTATTTTCGTTTTGCCTGAATAGACCCTGAAAAAGGCAAGAGTTCCTACAAAAGCATCGCTCATGATCTTGAACACGAGAGCCGAAAAAGGTTCACTGTCAGCAGCAGCTCTCGTTTCGACATCCAGGGTTCGAGGATGATGTCCAATGACAGGCAGAATATCCACAGGAGAAGGAAGATAGTCCACCACAGCGTCAAGCAGAGGATGAACGCCTTTGTTCCGAAACGAAGCTCCATAGAGAACCGGAGCAAACTTTAGGGTTATCGTGCCTTTTCGGATCGCTCGCTTGATTTCCGAAGGCGTAATTTCAGCGCCATTCAGGTATTTCTCCATGAGCGCATCGTCCAATTCACTGAGATGTTCTATCATTTCATTCCTTTTCTTAAGGGCTTCATCCTTGTTCTCTTCAGAAACTTCTCTAACTTCGAAATCTGTCCCTAACAAGCTATTGCCCCAGTCGACTTCTTTCATCTCGACCAGGTCAATCACACCTCTAAAATTCTCTTCCCTCCCTAAGGGAACCTGGATCACCAAAGGCTGGGCCGCGAGCTTTGACTGGATTTGTTCGACAGCTCTTTCAGGATCGACTCCCACCCTGTCCATTTTGTTAATATAGACAATCCGTGGGACCCGATACCGGTCCGCCTGGCGCCACACCGCTTCGGATTGGGGTTCTACACAGCCCACCCCGCAGAGGATGATGATGGCACCATCCAAAACCCTTAAAGACCGTTCAACCTCTGCTGTAAAATCCACATGTCCAGGAGTGTCGATGATATTGATTCGGTGGTCTTTCCAGTAACAGGTGGTCGCAGCAGAGGTGATGGTTATTCCACGTTCCTGTTCTTGGACCATCCAATCCATAACTGCCGTACCCTCATCCACCTCTCCCATCTTGTAAGTAATGCCGGTGTAGAACAGGATACGTTCCGTAGTGGTAGTCTTCCCCGCATCGATATGCGCCATGATTCCGATGTTTCTCACTCGCTCGATTGGGTACGATCGCATAACTACTTTGCTCCATAATAATTCTAGCTAATCTCACTCTATCTTTAATAGAGACTACCATCTGTAATGAGCAAAAGCTCTATTGGATTCAGCCATTTTATGGGTATCTTCTCTTTTCTTGACCGCTCCGCCCCGGTTACTCACAGCATCCAGGATCTCCGCCGCGAGTTTCTCTTCCATATTTTTTCCAGCTCTCTCCCGGGCATACTTGATCAGCCAGCGGACACCTAAAGAAGTGGAGCGACCCACCAGGACTTCCACTGGAACCTGATAAGTGGCACCTCCCACTCTTCGGGATTTTGTTTCCAGCATCGGTCTAACATTTTCGACGGCTTTCTCAAATACCTTGAGGGGATCTTCTTTGGATTTTCTCTTCACAAGTTCCATCGTATTGTAGACAATTCTCTCGGCCGCACTCTTTTTCCCCCTCTTCAAGGCAATGTTGATAAATTTCGAAATCAGAGTACTATTGTAAAAGGGATCAGGAGTTGCTTTTCTTTTTTTAACGATTCCGCGTCTTGGCATCAGCTTCTCCTTTATCCGGCAGCAATCCTCTTCTCTTTGGGCTTCTTGGCGCCATATCTCGATCGACCCTTCATCCGGCTTTGAACACCTTCGCAATCCAATGTCCCGCGAATCACATGATAGCGGACGCCGGGCAAATCTTTAACCCTTCCACCTCGAATCAGAACAATCGAGTGTTCTTGGAGATTGTGGCCTATGCCTGGTATGTAGCCAGTCACCTCGATGTTGTTTGTCAATCGGATTCTGGCTACTTTTCTCAGGGCTGAGTTAGGTTTCTTGGGTGTCATGGTGAAAACGCGGGTGCAGACTCCTCTCTTCTGTGCATTTAGTTCCAAAGCAGGCGATTTGCTTTTGTACTTTTTGGGCGTTCGGCCCTGTCTCACCAGTTGATTAACAGTTGGCAATAAACCTACTCCTTTTTTAAAAAAATTTTGTTCTTCACCCCGAGAAAGAAAATCCCAGGACGAATGCGTGGATAATAACAAAAATAGCTTGCTATGTCAACAATTTTGAGGAGTTTAGAGCAAAATTTAGTTCCGAGCTGTAATGTCTATTTCTTTCTCAGCTTCCGGCCCTTTTTCTTCTTCTTTGAGCTCCACATTTCGGTAATATTTGTAGCCGGTTCCCGCGGGGATCAGCCTGCCCATGATAACGTTCTCTTTAAGCCTCCTCAAATGGTCCACTTTCCCGAAAAGGCTTGCTTCTGTCAAGACTCGGGTTGTTTCTTGGAAAGAAGCCGCCGCAATGAAACTATCCGTGCTTAAGGCACTTTTGGTAATTCCTAAAAGGAGAGGCCTGGCTTTGGCAGGCGTCCCTCCCTTTTTAATCACCTTTTCATTTTCTTCCTGGAAAACAAATTTATCAACCTGCTCATCTACCAGAAAATCAGTATCTCCCACATCCTCGACTTTGACCCAGCGGAGCATCTGGCGGATGACTGTTTCAATATGCTTGTCATTGATGGTAACTCCCTGGAGCCTGTACACTTCCTGAACTTCGCGCAAGAGATACTCGGCCAGTTCCTTCTCCCCGAGGACTTTAAGGATATCGTGAGGATTCACCGGGCCGTCCATGAGAGGCATTCCAGCTTTGACCCTTTCTCCATCGCCCACGCTCAAGTGAGCACCCTTGGGGATAAGATATTCCTTATCTCCGCCGCGTTCATTCTTAACGCTCAGCTTTCGGTAACCCCTGATCAGCCCGCCAAACTGCACGCCCCCATCGATCTCAGAAATAACGGCAGGATTCTTAGGCCGTCGGGCTTCAAAAAGCTCTTCCGCTCTCGGCAATCCACCTGTGATATCCTTGGTTCGGGCAACTTCTCTGGGTATTTTGGCCAGGACATCTCCTGCAAAAATTTTATCCCCATCTTTGATTTCCAGGTTCGCTCCGGAGGGAAGGAAATACCGACGAAGGATAAGGGACTTCTTTTTCTCATCTTTTTTAGCCGGGTCTTCAATCTCAATCCGGGGCTGCATTTTCTCATCTTTGGGCTCGATGACAACTTGAGAGATCAACCCCGTGAATTCATCCTGAACTTCTTCCATGCTGAGGCCCAGCACAACATCATGGAATCGGACAATGCCGGACTCCTCGGTCAAGATGAATGTGTTAAAGGGATCCCATTCCGCAAACTCCTGCCGGGATTTGACTTCTTCTCCGTCCTTGACCAGAACTTTGGCCCCATAAGGCACTTGATAGTGCTCTACTTCTCTTGCCCGATGATCGAGAATAGCGATATTGGCATTGCGGTTTACAACAACGAGAGTTTTCTCCCGGTTGACGACTGACTTCAGGTTATTGAACCTTATGATCCCGTCATTTTTAGCTTCGAGCTTGGACTTCTCCGCTCCTCTCATCGCGATCCCGCCCACGTGGAACGTCCTCATCGTCAGCTGGGTTCCAGGCTCACCGATGGATTGGGCGGCAATGATTCCGACAGCTTCACCGAGCTCAACGAGGGAGCCCGTGGCCATATTCCGTCCATAGCAGAGCTGGCAAACTCCCTTCTTGGATTCACAGGTGAGGACCGAGCGGATTTTCACCTTCTCGATTCCCAGATTTTGAAATTCTCGAGCCACTTTCTCCGTAATCTCTTCATTCATGTCCACAAGCACTTCATTGGTATCAGGATGCAAGACCCGCTCCAATGAAATTCGGCCCACAACTCTGTCGTAAAAGGGCTCGATGATTTCACCGTTCTCGACAATGGCCGTGACATTGATCCCCTTGAGCGTACCGCAATCATATTCATCCACAATGACTTCCTGGTTGACATCCACTAGCTTTCTCGTGAGATATCCTGAGTTAGCCGTTTTAAGGGCTGTGTCCGCCAATCCCTTTCGAGCACCGTGAGTCGAGATAAAATATTGGAGGACGTTCAGGCCTTCTCTCAAGTTGGACACAATCGGGGTTTCAAGAATTTCGCCCGAAGGCTTGCTCATCAAACCTCTCATGCCCGCGAGCTGCCGGATCTGCTGCTTGTTTCCTCTCGAGCCTGAATCCGCCATCACAAACAAGGGATTGAGCTGGTTGCGTTCAAAGCTAATTTTCCTCATCTCCTCAATCATGGCGACAGAGACTTTATCCGTGACAGTGCTCCAAATTTCCACAACCCGGTTAAATCGCTCCCCGGCGGAGATGGTTCCATCGCGATAAAGCTTCTCTGTGTCCTGAACTTCTTTCTGTGCCTTTTCGACAAGCTGGGATTTCTCTTTGGGAATGATAAAATCATCGATACCGAGAGAAAATCCGGCCTGAGTCGCCTCGTTGAAGCCCAACTCTTTCATCTTGTCCAGCATATCAATCGTAGGAGCCAACCCGGCTTTGAGATAAGTATAGAAGACTAGATTCTCCAGACCTTTTTTCTTCAACATACCATTCACAAAAGGAATACCTTTGGGAAGGATGTTGTTGAAAATGATCCTGCCCGGAGTTGTCTCCACGAGCTCTTTCTGAACCTCAGCAATCGGGCAAGTCATGACAGATTGGTCATCGTAATAGGTGGACAAGTTCATGAAAGGTCCTTTGAACCTTACCTTGATGCGGGCGTGGAGGCCAACTTTTTTATTTTCTAAAGCGAGCAAGACTTCCTCAGGAGAAGTAAAAATGCGGCCTTCGCCTTTTTCGCCCTTCATTTCCAGAGTCAGATAATAACAACCTAAAACCATATCCTGACTGGGAATGGTCAAAGGCCTGCCATGCGCAGGAGAAAGTATATTGTTTGTGGAAAGCATCAGGGTCTGAGCCTCCACTTGAGCCTCTACCGAAAGGGGCACATGAACAGCCATCTGGTCTCCGTCAAAGTCGGCGTTGAATGCGGCGCAAACCAAAGGATGGATTTGGATGGCTTTGCCTTCAACCAAGATGGGCTCAAAGGCTTGAATCCCGAGACGATGAAGCGTGGGAGCACGATTCAGCAAGATGGGATGTTCCCGTACAACTTCCTCCAGGTAATCCCAGACTTCTGGTCTTTCCTGTTCATGCCACTCTCGGGCCACTTTCACGCTGGGCACTAATCCTTCTTTTTCTAATTTATGGAAAATGAAAGGCTTAAAGAGTTCCAAAGCCATCTTCTTGGGAAGACCGCACTGGTTCAATTTGAGCTCAGGCCCGACAACGATGACCGATCTCCCTGAATAATCAACTCTCTTGCCCAAAAGATTCTGACGGAACCGCCCTTGCTTTCCTCGCAAAGCTTCGCTTAAAGATTTGAGCGGCCTTCGATTGGCTCCCAGATGCACCCTCCCTCTTTTTCCGTTATCAAAGAGAGCATCCACAGCTTCCTGGAGCATTCTTTTCTCGTTGCGGATGATGAGCTCCGGAGCCTTGAGTTCGATCAGTTTTTTCAAGCGGTTGTTCCGGTTGATAACCCTTCGGTAGAGGTCATTCAAATCAGAAGTGGCAAACCGGCCGCCATCCAGCCGCACTAAAGGCCTCAGGTCAGGAGGGATGACAGGTATCACATCGAGAATCATCCAATCCGGACGGTTACCGGACTTCTTCAGGGCCTTGAAGACTCTCAGTCTCTTGGCATACCGGAGCCTTCTCTGCTGGGAAGTTTCTTTTTTCATTAACCTTCTCAGGCGGTCTGCCTCTTTATTAATGTTGATGCGCTCGAGAAGCACCTTAATCGCTTCAGCTCCGATCGAAGCCCCAAATTTGTCGCCGTATTTTTCCTGAGCTTCCTTGTACTCCTCTTCGGTCAGCAACTGCTTTTCTTTTAAGGGAGAGTCGTCGGAATTGAGCACAATGTAAGATTCAAAATAAAGGACCTTTTCTAAGTCTTTGATGGAAAGGTCCAGAACAAGGCCGATCCGACTCGGAGGACTTTTAAAAAACCAGATATGAGCTACAGGTGAGGCGAGTAGAATATGGCCCATGCGTTCACGACGAACCTTGGATTTGGTGACTTCGACCCCGCAGCGCTCGCAGATAATCCCCCTGTACTTCATCCTCTTGTATTTCCCGCAGAGACACTCGTAATCATTGATGGGGCCGAAGATTTTGGCACAGAAAAGCCCATCTTTCTCCGGCTTGAACGTCCGGTAATTGATGGTTTCAGGCTTGGTTACCTCTCCCCAAGACCAACTTTTAATCTTTTCAGGAGAAGCAAGACTGATTCTGACTTGGTCAAAATCAATCTTTGGCTTTCCCCCCATGATTTGCCTGGCATCCATCATCATTCTCCTTTTAATGTTTGTGGAACTTGGATTCCCCACGGCAACATTTCTTCTTTTTCAGACTTCTCCAACTCAACATTCAGGCAGAGGCTCTGAAGCTCGCGAATCAGAACGTTCACTGATTCGGGAAGTCCAGGAGTAAAATCCAAGTCTCCTTTAACGATCGCTTCGTAGATTTTGGCCCTGCCTTCCACATCGTCCGATTTAACAGTGAGCAACTCTTGAAGCGTGTAGGCTGCGCCATAAGCTTCAAGAGCCCAAACTTCCATTTCACCAAATCTCTGTCCGCCGAATTGAGCTTTCCCGCCCAAGGGCTGTTGTGTGATCAGGGAATAAGGACCAGTCGATCGGGCGTGGATTTTATCATCCACCAGATGATAGAGTTTCATCATGTAGATGAAACCCACGGTTACTTCTTGGTCCAAAAGTTCCCCACTGACTCCGTCGTAAAGCGGCGTCTTTCCTGAAGGTGGCAGTCCGGCTTTCTTCAAGAGGTCTTTAATCTCTAATTCTGAAATCCCGTCAAAGACCGGAGTTGAAAGCCAGAGGCCGAGATTTTTGGCTGCCCAGCCCGCATGGGTCTCCAGGATCTGGCCCACATTCATTCGGGATGGAACTCCAAGCGGGTTCAAAACAATCTGCACGGGTGTTCCATCAGGCAGCCGAGGCATATCTTCATCAGGAACAATTTTAGCGATAATCCCTTTATTCCCGTGCCGGCCAGAAACTTTGTCTCCCACAGAGAGTTTTCTCTTCATCGCGATATAGACTTTGATTGCTTGAATGACTCCAGGAGCTAATTCATCACCTTTTCGGAGACTATCGACTTTTTCCTTAAAAATGCCTCTGAGAGCTTCGACCTGGCGCTTTACCTTTTTATCAATATCCTTAATTTTCTTATCGCGCTCCTCGTTCTCTTTCACCTTCAATTTCGAAAGGTCTTCCGAATCCAAATCGTCCAATATTCTGTCAGTCAATTTCGTATCTTTGGCTAGTGTCATCTTGGAAACCTTGCAGTCCTTCTCAAGGATGGCACCCCTGAGCAGAGTCTTGATCTTTCTCCATTTTTCTTCTTCCAGAATGCTGATTTCATCATCTAAATTTCTTTTCATCTTGGCGATTTCATCTTTCTCGATCTGCTTGGCCCTGTTTCCCTTCTCAATTCCTCTCCGCGAAAAGATCCGGACATCGATCACTGTCCCTTCAGTGCCTGGAGAGCAGTAGAGCGAGGCATCTTTGACATCAAGGGCTTTTTCCCCGAAAATGGCTTTGAGCAGTTTCTCCTCTGGAGAGAGCTGTGTTTCTCCCTTGGGTGCCACTTTCCCGACAAGGATATCTCCGGATTTGACATGAGCACCGATGCGCACGATACCATTTTCATCCAAATTGCGGAGAAGGTTCTCAGGGACATTGGGAATGTCGCGGGTTATCTCCTCGGGACCCAATTTCGTATCTCGGGCTTCAATGGTTTCTTCGACAATATGGAGAGAGGTAAAAGTATCATGCTTGATGAGTTTCTCACTGACGATGATAGCGTCTTCAAAATTATATCCTCTCCAGGGCATGAACGCACAAAGAACATTGCGACCCAAAGAGAGCTCGCCTTTATCCGTACAGGAGCTGTCGGCTATGATTTGACCTTTCTCGACCTTGTCTCCCTTGCGGATGATGGGTCTGAAATTGAGACATGTGTTCTGGTTTGTCCTTAAGAATTTTGTCAAAAGATAGAGGTCCGTTCCCACGTCATATTCCTTGGCCGTCTCTTTCTCATCCACTCGAATCAAAATTCTCTCGGCATCCACAAATTCCACAACTCCCGACCGCCTGCAGATGACGATATCTCCTGAGCCTCGGGCCACAAGCTCTTCGATCCCCGTGGCAACAAGAGGAGCCTCGGGCCGCAAGAGCGGAACAGCCTGCCTCTGCATGTTTGATCCCATCAAAGCGCGATTGGCATCGTCATGCTCCAAGAAAGGAATCAAGGCGGCAGACAGAGAAACCAACTGCTTGGGAGAGACATCAATAAAATCAATTTGATTCTTGGGAAGGAACTTAAAGTTGCCAGCCTGCCTGGCACTGATTAGATCGCTCGTGAAGTATCCCTTTTCATCCACAGGCGCATTGGCTTGGGCAATATTGTATTTTTCCTCTTCCCAGGCTGTGAGATAAAAACAGTAAGGCTCAATCATGGGCAAATGCCTGGCCTGTTTTCTTTTGAGCTGTTCAATGGTCTTTTGGATTTGATTCTTCTCTATGACCTCCCCAACTTTGTAGGAACTCTCGCCCGGGTGGAGAATTTTGACATAATCAATAATCCTTCCCTCCTTGACCTTTCGGTAGGGAGTCTCCACAAAACCATAATTGTTCACGCGGGCGTAGCAACTGAGAGACGAGATGAGCCCGATGTTGGGCCCTTCGGGAGTCTCCACCGGACAAATTCGGCCATAATGAGAGGCCTGAATATCCCGGACCTCAAAACCGGCTCTCTCCCGGCTCAAGCCTCCCGGCCCCAGGGCGCTCAAACGTCTCTTATGAGTGATTTCCGCCAGAGTGTTGATCTGGTCCATGAATTGGGAAAGCTGAGAACTCCCAAAAAATTCTTTTAGGGCAGCAATCACAGGCTTGGAATTGATGAGGTCTTGAGGCATGGCCGAGGCCAGGTCGGCCGTGATGGTCATCTTTTCTTTAATGGTTCTTTCCATCCGGGTTAAGCCAATCCGGAAGGCATTCTCCACTAGCTCCCCGACCGAACGGACCCTTCTGTTCCCAAGATGGTCAATATCATCCACGACTCCTTCTCCTCGGCGGAGTCGAAGCAAATATTTGATCACCTCGATATAATCCAGAGGAGATAATATCTTTTCTTCCAGCGAGGTATTGAGGTCCAGCTTGATATTCATCTTGAGGCGCCCGATCCGCGAGAAATTATATTTCTGAGGATTGAAAAACAAATTATGGAACAGCATATGAGCGCTCTCTATGGTGTGAGGCTCACCGGGTCTTAGCTTCCTGTAGATTTCCGCAAGCGCCTGATTCGTGTCCTTCTTCAAATCTTTCTTCAAAGTGCTGCTGATGATATTGCCAATTTTATCTTCTTCCGCGAAAAAGACTTCGAACGGCTCTGCCCGCCCGATCAAAAGGTCCAACTGGATGTCATTCAGCTCCTCATTGGCTCTCACCTTGCCTTTGATGGAGGTGAGGGTATAAGCTCCTTGAAGTTCTTTTTTATTCAAAGCAATCTTGGTGATTCCGATCTCCTTGAGTTTCTGGATGACTTCTTCTGTGATTTTTTTCTTAGCCTGGATGATGACATGTTTGGACTTCTGGTCCACAATCTCTTCAGCGGAGGTTTTCCCAATAAGATTTTCTGAAAGCTCCCAATAGAGTGTGCCATCTTGGGGAATAACTTTATAGACTTTGTAGAAAAGACGCAGGATTTCCTCATCAGAGCCAAAGCCCAAGGCTCTTAAGAAAACCGTGGCCAAAAACTTCTTTTTCCGGTCTAAACGGACAAAAAGACAATTCTTGCTGTCATACTCAAACTCAACCCATGCTCCCCTGTAGGGAATAATCTTGGCAATGAAAAAGCCTTTACCCTCTCCCTGTCTGAAAAAGACACCCGGAGACCTCTGGAGCTGGCTGACCACAGCCCGCTCAATTCCGTTGAAGATAAATGTGCCTTTATCCGTCATCAACGGGATGTCGCCAAAATAAACTTCTTGCTGCTTGATATGTTTTAATCTTTTGGCTTTGGTGGCTGCATCTTTCTCCCAAGTAACCAATTGAACCTTCAGCCTCAAAGGAACAGCATAGGTATAACTCTTCTGGAGACATTCATAAGCACTATATTTCATCTTCAGTCCGACCTTATCCCCGCAATGGTCGCAGACAGGGATTTCAATTTTCCTCATAGCCCCGCAGTAGGGGCAAATTTCTTTTTCTGTCAGTTCCACCTCTGCAGGCAGAAGCGTGCCGCAACTGTTGCAGCGGTACCGCGAGTTCTCAACCCCTTTGAGTCGCCCGCATTTGCATTCCCAATTTCCGATGGAATAGCTGATGAAATCCAGCTGAGTCGTCTCTTTGAAATCCGAGATGGGAAAGACATCCTTAAAAGCGGCTTGGAGTCCTGCTTCTTTTCGTTCCTCTGGCAGGAACTCCATTTGCAGCAATTCTGCATAAGACTGCTTCTGGATGGCCAGAAGGTCGGGCATAGGAAAGACAGTCTTAATTTTTGAAAAATCAACTCTCTCAAGATAAGAATTTTTTAAATTATTAAGCATGTTCACTCTCGCAGAAGAGTCTTTGAGTGATTTCTTTCATAAAAAAATCACCAAATCTAAATTCAATGGCCTGGTTATTGCAGTTCAACAACGGCTCCCACTTCTGCAAATTTGGCTTTGATGGCTTCTGCTTCTTCTTTGGAGACTTTTTCTTTAACTGGCTTCGGAACTCCATCCACCAAATCTTTGGCCTCTTTTAAACCGAGGTTTGTCACTTCTCTAACAATTTTGATCACATTGATCTTCTTGTCACCGACATCCTTCAGGACTACGGTAAACTCGGATTTTTCTTCCGCAGCTTTCGCCTCTCCAGGACCGGGAGCGGCAGCTCCAGGGACGGCCATAGGAACAGCAGCCGCTGCGCTGATACCATATCTTGTTTCAAACTCTTTGATATAGTCAGCGAGTTCTAAAACAGTCAGATTGTCCAGGTGCTCGAAGAACTGTTCCTTGGTTAATTTTGTTTCTTCTTTTGTTTGTGCTTTGGGCATTTTAACCTCCAACCTATTTTTTTGATTTTAATTGACTCAACAACCGTCCTAATTGACTTAAGGATGCTTGCCAAGTCGTTTGAAATTTTATTAATGGGTAAGCCATTAAATAGCCAATTTTCCCTAACAACTCTTCTCGAGAAGTCAGCCTGGCCAGATCGCTGAATTTCTCAGGAGAGAGCAATTGTCCTTCAACAACACCGCCTTTGACCGCCAGGGTCTTACTCTGGACAGAAAAATCTTTAAGAAGGCGGGCCAAGCCGATAGGGTTTTTGGCAGCAAAAGCGATGGCTGTTGTCTTGCGAAAATAAGGTCTGACACCTTCGGGAATTCCCTCAGGCAAGGCGCGGAGAGCTAGACGATTTTTGATAACTCGAAAGGAGTAGGAATTCCTCCTCAAAAGTTTTCTCAGTTCCACAGATTGAGAAACAGGCATCTTGTTGAACTCGAGCAAGTAAAAAGTATTTTGCTCTCTAAAGGCTTCAGCTAATTTGTTGATATGCTTTTCTTTTATTTCCCGTTTCACCTTTTCTTCTCCTCTTTCTCAAGCACTGATTCTGAAATTCTGAAGGAAGGACCCATGGTCGAGGACAGGGACATGCTCCGGATGTACTTCCCTTTAGCAGCGGGTGGCCTGGCATGGAGAACTGCCTGAATGAAATACTTCGCATTCTCGATAAGTTTCTCTTCGGGAAAAGAGACTTTGCCGATGGGAGAATGGATGATGCTTGTTTTGTCAACCCTGAATTCGACCCGACCGGCTTTGGTTTCTTCGACCGCTTTTTTGATGTCAAAAGTCACCGTTCCTGATTTCGGGTTGGGCATGAGTCCTTTTGTCCCCAGAATGCGTCCCAGCTTTCCTACATTTCTCATCACATCGGGTGTCGCAATCACAACGTCAAAATCAATCCATCCCGAGGAGATCTTCTCAATCACCTCATCGCTTCCAGCGTAATCTGCGCCTGCTTCTTCCGCTTCCTTGATTTTTTCTCCGGAAGCGATCACGCAAATCTTCTTGGTTCTGCCTGTCCCATGGGGGAGAACGATGATCCCTCGGACCATCTGGTCAGAGTGTTTAGGATTGACTCCCAAGCGAATCGACATATCCACAGACTCGTCAAACTTAGCATAAGCCGCTTTTTTCAAGAGGTTGACAGCTTCTTCGAGGGTGAATTCTTTTTTCTCCCGATCCCTCAATTCCCTCGCCTGAATGTATTTTTTTCCTCTGTTATTCACTGGCAATCTCCAATCCCATATTTTTGGCTGTTCCCTCAATGATTTTTTTGGCCGCTTCTAAATCAGAAGCATTCAAATCGGGCAGTTTCAATTTCGCGATATCTTCGATCTGCTTTTTGGTCACTTTTCCCACTTTTTCCTTGTTGGGAGCCCCAGAACCTTTGGCGATGCCCGCTGCTTTTTTCAGAAGATAGGAAGCAGGTGGAGTCTTGACGACAAAATTGAAACTCTTGTCCTTGAAAATGGTGACGAGCACTGGAACAACCATTCCTTCTTCCATTTTGCTTGTCTTCTCATTGAACTGTCGGACAAAATCCATGATATTGACATTGTGTTGCCCCAGGGCCGGACCTACTGGAGGCGCAGGGCTGGCCTGGCCGGCTACAATCTGCAGTTTCACTTTGGCTACGACTTCTTTGGACATTCTTACCTCCTATAATTTCTCCACCTGCAGGAACTCTAACTCCACCGGAGTAGACCGTCCGAAAATGAGCACTAAAACTTTGAGTGTACTTTTTTCATGGTTGACTTCTTCCACAATTCCATTGAAGTTGAAAAAAGGGCCATCAATGATCCGGACCGCTTCCCCTTTTTCAAATGAGTGCCTCGGCTTAGGTTTTTCGGAAGTTGTCTCCATGTGCTCCACAATCTGGCTGACTTCCTCTTTGCTCAGAGGGGAAGGCTTCTTTCCTGAGCCAACAAAACCCGTCACTTTGGGGGTTTCCCGAATGAGATGCCAGTTTTCATCGGTCAAATCCATCTCAACTAGGATATAACCGGGATAGGACCTCTTGGTAGAAACGACCTTCTTCCCTGCTCTGATTTCAATGACATCTTCGGTGGGAATGATGATCTGTCCCATCTGATCCTCGATGTTGTGTTCGGCAGCCCTTTCCCGGATAGACTCTGCCACAAACTTTTCAAACCCCGAATAAGTGTGAACCACATACCAATTTTTTGCCATTTTTCTATTCCATTTACTGCAAGAAATTTCTGATTTTATCGATGATCCAGGAAAAGATCACATCCATAAAAAAGAGATAAAACCCGAAGAAAAAGGTGGCCAAGATCACCACAAGAGTCGTGCTATAGACTTCCATCCTTGAGGGCCAAGTCACCTTTTTGAGTTCAGCCCTGACTTCTTTCAAAAAATTAAAAAAACGTTTGTACCATCTCAACCTTTGATTCATGGTGTTGCCTTTTCCAAAATTTGAGAGCTTCAGAGATTTTAGATCATCTATGGCTCTAAAAATTTATGGCAGGTGAGGCAGGACTCGAACCCGCAACCTGCGGTTTTGGAGACCGCTGCTCTAGCCTGTTGAGCTACTCACCTCCCTCTTCTTTTCTCCTCCTTCAACGTTAATCTCTTCTTGCCTATTAATTCTTTTAGGTTTGATGAATCAAACCGCTCCAAACTCCTCACTCCTCACTTCTTTACTTGACTTCTTTATGGAGTGTATGCTTCCGACAAAAGGGGCAAAACTTTTTGATTTCCATCTTCTCCGTCTGCTTCTTCTTATTTCTGGTTGTCGAATAATTTCTCCGCTTACACTCAGAACAGAATAAGGTCACGATTTCTCTCATCGTCTTCTCACTTTTCTATTTACTATTCTCGCGCTTTTCTTTCTTTTCTATATGTTTGATAAATTAAACTCCTCCCTGCTCACTCAAGGATTTCCGTGATTGTGCCTGCGCCCACCGTCCGTCCACCCTCTCGGATCGCAAACCTCAATCCCTTCTCCATCGCAATGTCACTGATCAAATCAATCTCCAGGTGCA
>Ga0315280_10007052_pt1 | contig 15257 bp, 14 predicted proteins | sample YL17G06_40_MG_FD_203697 | JGI IMG/M metagenome (GOLD analysis project Ga0315280, IMG submission 203697) | Sediment microbial communities from Yellowstone Lake, YNP, Wyoming, USA - YL17G06_40 | ecosystem: Environmental > Aquatic > Freshwater > Lake > Sediment | place: USA: Wyoming | collected... | reverse complement strand
TATTACTACGTAATATACCTACATTATACCTTGTTCCATTTCCTTAATAATACCCTTATTATAATTAGGAAAGTCAAGGTGGAAATTCTGCCAATCTTTAAGCTGGGTTTTAAAACCCAGCTTAAAGATTTCCTCACCATCATCTAATATGGTAAAATATAGATAACTTTATGCCCAAAACCAAAGAAAAATTCATTATTATTGATGGTAATGCCCTGGTTCATCGGGCCTTTCATGCTCTGCCGCCTTTAACGACTAAAGATGGTAAATTAGTTAATGCGGTCTACGGCTTCACCACTATTCTTCTAAAAATTATCAAGGATTTAAAACCAGATTATTTAGCTTGTGCTTTTGATCGCGAAGGTAAAACTTTCCGGCATGAAGAATTTAAGGAATACAAGGCTCAGCGAATCAAACAACCTGATGAACTTTATGAACAAATTCCTATTATCGAGGAGATTTTAAAGGTTTTTCAAATACCAGTGATTGACTCGGAAAAACCCGGCTTTGAAGCTGATGATGTGATCGGCACAGTGATTAATAAATTAAAAAAAGAAGGTAAAGAGTTGAAAAATATTATCGTGACCGGTGATTTAGATACTTTGCAATTAATTGATGACCATACTGAAGTTTTTACTCTGAAAAAAGGAATCTCTGATACGATTACTTATGACGAGCGAGTGGTGAAAGAACGTTATGGTTTGACTCCCAAACAATTAATTGACTTTAAAGCTCTGCGTGGTGACCCATCGGATAATATCCCTGGCGTCAAAGGCATTGGTGAAAAAACTGCGGCCCAGTTAATCAAAGAATTTGGTTCTTTAGAGAATTTATATAAAAATCTAAATTCTAAAAAAATTAAAGACCGCGTCCGCGAACTTCTCAAAGGGCACCAGGGAAAGGCCTTTTTAAGTAAAAAATTAGCAACGATTATCCAAGATGTCCCGCTAAAATTCGATTTAAGCAAAACAAAAATCGAGAACTATAATCTCCAGGAAGTTTATGATCTTTTTCAAAAATTAGGTTTCAAAAGCTTACTCAATCGTTTACCGACAATGGTTAAAAAAATTGAAACAAGCAAAACTGCCAAAGCCGAAACATCACCAAATATTCAAGCCACTTTAGGTTTAACTAAAAATATTAAAAAAGATAAATTCAATTATCAACTGCTTAATGAAAATAATTTTTCTTCTTTTTTAAATAAACTAAAAGAGCAAAAAGAAATTGCCGTTGATACGGAAACCACTTCTCTTGATCCTTGGCAAAGCCAAGTTTTAGGTATTAGTTTCTGTTGGCAAAAGGAAGAAGCATATTTTTTACCAGTTAATAAAAAAACTTATAAATTAATTAAGGACGTCAAGCAAGTTCTAGAAAATGAAAAGATAAAATTAATTGGTCACAATTTAAAATTTGATTATGAAAATTTATTATCCCTCGACATTAAATTAAATAATTTGTATTTTGACACCCTAATTGCTGCTTATCTTTTAAGCAAAGTCAATCGCAGTTTAAAATTAGATGATTTGGTATTTTCTGAATTAGGTTATAAAATGCTGTCCATTGAAGAATTAACCGGCGAAGTTATAAAGAAAAATATCAAAATTGAAACTGTGCCTTTAGAAAAACTCTCTTGGTATGCTTGTGAAGATGCTGATTTCACTTTTCGGTTGTATCAACATTTAAAAAAAGATTTAGATAAAGAAAATTTAATGGGACTTTTTCAAAATTTAGAAATGCCGCTAATTGAGGTGCTGGCGACAATGGAAAAAAACGGCGTCCTAATTGATGCCAACTTTCTTAAAAAGATGGAAAAAAAGATAACGCTGGATATTAAAGCTCTCAAAAAAAAGATTTACAAATTAGCTGGCAAAGAATTTAATATCGCCTCACCACTCCAATTAAAAGAAATTCTATTTGATAAATTAAATATTTCTACTCAAGGTTTAAAAAAGATTAAAACTGGCGTTTCGACGGCAGCTGGTGAACTAGAAAAGATGAAAGACCTCCATCCTGTTATCCCCTTTATTTTAGAATACCGGGAATTAACCAAGTTACAGTCAACTTATATCTCGGCCTTACCCCAGTTAATTAATAAAAAAACTGGACGAGTGCACACTAGTTTTAATCAAACTGTGACGGCCACCGGCCGCCTCTCATCATCTAATCCAAATTTACAAAATATCCCCATTAGAACAGATTTAGGCAGTCAAATTCGCCAAGCTTTTATTGCCCCAAAAGGTTATAAAATTATTTCAGCTGATTATTCCCAGATTGAACTACGAATTATTGCTTCACTCGCTAATGATCAAAAAATGATAGGATCATTTCAGCGCGGCGAAGATATTCATAAAAGAACCGCTTCAGAAATTTTTAAATGCTCCCTTGATGAAGTCGACGCCAAGATGCGCCGCGCCGCCAAAACCATTAATTTTGGCATCATCTATGGCATGGGGGCTTGGGGGCTTTCCGAAAGCGCGGAAATTTCCCGGGATGAAGCCAAGGATTTTATTGATCGTTATTTTTCTCTTCATCAAGATATAAAAAATTATATTGAAGATGCCAAAGAACAAGTTCATAGATTAGGTTTTGTCGAAACTCTTTTTGGTCGCCGCCGCTACTTACCAGATATTAATTCTGGTGTTCAAGTCCTAAAAGCGGCGGCTGAGCGGATGGCGATTAACATGCCAATTCAGGGATGCTTGCCTGCCCATGTTAGAATTCTAACTTCTCGTGGCTATCTGCCAATCGGAGAATTATATAGAAATAAAAACAAACCTAAATATGCCTGGGATGGCTCAAATTGGAAAAAATTTAAAACACTTAATCGAGGCAGGTCGCAATTAGCACAAATAATTTTTAGTAATGGACAAATTTTTGACTGTGATACCCGTCATCAAATTCTAACCGTTACTGATAATGGTTATCTTTGGAAAAATTTTAATGAATTAAAAATTAATGACAAAATATGTTTTTCCTTCCCTCAAATAATCGATTTTAAAGAAAAAATTAAAAATTTTACATTCTCTTACAATAAAAATAAACAGCACTTCTCTATTAAAAATTTAGATAAAAATTTTTGGTATTGGTTGGGCTATTATTATGGTGATGGTCATTTTACTAAAAGACAAAGTACTAGAGCAACAAGATATGATTTTTCCTATTATTTTGGTTATCAAAAAAAAAGACTACTAATTAAATGCCAAAATTATTTCAAAAAATTAGGATTAAATCCTCGTCTGCGAATAGTTAAACAAAGTACTAGAAAAGGGCAAAATAAATGGGAACTTCAGATTACTTCTATCGGCTTCGGTAAATTTTTAGAAAAATTAGGTCTTACCCCAAACGAGAGTGCAAAAACAAAAAAATTGTTAGTAAAAATTTTTCAAGAAAATGTTGAAAATCGAATTGCTTTTATAAAAGGATTTTTTGATGCTGATGGCAATTTTAATAAAAATTATAAATATCTCCCCAATTTTCATCTTTGTCAAAGAGAAATTTTACAAGATCTACAAATACTTCTTAGAACATTGGGGGTAGAAGGTTATTTAAACGGACCATATCATTATAAAAAACAAATTTCCTATCGATTAGATATGTTAAGAAATTCTTTTATTAGAATTTATTACCAAAAAAACCAAAAACCATCTTATCGTAACAGTTGCTTAGCCCCAAGGTTTATAATTAAGGAGATATTAAAATTCTATCCAAACCTATCAAAAAAATTTTTCAGAAATAACTCTGATTATGTTATTTATTCAAGATGGAAAAATGATGGCTACTCAACTATCCATCATCTTGTTGAGTGGCTTAAAAGAAATAATTTAAAAATAATGACTCCAATTTATAGTTGGAATCAAATAAAAAAAATTAAAAAGTTAAAAAAAGATGAAACAACTTTCACTTTAAGTATAGAAGGTAGCCATCGCTTTGATAGTGAAGGTATAATTTCAAAAAACACCGCTGCTGACCTAATTAAACTGGCGATGATTAAAATCCAAAAAGAATTGCCAAAAATTAGTCAGGAAAGTAAAATGCTTTTACAGGTTCATGATGAGTTAGTTTTTGAAGTCCCGGAAAAAGAGGTTAAAAAAGTGGCAAATTTGATTAAAGATGTTATGGAGAATATTTATAAACTTAGAGCGCCGATCAAGGTTGGGGTAGAGGCGGGTGATAATTGGGGAGAGACGGAAAAAATTTAAAATAATAAAATGGAAAATATTGGACCTAAGATATTCGAAAAGGAAGGACTTAAAATTGATAAAGAAAGGGTGCTAACATATTCTCACTTAGGTTGCCCTTTAGATTGTAAGTATTGTTTTATAGAAGATATCAATTTTAATCAACAAACTGATGTATCTTATCTTTCAGAAAAACAATTTAAATTAATAGAAACCTTGCCCGAAGAAATAAAACTTATAATGCTTGGGTGTGATACTGAATTTTTTCAATCATGGCAAGATTCATTAACGATTTTAGAGAAATTAACAAAATTTAATAAAGATATATCTATAATTACTAAATTAGCTTTAAATAATAGCCGCATAGCGAAATTAAATGAAATAGATAAAAAACTTAGACAACATAATAATTTTTTATCACTTTCAATATCAATCACTTGTTTAGAATCTTCTAAAGACTGGGAACCGAAAGTACCAACACCTAAAAAAAAGAATTGAAACTCTTAATAATGCATATAATGTGGGACTAAAAACACTAATAGCAATTAGACCCCCTATTGCCAACCATAAATGACGACGAGTTAGAACAAATAATAAAATTAACTAAAGATTATTGTTATGGCTATTATTCGGGTCCTTTATATTTAAAAGATGTAAAAAATAATCCCTTGATTAATTTAGGAGATATGTCTAAATTAAAGATAGAGAGACTACAACCTCATTGGATGCTTAAAAATAACATATTTTATAAAGTAGAAAAAGATGGCCAAATGCAAAAATTAAGAGAAATTATAGAAAACAATGGGAAAGTATTATTTGAAGGAGCCGCTGAAGCGACAAATATCTTGAAAATCTATGAAAAATATAGAATTAAAAGTAACTTTAGAAAATTTTAAAAATATTCTTTTATTATTAAAAAAAATTAAAGCAAAACATAAAGGCATGATGCATCAGATTGATACCTATTACCAATTTAAAGATGCTAGAATAAAAATAAGAGAAATTGATAAAAAAATTTTTGAACTTATAATATATCAAAGGCCTAATAGTAGAGGGTCTAAAATTTCTAATTACCGAGTTTATAAATTAAAAGGGTCGGCTTTAAAAAATTTAAAAAACAATTTGAAAGCAAAATTAGGAGAAAAAATTATTGTTTCTAAAAAACGAAACCTTTACTTATACAAAAATACAAGAATACATTTAGATAATGTTAAAGGATTAGGAAAATTTCTTGAATTGGAAACGGTAGTAAATAAACCAAATTTGCCAGAAGCCAGGAAAGAGCATAATTTTATTAAAAAAGTGCTTTTACTTAATGATTATAAAAATATTCATAATTCATATAGCGATATCTTATATAACTCTTAATGAATCCTTTATAGTTAAAAACAGTCAAACTTAAAAAACTCTTAATGAATCCTTTATAGTTAAAAACAGTCAAACTAAATATATGAAATACATAAAACATTACAAAGACAAAAAAACAGGAAAATGGAAATCAACCTTTGTTGAAGAAGAAGGTGATTTAGTGTTTTCTACTCACACAAATGTTCTGAGAGAAAAACTTAAGAAAAAGAAAAATGAAAACAGAATATCAAAAAATAAGAAATAGCATCTATAAACTCTTAATGAATCCTTTATAGTTAAAAACAGTCAAACTTATTTTATGATCTTTTTCTTCTATGGCGACGATACTTTTCGCTCCACTGAAAAATTAAAGCAAATTAAAGAAAAATTTACCAATGAGGTTGATAAACGGGGCTATAACATCGTCAGTTTAGACGGCGAAACTTTAACTTTGGAAAAATTCAATGAAGCGGTCAAGCAAACCGGTTTTTTGTCAGTGAAACGATTAGTGATTATCAGAAATTTATTGAAAAACAAAAAACTAAGAGATTTTGATCAGGATATTATTGAATATTTAAAGTCACAAAAAGATTCTAAAGAAGAAAATTATTTAATTTTTTGGGAAGAAGGGGTACCAAATAAAACCGAACCTTTAATGAAAACTTTGCTGGGTTTTAAATATGCTAGTGAATTTAAAAATTTAAATAATACCCAACTCCTGGCGTGGATTGAAGATAAGGTAAAAAAAGCTGGTGGTCAAATTGATAAAACCGTGGCTAAAACCTTAATCGCCTATCTCGGTAATAATCTTTGGCAGATTAATAATGAGATTGAAAAACTTTTAGCTTATAAAAACAATCAAATAATTACCAATGAAGATATAGAATTGATGGTTAAAGCAAAAATAGATGAAAATATTTTTAATTTAACTGATGCTGTTGGTGCGAAAAATAAAAAACTCGCCTTAAAACTAATTAATGATCAGTTAGCGACTGGCGTTAATCATCTCTACCTCTTAACAATGATTGTCAGACAATTTCGAATTCTTATTGAGCTCAAATCTTTAACGCAAGAGTATGAGTCTTATCAACGGGTTGCTAATCATACTGATTTACACCCTTTTATTTTAAGAAAAACTTGGCCATTACTTGCCCTTTTTACCATTGAGCAATTGAAAAATATTTATAGTAAATTATTGATTCTTGAAGAAAAATTCAAAAGCACGCGGCTTGAACCGATGCTTTTATTTGATAAATTTATTGCAGAGATTTAAAAGCTACCCGAGCGCTGTCATTCCTGCGAAAGCAGGAATCTATAACATAGTATTGTCTAATCACTTTTTAGATTCCCGCCTACGCGGGAATGACAAACGGTACAATAACTCGGGCAGCTGACATTTCTACTTCTTTAAAAACTTTACCAAACGTGACTTATACCGACCAGCAGTATTCTTCTTTAAAATATGCTGTTTAACCGCTTTATCCACGGCTTTTTGAAATTTGATAAATAATTCTTTAAGTTTATTTTCGTCTTTAGCAGCTTTGGCTTTAATAATCTGTTTCTTTAATTTTTTAATCACTTCTAATTTTTGTTGATTAAATCTTGTTCGCTTTTTGATCTTCCTTAGGTCTTTAATGGAGGCGTGTAAAATCGGCATAGATAATAAATGATTAATGATAAATGATAAACGATTAATAAATAATATAACACATTAAAAAAATAAATCAAGTATGATTATCAAAAAAATCACTCCCGAACAACAGTGTCTAGTCATTGAAGACCTTTATAACTCTACTGATTCTATAAGTTCAACTGAAAAATTTAACCGAGATTATGGCAATAATTTAGGCAGGGTTGGCAAAATTACTTTGGAGTTAAATGATTTTGTCAGGATTCTTCTGAAAACAAACTTTAACCATTTTGAAATTGATCAGGCGATCAAAAGAGCCACAGGTTATGATGTAGATTTGGACGATTTAATATAACTTCTAATTACCAGCCGTAAAATTTTTTCCGGTTTAATAAAATATTTTTGCCAATTACTTTTTAATTTATTTAAATTAACACTTTCTTTAAGAATAAACGGCCCAATCGCTGTTCTTTTTAATTCCCAAAGTACAGCGCCACAACCCAGTTTTTGTCCAAGATCATGAGCGAGTGTTCTAATATAAGTTCCTGTTGAACAAGTAACCTTAATTTTAATTATAGGTAATTGGTTATTGGTCTTTGGTTTTAGGTATTTTAATAATTTAATCTCATAAATTTCTATATCGATTGGGTTACGTTCTACTTCTTCACCTTTTCTTGCCGACTGATAAAGTTTTACGCCTTGCACTTTTTTCGCCGAATACATCGGCGGTAATTGTTTTTGTTTACCTAAAAATAATTTTAATGTATTTTGAATTTTGAATTTTGTGATTTGGGATTTATTTGGTACTTGATATTTGGTACTTAATACCTTCCCCGTTCGATCATACGTATCTGAAGTAACTCCTAATTTAATCGTTGCTTCATACTCTTTATGAAAAAAATGAAAGATATCTAGCAGTTTAGTCGCTTTATTAATTCCACAAATCAAAATACCGGTAGCAAAAGGGTCGAGCGTTCCACAGTGTCCAATTTTTTTTATCCCCGTAATCTTTCTTAATTTATTAACTATGTCATGGGATGTCCAATCTCCTGGTTTATTAATATTCAAAAATCCAGAATTTTTATCTTGAAAAATTGATCGCAATTTTGAAGATTTAAATATTTCACTACGGAATGGTGATAATCTTATAATTTTAACTCCTAGTTTTTTTATACCGTTAATTAATTCTAAGGCTGGTTTTTGATCATAGCCCATGGCAATAATATCTGGTTTTTCAATTCTAATTACTTTCAACTTATCTTCTAAATTACCCAGTATTACTCTATCCGCAATTTTAAAATTTCGTAGATTTTTCAATCTAGTTTTTTCATTATAATAAGGTAAGTGTCCTTTTAATCTCAAAATATTTTGGTCCCGGGCAATGACAATCGTTAAATAATCACCCAATCTTTTTGCTTCTTTAATTGCTTGGAGATGGCCTGGATGGATAATATCAAAGGCACCAACCATTAGAACTTTTTTCATATAAATTTATTTGAGCTGAAGGATTTTGCTTTGCAAAACCTTTAATCCCCTTTTTTCCTTGACGAATTAAGCATAATTCCCTAAGCTAAAGGCGTCAAGAACTTTAAAAACTAAATTGGTCAGGAGGAAACATGTGTGGTATCGTCGGTATCTATGGCGATCAAAAAGCATCGGAAATCATCAGGCTGGGACTTTATGCCCAACAGCATCGCGGTCAAGAAGCCTGGGGAATGATTTGTAGCGATGGTCAAGCCTTCAGCCCAGAATTCTTTCCTTACAAGCAAGAAGGTTTGGTAATGAAGGAAAGGTGTCTCGCTACCCCTGTTTATCTCAAAGGTCATTTCGGCATTGGCCATGTTCGCTACTCCACTCAAGGTAGTAATATCCTAGTCAATGCTCAGCCACATTTTGCTCATCCTAAAAACTCAAACTATCCAAGGATTTATCTAGCGGCAAATGGTGACATTACTAATTTAAACTCTCTAAGGGAAACTTTAAAAACTAACGGCATTAAAGTTGAAACAAATAATGATGGTGAAGTTTTGGTAAAAATCATTGGTTTTCATTATTTTGAAGAAAAATTAGAAATGGTTGCAGCTATAAGAAAAACTATGAGAGAAATCCATGGCTCTTTCTCTGCTGTCATCCTTGCTCAAGATTCACTCTATGCTTTTCGTGACCTCCATGGGTTTCGACCATTGGTGATGGGCAGAAGAGCTGATGGAGCAATTATTTTTGCCTCAGAAACAGTGGCTTTGGATATTTGCGGTTTTCATTATCGAAGACAAGTTCATCGGGGAGAAATCATCCGTATATTTAATGAAAAAATATCTAAATTCATCTCCTCCGATAATAAAAAAAAGAAGTCTCAATGTATTTTTGAGTTAATTTATTTCTCTCATCCCAGCTCAAAAACCTTTGATGTCTTTGTCTCTTCTTTTAGAAAAAAATTAGGCTGGAATTTGGCAAAATACTCCTTATCCTTAACTCCCTTAATCAAAGCCGGAGATAATCTTTACACTGATTGCCTTGTCGCCGCCATTCCTGATTCCAGTAATCAAGCGGCTTTAGGTTTTGCCAATTATCCGAAAGTTGGCCAACTTCCTTTTGACATGCCACTGGTAAGGAGTCATTATACTGGTCGAACTTTTATTGTCCCAGCTCAGGGTTTAAGGGATTTTGACGTAATTATGAAATTTGCTTCGGATCGAGCAACTTGTCAAGGAAAAAGTATTATTTTGGTAGATGATTCAATTGTTCGTGGTACCACCGTTAAAAAAATTATTAAACTCTTGAAAAAGGCTGGGGCAAAATCTGTCCATTTACGGATTGTTTCCCCAAAAATGAAATTCTCCTGCCATATGGGCATTGATACCCACCGGCAAAGTGAATTAATTGCCTCAAAAAAGAATGAGCAACAAATTTGTAAACTTATTGGCGCTGACTCATTGATTTACCTGCCTCTGGAAATCTTGAAAAAAACTGTAACGGAATGCGGGTTAAATCCCGACCATTTCTGCTATGCCTGTTTTGATGGGAATTATCCCTGTCCGATAGACGACTATCAAATCGTTACCTAAAAACAACGCCAGACCCTTTGAGGACTGGCTTTTTATTTATAATATTTATAATCTTCAATAATTTACTGGTATCGGCGCTAACATCCAATTATTAATAATAATAGTTATATTTTCAAAATCAATTCCACCATGACCATCATTCACTTCAAAATGAACATCACTATAAATTCCTGACTGGTTCCAAGCCGGTATCCAGCTAAATGTTGCCGTGCCATTATTGTTATCAACAAACTGGGAACCTAATGGTAAATTTGTTGCTGTAAAAGTCAAATGATCTCCGTCAGCGTCTGTGGCAGAAATATTGAATTGTAATAGATGCGCTTCCAGCCCGTTTTGATTACCGATAGGATTAAGAACCGGCGGATTATTATAATAAAATTTTTGTTGTAAAGTATAATAAGCCTGGCGCGGTTGCATAATATCAATTGTAGATGTTGGAACATCTATAACATTCATAATGCCCCACCACTCTTCATTACCAAAACTGTCTGGCTGGGCTAAAGGATCCTAAGATAATGTTGAATAACCCTCATAACCATGATAATAAGGATCACCGCCCTTCCACCATTCATCTGAATATTCCATATATGTTCCGCCAATACAAACTGAGCAGGCGTTTAATTCATCCCATTCATTGCCTTCCCACTGCGCTTGAATATCTTGGATTTCATAACCGTTACTGGGATTCATTTGGTCAATGGTATACCAGGCATCAATGCCGAATTCGGAAATGTATAAAGGTTTCTGACTCAAAGGCGCATAATTGGTAAAAAAATTTTGATCAAGAAAAGAATAGCCGGGAAAGACATTAACTCCCCAAATATCAATATATTCCAAAGAAGCGTCATCAGCATGGACTGTGCTATTGCCAATATTAAATAAATTGCCGTTAATTATCGCTACGGGGTGATAAGCACTGCCTTCTTCTTGATAAGCAGCTAAAGCCATCTCGTTGCAAAGAGTGTAAAAATCACCAATATTACCCTGATAAAATAAATTATTCTCATTGCCTAAAGCCCAAATTAAAACTGCTGGATGGTTTTTGTAATCAGCAACATAATCGCGAAAATCATTAATGTAATATTGTCTAGTGGCAGGGTCAGCATAATCAACTTGTTGCCCAGGATAAATTGGACTCCATGTCGGATCAATCCAATACCCCATCACCACCCTGACCGGCCGTTGGTTATCATTATAGGCAATGTTTAAAAAATTAGTGTTACTGGCTTTAGCCCAGGTACGGATAGTATTAGCATACATCTCTCTTAATAGCGGAAAATCACGATTAGCATAATTAACAATTTGGGGATCATTAAAGAAATTATAACCCCAGTTTGGATTCATCCCGACTGGTACCGGCTGGTAGCCAACGCCTTTAATCTGATAAGGCTCATATTGGCCGTTATTATCAAAATCAACTTGCAACTGCCGACCGACTACTCGCACTGGACCAGTTGAAACTGGCTTGTCACGAGTAATTTTTTGAATTGAATTTTTGGTTATTCCCTCAACTTGAAGGATATTAATACCCGATAAACCTATAGCAATAATTACTGCGAAAAATACAATTTTAATTTTTTTCATAGATTTATCTTAATTATTTAGTAATCTCAGCTCTCCTTAATTTAGCACTTTGCCTGACCTTTTACAAGGATTGATAAATAGGAATTTTAAGACTATATCAAGCTTGAAAAAAAATATACCCTTTGTCTTTTGCCAAAGGGTTTTTTATTTGACTAAAAACCCATAACTGCTAAGATGTTTTCAGCTCTTTAAAACGGAGGATAAATGCTCAAAGATCTCCTTCTTGTCCTTTCTGCTGTCTGGCAAGAACAGCCAGCGGCTTTGGCTTTTTATCTGGCGAAAAAGCCGATCTGGGAAAATTTTTTACTTACTTTGACTGGGGCGTTAATTGGCGCAACTTTGGTCTTTTTCTTTCCTGAGGAAGTAAAATTTGTCTCCAAACAAATTCGTGGACTTTTAAAATTAATTAAAAATTTGATTGGATTAGAAATAAAATCAAAAACGATTAACCACTTTGATGATTCTTGGGTTAGTAAAATAAATTTAAAAATCCAAAGCTTGAGACAAACGTTAATAAACAAAATAGTAAAAAATGGCTTTCCGCAAGTTTTAATTTTTATTGTTGCCTCCCTACCTTTCCCCGGTTCATTACCAATTGCCATTGCGGCCAGCCGCTTAATTAATCTACAGTATAGTTATTTTATTATTACTGCCGCCACCTTTACTAGAACTTATCTTTTGGTGTTATTTCTATATACTATTGGAGGAAATAATTAAAAGCGTTTTGTCTTATGACTTAACGCTTTTTTTAAATTCTTACGCAATTTATTGCGATAATAAAGTTTAATCGATAAACATTATTACGCCAATAAATTGGCTATGAAAGTGCAGGCTCTTTTTTAACCTGTTTTATCTTCTTAATCTCGTCTCTCAAAAACGCGGCTTTCTCAAACTCTAAATTTTGCGCCGCAATAAACATTTGATCTTCTAAATCTTTGATTAATCTTTTTATCTCATCGGCTGGGACTTTTTTAAAATCTAAACTTAAAATTTTCTGTTCCTCTTCTTTTTCTTCTTTGAGCGCTTCTTTGAATAATTCATCTTCAATAATTGCTTTCTTAATTGTCTGAGGGATTATCCCGTGTTCTTTATTATATTTCTCTTGGATTTTTCTTCGCCGTTTGGTTTCCCAAATCGCTCGCTTCATTGAGCCAGTCATCTTATCAGCATACATAATCACTTTGCCTTCACTATGCCGGGCAGCCCGGCCCATTACCTGAATTAAAGAAGTGTCACTACGTAAAAAGCCTTCTTTATCAGCATCCAGAATAGCAACTAAAGAAACTTCTGGTAAATCCAAACCTTCACGCAGTAAATTAATGCCGACCAAAACATCATATTTACCTTGGCGTAAATCCCGCAGAATGGTAATTCTATCCAAAGTATTTATTTCTGAATGGAGATAGGCCGCTTTAACCTTTTTTTCAGTTAAATATTCAGCTAAATCTTCAGCTAAACGTTTGGTTAAAGTGGTGACTAAAACCCTCTGTTTATTCTCAACTCTTTTTTCTATTTCTTTGATTAAATCAGCAACTTGATTTTCAGTACTTTGGACCTCAATCTCAGGATCCAGAAGGCCAGTTGGCCTGATAATCTGCTGAACAATCGCTGATTTTTGATCTTCTATCTTTATTTTTAAATCTTTATAATCCACCACATCTTTAATCAATGTGCCAATTTTCGTCGCAGTGGTTTTCACTCCGATTTTTTTTAATTCATATGGCCCAGGTGTGGCTGAAACATAAATAACCTGTTTGATATTATTTTCAAACTCATTGAATTTTAACGGCCGGTTGTCCAAAGCTGAGGGCAGACGAAAACCAAAATCAACCAAGGTTTGCTTTCTGGCCCGGTCGCCATTATACATTCCGCGAATCTGCGGGACAGTCATATGTGATTCATCAATAAACATTAGAAAGTCATCGGGAAAATATTCCAGAAGCGTCGCTGGCGGTTCACCCGGATTTCTAAAAGTCAGATAGCGCGAATAATTTTCAATGCCATTGCAATAGCCAGTTTGCTCAATCATTTCCAAATCATAATTAGTGCGCTGTTCTAATCTTTGTGCTTCCACTAATTTATTTTCTTTTTTCAATAATTCAATTCTAGTCTTTAACTCTTCTCTGATATTTTTTAAGGAAATTTTTAATTTCTCTTCTGGCGTGACAAAATGTTTCGCTGGAAATATAGAAATATTGGTTATCGGTAATTGGTTATCTATTATTTTCCCCGTTATATAATCAATCTTATTAATCTTCTCTACTCTATCCCCATCAAATTCAATCCTAAAATAATAATTCTCCGCCTCAATGGGAAAAATCTCCAAAATCCCGCCTTTTACTCGAAAAGTGCCGCGATGAAAATCAATATCATTACGGCTATATTGTAAATCATTTAATAGTCTTAAAAATTTATCTCGCTTTTTTGTCTCACCTGCTTTAATTTCCAATTTCATCTGGGTATAATCTTCCACTGAACCCAAACCATAAATGCAGGAAACTGAAGCCACAATAATCACATCTTTCCTAGTTAACAAAGCAGTGGTAGCAAGATGGCGCAGGCGGTCAATCTCTTCATTAATTTCTGTTTCTTTTTCAATGTAAGTATCGGATTGGGGAATATAAGCTTCTGGCTGGTAGTAATCATAATAAGAAACAAAATAACAAACCGCGTTACTGGGAAAAAACTGGCGAAACTCCAAGGCCAGCTGGGCAGCTAAAGTTTTGTTGTGAGAAATTACCAAAGTCGGTTTCTGAACTTTTTCAATAATATTGGCCATGGTGAAAGTTTTGCCACCGCCAGTAACTCCTAAAAGTACCTGATGAGAATAACCTCGTTTTAGTCCATTAAATAACTTTTCAATCGCCTGCGGCTGATCGCCGGTGGGTTGGAATTTGCTTTTTAATTGAAATTTCATAAAATGATTATGTTTCTATTTTATATAAGTTTTGTTTAATTATCAACTTACTTAAATTAAATAAAACCTTCTGCAGATGGTATAAAACCGTCTGCTAGCCAAAGACTAACCCCTCACGGCTAGGCGACGGGTTTACCCCGTCGCCTTGACAAATTTATATTTCTTTCTTAAATTCTACTAGAATGGGAGTCCTTTAAAAACTACAAAATAATAAGGAGATAAAATGAAAATCCTCGTCATCGGTAGCGGCGGCCGGGAGCATGCCTTGGTCTGGAAATTAAAACAATCACCAAAAGTAGAAAAAATTTACTGCGCCCCCGGTAATGCCGGCATCGCCCAAATTGCTACTTGCGAAGAAGTTATGCCCGATGATCTCGACGGACAGCTGGCGCTGGCCAAAAAACATCAGGTGGATTTGGTCATTGTCGGTCCGGAAAAACCTCTGATTATGGGAATTATTGATGAATTTACCAGGCTTGGTATTCCTGCCTTTGGACCCAATAAACTAGCGGCCCAGATTGAGGGTAGTAAGATCT
>Ga0315280_10007051_pt1 | contig 15258 bp, 10 predicted proteins | sample YL17G06_40_MG_FD_203697 | JGI IMG/M metagenome (GOLD analysis project Ga0315280, IMG submission 203697) | Sediment microbial communities from Yellowstone Lake, YNP, Wyoming, USA - YL17G06_40 | ecosystem: Environmental > Aquatic > Freshwater > Lake > Sediment | place: USA: Wyoming | collected... | reverse complement strand
GAACGTCCAGCCCGTCTCCCGACACATGACGCCGATGGGGTACGAGATCGGGCGCGCGAGCTGCGGGGTCAGGCGGCCGTCGCGGATCTCCCAGTTCATCGTGAACTCGGCGTGGCTCGTCAAGGCGCCCGCGATGATTCCGGTCAGCAAGTAGTAGGTGACCATCTGGCGGAGGCTGTAGCCCTCCACCTCGGTGCGGCCCTTGTAGGCCGCGATCCACACCAGGATCATCACTACCGAGGGCACGAAGTCCACGATCATCCACACGATCGCATTCGCGCGGTACGTGAAGGCGTCCTGGATGCTCACCAGCACGGTCGACACGTACTTGCGCAGGCCCAGGCCCTGGGACAGAGGTCGTGCCACGGCGCTCATGACGCGGCGACCTCCCCCGGCAGCCCGCCGTTCCCCCGCTGGACGAACAACTGCCGGATGACCTCCTCCGCCGTGACCTCCTCGATGCCGATGTCGGCCACCGGGAGAGTGCCGAGGAGCTCGGCCGCCGCCGAGGGCACGCGCTCTCGCGGGACGCGGACGGCCGCTCGCCGGCACGGGCTGCTCGAAGCGCACCTCGATCACCTTGTGCGTGGCATGCCGCTCCACGAGCGCGCGCAGGTTACCGTCATGGACGATGCGACCGGAGTCGATGATGACCGCCCGCTCGCACAGCTCCTCGATGTCCCGCATGTAGTGGCTGGTGAGAATGGTGGTGATCCCAGTCCGCCGGCTGTACGCGCGGATGAACTCCCGCAATCGCTTCTGGGTGACGACGTCCAGGCCAATGGTCGGCTCGTCGAGGAACAGGACCTCGGGGCTATGGAGCAACGACCCCACCAACTCGCACTTCATCCGCTCGCCGAGGCTGAGCTTGCGCAGGGGCTGCTTTGTGAGGTCGCCCAGCTCAAACAGGCTCGTCAGCTCCTCGAGCTTGTCCCGGAAGGCGCGCTCGGGGATCTGGTACACGTCGCGGTTGAGCAGGAACGAATCCTGGGCGGGGAGGTCCCACCAGAGCTGGTTCTTCTGCCCCATGATGATCGCCATGCGGCGCAAGAAGCCGGGCTCGCGGCGCCAGGGGACGTGCCCCAGGACCGTCGCCGAGCCGGACGTCGGGTGCAGGATGCCCGAGAGGAGCTTGAGCGTTGTGGTCTTCCCGGCGCCGTTCGGCCCGAGAAAGCCGACCAGCTCCCCCGCCTCCACGCGGAAGGAGACGTGGTCCACCGCGAGCTTCTCCGTCGTCTCTCGCCGAAAGAAGCTCCGCAGGGAGCCCCTCAGCCCCTCGCCGCGACGGTAGGTGGCAAAGACTCGCGTGAGATCCTCGGCCACAATCGCCGCTGAGTTCTGCGACATGGAAGCGCGCTCCGGGCACATCAGCACGTGGGATGGGCCGTGGGAGTATACGCCACTTGCGGGGCGGAAGTCACGCTTGGGGCAGGTCAGACGCGAAGAACGGGACAGCCACATCCTCAGACGTCGGAAGACGTGCCTGTCCGCTGGTCCGCCTTTCTCCTCCCATCAGGGCAGTCCCGTGGCTGGAACTCGCGGCGCATGATCCAATCCATCAGCGGATCGGGCACCAGCCTGTGGACCAGTGCGTAGAACCATGCGTCCAGACCAGCCCAGTAGCGAAGGCGGGGCGAGTTGGCCTCGATCGCCCGCCCGATGACCTTCGCGATCGCCGGAGCCTCGCTGCCCATCCGGGCCGAGCGGTCGAAGGCGGCCATGGCCCGATCTCGACCCGCATCATACTCCTGAATGTGTGCCCTCGCCGTCCGCAGGGCCGAGTAGAAGCTTGTGCGGACGTACCCTGGTGTCACGACAACCGCCTTGATGCCAAAGGGCGCCACTTCGTGGCGCAGCGCTGCGGTCAGGCTCGCGAGGGCGAGCTTGGTCGCGCAGTAGTGCGCCTCGAACGGCACGCCGATACAGCCGGCGACTGAGCTGGTGTTCACGACCAAGCCCCTCCGCTGCCGTCGCATGATGGGCAAGGCCGCCCGCGTCATGCGGATGACCCCGAAGTAGTTGGTCTCGAACACCGCCCTGGCTTCCTCGATCGACGTCTCCTCAACCGGCCCCACAAGCCCGAAGCCGGCGTTGTTGCACAGAACGTCCAGTCGACCAGCCCCCGCCATCAGCTCGGCGACGCACGCCGCCACCGACTCGTCGCTTCGGACGTCCAGCTCCAGGACCTCAAACCCGTCGCTCTCGAAGGCCTCATCGGGCAACCGAGTGCCGAAGACGCGGAACCCGCGCCGGGTCAGCAGGCGCGCCGTCTCCAGTCCGATCCCCGACGACGCGCCCGTGATGAGCACCACGCGCTCAGCCGGCATGGCAGCCGCCTCCTGAGCAGTTGATCCCGTCCGCATGAGTTTCGCCGCCTGGCAGTGCTTCCCTGCCGACCCCCCTTGGCGTGAGTCGCGTGGGCCGGGCGCGCCATGCGCTCTTGCGGACCTGGAGGTCCGCACACACCAGCGCCTTGACACGCCGGCGTGGAAAGCGCTATATTGAGTGAGCGTTCACTCAATATGGACAGGGACCATGGGCGAGACCGCCACCAGCTCCGTGGACCGCAAAGGGGCGATCATCTCCGCCGCCCACAAGGTCTTCGCTACCTATGGCTTCGATGCGGGCACCATTCGCCAGATCGCGCTCGAGGCCGGGGTCGCGGAGGGACTGATCTACCACTACTTCGAGAACAAGGACGCACTGCTCGACGCGGTCATCCGTGAGCGCTCCATTCTGTCGTGGCTGGATCGACCAGACGCCCTGCGAGAGGACGTCCCGGTCGAGATCGCCCTCCGCGAGCTGATCGGGGAAGCGCTCGACCGAATGGCCCAGAACGCTGACGTGATCGCGCTCGCGTGGTCTCAGGCCGTGCTGGGCCGGAGTGAGGGCCGACTGGTCGGCCGCACAGTGCGGCAGATCACGGACCGGCTGGCCGGGTATCTGGAGCGGAAGATCTCGCGCGGCGAGCTCCGGCCCATCGACACCGCGGTCGCGGCGCGGGTGATCGCGGCCTCGCTCATCATGTTCACCCTCGCCCAGCACCGGCTCTCGCCCCCGCTGAAGCACCTCGCCGTTGACCACTATGCCGACATGGTGGTCGACATCATCATGAGCGGCCTGCGAGCGCTGCCGCCAGGGGAGGGTGAGGATGAGTCCTCCTCGGAGGGATGATCGCGATGAGGCCGAGTGAACGCTCACTCAAGCGCGTAGCCCCCTCAATAGCTGCAACATGCCTGTGCTTGGCGGGAGCATGGGCTCAGGAGCCCCAGCTGCTGGCCCTCGACGACGCGCTGGCATTTGCCCTCAACCATAGCCCTCGCATTGCCGCGGCGGCGGCTCGGGTGGAGAAGGCCAAGGGGGGTGTCGCTCTGGCGCGATCGGCGGCTGAACCGGCGGTCGCCCTGCGCGCTTCGGGCAGGCTGCAGGTTCCCGTGCCGAAGATCACGATCACGCCCCCGGGCTCGTCAGGGTCCCCGCCACCATCCCCCATGACCCTCAAGCTCGGGCGCCCGGACCAGGCAAGCCTCACCCTCGGCGTGGTGTGGCCGCTCTGGACGGGGGGGCGGGTGCAGGCGGCCATCGGCGCCGCGCGGGCGCAGGTAGGAGCCGCCGAGGCCGATCTCCAACAGGCCACCGAGCAGCTTCTGTACGAGACCGGAGCAGCCTACTACGAGACGCTCCGCGCCCGCAGCGCTCGGACGGGGGCCGAGGCCGCCTTGAGGCGGGCGGAGGAGGACCTGCGGACGACCCGAGCCGGGCGCGCGGCCGGGCTAGTGACGGGGGCCACGGTGTCCGCCGCCGGCGCAGGGAAGCGCCAAGCCGAGCAGGCCGTTGCCTCGGCGAAGGTGGCCGTCAGCGACGCCGAGCAGAGCCTCAACGAGCTGCTGGGCCGAGCCCTGAACGAGCCGGTCCGGCTGCTGGACCAGCCGGTGACCGTGGGTCCTCTGCAGGTCTCGGGCCAGGCCATGCTCATCGCGCTGGCGACGCGGCCGGAACTCCTGGCACTGGACTACCGACGCGACGCGGCGCAGGCGGCCATCGCACAGGCGAGGGCGGAGCGCAGGCCCGCCATCAACCTCGCTGCGCAGGCGGCCCTGCAGACGAAGACGCCCTTCACGCCGCCCCACCAGGAGTCCATCGGGCTCGAGTTCTCGTGGCCCGTTCTGACTTACGCCGCATCGCGCGCTCACGAGGCAGCGGCGGGGGCGACGGTCAAGGAGATCGAGGCGACCAGGACCGAGCTCGAGAGCAGCATCGCCTACCAGGTGGAGACCACGGGCCGCCGGATGGCGGACGCCCTCGAGCGCCTGGCCGCGGCTCAGGAGGCGGAGAAGGCAGCAGAGGCAGCCGGGCGCGAAGCGAGAGCCCTCCACGAAGAGGGCGCGGCCACACAGCAGCAGCTCACCGCGGCCGAGACCGCTCTGGACGAGGCGCGGGCACGGCGCGGGCAGGCCGAGGCCGGGCTGAGCATCGCGCGGCTGTCGCAAGCGCGAGCCATGGGGCTGATGCGAGCGCTGTTCCTCGCGCCCCCCCCAGAAGGCGGGTGACCGATGAAGCGGATCGTGCCTCTCCTCGCGGTCGTGGGCGTGCTGGCGGTGGCCGTGGTCGGCGTCCGCCTGATCGCCCACCGCAAGGCGGCCGAGGGAATCCTGGGCAGCGGCCTCATCGAGGCGGACGAGGTACAGGTCAGCGCGAAGATCGGGGGCCGGCTAGCTCAGATGCTCGTCCGGGAGGGGGACGAGGTCAAGTCTGGTCAGCTCGTCGCCGTCCTCGAGCACGCCGACATCGACGCCGACATCGAGCGGGCGCGCGGCGCCCTCGCCGCGGCCGACGCGGCCGCGCGCGAGATGCAGCGCGGCAGTCGGGTCGAGCAGATCGAGGGCGCCCGGGCACGCCTCGCCCAGGCCGGGGCCAATCGCCAGGGCGCCGAGCGCCAACTACACACCGCCCAAGAGGCCTACGCCAAGGTCACCGAGCTGAAGCAGCAGTTGGATTCGGCCAAGGCGAGGGTGCGAGTGGCGGACACCGGAGTGACCAGCGCCCAGGCGAGGCTGGACGAGGCGGCTGTCGGCCTCACCAGGCAGGAGATCGACGCCCAACGCGCCGTCGTCGCGCAGGCCGAGGCGCGGGTAGAGACAGCCCGCGTCGCGGCGCAGAACGCAGAGCAGGTCTACCAGCACCAAGTCGTCGTCGAAGGGCCGCTGATCGCCGCCACAACCGAGGCCTCGGCTGACGAGGCGAACGACGGGCTGGCCCAGCGTGAGCTCGACCGCACCGAAGCCCTCGCCAAGGAGGACGCGGCCACCGGGCGAGCTCTCGACCAGACCCGCGCGCAGCGCGCCGTATCAGGGGTGAAGCTGGCCGGGGCCCGGCGGGCCGTCACCGACGCCGGAGAGCAGGTCGCGGTCGCTCGCGCGCAGGCGAAGCAGATGCTCGACACCGCACAGCACACACTACAGGAGGCCATGCGGGCTCGCGACGCCGCGCAGGCGCAGCTCGACGTGGCCCTCGCCGGCACCAGGGAGGAACGCCTCCGCCTCGCCACGGCCGCCCTCAGCAGCGCGCAGGCCGAGGCGGACGCCGCCCGCACCGTGCTCAAGAGCGCAACTGAGCTGTATGAGGATCGGCTGCCGGCGCGTCAGCAGCGCGATGCCGCTCAGGCCGCTCTCGACAGCGCCCGCGCCCTGGAGCGTGCCGGCCAGGCCGAACTCAGCCTCCTCATTGCGGGGCAGACGCAGGAGGCGATCCAGAGCGCGCTCGGCCGCGTCGCTGAGGCCCGCGGAGCCCTGAAGCTGGCCGAGGTCCGCCGCGGCTACTGCGAGGTCCTGGCCCCGCGGGCCGGCACTATCACCGAGGCGGTCGCCAAAGAGGGAGAGACCGTTGCGGCGGGAGCTCCGGTCGCGATCCTCACGGACGTCGAGAACCTCAGGCTGCGGGCGTACCTCGGCTTCGCCACGCTCGGCAAGGTGAGGGAGGGCGACACGCTTCAGGTTACCACCGAGGCCGTGCCGGGGCGCGTCTTCACGGGAAGGGTCGTCCGCATCTCGGAGGAGGCGGAGTTCACACCCAAGGACGTGCAGACTCCTGAGCAGCGCATCAAGCAGGTCTACTGGGTCAAGGTCTGGCTGGGCAACGGCGACCGGCTGCTGAAGCCGGGAATGCCGGCGGACGTCAGGGGAGAGGGGACAGGTGACAGGTGAGCCAGTTGCAGAAGTCGCGTAGGCCGGGCGTCTCGCCCGGCAGAGCCGGTGATAATGCGCTGTCGCCGGGCGAGACGCCCGGCCTACGCGACTTGTGAAACCACCTCAGGTGACAGGAACGGCAGTGGCGCGTCGCGTCTTACGGAGGGCCGGGGGCCGGAGACGGCTGTCGTCGGGGCAAGAAGCACGAACCAGGAATCCTCCCCATGATCCAGGTGTCGCAGCTCCACAAGCGGTTCGGTGAGGTGACGGCGCTCGCGGGGGTGGAGCTCGAGGTGCGCGAAGGGGAGGTACTCGGGCTGCTCGGGCCCGACGGCGCCGGGAAGACCACGCTGATGCGCATCCTGTGCGGCCTGGTCAGCCCCGACGAGGGCATGGTGACCGTAGCGGGCTGCGATGTCGTGCGGTCACCCGAGTCGGTGAAGCCGCGCGTCGGGTACCTGTCCCAACGCCTGGGGTTGTGGGGCGACTTGACCGTGCAGGAGAACGTCGCCATCTGCGCCGACCTGTTCGGCGTTCCGCGCCCGGAGTACGAGGAGCGGCTGCCCGACTTGCTCGCCATCACGCGACTCGCGCCCTTCGTGGACCGGCAGGCGCAGTTCCTAAGCGGCGGCATGAGGCAGAAGCTCGCCCTGATGTGCACCCTCATTCACCGGCCGAGGGTGCTGCTGCTCGATGAGCCGACCACCGGGGTCGACCCCGCCTCGCGGCGCGACTTCTGGCGACTGCTGCACGGGCTACCGGCGGAGGGCGTGACGATCCTCGTCAGCACGCCGTACATGGATGAGGCAGAGCGCTGCGACCGTGTGGCGCTGCTCTATGACGGGCGGATGCTGGCCTGCGCCAGCCCCGCCGAGTTGAGGGCGCAGTTCCGGGGCAGCCTCTTCAGCGTGATCGCCGCCCGCCAGGCCGAGGCGCGGCGCCTACTGGAGGGTCTCCCACGGGTCGAGTCCGTCACGGTGTTCGGCGACCGGCTTCACGTCCGCGCGCACGAGGGCGTCGCGGCCGACGCCCTGGCCAGTCCCCTTCGTCAAGCCGGGCTGGACGTCTCGGTTGTCGAGTCCATCGCGCCGGGCCTGGAGGACGTCTTCGCGGCCTCCATCGGAGAGGAGGCAGCGCGCAGTGGCTGAGCCCGCCGTGGTCGTCCGCGGTCTCGTGAAGCGCTTCGGCTCATTCACAGCCGTCGATCACCTCTCGTTTGAGATCGCTCCGGGTGAGATCTTCGGCTTCCTCGGGCCCAACGGCTCCGGCAAGTCAACCACCATCCGCGTTCTCTGCGGGCTCCTCCTGCCGTCTGAGGGGGAGGCTTTCGTGAACGGCATCAGCGTGGCCGAAAGACCGGAGACGGTGCGGGCGCACATCGGCTACATGTCCCAGCTCTTCTCCCTCTACGGCGACCTCACCGTACAGGAGAACATGGAGTTCTACGGCGGGGTGTACGGGGTCGTTCGGGAGAGGTTCCGACAGCGGTCGGCGGCCCTTGTCGAGCGCCTTGACCTCGGCCAGGAGTGCGGCCGCCTGGCCGCCACGCTGTCGACGGGCATCCGGCAGCGCCTGGCACTGGCGTGTGCGCTGCTTCACGAGCCGCCGGTGCTCTTCCTCGACGAGCCAACCAGCGGCGTCGATCCTGTCGCCCGACGCAGGTTCTTCGAGCTGCTCGGAGAGCTCTCAGTCCAGGGCGTCACCACACTCATCACGACGCACGTCATGGATGAGGCGGAACACTGCCACCGGCTGATCCTGATCCACGAGGGCCGGCGCGTCGCTCTCGGCCGGCCCGACGACCTCAAGGCGATGGTGCCGGGGAAGCTGCTGCAGGTGCGGGTTGAGCCGAGCATGCAGGCCGCGGACGTCCTCTCGGCTACCGAAGGCATCGTTGAGGTCTCGCTCTTCGGCACGGCCCTCCACGTCGCGGTCGCCGCGCAGGTCGCTTCGCCCGAGGGTCTGGTCCGGGAGGCTCTGGGCGCCCCCGAGTTCACCGTGGAGGAGGTCGTGCCGGTGCGGCCCACGCTGGAGCACGCGTTCCTCAGCCTGACCGGCGGCCGATTGGAGGGAGCCGACGAATGAGCCGGCGCCGGCTGCTCGCGATCGCGAGGAAGGAGTGGGTCCACATCCGCCGGGACCCGCGCAGCCTCGCCGTGGCCCTGATGGTCCCGATCGTGCTCCTCCTGCTGATGGGCGCCGGCATCAACTTCGACCTGACCGACCTCCCTTTCGCCCTATGTGACTATGACGGTTCCGCCACGAGCCGACTGCTCCGCGACAAGCTCTCCCACACGGAGCTCTTCCGCCTGACCGGTGTCGTGCGCCACGCCGGGGAGGGCGAGCTGCTCCTGCGGGAAGGGCTCTGTCTCTTCGTGCTGGTCGTGCCGCCGGGGATGGAGGCGGACCTCGCCGCGGGGCGGCCCGTTGCCCTGCAGGTACTGCTGGATGGCAGTGACTCAAACACGGCCAGCATCGCCCGGGCCTATCTGGAAGGCGCGATCGCCCGCTTCTCGTCCGACCTTCTCACCGGGGCGGGCAAGCGTCTGGGGCTGAGAACGACGGTGGTCGTGCCGCCGATCACGGTGGCCCGGAAGGTCCTGTACAACCCCGCCCTCGAAAGCCGGCAGTTCATCGTGCCGGGCCTCATCGTGACGATCCTGGTGATCCTCGGGGCAATCCTGACCTCGGGTACCGTGGTGCGCGAGCGGGAGAGGGGGACCTTTGAGACCCTGGCCGCCTCGCCGGTGCTCGCGGGGGAGATCCTGCTGGGGAAGCTGATCCCGTACCTGGTCATCGGCATGCTCGACGTTCTCACGACCATCACCGTCGGCGCCGTCGTGTTCCACGTGTACGTGGCCGGCAGCGTAGAGCTGCTGCTGGCCTGTGCCGTCGTGTTCCTCGTGTGCGCCCTGGGACTGGGGCTCTTGGTCTCGACCATCTCCCGCACACAGCAGCTCGCGATGGTCGCGGCGATCGTCGCCACGCTGCTGCCCTCGCTACTCATATCCGGGTTCGCCTTCCCCATACGCAACATGCCGCTCTTCCTCAGAGTCATCTCCAACATCATCCCGGCCACGCACTTCCTGATCGTAGCCCGGGGCATCTACCTGAAGGGCGTGGGGCTGGGTGTGGTCTGGCCGCAGCTTGCGGCACTGACAGGGTTTGCCGTGTTGATCCTCGGACTGAGCGTCAGCCGGTTCAGCAAACGGCTCGTGTGAATGATGAGTGGTGAGTGATGAGTTGACGTCAACGGCGGCCCGACATCGTGCCTTGGCTCGGTGCCCGGTGCCGTTCATCATTCACCATTCATCATTCATCACTCATCGTTCATCACTCGAAGGTCGTGGGCCATGCGCCTTCGGTCGCTGATCATCAAGGAATTCCGTCAGTACCGGCGTGACCGACGGATGCTGACCATGACGCTCCTCGCGCCAGTCCTCCAGTTGACGCTGCTTGGCTATGCCGTCAACCTGGATGTGAAGGACTTGCCGCTTGCCATCTGCGACCAGGACCTCTCAACGGAATCGCGGCGTCTAGTCGCCGAGATCCGGTACTCCGGGCACTTTGTCATCGGCGTCACGTGCACTCGCGCCGATGAGTTGGTGCCCCTGCTCGACCGGGGCGCCGCCGCGGTGGCGCTACATATCCCCCCCGGTTTCCAGCACGATCTCCGCGCCGGGAGGGCGCGAGTGCAGGTGCTCATCGATGGGAGTGATGCGAACTCGGCGGGGATTGGCGCCGGGTATCTGGGCGGCCTCATCGCCCAGCACGGCATCCGGGCTCACGCCGCAGAGCTCAAGCGGACCGGACGGCTCGGCATGGCCCTCCCGCGCCTTGAGCTGCGGCCGCGGGTGCTCTACAACCCGACGCTCGAGAGCGTCTACTACATGGTGCCGGGCGTGCTGGGGTTGGTGCTGCTAGTGGTCATGGGCACCATGTCGTCGCTGTCGATCGTGAAGGAACGCGAGGCGGGGACTCTGGAGCAGGTGATGGCGACCCCCATCCGCGCCTGGGAGCTCATCCTGGGCAAACTGATCCCGTATGCTCTGGTCGCGACCGGGGACCTGTTCCTGGTGGTGTTCATCATCCTCTTCTGGTTCCACGTCCCGCTCCGGGGGAGCTTCCTGTTCCTCATCGCGATGTCGTTCGCGTTTCTGCTGACCTGTTTCGGGATCGGCCTGCTCGTGTCGGCCGTGTCGCGCACCCAGCAGCAGGCGCAGATGACCTTCTTCCTCGTGGCGATGCCGACGAACTTGCTCTCCGGGTTCATGTACCCCATCGCCAACATGCCGCACTGGATGCAGCCGATCACGGTCTTCATGCCGATGCGCTACTTCCTGGCCATCATCCGATCGGTGATGCTCAAGGGGGACGGGCTGCAGGAGCTCTGGCCGGAGGTCGCGGCGCTGGTGGGGTTTGCGGTGGGCCTGCTGGCGACCGGGGCGCTGGCCTTCCGCAAGCGGCTGCAGTAGGGACGGCCGACGGGTCTACGCCGGCGCCGGTCTGGCAGGGGCGAAGTGGACCCGGGCGACGGTGGCAGGGCCGACTCGGTGGAGGGAGAAGGTGCCTTGGAGCTGCTCCTTGGTCAGGAGACGGACCAGTTGCAGCCCGAAGCCGCCCGACTCGTCGCCCTCCGCCGGCGGCGAGCCGTCGGTGCCATTGTCCGTGATCTCGAGGCAGCAACGGCCGCCCTCACACGAGGAGCGGACACCGATGGCTGTTGGGTGACCGTGGCGGATCGCGTTGGTCAGCAGCTCCGTCGTGATCAACGCCAGGGCCGTCGCCTCGCGGGAGGCGAGGCGGCAGCCGGCGACGGACACATCGAACCGAATGGTCTCCCCACTGCTCGCCAGCGCCTCTCTCAGGCTGCGGACGACGGTCTCGACGACGTAGCGCACCTCGACCTCCAGCACATCATGGTCCGGCGAGATCCACTGGTGAACGATGCCGAGGGCGCGGAGGCGTTCGGCCGCCCGGGATAGGGCCCGGCTGACCTCCGGTGTCGCGCCCCGGCTCTGGAGCACCAGGAGGTCGGAGGCGAGCTGGAGGCTGTTGCAGATCCGATGATGCGCCTCGCGCAGCATGGCCGCCAACTGCCTCTCGCGCAGTTCCTGCTCCGCCTCCAGCCCCTTCTGCTCAGTGACGTCGCGGACGATCCCGATGCGGGCGACCTCGGCGCCCTCGGGATCGCGGACCAGAGAGATCGTGAGGCGGGCGGGGAACTCGTCCCCGGACGGTCTGCGCATGAGGAACTCGCCCGAGATGCGACCGGTCTCTTCGAGCGCCTGGGCCATCTCCAGCTCTTGTTGGCGTATGCTCGGCGAGATGAAGCTCCGAACGTCAACTCCCAGCAGGTCCTCGCAGGCCCTCCCCATCAGGTCCCCGGCCGCGCGGTTGGCATAGATGACCTTCAGTCGGGGGTCGGCGACGATGATCGCCTCGTCGATGGTGTCGACGGCCTGGACGAGGAGGGCCAGGCGGGCTTGCTCCTCACGCATCGCAGTGGCGTCCGCCAGCGTGACGAACGCGTAGGCCTGGCCACCACAGAGGAAGAGCTGGGATCGGGCAACCACCTCCAGGAGGCTGCCGTCGCGGCGCAGGACCCGGGTGAACCGCATGTCCCCGGTGTCGGCACCGGAAAGAAGCCTCTCCAGTTGCAGGCGGAACGCCTCACGGTCCAGGGGGGCGACCAGGTCGTTGACGGGGTGCAGAGCCAGCACCTGGGCGGGTGTGTCCCAGCCAGACAAGGTCAAGAGGGCGGCATTGGCGTAGTGCACCGACTCCCGGTCGCAGAGCAAGATCGCTACCTGCGAGCCCTCGAACAGCGCCCAGAGTTCGTCCCGCGACGGCCGGAACACGCTGGTGCCCTCCAGAGCATCCGCCGGGGTCACTCGGGTGCCGGACCGGCCGCGGCCGCGGTGGCGGTGGCCGAGGCCTCGTGCGAGCGGATGACCTCCAAGGCGAGCTCAACCATGGACCGGCGCTCGTCCTGGCTGTGCTTCTGCAGCCACCGGTAGGCTGCCCGTTCGGTCAAGCTCTCTCTCTCCATGAGGTACCCCTTCGCCCGCTCGATGAGCTTGCGGTTGGCGAGATCCTGCCGGGCCGCCTGGGCGTCGCGATCAGCCTGTCGGAGGCGTTCCACGCCGCGCGTGGCAACGGCGATGGCGCCGCGGAGTTGATCCAGGCTCACCGGTTTCACCAGGTAGCCGGCGACACCGGCCGCCGCCGCCCCTTCGGCGAGATCGTCGCTCACGTGCCCGGTGACGATCAGCACGGTGGTGTTCAGGCGCGCCAGAATCTGGCGGGAGGCCTCGATGCCGTCAAGCCCCGGCATCTTGATGTCCATCAGGACGAGGTGCGGCTCGAGGGACAGCGCAGCCTCGACCGCCTCCTGACCGTCCTTCGGACGGGCGACGACCTCGTAACCGAGGGCCTCGCAATGCTCGGCCAGGGCAGCGGACGTCAGGGGTTCGTCTTCGCAGACGAGGGCTACTGGCCTTCTGGGGGTCTCAACGGTCATCGGGAGCCCTCCCGGCGGTCAGGGTGAACCGGAACCGCACGGCAACACGCCAGGCCCTGAGGGGCTCGCCGGATCGGCGCTGCTGGGGAGCCGCGGACCACGCCGCCAGCGGTCGGCCGCCGTCTGCGTAGCCGCGGGACACACGCCAGCAGAGCCACGCGAACCGCCAGCGCATTCGCCGCCGCGCGGCCGGTCACCTCTGTCCTCGGGGCCTGAGCGCCTAACACCGCCCATCAGCCGACGGTTCCCCGGCCTGTGTCGGAACCTTGCGGCCTTCTCCCCTTGCGTCCCCTTTCCGACAGGTGCTATAGTCGCGGGAGCCGCACTCCCTCGTCGGCCCGGCCGTTCTCGCCGCTGTGGAAGGCTCACTCATGGCCGCCAACACACTCTCCATCTACGGCGCCAAGGAGCACAACCTCAAGGACATCACCGTCCACCTGCCTCGCGGGAAGCTCATCGTGTTCAGCGGAGTCAGCGGGAGCGGTAAGTCCTCCCTGGCCTTCGACACCATCTACGCCGAGGGGCAGCGGCGGTATGTCGAGTCGCTCAGCACCTACGCCCGCCAGTTCCTCGACCGCATGGAGCGGCCGCAGGTCGACCACATCGAGGGCCTCTCGCCGGCCATCTCCATCGAGCAGAAGGGCGCGGGCGGAAGCCCCCGCTCGACCGTCGCGACCGTCACCGAGATCAGCGACTACCTGCGCGTCCTGTTCGCCCGGGTGGGTCAGGTGTACTGCCACCAGTGCGGCCGTCCGATCTCCTCCCAGACCGCGGAGCAGATCGTCGACCGGCTGCTCGAGCTGGCGGAGGGCACGCGGCTCATGATCCTCGCCCCCGTCGCGCGGGAGAAGCGGGGGAGCTACAAGGAGCTGCTCGCCGACGCCCGGCACCAGGGGTACGTGCGCGCCCGCATCGACGGCGAGGTGGTCGACCTCTCCGGCAACGTCCGCCTGTCGGAGAAGAGCCGCCACAACATCGAGATCGTGGTCGACCGACTCGTCGTCCGCCCCGAGGCCCGTAGCCGGCTGAACGATTCGGTGGAGACGGCGCTCAGCCTGGGCGACGAGACAGTGATCGCGACCGTCGTGGACGGCGAGGACCTGTTGTTCTCCGCCCGCTTCGCCTGCCCGACGTGCGGGTTGAGCTATCCCCCCCTGACCCCAGCCATGTTCTCCTTCAACAGCCCCCAGGGCATGTGCCCCGCCTGCGGCGGCCTGGGGACGCGCCTCGATCTCGACCCCGAGGCCCTGGTGGCCGACCCCGCCAAGCCGATCCTGGCCGGCGCCCTCGAGCTTCAGGGACGGGAGACCACCCGCCACTCCCAGCACGTGGTCGAGGCGCTCGGGCGCCACTACGGCTTCGACCCCGAGACTCCCTGGAATCGCCTCCCCGACGAGGCCCGCCGGGCGGTGTTGCTTGGCTCGGGCGACGAGGGCATCGAGTTCCGCTACCGGACGCGCAGCGGGCGGGAGTTTTCCTACCGCTCGAAGTGGGAGGGCTTCTTCCGACGCGGCGGGCGGCGGGGGCGGTTGAGTGGCGAGGGAGGGGCAGCGACCGAGATGGTCCTCGCCTCGCTCCCGTGCACCCGCTGCGAGGGCACGCGGTTCCGGCCCGAGGTTCGGGGCGTCAAGGTCGGGGGCCGGTCGATCACTGACGTCCAGGCGATGACCGTCCAGCAGGCGCTGAGCGAGTTCAGGAGCCTGCAGCTCTCCGCCGGCGAGTCGCTCATCGCGGAGCGCCTCGTGGACGAGATCGCCGCTCGGCTCCAGTTCATGGTCGATGTGGGGCTGGACTACCTGACCCTCGACCGCCCCTCGCCAACCCTCTCCGGCGGCGAGGCTCAACGCATCCGCCTGGCGACCCAGATCGGCGCCGGCCTCACGGGTGTCCTGTACGTGCTCGATGAGCCGAGCATCGGCCTCCACGCGCGCGACCACGCGCGGCTGCTCCGCACCCTCTCCCACCTGCGCGACATCGGCAACACCGTGATCGTCGTCGAGCACGACGCCGAGACCATCCTCACCGCCGATCACGTGGTCGACTTCGGCCCGGGAGCGGGTGTCAACGGCGGGCACATCGTCTACTCGGGCCCGCTCGACGCCCTGCTCACCTGCGAGGAGTCCCTGACCGGCGCATACCTCTCGGGCCGCCTCAGTATCGACGTACCGGCCGTCCGTCGACGGCCGGCGGAGGACGCCTCGATCGAGGTCCTCGGCGCGGCGGAGCACAATCTGAAGGACATCGATGTCGCCATCCCTCTGGGGCTGCTCACGTGCGTGACGGGGGTCTCGGGCTCGGGCAAGAGCACCCTCGTCATCGACATCCTCTTCCGCGCTCTGCAGCGACGCCTATACGGGTCCTCCATCCGCGCTGGCCGCCACCGGGCGATCCTCGGTGCCGACAGGACCGAGAAGGTGGTAAACATCGACCAGGACCCGATCGGCCGCACGCCGCGGTCAAACCCGGCGACCTACGTCGGCGTCTTCGGGCTGATCCGCGAGCTGTTCGCCGCAACCCCCGAGGCGCGGGCCAGGGGGTACGAACCCGGCC